>Ga0213822_1000434_pt1 | contig 33078 bp, 29 predicted proteins | sample MC6MC0908MG_FD_179872 | JGI IMG/M metagenome (GOLD analysis project Ga0213822, IMG submission 179872) | Enriched soil aggregate microbial communities from Iowa State University, Ames, United States - MC6-MC0908-MG | ecosystem: Environmental > Terrestrial > Soil > Unclassified | place: USA: Iowa...
CCGGCCCAAGCTGGAAATTATCCCGTCGTCTTGGAATCTCTCTAAGCGGCACAGGTAAAGAATTAGAAAAGCGTCCTTACGCTCCTGGACAACATGGTCCAAACCAACGCAAAAAGCTTTCTGAATATGGATTACAATTACAAGAGAAGCAAAAGCTTCGTCATATGTATGGAGTAAATGAGCGTCAATTCCGCAACCTTTTCGTTAAGGCTGGCAAAATGAGCGGCGTTCACGGTGAAAACTTCATGATTCTTCTTGAATCACGTCTTGACAACTTAGTTTACCGTTTAGGTCTTGCTCGCACTCGTCGTGCAGCTCGTCAATTAGTTAACCACGGACACATTTTAGTTGATGGTTCTCGCGTAGATATCCCATCATACCGTGTTGCTCCTGGCCAAACAATCAGCGTTCGTGAAAAATCACGCAGCCTTGATGTAATCAAAGAAGCAATCGAAGTAACAAACTTCATTCCTGATTACTTAACTTTCGATGCTGACAAATTAGAAGGTACGTTCACTCGCTTACCAGAGCGTTCTGAACTTGCTGCTGAAATTAACGAAACATTCATCGTTGAGTTCTACTCACGTTAATCTTTCTAAAAAACCCCGAACCAATTGGTTCGGGGTTTTTCTACGTTAAGTCTATAAGGATCTTCCCTTGATGGCTTCTTATAGACGATTTAGCTCTGAGTTTGGTCCTTTAGATAACAATAAAGGGGCTCTGGAATTCCAAAGCCCAAACTCGATTAATATTTAATTAATGTGTACTTCTTTTTGCCTCTTCTAATAATTGTAAATTGCTCTTCAATTCGATCACTCTCATTTAAAGAATAATTCGTATCAGTGACTTTCTCACCGTTTACAGTCACAGCGCCATTTGTAATGTCTTCACGCGCCTGACGCTTTGAAGGTGAAATCTTTGCCTCAACAAGTAAATCAACCAGGTTCCCCACTGAATCCTGGGCATTAAAGGATGGTACGTCTTTAAATCCTTGTTTGATTTCAGCAGCCGAGAGATTTTTCACATTCCCGCTAAATAACGCTTGAGAAATCTTAATGGCCTGCTGCAATGATTCTTCACCATGGATTAGACGAGTCATCTCTTCTGCTAAAGCCTTTTGCGCTTTCCGAAGATGTGGTTCTTCCTCAACAGCCGTTTCTAATTGCTCAATTTCCTCGTGTGATAGAAAAGTGAAAAACTTTAGGTATTTGACAACATCTGCATCAGCAGTGTTAATCCAGAACTGATAGAACTCGTATGGAGTAGTCCTCTCCGCATCAAGCCAAACAGCGCCGCCTTCAGTCTTTCCAAATTTTGTTCCATCTGCTTTCGTAACAAGAGGAATAGTTAATCCAAATGCTTTCGAGCCCTCGGGCTGCATTTTTCGGATTAATTCCATACCAGAGGTAATGTTGCCCCATTGATCACTGCCGCCAATTTGCAATTTACAATTATGATGTTCATACAAATGGTTGAAATCCATAGCCTGTAATATGGTGTAGGTGAATTCAGTAAAAGAGATACCTGTTTCAAGCCTTGAAGCAATGGTGTCTTTTGCCAGCATGTAATTAACCCCGATATGCTTGCCAATGTCACGTAAAAAAGTAACAATATCCATCGAGCCGGCCCAATCATAATTATTCACCATTGTAGCGCCATTTTCACCCTCAAACTCAAAGATAGCCGCTAATTGTTTTTGGATGCCGGCAACATTTTCTTGGACCTTCTCTAAGGTTTGAAGGTTTCGCTCTTCGCTTTTTCCGCTAGGATCTCCAATTAAGCCTGTTGCACCACCGACTAATACAATCGGGCGGTGACCATGCTGCTGAAATCTCCTTAGTGTTAAAAACGGCACCAAGTGACCAATGTGTAAACTATCTGCAGTCGGATCGGCTCCGCAGTATAAAGAGATTTTCTGATTACTTAAAAGGTCTTTTAACCCCTCTTCATCTGATTGCTGGTAAATAATACCTCTCCATGCTAAATCCTGTAATAAATCCATTCCCAATTCCTCCTTCAAGAAAAATAAAAACGCCCCTGCAAAAATGCAGGGACGTAAAAATTACGCGGTACCACCCAGCTTGAGGAAAAATCCTCCAACTCAAAAAAATTAACGGTTTTGACCGTTTTCCGCTACTCACAATTGTTTTCACAGAAAAAGCTCAAGGACGTAATTCATTCTTCTATATGTATCAGCTCACACCACTGCTGACTCTCTACAAACAGGGATAGAAGAACTACAGTTGATTCCCTTCACAGCTTTTAAATTATTTATTGTTATTGTTTTTTTACCATATTCCAACCACTCTGTCAAATAACAACTGGAAATTTCAGAAATATGTAGAACCTTGTCAGTTTTTACCCTTACTATATGCTATAATGTATGTGATTTTATAATGAGGTGATGCTCTGAATGAAGGAAAAAATGCAAGTGTGGATGGAAAAAGCAAAATCCATACTTACCTTGTTTACCCATAAAAAGACGATCAAAAGTGCACGAATTACCTATCAAGTCGTTTGGAACCTATTGCTCCTCGTGCTCACTGTTGTCATCCTTGGAGGATCATTCGCAACAGGTGTCGGTGCCGGCTATTTTGCCTCACTTGTGAAAGATGAACCTGTCCGTTCATATGGAAGTATGAAAAAGGATATTTATAATTACACGGAAACCTCGGATTTATATTTTGCAAATGATGTCTACCTTGGCAGACTCAGGTCCGACCTTGTACGTGATGAAGTAAAGCTGGACCAGGTTTCGAAGGATCTGACCAATGCTATTATTGCAACCGAAGACGAATACTTCTATCAGCATAATGGTGTTGTTCCAAAAGCCGTTTTCCGTGCCCTCTTTCAAGAAGTTACAAACTCCGCGGTGCAATCCGGCGGCAGTACCTTAACCCAGCAATTAATTAAAAATCAAATCTTAACAAATGAAGTTTCATTCCAGCGGAAAGCCAATGAAATTTTACTCGCACTAAGGTTAGAAAAATTTTTCGATAAAAAGGAAATCCTTGAAGCATATTTGAATGTCTCCACATTTGGAAGAAATTCTTCCGGACAGAATATTGCCGGTGTTCAAGCAGCTGCAAAAGGAATCTTCGGTAAAAATGCCAGTGAATTGTCACTGCCACAAGCAGCATTCATTGCCGGTCTGCCGCAAAGTCCATTTGGCTATACACCTTTTACAAAGGAAGGTACGGTGAAAAATAATCTTGAACCAGGATTCACGCGGATGAAAACTGTATTAAAAAGAATGTTGGATGGTGGATACATAAATCAGCAGCAATACGCAGAGGCCTCTGCTTACGACATTACAAAGGATTTTATTGCGCCTCTTGAGAATCCGCTTGAAAACTATCCTTGGCTTACATTTGAAATTGAAAAGCGTGCGATCGAGGTCCTTACTAATGTCCTTGCCAAAAAGGATGGATATACTGAAAAGGACTTAAAAAACGATGATAATCTTTATTATAAATATAAAACATTAGCGGATCATGATTTGCATCAAAATGGATATCAAATTCATTCGACAATTGACAAAGATATATACGATGCCATGCAAGTGGTAAAGGATAATTATAAAAACTACGGTCCGGATAAACCTCAGGAAAAAGAGGATCCTGAAACAAAAGAAAAATATACTGTGATAGAGCCCGTCGAGGTTGGTGCGGAACTAATTGAAAATAAGTCGGGGAAAATTATCAGTTTTGTTGCTGGAAGAAATTACGAAAAACAACAGCTCAATCATGCCACAAGTGCGATTAGGCAAAATGGTTCCACAATGAAGCCTCTTCTCGTCTATGGCCCAGCAATTGAGTTAGGAAAAGTAGCACCGGGAACACCGCTGCCAGATGTTGAATTATATTTAGCAGGTAAATCTAAGCCTTGGCCGCGCAACTATGACTTAAGATATAGCGGTATCGTGTCAGCCAGGTATGCCTTGGCAAAATCCTATAACGTTCCGGCTGTTAAATTATATAAGGACATCCTAGATCAACGTCCGGCAAAATACCTTGAGAAGATGGGATTTACTTCTCTTATAAAGCCTGACTTTGAAAACCCTTCAACAGCCATCGGTTCGTTGGAGAAGGGTGTTACAATTGAAGAAAATACCAATGCATTTAGTACCTTTGCAAACGACGGTAAATTTATCGATGCCTATATGATTGATAAAATTGTCGATAAAGACGGCAAGGTGATTTATCAACATGAAGTGAGGCCAGTTGACGTATTTAAGCCGCAAACAGCTTATTTAACGCTTGATATGATGAGAGATGTTATTAAAATGGGGACAGCCGCAGGAATAAAGAGCAAACTAAACTTTAGTACTGACTGGGCTGGGAAAACCGGTACAGGGAATGACTATATTGATTCCTGGTTTGTTGCAACAAATCCAAATGTTACATTTGGCATTTGGACAGGCTATGATACCCCTAAATCCCTAAAGACTTCCGGCATGTCCTATAGTCAGCGGACAAATAATCTTTGGGCTGAATTAATCAATGCAGCCTATAGCATTAATCCAGATTTAGTTGCGCCAAAAGAATCATTCCAAATGCCTGATGGAATTGTGAAACGTTCCTATTGTGCTGTTTCTGGTATGCTGCCGTCCGGCGCCTGTTCTAAAGCCGGATTAATCGAAAGTGATTACTTTAATGTGAATGATGTGCCAACAAAAGTAGATGATAGTTTGGTGGAAGGAAAATTTGTCACCATTGGGGATAAAAAATATTTAGCCTTGGATTCCACACCACAAGAGTTTGCCCAGTTTGGTTTGATATTAAACCCAGACTTTATCACCCGAATGGTTGGAAATAATTTTAAAAATTATAGCCAGCTTATTCCGAATAAAGATCGTTGGGGAAAAATTCTTGTTCCTAATGCAAAAATGGTAGATAACGGGAAGAAGCCTGATGGTGTAAGCCTGTCAATATCCGGTAATACCTTAACATGGACATCCTCTCCAGATAATGATGTTGTTGGTTATCGCGTTTATCAAAGCGGCTCTAAGGTTGCAAGTATAAATAGCGGGTCCAGTCTTTCCTTTACGGCTGGCAGCGGTGGCTATTATGTAACAGCAGTCGATATCGCTGGAAATGAATCAGCTCCATCTAATCTTGTTGATGTAGGCGCTGTAACTCCATAAAAAAAATCGCACCGAAAATTCGGTGCGATTTTTTTTTATCCAATTAGTCTTCCATGGTAGAAAGATCTCCTGTCGGTAAATTAAGCTCCCATGCCTTCAAGACACGTCTCATAATTTTACCGCTTCTTGTTTTGGGCAGCTTATCGCGGAAATCAATTTCCCTTGGGGCCGCGTGGGCAGCGAGGCCTTTTTTCACAAACTGTCTAATTTCTTCTTTCAGTTCATCAGTAGCTTCATAGCCATCCCGAAGTGCGACAAAGGCCTTAATAATTTCTCCGCGGACAGGATCCGGTTTTCCAATAACACCAGCTTCTGCTACTGCTGGATGCTCGACAAGCTTGCTTTCCACTTCAAACGGGCCAACCCGCTCTCCTGAAGTCATAATGACATCATCCACTCTGCCTTGGAACCAGAAATAGCCTTCCTCATCCATATAAGCAGAATCACCTGAAACATACCAGTCGTTTGGCATAAAGTAAGATTCATATTTCTCAGGATTGTTCCAAATCTTGTGCATCATTGATGGCCAGCCTTTTTTAATCGCAAGATTCCCCATTCGGTATGGCGGCAGCTCGTTCCCCTGGTTATCAACAATCGCTGCTTCAACACCTGGAATTGGTTTGCCCATTGAACCAGGCTTGATGGTCATACATGGGTAATTGCTGATAAGCTGTGCACCTGTTTCCGTCATCCACCAGTTATCATGAATTCGTTTATTAAATACCTTTGCTCCCCATTTAACGACTTCTGGGTTTAAAGGCTCCCCAACGCTTAACACATGGCGAAGGCTGCTTAGGTCGAATTTCTTTACAAGCTCATCCCCTGCACCCATTAGCATCCGGAATGCTGTAGGAGCACTATACCAAACCGTAACCCCGTAATCTTCAATCATTTGGTACCATGATTCAGGGCTAAAGCGACCGCCTATAATAACGTTAGACGTTCCCGTTAACCATGGTCCAAAAATCCCGTAGGAGGTCCCTGTAACCCAGCCTGGGTCAGCTGTGCACCAGTATACATCTTCTTCTTTTAAATCAAGGACCCATTTGGCTGTTTGATAATGCTGAATCATCGCATTATGTACATGCAGTACCCCCTTAGGCTTACCTGTAGAGCCGGAGGTATAATGGAGGATTAGACCATCTGTCCGATCTACCCATTCAATTTTGAGGTCTTTGCTTGCCGATCCAAATTTTCCTAGAAAGTCAATAAACTGACCCTTCTCCTCGACATTTTTTCCGACAAGAAAAATATGCTTTAAGGCAGGTAAATCTTGAACTGGTACGCGATCCAGCAATTCAGGCGTTGTCACTAAGACTTTCGCTTCACTGTCTTGCAGACGGTCTCGTACAGCCCCTTCCATGAATGCCTCAAATAATGGCCCAACGATGGCCCCAAGCTTAATCGCACCTAAAACAGTAAAATAAAGCTCAGGTGATCTAGGCATAAAAATAAATACACGGTCGCCTTTTTCAACATCCCCGTAACTCTTTAATACATTCCCGGCCTTATTTGATAGGTCCTTCATTTCCTTAAAGGTGTATTTCACATTTCTTGAACCATCACGATAATATAGAGCAATCTTATTTTTTCGATAGGTTTTCGCATGACGGTCTATGGCTTCATAAGCCATATTAATAAGACCTGTTTCACTCCAAGAGAATTCTTTTTCTGTTTCCTTCCAGTCAAACTGCTTGTACGTCTCTTCATAGTTGCTGAGATTATGCTCCCCTTGCACAACTGGCAGCGCTCCCACTTTCATTTGCATCTCCCCCTCTTGGCTAATATGAGATTATTATAGTACAAATAGTAACTATTCACAATTTTAAAAATTTATTTAAGATATTTTTATGTAAGTTTAACAGTTTGGATATCCTAATTCGCTTTTGCGGCGCTCTGCCCCTTTTTCATATTACAGAAAATTTTGTGAAATCGCTTTCTTACGATAGATTTTATGTATAATAGAATTGAACACTAACGATCTCTCAGGTAGGTGACCGTATGGAACACAAAAAGACATACAATGCAAAACAATTAAAAACCCCACAAGGGAACTTAATCATCGAAGGCCCTATTACATCAGATAAACTAGCTGGCTATGAATTTCATGAAGACCTTGTTGCATTCCGTCCGCCTGAACAGCAGCACCAGGCTTTAATAGGCATTGCTGAGCTACCGGAAGGGAGAATTATTATTGCAAGAAATCGACACACAATCGTTGGCTATGTTACCTATCTATATCCCGACCCCCTTGAACGATGGTCGGAAGGTAAAATGGACAATTTAATCGAATTGGGTGCCATTGAAGTGATTCCGCAATTTAGAGGCTGTTCAGTTGGTAAGAACCTGCTGATAGTTTCAATGATGGATGATGCAATGGAGGATTATATTACGATCACCACAGAATATTATTGGCATTGGGATTTAAAAGGAACCAAATTAAATGTCTGGGATTATCGAAAAGTCATGGAAAAGATGATGAATGCTGGCGGTCTTGAGTGGTATGCCACAGATGACCCTGAAATTTGCTCTCACCCTGCCAACTGTCTAATGGCCCGGATGGGGAAAAGGGTTGACATGAAATCGATTCAAAAGTTTGACCGGTTACGATTTATGAACCGGTTTATGTATTAATCAATTTCCTGATAATGCTCGTGATAGAGGGGGATTTGCTAATGATAGTAGAAGAAATTATGAAAACAGACGTTGCAACACTATTTCCGACAGATACGATTGCTGATGCTATGAATGTAATGGAGGCAAGAAAGATCCGCCACATTCCCATTGTTAACAAAGAAGGGAATTTAGTAGGCCTAGTTACTGTGGCAAAAATAAGGGAAGCCACCCCCTCCATTTTTCGTGCGAATGAACATCCTGAAGATTTAAAAAAGCCATTAGAAACGATTATGGAGCGAAACGTCATCACTGGGCACCCACTCGATTTTGTTGAAGAAACGGCTGGCCTCTTCTATGAACACAAGATTAGCTGCATTCCAATCATTAATGATCGGAAACTAGTGGGAATTATAACTGAAACAGATTTGCTGCGCACAATGGTTGAGTTAACAGGTGCACATCAGCCCGGTTCGCAAATTGAAATAAAGGTTCCAAATCTTGCTGGTAAACTTAGTGACATTAGTACTGTAATAAAAAATAGAAATGCAAATATTTTAAGTGTCCTTGTGTATCCTGACAAATCGGATGATCACTTTAAAATTCTTGTCATCAGGGTGCAGACAATGAACCCGACAGCTCTTATTCAGGATCTAAAACATGCAGGACATCATGTTTTATGGCCAAATTTGCCGGGGATATCCTTATGAGTGATCGCTGCTCCTTTGTTTTTTCAGAAGAACTGCTGAATTATAAATTTAGCAGTCATCACCCTTTTAATCAATTCCGACTTAAACTAACAGTAGACCTTTTAAATAAACTGCATGCCCTGGATCCTGGACAAGTGATTCCCCCAAAAATGGCATCTGAAGAAGAGTTAGCCCATATCCATGATCGTAGTTACATAGAGGCTGTAAAAAAAGCAGGGCAAGGACAACTTCAAAAAGAAATAGCTGAAAATTATGGCTTGGGTACAGAGGATACCCCTATTTTCCCAAATATGCATGAAGCGAGTTCCTTATTGGTTGGCGGTACACTAACGGCAGTTGATCAGGTAATGACAGGTAGCGCCCTCCATGCTCTCCATCTTGGCGGAGGATTACATCACGGCTTTCGCGGAAAAGCATCGGGATTCTGCATCTATAATGACAGCTCAGTAGCGATAAAATATTTACAGGAAAAGTACAATGCACGTGTGTTATATGTTGATACGGATGCCCATCACGGTGATGGTGTTCAATGGTCGTTCTATGATGATCCAAATGTATGTACCTTGTCAATTCATGAGACTGGGAGATACTTGTTTCCTGGTACAGGGAACATCAATGAGCGGGGTCAAGGCGAAGGCTACGGCTTTTCCTTTAATATCCCCATCGATGCCTTCACCGAAGATGATTCATGGCTTCATGTTTACACACAATCCTTTAAAGAAGTAGCTGAGTTTTTTAAACCAGATGTTATCTTAACCCAAAATGGTGCTGACGCGCATTATTATGATCCGCTAACACACTTATCGGCAACCATGAAAATTTATCGCGAAATACCAAAGCTGGCTCATGAAATGGCCCATCAATTCTGTAACGGGAAGTGGATTGCAGTCGGCGGCGGCGGTTATGACATCTGGAGAGTGATACCAAGGGCATGGGCACTTATTTGGTTAGAAATGACGGAAAACTCAAATTGTTATGGCAGTTTACCGGAGGAATGGGTCAGAAAGTGGCAAAAGGAATCCCCAGTTGGGTTGCCAAAAGAATGGGACGATCCAGATGATTTATATACCCCCATCCCACGAAAAGCTGAGATTACTGAAAAAAATTTACTTACACTTGAAAAAGTGCTATATCCAATTCGTAATCATCAAAAGAAGGAGTCAATATAAAGAAAATGGGCTGGCCAAATTGCCAACCCATTTTTCTTTTTTTATTTTGTTGATTGACGCTGTTCAATCCTGTGCGGAAGAACCACAATATGTTCATCAGTTTTTTCTTTATTCATCAATTTAGTCAAAAGCCTCATCGCAACCGCACCAATATCATATAATGGCTGGATGATCGTTGTAAGCTGTGGACGGACCATTAGTGAAAGCCTAGTATTGTCTGATGTGATGACCTCAAAGTCATCAGGAATACTATATCCTTTGTCCTCTGCCCCATGAACAACGCCTAAAGCCATTTCATCAGCACCCACTAAAATAGCAGTTGGCCTTTCCTTCGCTTCTAATAATTTTTCGAAGGCCTCAATTCCGGAGTCGTACGTATAATCTCCTTCAAAAACAAGCTCCTCATTAAAGGTAAGCCCAGATTCCTGAAGTGCTCTTTGATACCCTTTTAGTTTTTTCTGCGCATTTTTTGGTTCATGAAGCGGGCCAACAACAAAGGCAATATGCTTATGACCTTTGTTAATAAATTCCATAACAGAATCAAAAACGGCTTTTTCATAATCAATATTTACAGAAGGAATTTGCTTCGACTCTTCAATTGAACCAGCAAGAACGATTGGCACAGGAGACTTTTCAAATTCCTCTACATGATCAGCAGTAATATTTCCTCCCATAAACACAATTCCATCCACTTGCTTACCAAGCATGGTATTAAGCAAATGTAATTCTTTTTCTTTATTTTGGTCGGAATTGCTTAAAATGATATTGTATTTATACATTGTGGCAATATCTTCAATACCGCGCGCTAATTCAGCAAAAAAGATATTGGAGATATCTGGAATGACGACACCAACGGTTGTTGTTTTTTTACTTGCCAATCCTCTTGCCACTGCATTTGGACGATAGCCTAATCTTTCAATAACCTCTAACACTTTCTTGCGAGTTACCGGTTTAACATTTGGATTTCCATTGACTACACGGGAAACGGTCGCCATTGAAACATTGGCTTCCCTTGCCACATCATAAATTGTGATATTCATGTATAACACTCTCCTAAAACGTACATTGTTTTCTTTATTTTACAACAGCATGTGTAAACTTAGTCATTTTTGTTATTGTTTGTGAGAACATAAACAATCTTAAATATGTATTTAATGATACGACAAGAATAGTAAAGCCGCAATTGCCTTTGTCAATATTTTTTAATAAATTTCTTTTTCATTTAAAAAACCTTCTGCAATGATCCTGCAGAAGGTTTTAAATGAATTGTGAATTTAGAGACGAACAAAGTTTGATGCAAGCAATTCATTATAGAATTTGTCAAATTGGTTAAGATCCATTTGTTGCTGCGAATCAGAAAGGGCAACAGCTGGGTCTGGATGAACTTCAGCCATAACGCCGTCAGCACCAATGGCAATTGCAGCCTTCGCACATGGGAGCAGTAAATCTCTTCTACCCGTAGAGTGCGTAACATCTACCATTACTGGCAAATGTGTCTCTTGTTTTAAAATTGGAACTGCTGAAATATCTAGCGTATTTCTTGTTGCACGTTCATATGTTCTTATTCCGCGCTCACAAAGAATGATTTGTCCGTTTCCTTGTGCCATAATGTATTCCGCGGCATTGATAAATTCCTCTATCGTTGCTGAAATTCCTCGCTTTAATAAGACGGGCTTATTAACAGCACCGGCAGCTTTTAACAATTCAAAGTTCTGCATATTGCGGGCACCAATTTGAATAACATCAATATAGTCGATTGCCATTTCAATATCAGCTGGATTCACAATCTCACTGATGACCGCCATATCAAATTCATCTGCCACACGTTTTAAAATTTTTAGTCCCTCTACTCCTAATCCTTGGAAATCATATGGAGAGGTTCTTGGTTTATAAGCACCGCCACGAAGGAGCTTTAAGCCTTTTTCCTTCATTGCTTTCGCTACTGTGGCTACTTGCTCGTATGACTCAACTGCACAAGGGCCAAACACAAAATGCTGCTTTCCATCTCCAATATTTTCACCTTTTAAGTTAACAATGGTATTTTCAGGCTTCTTCTTCCTGGAAACAAGCAACGCTTTTTCATGATCATCTTTTTGCAAATCTAATCCTGCTTTAAAAATTTCTTTAAAAATATGATCAATTGTTGTATTTTCAAATGGCCCATCGTTATGCTCCTTAATCACTTTAAGCATTTCTCTTTCGCGGACAGGATCGTATCGGTACACACCTTGATTCCCTTTAACTCGTCCAATCTCTTGGACGAGCTGAGCTCTTTCGTTAATTATCCTTAACAATTCCAAGTTAAGCTCATCCATACGCGTCCTCAATTGATCTAATTCATTATTGCCCATTATTCGTCCCCGACCTTCCTTTTGCAAATCATTTATCACCCAAGTCCAAAGTTGTATTTTCTGGCATTAGTAGATGATTTACAATCATTAAGTTTAAAATTTTTAAATTTTTAATAATTAGGCTTTATTATAGCTGAAATGATTTCCTTTGTCATCTATTTTTTCTTTATTAATTAAACGCTTTTAAGCACTAAAGTAATTTGAGGTGTTATATAGTATTTTATGTTATTCCTCACACACTGTGTCCATTATTAAAAGTATTTTTTCTATATAATGAAAGAGGATGAACCTTCCATCCTCTTTCATGTTTATTGATTTTCACTGCCGGCACTTGCTAGAGAGCGATTGGTAATTTTCCAGTGGGAGGCATTCCATATGCCTTCTCCATTTGCAAACAGAATAGCTTGTGGTGACTCGTGCTTAATTTGAAATCTTTCTGCGACTTCGTTAGATAACGATCTTGATTCCTGAACTGCCAAATAATAAGTTGGTACATCTTGATTTTCGTTGGAGAACTTTTCATATTCCTTATATGCAGCATGACTAATTGGACATGTTAAACTATGCTTCAAAAGATAAAATTTCCTATCATTGTCGACTAATTGATCAAATTGTTCAATGGATTCAATTTTTTTAAGCATCTTTCTAACCTCCAAAATAAACGGTGAAGTCATTTTATCACTTCACCGTTTTTATCACAAATAATTAAATTTTGACCTTGCTTTCTTCATCGTCAAAAGCTTTTTGGGCCTCTTCTAATTTTTTTCTTATTACATTGCTGTCCAGAGATTTGATTTCAATCGATTTTTTAGCCGATGGATTTACTTTTGGGGTTTGAATTGGGATATACGTTAATTCGGATTCTTCCGCGATTTCATCTGATTTTGCTGCTATTCCTTTTACCTTATTTAATAGACCAGTGGATTGCTGGACTATTTCCTGAGAAAGAGAGGAAGTTTTAGATACGATTTCACTGCTCTTATTCATAACATTTTCCCGAAACTGACCTGACTTATCCATGATCGAACCTGCTTGATTACTTAAAGTAATACGAAACTCTTTACCCGACTTGGGAGCTAACAGAAGTGCAGCGGCGGCTCCCACTACTCCTCCGATTAATGCACCAAGTAAAAAGCGATTGGAAGACTTCTCATTGCGGCTTTGATTTGTTTCTCTTGATTCATATTCTCTATTGGACATTGTTTTACCTCCTTTGTTTAATGTGATCTAACCCTTTGTTTCTCTTTCGAACTTAATTCGTCCTTTGATTGCTTTCTAGTCTGCCACTTATCCTTTAATTCAAGAAAAATATTACTCCATTGTACAATTTGCGAGATTTTTTCCTTACTTTCTTCAACCTGCTCATCAACTAAATTGGTAATGTTCTTAAGGGTTCCATTAAATTTTGAAACCGTTGTACCAACATCTTTTACCGCTACCACCACACTATTCAAACTTTCCGATTTCTGCTGAATATCTTCTGCAAGGGCATTTGTCTTTTGTAAGAGTGACTTGGTTTCTGTTGTCACGCCGTCCAATTGTTTTTCTAATCCCGTCAATGTGTTCGAAACGCTGGTAAGTGTAACTTGAAGTGATTTGAGCGTTTTTGATAAGTAAATGACAAGCACTAAAAACGCAATTGCTATCAAGGCTACGCTTAAGTATAAAATAATTTGCATCATGCACCTCCGCCTTAATTCTATCATTATGTATTACCCATCCTATAAGGATATAAACCTCGTCATTATCTTATACTACTTCCCTATTTTTGTCCTGTTTTCCTGCCAATTATTTAAAAATTTTACTGGTAACGCTTATTGTTTTTTCAACTTTTACACCCTTTCGGGTACAATAGAATTGTAATTTAACTATTTGCTTGGAGGCGTTAGTGTTGAAGGATCCTCGTATTGAGAAGCTGGCTAAAAATTTAATTAATTATTCGGTGCAGCTTCAAAAAGGTGAAAAGGTGTTAATTGAAAACTTTGGATTGCAGCGTGAACTTGTTACAGCCCTTGTTAAAGAAGCTTATGCAGCAGGAGGCTACCCATTTGTTCTACTAAAAGACCATCAAGTCGACCGCTCATTACTCTTAGGTGCAGTGGAAGAACAATTTAGTATGATGGCTGAATTCGAAGCAAATGTGATGAGTAAAATGGATGCATATATAGGTCTCCGCTCAGGTGATAACATCAATGAGCAAGCAGATGTCCCGGATGATAAAATGAAAATTCACGGCAATACCATTGGTAAAAAGGTCCACCGTGATATCCGCGTTCCGAAAACCAAATGGGTTGTTCTTCGATACCCAACCTCAAACATGGCTCAATTAGCAAAAATGAGTACAGAGGCATTTGAAAACTTTTACTTTGATGTATGTAACTTGGATTACAGTAAAATGGATCAAGCAATGGACAGCCTTATGGAATTGATGAATCGTACAGACAGAGTACGCATAACAGGTCCCGGAACAGACCTCAGCTTCTCGATTAAGGATATCCCAGCAATTAAATGTGCCGGCAAATTAAATATTCCTGATGGGGAAGTTTACACCGCTCCTGTAAGGGATTCGGTTAATGGCGTTATTACATATAACACACCATCACCATACCAAGGTTTTACGTTTGAAAATGTGAAGCTGACTTTTAAAGATGGAAAGATTGTCACCGCCGAGTCCAATGATTCAAGCCGTATTAATAAAATTTTTGATACAGATGAAGGGGCACGCTATGTCGGGGAATTTGCAATAGGAGTAAATCCATTTATCCTGTATCCAATGCAAGACATTTTATTTGATGAAAAAATTTGCGGCAGTTTCCACTTTACTCCTGGTCAATGCTATGATGATGCCTTTAATGATAACCATTCCAATATCCATTGGGATATGGTAAACATTCAGCGTCCTGAGTACGGCGGCGGGGAAATCTATTTTGATGATGTATTAATCCGCAAAGATGGATTGTTCGTTTTACCAGAATTAGAAGTTTTGAATCCCGAAAGTCTAAAATAAGGAAAAGGATGCCAACATTTTGCTGGCATCCTTTATTTTTTATGTTAGTTGTTTTTCGTAGGATTCCTGGAATTTTTGGATGTCTCCTGCACCCATAAAAATAATGACGCTGTTGGCATATTCGTTTAATACGAAAGTATTTTCTTCTGAAATAATTTCAGATCCAGCAATTTTATCTTGTAAATCTTTGATTGTCAGCTTCCCGTGATTTTCCCTGGCTGATCCAAAAATCTCACATAAAAAGGCTTTATCTGCCTGACGTAAGCTTTCAGCAAAATCTTCCAAAAACGTTTGCGTCCGCGTGAAGGTATGCGGCTGGAATACCGCAACAATCTTCCTTTCAGGATATTTCTGCTTGGCCGCCTCGATGGTTGCTTTAATTTCTGTAGGGTGATGGGCATAATCATCAATCAAGATTTGTGAACCGATTCTTTTTTCAGAGAATCTTCTTTTAACACCTTGGAACGATTGCAAATGTTCCTTCACGATTTCAACATCAATTTCTTCGTAATGGCATAACCCAATGACCGCTAGTGCATTTAATACACTATGGTCGCCAAAGGTTGGGATAGAAAATGTGTTATAGAAGGTATTGCGAATAAAGACATCAAAACTGGTTCCATCGGTTGTTTTCACAAGGTTTTTAGCCTGATAGTCATTTTCCTCGTCAAACCCATAAAACAAGACCGGAACCTTAGCCTGAATTTTTTGCAGATGTTCGTCATCTCCATAAGCAAATATTCCTTTTTTCACTTGGACAGCCATCTCTTGAAAAGCCGAAAATACATCATCAATGTTGGCAAAATAATCAGGATGATCAAAATCGATGTTTGTCATGATGGCATAGTCCGGAAAGTACGATAAGAAGTGTCTTCTATATTCACAAGCTTCAAATACAAAATACTCTGCACCTTCTTCGCCTTTCCCCGTTCCATCACCGATTAAAAAGGATGTAGGTTTTGCACCTGCTATTGTATGTGCAAGCAAGCCCGTAGTGGATGTTTTTCCATGTGCACCCGTAATAGCAATGCTTGTAAAGTTTTGCATAAAATCGCCTAAAAAGCGATGGTACCGTACTATAGGAAGTCCAAGCTTCATTGCCTCTTGAATTTCTTCATGGGTATCAGGAAATGCATTTCCTGCAATAATGGTCAATCCCGGCTTAATATTTTCCTTTTGAAAAGGAAGGATTGTGATCCCTGATTTTTCAAGGGCATCCTGGGTAAAAAAGTGCTTTTCGACATCGGAGCCTTGCACCTGAAATTTCATATCATGTAGAACTTGTGCGAGCGCACTCATTCCAGACCCCTTAATACCTACAAAATGGTAAATAGTCATAGAAGAACCTCCAACCAAACGTAATACTGTAAAACAGTATATGACATCTGTCTGTATTTGCTAATTATCTCGAAAATCTCGGAAATGCTATTGATTTATTATTCATTAATGAAAATCATTTAATTATTATACCATTATTCTTTTGTAAAAACTATTTGCGGTAGTACATTCGCCCGTTTGTATTCAATTTTATTATTTGTCCCTGTAAATAAAGAATACAAATGCTTTCAAACATGTTCTAATCTTGAATAGACTCCAAATCAGCCTCGGTTATTAATACATCACGTGGCTTGCTTCCATTAGCACCTGAAATATAGCCATTTTGCTCTAGCATATCCATTAATCTAGCTGCACGATTATAACCGATTTTAAAGCGTCTTTGTAAGCTCGAGGTTGAAGCGCCGCCTTGGTCGACAATAAATTCACATGCCTCATAAAAAAGTTCATCTTCATCTTCCGTTACTTGCGCCTTTTTAAGCAGTTCTTCTTGCTCAAACAAGTACTCAGGCTCCCTTTGCTCTCTCACATGGGCAACAACCAGATCAATTTCTTCATCAGATACGAACGTACCTTGCAAGCGGACAGGTTTTGAAGAGCCATTTTCTAAAAATAGCATATCTCCGCGTCCAAGCAATTTCTCTGCGCCGCTTATATCAATAATCGTCCGCGAATCCACCTGAGAAGAGACAGAAAAGGCAATCCTTGTTGGGATATTAGCTTTAATTAATCCTGTTATGACATCCACTGATGGTCTTTGGGTCGCAACAATTAAATGAATACCGCATGCTCTAGCTTTTTGAGCAATCCTACAAACCGCCTCTTCGACATCTGCAGGTGACATCATCATCAAATCAGCTAACTCATCAATAATAATCACAATAAACGGCAGCTTATCTGAAAAACGCTTATGCTGCATTGCCAGTTCATTGAATCGATTAATGTCACGAACACCAGTATGAGCAAAAAGCTCGTAACGCCGTTCCATTTCATCCACAGCCCATTTTAAAGCCGCTGTTGCCGCCTTTACATCCGTGATCACCGGGCTGACAAGATGTGGGATTCGATTGTATGGTGCGAGCTCGACCATTTTAGGATCGATAAGTAACAGCTTTAAATCTTCAGGACGGGCCTTATACAACAGACTAATCAAAATGGAGTTAATACATACACTTTTTCCTGATCCGGTCGCACCTGCTATTAATCCGTGCGGCATTTTCTTCAAATCGGTAACAATCGGATTTCCGGCAATATCAAGACCAAGCACAGTGGTTAACGGCGAATAGGAGTCACCAAAAACACTGCTCCCAATAATTTCGTTAATGAGGACAGGTCTTGATTTTTGATTTGGCACCTCAATCCCAATCGTATGTTTTCCGGGAATTGGGGCTTCAATCCGAATATCTCGTGCCGCCAGACTTAACTTAATATCATCGCTTAAGTTGGTTATTTTGTTAACTTTTACACCTGGTTCCGGCTGCACCTCAAAGCGGGTAACCGACGGACCTTGTGTCACATTAACGACACTTGCCCCAACATTAAAGTTTTGCAATGTTTGGTTTAATAGTTCTTCTTGTCCTTGTAACCATTCATGATCCCTTATTTCTATTACAGGTGGGTTTAACAAACTAGATTTTGGGAGTTCATATAAAACATCTTTCTGGATTTCTTCTTCCCTATTTCCTGATGGTTCTATAACCGGAATAATTGTTTCTGCTGGCCTTTTCTCTGTAGTTTGTGCTGACTGTTGTTCTAGTTCACTTTTTCTCTTCTTGTCTTCCCATTTTTGTTTATCCTGCGTTAGCATCATCACATTGAAAGGTAGACGCGATCGTTTTGGTACAGGTGGTTCTGGGTCTGGAACAGTTGCTTCTTCATTTTCAATAGCTGGGAGAAGCTCTGTTTCAGGTAATGTTTCTATTGCCGGAACTGGAGTTACAAGCTCATTTTCCAGTTTGGTCTCTATCGCCGTAATTGGTGTTTCAATTTCAGTTTCCGGTATGATCTCTGGCGCCGCAGCTAGCGTTTCAAACTCAGTTTTCGGTTTGGTCTCTGTCGCCGTAATTGGTGTTTCAAACACAATTTCCGGTACGTACTCTGGCGCCGCAGCTAGCGTTTCAAACTCAGGTTCCGGCTTGACCGCTGTTGCCGCAATTTCAATCATTACCTCTTCTGCCACAACAAGATGATCCGGCTGATTTTTAAATTCCTCATTTAAAAAGTGGCTCAATTCATGCTCCACGATTGTGTCCTTCTTTTTAGGTCTGTTAAACCCAAAAACAGGCGATGGAATTTCAGTGGGATGAAACGGCCCGCGTACTCTTGGTGAAAGTTCTTTAAGTTTTTTGGGCAATTCTTTTTTTACAGACGGCACTTCAGGTTTTTCTGTCCTCCTTCGCGGCACTTCAGGTTTTTCTGTCCTCCTTCGTGGCACTTCAGGTTTTTCTATCTTCCTTCGTAGCACTTCAGGTTTTTCTGCATTCCTTCGTTTTTCCAGAAGCCTCTCAGACCTTTTTAGAGGTAAGCTTTCCTGGTTTTCCTTTTGAAGGATCTTTGGCGGACGGGATGGTGGATGACCGCCTTTAGGGTATTGATAGGAAATTCTCGTATCTAAATCCTTTAGACTATCATTTTGACTGTGTGGAGGAAGGCTATCCGGGTTATGATTATGTATAATGTAATCGTTATATTCTTCTTCCTCATCTTTTTTAAACTTTTGAAAAAAGTTTTGGATCCAACTCAAAACTATCACTCTTTCTTCTTATCTATCATTCTATTTTATCAGGTATTAATATTTTTTCGAGATAATTCTTTAGAATGAGTCGAATTATATGTTTCCATTGGATATATACGGAATGTTTTCATGAAAAAAGACCACTTTTTGATGTGATCTACTTTCTCCTTAATTTCATTTATTTTTTCCTAAAATAAAAATCGGTTCTAATTCCCCATCTTCATAGTAAAATGACAAAGCCGTAATCGGCACCCGTCCGCTCGCAAAAAAGCTCATCGCCATCTGCGCAATGACATCATAGCCCCTGTTATTACGAATATCAGCAATAATTAACACATCCTGGTGTGGAACGGCAAGCACCATTTTCCCGGTGATTCGCTTTTCAATATCATTGAGGAATCCCTTATTTAATATCCTGCTTGCATCGTATCCATCATTAGTGTTAAGGAAATAAAAATTATTCCCTGCCACCTGATCCTCTTTTAATGGAGTTGAAAGTGACCTTACATTAAATAAGGCAATTTCCTTAATCCTGCTCGCTTCCCATCCCTCTTTTTCCATGATTCTCGCGTCAATCAAGCGATAGGTTTTTCCCATGTCATAAGCATAATAAATTTTGGTTTCTGCGGTATGTTCGTCAATCAAGAATGGGATGCCTTCCTCCGCTTCAGCCGGAAAGGACGCGGAGCGAACGACAGGAAAAATCTTTTTCTCATGGTCCGTTAACTGAATCGGATCCTCCATGGCCCGAAGCCCCTCTTCGACATAATAAACAATTTCATCAATCGCCTTTTCATTTTCTACATTCCATTTTGCTATGATTCCAGGGATTGAAACCGTTATCCCTTTGCCGACTACTTTACTTTCTATTCGGAGCTGATCTCTTTCCCGGTCATAGGAAATCACTCTGTCTTTCCCAACCAAGCGTGCCTCTAGTTCACGCCGCATTTTTTTGCTATCCATTTTCATTTTAAACCCACCATTTCTAGAAGCTGTATCTTCTATTGTACATGAAAAAATCCCCCATCTCAAAAGATAGAGGATTGCTAACTGGATTATTATAATCCGGAAATAAAAGCTTCGATTTCTTCTTGCGTTTTTCGGTCCTTGCTAACAAAGCGACCTAGCTCTTTTCCGTTTTCATATGCGATAAAGCTTGGAATTCCGTATACGTCTACCTGCTGGCATAAATCAATAAATTGATCACGGTCAACATGAATAAACGTAAATCCCGTAAATTTAGCTTCTATTTCTGGCAGTAGAGGTTCGATAAAGCGGCAATCCCCGCACCAGTTTGCTGAAAACATAAAAATTGTTTTTGATCCGTCACGAAGTTGTTCAAATTGCTCCATAGACTCTAAATTTTTCAAATTCAACGCCTCCGATTGAAGATATGCTTTTTGTAAGATTCTTCTCAAATCATAACAGCACTTACGCATTCCAGTCCATTGATTTGCACCTGATTTTGGAATTCCTTCATGTCTTATGATGCCCCGACCGTGATATTTTGATGAAGAAAAAACGAAGGCTTATTCCTTCGCTTCTTTTGTATATTTCACTGAATTCACTATTTGCATCATAATTTTGGAATAATCATTCAGATCACTAGTTTTGGCCTGTGTTGTTATTTTTACCCCGCCAACACCAATGGTTAATTCATTTACATTGTCATCCTTTAACTGCTTAATCGTCAAAAAACCAAATTTATTATCATTATTCGTGAACTCTTTGTTCGTTTCGAGCTTTTTGTATTGTTCAACCGTTGCTTTATAGACAACATCACTTGAGGTGGCTTCTTGAGGATTTATAAACAGAATATAGGTGGCAGAGCCATTTTGTAAAATAATATTGTTTGGAGATTGATCTTTTATGCTGTATCCAGATGGTAGATAAAAATGAATATTTCCACTCTTTTTATTTGGTTTTTTTACCTTTTCATTAAACGTTGTTTTAACCGTTTTAATGGTGGCATTACTTTCTTCTTTAAACGATACATTGTTACAAGCACTTAATAACAGAATCGTTAGCAGGAAAATAGTAATGGTTTTGAAGATTCTCAGATTTTTCTCCCCCCTAATAAGAATAAAGACCTATCCCCATAATACCTTTCGGAATATTCAGTTGACAAGACTTTTGTCGAATATTAGTGTCGAAAAAATAAGCTTATCTGCCCAATTGATTATGTTTATAAATATATTGTCCTATCAATAACTTCGTCACATGTGTAAACATATCCATCCGATTAATCATTCCATTCGTAAAAATTCCAATTGCCCCCTCGTGTTTCCTTACATTTTTCATTTTGGCATATTCATCCATAACAGGACCAAGTTCTTCTCCAGCTCTTAACCTAGCTGCTACTTCCTCTGGAAGAAGGAACCTTGCACCGCCGGCGATAATCGGCTCCATGTTGTTGGAGGCAAGAGCCCCCCAATTGCAAAGGATTAAACCGTGGCTCGATTCATGAACGCCTCCCTCAAGTCCGATTCCAATATCGCCATTGCCTTGATTTAAAGCACCAACGGCTCGATTGATGGCTCCCTTGATGGTTTCTTCATCAGAAAATGGCTGCGCATTTACTCCAGATGGAATATCGATCGAAACAAACTCTGCTTCTTGGTTTCCGAAATTATTTTTAACAGCATTAATTTTTGCTGGATTCTTAGATCCGATGATAATTTTCATGAAGCTATCTCCTTTTTCATAACCAAAAAGGAGGCATAATAAGTGCCCCCCTAACTGATTAGCTATTTTGTTTAATAGTGTCAACCGTTGTTTGGTCACAAGCTTTAACAAGTTTAACCAATAATTCTTTTGCGGCAGCGTAATCATCCACATGAATAATTGAGGCATGTGTATGAATATAGCGCGAACAGATACCGATTACCGCGCTTGGAACGCCTTCATTGGATAAATGAACACGCCCGGCATCTGTACCGCCTTGGGAAACAAAATATTGATATGGAATCTTGTTCGTTTCTGCGGTATCAAGGACGAACTCTCTCATTCCACGATGCGTTACCATGGAACGGTCAAGAATTCGAAGTAATGTTCCTTTACCTAATTGACCAAATTCATTTTTATCACCAGACATATCATTGGCAGGACTTGCATCCATTGCAAAAAAGATATCAGGATTTATCATGTTGGCTGCCGTTTGCGCACCACGTAAACCTACTTCCTCTTGAACAGTTGCTCCGGAATATAAAATATTTGGCAATGTTTCATCTTTGAGTTCTTGAAGCAATTCAATTGCAAGTCCGCAGCCGTAACGATTATCCCATGCCTTCGCCAAAATTTTCTTTGGATTGGCCATTGGTGTAAATGGACAAATCGGCAAAATAGCCTGCCCTGGCTTTATCCCAATACGTTCAGCGTCTTCTCGGTTATCCGCTCCAATATCGATGAGCATATTTTTTATTTCCATTGGTTTGTTTTTCTTCGATTCATCTAAAAGATGAGGTGGAATCGAGCCTACCACACCAACAACCGGGCCATTCTTCGTCATAACTTGAACGCGCTGGGCGAGAAGAACTTGACTCCACCAGCCTCCAAGCGTCTGAAAACGAAGCATCCCATTTTCTGTGATTGCCGTTACCATGAAGCCGACTTCATCCATATGTCCTGCCACCATTACAGTTGGACCTTGGCCGTTTCCTTTTTTTACCCCAAAAATACTGCCTAGTTTATCTTGAATAATTTCATCTGAGTTTTGAGACAATTGCTCTCTCATAAAATTTCTGACTAAATGCTCATTACCGGGTGCTCCTGGAAGCTCAGTTAACGTTTGAAAAAGCTTTAATGTTTGTTCGTTCATGTTCAGGCTCCTTTAAAATTTCTGAAGTAGTATGTATTTATTTATTTTACAGAATTTTCGCGGTTGTTACCAACAATTCATTTCCAGGTCAGTAATATTATCTTCCTGCATGTAAATACGTTATACTGAGAAGAGAATCTTTTCCAATTTATTGTAGTGGGGGTCTTATTATGAACTGGAAATCGTTTTTTCTTGGTGCAGCAGTGGGCATAGTCGGCGGATACGTTACTAAAGAAATCCTAAATCAAAAAACATATGTTTCACCTGAAAAAGTGTTAGAACATGTAAAAAAACAATTTAAACAAAACGGGCCAATCAGTGGCTCATGGATTCATATGGTCGCGGAGCCATATGAAAAACAACAAATTACCTATCGCGTTTATAAGGGTGGTATTTCCAAAAATAATGACGGTGTAAATGAACAATACGAATTTATCGCGGATGCTTCGACAGGAACTATTTTGGATATTAGACGATTGGAAGTTTCTTGAATTTCAAACAATGTTATGAGTAGCGATTAAAATAGCCATATCTACAAATAGATACGGCTATTTTTTGCTTATCTTTCTCTTTTAATGCTTTCCATTATTTCTTTTCCGTCAAGGCCCCATTTAACTGCACGGTAAAATGCATCGTGATAAAAGCTGAACCAGGCATTTTTTTCTAAGCCGTATGGCAGCCATTTTTCCTTAGCTGCAATCGAATCCATTGGGTAATCATCATAGGCCATGACCCACAAAACATTTTGATGGGCATGTGTTGCCATTAGGTCTGCCATATGGATGGACATTTCACCGCCATCCTCGATGATCAAAATCGAATGTCCATCACTATGCCCGCCAGTATGAATCATTGTGATGGCCCCTAAGTTCCACTTTTCCTCAAAGGGTATTACTTGTGATTCAATTGCTTCCCAGTTTTCTTTCCAATATGTATTTTTTGACCGAATATTGGGATTCCGCATTTCGTCCCACTCTACTTGCGAAGTAATAATTTTCGCATTTGGGAAAGTAGAAACATAATTGCCATCCACAAGCTTTGTCAAGCCTCCTGCATGGTCAAAATGCAAATGTGTCATTAACACATAATCAATGTCCTCAGTATTTAAACCAACTTTTTCTAAAGATTCTTCCAGCTCAGATTCCTTTGTGACACCATAATTTCTTAATTGTTTCTCCGTTAATTTCCCTTTTCCAAGTCCAGATTCGACCAATAAATTTTTCCCATCCATCTTGATTAAAATGGGATCGGTCGGCAATTCAATTTGATTTTTTTCATTGACAGGATATTTTCTCGACCATAAACCCTTTGGAACCACACCAAACATAGCACCGCCGTCTAAGTTCGTTACCCCTCCAGATAACCAGGTAAGGGAAACGTCTCCAACTTTTAATGTTTCCATTTTAATTCCTCCTCCCATTTTCTATATTTTAACATCATCTAACTAAGTGAAGAAACAAAAAAGGACAGCTCATTATAAGAACTGTCCTTTAAATTAGTTTCGATACTTAACCTCACAGCGATAAATTCGATTTCCTTGTTCGGAAAATTTCTGCTCGTATTCTGTCATGATATTTCCTTCATACTCACTCTTATGAAAATCAAGACTCACATATTTTAGCAATAAACCATAGGCTGAAAAGCTCGTGAGCGAGTATTCAAATAAACCTTGATTATCGGTTTTAAAATGAATTTCTCCTTCATCGACCAAAATATCCTCATATAGTTTTAAGAAATCTTTATACGTTAATCTTCTTTTTTCATGACGAACTTTTGGCCATGGATCAGAAAAATTCAAATAAACCCGGTCCACATCATTTTTCGTAAAATATTTGGCTAAATCAGCCGCATTTACGTTCAAAAGTTTAAGATTCGGTAAATCAGCTTCAATTAAACGATCCAATGCCGCTACGATGACGCTGTCATATAATTCAATCCCCATATAATTAATGTCAGGATTCGCTTTCGCCATTTCAGTAATGAATTGACCTTTTCCTGTGCCAACTTCGATATAAAGCGGCTGATTTTTTTCGAAAACCTCATGCCATTTTCCTTTGTACATTTCAGGATTGGCGACTATATATTGTGGATGCTGCTCTATTTTCTCCTTCGCCCAAGGCTTATGTCTAAGTCTCAATTGTGACACTCCTAATAAAAATTTTTCGTTCAAAACATAACATGCAACCATTTTACTTGCAAGAAAAATCAAATGGAAATTAAGGAAGCGCATAAACAGAAAAAGAATTCACAACCTAAGGTGAATTCTTTTTTCATTTTCACTTGAAAGGATGTGCTTTTATGCCATTGGGTCATAGTGACCAAGTTACATTACTAAAAGATATCTTAACCAATCATCAAACAGATTGCTGCGGTTCTGTAGCAGAATGTGAACAGTTAGAACGCTTAGTGAAGTCCCTGATGGTCAACACACAAGTTGATCAGAATGTGAAAAACATTCTCCAGGAGGTATATCAATATAGCCAGCACGGTGCACAGACGGCTGATTTAGATCAGCATATTTTATCAAACCAAGAAAACTTATCCCAGTGGGTAAGCGATATCGGCCAATTTTCATAATTAAAGGATTTCGTTTATAAACTTAATCCATTTATTCATTTCTTCTAGACGGTTTTTATTTTTATACCATTGAATGGAAGATAGCGTTTGGATCGTCACATACCATTTCATCCTCAGCTTTAAATGATCGGTTAGCTCTTTGCCATAAAGCTTTAACCAATCCTGCCAGTTTTTTTCGGGAATGTACCAATAAAGAAGTAATCCCAGGTCAATGGCAGGGTCGGCAATCATCGCCCCGTCCCAATCAATCAAATACAACTGGTTGTCTTCTGAAAGCAGCCAGTTGTTATGGTTGACATCCCCGTGACAAACCACTTTTTCATCACAATAAACATTCAAAGCTTCCTTTATTAGAAAGCTCATAGCTTTTTGCGATTCCGGTAAGGAAAGTACCTGATCATCCAATTCGTTTACCACCGATTGTAACAAAGACTCAGGATGTAAAGGGGAGTTCTCAATCCGACTTAACATTCCAAGCATTGGCTCCGAGCAATGGATTTTCTTAAGCAATTTTGCAACATTCTCTTGGTTCATTTCTGACGGATTTAACTCTCGGCCAGGGAGCCACTGCTGCGCTGTAATTACATCTCCATTTTCCAATCGTTTTGTCCAAACAAGCTTTGGGACGATGCCTTCAGCTGAGAGTACTGCAAGGAATGGAGAGGAATTCCGCTTTAAAAACAGCCTTTGATCTTCGTATTCCGCATAAAAGGCTTCTCCTGTCTTGCCTCCAGCAGGGGTAATTTCCCACTCTTGTCCTAGTAAATGTTCCAAAATTGCTCACCTTCAATTTATGCCGTTCTATTGGGCTTATTCCCCTAGATTCAGAGGTAAAACCTGTGCTGCCGGAAGGTTTTAATTAACCGCAGTTTATATCAACAGCTTTTAATTTTTTTTAAAATAAAAAAAAAGCTATTGAAACCATTGCACACAATAGCCATCTTAATAAATTTTATCTCCAATTGCCTTTTGGCGTCAAGTCATCTTGAAAAACTATTTTTTTAGCAAAACATTTAGAGAAATGGGATCGATGGTGTTTTCTCCCCCTTGCAGGACTACTTTGGAAGAAATTCCTGCGTACTCGTGATTAGCCAAAACCGACCATTCTCCAACAGGAAGCGTAATTAATTTTTCCACTTTGGAAGGATTAATTATTAGAATGACTTCTTTATTATTCATTTTAAACAGACAGCCTAAAACTGGAGCTGGAAATGATAATTGGTGAATAGTAGAACGAATTTCTTCGGACGTTCTCATTCGGAAACACGGAAATGCTTTACGAATTTTTATAAGACCCTTGATATATTCCACATTATCTTTGAACTGACTTTTTCGCTCCCAATCGAGCTGATTTATCGCATCCGGGGAACGGTAGCTATTTCCCTCTCCATATTTGGTACGGAAAAATTCTTGTCCGCTGTGCAGGAAAGGTATTCCTTGAGATAAAAGAACAATGCCTGTTGCAAGGCGGTGATACTTCATCCGGGTCCTTAAATCGGCATCAGGAAGGCAAGCAAGAAGCTTATCCCACAGCGTGTGATTGTCATGACATTCTACATAATTCACAGATTGAAAGGGTTCATTAAATAACCGAGTTCCTCTTTTTAACAAACCAATACTGCCTGTTATAACCTCTAATGCAGCTTCCAAGTTATGCTCATTCCCTAATGCATAGCCTTTGTCAAACAAATTAAATGTACTGCCTTTAATGGTATCTCGAAATTTATCATTAAACTGGGCGATTTGCGGGATTTTCGCCTGGTTCACAATTGTTGCCTTTTGGTCCGCCGAAAGTGGTGTGTTTAGGCTCCAGCCTTCACCAATGATCAGCGTACCTTTCCTTATACTGTCACAGGCCATTCTCACCTCGTTCATCGTTTCCACATCTAAAATCCCCATTAAATCAAAGCGAAATCCATCGATATGGTACTCTTCCATCCAATAGCGAATGGAGTCAACAATAAACTTTCTTACCATTTTTCGTTCAGAGGCAATATCATTTCCAACACCGGTGCCGTTTGAAGGTAAGCCAATTTCGTTATGACGAAAATAATAACCTGGGACTACTTTTTCAAAAGAAGAATTTTCACGGATAAAGACGTGGTTATAAACCACATCCATCATTACCCTTAGACCTATACTATGAATCTGATCGATTAATTTTTTCAATTCGTTTATTCTTGAATATGGATTCGAAGGGTCTGATGCGTAACTGCCCTCGGGAGCATTGAAATGTAGAGGATTATAACCCCAGTTATAATCTTTATTAGGATGTAATTCATCGACTCCGGCAAAATCATGAAACGGGAGAAATTCAATATGGGTAATGCCTAAATCTTTTACATACGATAATCCAGTCGGCTCGTCGTCTTTTCCTTTCGTGTTCAGCTCACCTGCACCAAGGTATAGACCCTTATGTTGGATTCCACTATTCTTATGGATGGAAAAATCTCTAATATGTGTTTCATAAATAATCGCATCAACAGGGCTATCTAAGGGCGAAAAGTCCGGTCTAGATTTGGATGATTTTTCTGATTTCACAATAACCCCTTGCTCTCCATCCGCTGTTACCGCCTTCACATAAGGGTCAATGGTCTCACGCCATTCTTGATTCACAAGGACAAGAAAACTATATTGATATGTTTCTATATCACGGTTAACACTAACTGACCAAATGCCGCGATCCTCTCGTCTCATCTTTATGATTTCTAAAAACTGGCCGGATGGAGGGCGTATTTTTAATTTGACTCCAGTCGCAGTCGGTGCCCATAGCTTAAATCGGGTTTGACCAGCATGAAAGGTAACCCCAAGGTCATTTCCATCATAATAGAATTTTTCATCGAATGAGTCTGTTCTGATAACGGCACCGATTTGCAGATCGGCCTTTCCACCATGCCCATCAAGGATCCAATATTGCTTTCCAAATGAAATAGCTCCTTCAAACTGGCAAACATATTTATGATTATCTTCTATTTCCGACTCTTTCAAGATTTGCAGTGGTGTCTTCACAGTATCATTCGTCATATAGAAAGTGGATGATAAGCTGTGATGATAGGTATAAGGAAGAAGAATCGTAATGATATTCATCTCATCTAAGTAGGCAAAAAACTTCCTGTCAGTAGAAATCATTCGAATTCCTCTCCTTCAAATCAATTTCTTCCTTCTTGCGTCTTCTAGTTAACACCTTTAAGGCTTTCGCTTTAAGGTGGATTGAGAGTGGTGTAAATCCAATATATTCCCCATCAGCATGAACGTATAAGGATGTTGACGAATGTATCGAAATAACTCTTCCTTTAAAGGTTTTTACTTCTTTAAAATGAATGTGTTTTCCCCAAAAAACACTGATAAAAACGAGGAGCAGCTTCAGCCGCGATAACTGATGGACTACAGTAATATCTAACAGACCATCATCCGGCTCAGCGTGAGGGGCAATTTTCATTCCCCCGCCATAATATGGCTGGTTAGAAACAGTAACAAACCATGTTTGTTCAAATATATGCTTACTCCCGTCAATTGATAAATCAATAGTTGTCGTTTTATAAGTAAATAACTTTTTTAACAAAAAATAAACATATACCAGCCTGCCTAGTGAAAGCTTATTAAGCAGCGCCTTCATCCTTGATTTGTTGACCTCATAGGAAATGATGGCATCGAAGCCAGCACCCATATTATTAATAAAATAATGCGTAGATGCATCCGCCATCGTCACTGTTCCAATATCAATCGGCAAAGCCTCCTGCTTCATTAAGCGGAGAATCACTTTTAACGCTTCTACTGGATCCGTTGGAATTTGAAAGCCTCTTGAAAAATCGTTACCAGAGCCGCCGGGAATAAATCCGTGTATGATATGTTTATTTTTTACAGTTCCATTCATCACTTCGTGCATCGTTCCGTCTCCGCCAACAGCAATAATAAGCTTTTGCTCCTGGTTCTTTGCAGCAATTTGGCTGGCAAGTGTTTTAGCGTGTCCGGGATATTCGGTAAAAAATGCGAGATAGGATATTTGTTCAATTTTTAGTTGCCTTTCAATTTCCTCCCATATTTTAAGGCAGTAGCCGTTTCTCGCTTTTGGATTGACAATAAAGTACATGTGCTTCATAAAACCAACCTTTGACTATGTTTGTAATGGAAATCGTGTGATTGCCTTATATTTAGGCATCTGATTGAGATATGTTTGATATAAAACCACATCCCTTGCTAGAAATGGATGTGGTTCAGGCTGCAGCTTATTCCAAACCTCTAATAGCTCCCTTTGAAATGGATAGACTCCGGTCCATTTTCTTGCCAAGGTGATATGGGGCCGGAATGGCCTTGTCTCTAGCTGAAAACCCGCCTTCTCACAGGCTGAAAATACCTTTTTTCTAATGGCTTTAAGCTCAAGGCTTTCCTCGGTATCCGCCCAAAATACACGCGGTGATTCCTCCTGACCAAAAATCCCCAGTTTGTTTATTTTCAATGTTAATGCCTTTGCATCCCTCAAGACCGCTTTCACGTTGTTTTCTGCCGCGGCTATATTTTCAGGAGCCGCTGCCCCAAGGAAAGCCAGTGTAATATGCAGGTCTTGATGATGGACCCAACGGCTAAATGGAAGGGCATCCTTTATTTTTTCAATATGGGCTTTCATGATTTGTTTCGTTTCATCGGGAATTCTTACCGCAAAAAAATAATGTGGCCGTTGTTCCATAGTATTTTCAGTCCTTTATCCGGCATTAACGGGCAGTATGACCCTAATATCAAGAATTTGAGGGAACATAGAAGGATAAATGTGGGATCAACTTCGTAAAAGCCCGATTGTGTTTTCAATTTCTTGTGTGAATAGTTTTTGCAGCTTTTTAGTGACCGGTCCTGGCTGGCCTTCGTTTACTTTTTTATCTCCAATCTGGACAATCGGCATGACCTCTGAAACTGTACTGGATAGGAAAACTTCATCTGCACCCGCCAGTTCCTCGAGTGTGAATGTCCGTTCCTCTACGGGAATATTATTGTCCAAGCATACCTTTAAAATCACATCTTTTGTTATCCCTTTTAAAATAAGGTGATCAGATTCATGTGTGAAGACTACGCCATTTTTTACGATAAAGATATTTGATGAACTTCCTTCAGTAACATTTTCGCCGCGATGCTGAATTGCCTCATATCCGCCTTCTTCGGCGGCCTTTTGTTTTGCTAATAAATTGCCCAGCAAATTTAAACTCTTAATATCACAGCGCAGCCAACGGATATCTTCAGTCAATATCGTTTTTACACCAAGTTTCATGCTCTCCACAGGACGTGCAATTTCCTTTGAATAAGCTGTAAGGGCTGACGGTACTTCCTTTGAGGGGAAGGCATGATTACGGGGAGCAACGCCTCTCGTCAGCTGCATGTAAATAATCCCTTCATGCAGTTTGTTTTTTTCAATAAGTTCTTCAAGTAAATTCATTAATTGCTCTAGTGTGACTGGGAGAGAAATACCGATACTTACAGAACTTTTAACAAACCGTACCAAATGTTCTTTTACAGTAAACATTTTTCCATTATAGACACGAATGACTTCATACACCCCGTCACCAAATTGATATCCGCGGTCTTCTATATCTACTTTTGCTTCTGACCGATCGATCAGCTTTCCGTTTACTATTGCAAATGCCATACTCCCATTCCCCTCTTGATTTAATTATTTATGTTTGGGCTAATTCATATATCGCTTGAGCATAAATGGCTGTTGCCTTTAGCAAGTCTTCAATATACATATATTCATCCTTTTGATGGGCAATATCTGGTCTTCCAGGAAATAACGGGCCAAATGCAACTCCGGCTTTTAAAGAACGAGCGTAAGTACCGCCGCCAATTGCAATTAACTCTGCTTTTTCCCCTGTTTGCTCTTCATATACCTTTTTCAAGGTTTGAATCAAGAATTCCTTTTCATCTACATGATGCGGTTTAGAGTCAGAAAAATTCTCAATCTCGAAGCCTTCATTTAGTAATAGCTCATCTAGTTTTGCTTTTGTCTCTTCCATTTTATTTGTGACAGGGTATCTGCATGTCATCCCAATACTTCCACCGGATTCAACTGTAAAGTGCAGCTTTCCGGGATTGATCGTTAATTCTCCGGAAATCTCGTCTGAATAGGCAACACCAAGATTTACACCTCTTGAATCTTCAAAGAAATAGCGAGAAACGAATTGAAAATAATGAGCTGCCTTCCCATCTAAGGCTTGTTTTGAAAGAAATTCTGCTAAAAATAAACCGGCATTTTTCCCATTTCTCGGTTCCATACCATGTGCAGACACTCCTATTACTTCTAAAATTACTTCTTCGTTTTGGACATAATAATTATATTCCAACTCTACTTCCTTCATGAAAATTATAAATTGCTGCACCACTTCATCTTGGTGTTCCTTTACAAGAATGGTGGCTTTGGCATGATCCGGAACCATGTTATATCTTTTTCCGGAGACAAAGCTCTCAACCTGAATATTTGCCTCAGCTTTGCCTTCTACAGACTCTTTCTGTACCATATCAAAATCAGCGATCCCTTTTTCCGCATTAATAATCGGGAAATCAGCATCAGGGGCAAATCCTAAAGTCGGCATTTCTTCGTGTTTAAAATAATGCTCGACACAGCGCCAATTACTTTCTTCATCAGTGCCAATGATCATCCGAACGCGCTTTTTAAGCGGCAGACCAAGTTCTTTGACAATTTTCATCGCATAATACGCCGCCATTGTCGGCCCCTTATCATCCAGCGCGCCACGGGCGTAAATTTTCCCATCACGAATTTCCGCGCCGAACGGATCACTTGTCCAGCCATCCCCTTCTGGCACGACATCCACATGGCAAAGGATTCCTAGCAGTTCTTTTCCTTCGCCAAACTCGAGGTGACCGGCAAGATTGCCAACATTTTTCGGAGTGAATCCGTCTTTTTCACCCAGGTTAAGCATAAAATCAAGTGCTTCCTTCACCCCTTGTCCTAGCGGTGCATCGGGTGAGGTATGTTCTTCATCTAAAAGACTTTTAATATGTAATAACCCTTGTGTGTCCTTAATTAAGGACTCTTTTCTCTTTTCTACTTCAATCATCCAATTAATCTCGGTCAATTGTGATAACCTCCTATATGTATTTGCTTCTTTAACAATATCATTTCTCCAATAATCTTAGCAATTTTGCATGAATAACAGAAAATTTTACTAAAAATTCAAACAATTTATCATAAACCAAACACCTTCCCCCATAACCTATAGTAAGAGAATGAAAAGGAGGCAATAATCCGAACATTTCACCGACGATATGAAGATTATTTTGTAAACTTTGCTATAGTGGTAGAAATTTTCAGAAATTGTGGGTACAATAATGGTAGATGTATGACATCTACGTACTTGCTTCACCCCATCTAAAGAAAACTCGCCGATTGATAAGCCGTTAGGCGAAGTCAGAAGCGTTGTTGCACTTATGCCTGATAGAAAAGTTATACTTTCCTATCAGCCAAAAAAAGGAGATGGCTGCGCGGAAAAGAAACTACATATTCTTGAAGAGTATTCTTCAAAGAGACTGTCGGTAGAGGGATTAAGCCATAGGTTTGAAAAAAGGATAGGGAGTGGTTCTTTGAAACCTTCAACTAACCGGATGTTAAACCGCAT
>Ga0213822_1000448_pt1 | contig 32256 bp, 33 predicted proteins | sample MC6MC0908MG_FD_179872 | JGI IMG/M metagenome (GOLD analysis project Ga0213822, IMG submission 179872) | Enriched soil aggregate microbial communities from Iowa State University, Ames, United States - MC6-MC0908-MG | ecosystem: Environmental > Terrestrial > Soil > Unclassified | place: USA: Iowa...
GTTAGAAATTAATAAATAACTACACCTTACACATATTTACAACATGGTTTATAAAAACAATAGGAGGAATTAGAAGTGGGAGAATTTTTTACCGTTTGCTCCGGTATTCCTTATTTGCGATTTGGCATGGGTGACCCATTAGTTTTTATTCATGGTCTTGGAGAAGTAAAAGAGGGCTGGGCAAATCAGTTTGAATTTTCAGATCAGTTTGACTTGATTATTCCTGATTTACGTGGACATGGTGAGTATCAATCACCAGGTGAGATCTCAATAAAAAACTTTGCCCATGACGTCATCTCTCTATTAAAAGGACTGGGTATTAATAGCGCACACATTTGCGGCTTGTCGATGGGTGGAATGGTAGCGCAAGAAATTTATCGCCAAGCCCCCGAAATTTGCCGATCATTAATGCTTGTCAGCACTTTACATTATGCTCCAAAACAACTAGGGAAGCTGTTTTTAAAATCTCGCAAGGCATATGCCGAAAATAAATCCCCTGATGTTCTAAGAGATACGGCGGCAAAGGTTTGCCTTTACTCTTGGACAAAAGAAAATATCGAAAACTTTTATCAATTTTACAAGCCCAATAATGAATTCTATTTCAAGGCAATGGAAGACTGCCTTAAGGTAAATAATCTACGTCTCCTTCCTAAAATTAATGTCCCTACCTTAATCATTGGCGGACAATACGATTCTGTCATCCCTGTTTGGGTTCAATTATTAATGCATAAACAAATTCCCCATTCGGAGTTTGTCATCTTCAGGAATACTGGCCACATTGCTAAGCTCGAGGCTAAAGATGCCTTTAACAAAGTACTCCGCAGCTTTTTAAATAAGCACAAAATGGCATCCTAAAGAAGAGGCTCCCTCATCCTCCTCCTCATTGCCTACAAATTTATATACAAATAATTAGTGAACCTGTATAGAAAAATCAATAGTCTTATACGCAACGAAAAAGGTTGCTAATGAGTAGATTGCTTCGTATAAACCAAATATGAAAATCGAACATCCGAAAATGAATAAATTAAATAATAGAACATATTGGCCAATAGAAAAAGGGGACCGTTTACTAAACAAGATGGCCAACACTTCGGTCCCATCCAAACAGCCTCCAAACCGAATTGTGATTCCAACACCCAAACCCAAACAGAATCCCCCAAGGATTATTACTAAAATCGGGTTATTGGTTATGACTGGAATCGGTTCAAGCAGGAACGTTCCCATTGACAGAACAAGAATTGCAAAAAGGCTAAGCATGAGAAACCTTCTTCCAAGGTAAGAATAAGCAATGATGAAAAAGGGAGTATTCAATAGTAATAAAAACAAACCTACTTCCTGACGGGTGATATGTGAAAGAATAATACTAATTCCGATGATGCCTCCGTCAATCACATAATTTTTCACCAAAAATAATTGCAAGGAAATAGCGACTAGCGAAGCCCCGCAAAAAATAAAACACACCCGCTTAATAAAAGACATATCTACTGCTCTGCTAAAGTTACTGTAAAACCTAACCCTTGTCCAATACATATGACTCCCCTTTTATACAAAATACATTCACTAAGTATGGTTAAATATATTCCGTTATCCCATAAAAAATTCACTTCAGCACCAATAGATATAAAAAACCGCTAGTAACAAATACAAGTTTGTCACTAGCGGTAGGTTAGTAATGGTGTCAGGCACCTAAGGGACCCTAAGCTTGCGATGTCAAGGGATGTTTAATTTCAGTTAGCATTGAGTTATTTGTTAGGTTCTTAATTATTTTTTTAGCATATTAAAAACTTGCTCGACGTCTTTATCACCACGTCCTGAAAGGTTCACAATCAGCACATCGTCAGCTGGTAATTCCTTTGCCAGCTTAATCGCGTAAGCAACTGCATGGGAACTTTCCAATGCCGGAATAATACCTTCTGTTTTACTAAGCAATTGAAATGCCGCCAACGCCTCTTGCCAAGTGATTGTCACATATTCAGCTCTACCGATTGTTTTCAAATAACTATGCTCTGGTCCTACGCCAGGATAATCGAGCCCTGCAGCGATGGAATAAGTCGGCTTTGGTTCGCCTTTTTCATCTAACAGTGTTAAACATTTAAAACCATGGATGACTGCAGGAACACCTTCAGTTAAGGTTGGAGCTTCCGCTGGTTCAGCTCCGATTAAGCGGACATTTGGCTCCTCTATATAATGGGCGAATGCCCCAATCGCATTACTGCCTCCTCCTGCACAGGCAATCACAGCAGTCGGTAGTTTTCCTTCTTTTTCAAGGATCTGACGCTTCGATTCTTCACTAATAATTGACTGGAAATGTTTGACCATTGTAGGATATGGGTGCGGCCCCACAGCCGAACCTAATAAATAAAAAGTGTCTTTATAATTTTGCACTAGGTCGCCCAATGCCTCATCAACAGCATCCTTTAAGCGTCCTTGCCCTTTTTCAACAGGAACAACTTTTGCACCTAATAATTCCATTCGAAAAACGTTAAGTGCTTGGCGCACGGTGTCTAGTTTACCCATGTATATAATACATTCCATCCCAAACATGGCACATGCTGTCGCTGTAGCGACACCATGCTGACCAGCTCCCGTTTCTGCAATGATCCGCTTCGCTCCCATTCGTTTAGCTAATAAAATTTGTCCTATCGCATTATTAATTTTGTGCGCACCGGTATGGTTTAAATCCTCTCTTTTAAGATAAATTTTGGCCCCGCCAATTTGTTTCGTTAAATTTTCAGCAAACGTTAACGGGTTTTCTCTACCGATATATTCCTTAAGATAGTAGTTGAATTCTTCAATGAATTCCGGGTCATCTTTATACTTAAAAAACTGTTCCTCCAGCTTATTCATCACAATCTGCAAGTCCTCAGGAACAAAACTGCCTCCAAACTCTCCAAAATACCCTTTACTCTCTACACTCACTTTTCCCATACTAGACTCGTCTCCTTCTAAGCTAAAATTTTGGTTCAGTCAGCAAAATTAAATTAACTGAATATTCCATGAATTATACTATCACACTATTTGCCATCTGCCAACTTTAATTAACTATCTTAAGCTCAAAATGGAGGCACAAAAAAATATGTGCTCACGAAAAAATGATGTAAAAGTTTCATATTTTTGGGAAATGATACCTGACATCTTTTAATTAACTCCCAGAAAACATGAACTATAGTTCATGTTTTCTTTGACATACTTAATAGTTTTATGTAATAATTGAACTATAGTTCATGTTCAAATATAGTAGATTAATAAACTTATTTAAAATAATTATTACGACTGGAGGTGTAGGCCTTATTGTGTTAAGGCCAACCATTTGGACATAGTTAACCTGATCATCATTGCCATCTTCATTGCATTAACTGCATTTTTTGTAGCGGTAGAATTTGCAATCGTAAAAGTAAGAGGCACACGTATCGATCAACTGATTAAAGAAGGAAGAAGAGGAGCAAATGCTGCCAAGCATGTGGTTACGCACTTAGATGAATATTTATCAGCCTGTCAGCTCGGAATTACCGTTACTGCTCTGGGCTTAGGCGTGCTTGGAGAACCAACTGTATCAAAACTATTGCTGCCTCTATTTAATATAGTTCATTTAAATAGTTCAGTCAGTCATATATTATCTATGGTCATTGCCTTTGTTCTCGTGACATTTATCAATGTAGTTGTCGGAGAATTAGCTCCTAAATCCTTTGCAATTCAAAAGGCAGAAACAATTACACTCATTTTTGCTAAACCGATGATTTGGTTTTATAAATTGTTTTACCCCTTCATCTGGTTGCTTAATACTTCCTCCAGAAAGATCACCGGGTTATTCGGGCTAAAACCAGCAACTGAAAACGAATTGGCCCATTCAGAAGAAGAGTTGAGGATAATTCTTTCTGAAAGTTATCAAAGCGGGGAAATTAATAAATCGGAATTAACATATGTGAATAATGTTTTTGATTTTAATAATCGGATTGCCAAAGAAATTATGGTACCTAGGACTGAAATGGTAAGTATATCTATCGACGATCACCCTGAAAATATAATTTCACTAATTAAAGAACAAAAATATACACGTTATCCCGTCATTAACGGTGATAAAGATAACATAATTGGAATCGTAAACATCAAGGATATCTTAACTACCAAAATATCAAATGTTTCGGTAAAAAATAAGTCGATTACACCTTATATTAAACCGATAATTAGTGTGATTGAAACCATTCCAATTCAAAATTTACTACTGAAAATGCAAAAAGAAAGAACCCAAATGGCCATCCTTTTAGATGAATTTGGAGGTACTTCAGGTCTTATAACAGTTGAAGATATTATCGAAGAAATTGTTGGAGATATCCGAGATGAATTCGATACGGATGAAATTCCAGAGGTCCGTAAAATTAACGATCAGCATTATATTGTGAGTGGGAAGGTTCTAATTGAAACCGTTAACGACCTTTTAGGGACATCTATTTCGAATAAGGTTTTAGACACAATTGGCGGCTGGTTTCTTTCTAAGAAATTCGATGCAAAAAAAGATGACCGGATAGATTTAGATGGTTATTCCTTTAGAATAAAGGAAATGGAAGAACATCATATTTTATATATGGAGATACAAAAGCTGGCTGAATTAGAATACATGCTTCCAAAAAAATCTGTTTCCTAACCATATTTATATTTAAATTCTATATCATAAATTTGCAATGATTAAAACGGGCTGAATCCGGAATTCAGCCCGTTTTCTATATTTCATATGAATCAACAGTTTGTAAAATTACCGTGTTTTAGACTCCTCTATTTTGATGTTTGCTCACTATAAGTCATGATTGCAATATTTTTTTGACATATTCGTTTTTCAGAATAGAAGCAGTGCGGTTATTTCTTCTATAAATCATTGCTTCTTTTATTATACAAAAAACCCCTCCTCATTATAAATGGAAATCCTGATCACCACGTTTCTCAAGATTCTTGGAGGTTTTACTTAGATTAACCTCTTTCTGGTCTTTAAAGGTTCCCATGATAATATCCATAGAAGGATTCGTCACACCATACCAGAAATTTTCATTTTTGAAATGATGCCATAAATGGATTTTTTTCATCCATCGGCCCCAGGGGGATAACGGCTGGAATGGGCGATGTGCTCGGTAATGTACCCATTCATAATACAATAGAAATAGAATAACTCCTGTGATAAATGCATTCGTGATGATTAGGCTTGCTGTAATGTAGTAAACAATTCCGCCAACAACGATGATATTAGGCAGGCTGTACCAAAGTGGCAAAAATAATAGATGTAAATTGTTGGGGTCTGAGTGATGGTCATAATGGATTCGTTTAAGTAACTTTAAAAAGAATGCATTCTTGGGCGGTTTCATATGGAAGAGAAACCGATGTGTCATATATTCACTTATTATATAGCCTACCATTCCCAATATAAAAGAGACCCAAATCCCTAATGACGACAAGTGGGGTAGCATAAAGCCAAAACAAATGAGGAAAATGAGACTCATAACAAAAATATCTGGAAATAAAAAGAATTGTTTTAGATACTTGACTTTCATTTAAATCGCCTCCACCCTAGTTTTTTTCTGAACGGTTCTTCCAAAGCATCAAGCTCTTCTCCATCGTCTCTTTTGTAATCTTTTCAGCTTCTTCAGGCGTTCCATTTAATGAAGCCGCTAAAAGATTTTGGTAATATTCAAGCGATACTCTTCTATGCTCCCCCGCTGAAAAATATCTCTGAGCCATTTTTATATAAAAGGAATTGAAGCTGTTTAAAATCAATAAATAGACCGGATTAGGAGAAAGACGTGCTAGGCCTTTCTGTAAATCCCAATCATAGTTAGCGTAGCTATTAGAATCGTCGTTCAATTCGTCTAAATCAGCAAGCAAAGCAACCACTTTAGGCCGATTCCATTCAACTGCATCATGAACATACGTTGGCGTCAGTGATTTTCTTATTTCTAACAAGTGAACAATAAAGTCATCGGTAACAAAATCATGGTTTTGGATAATATGAGCAAGTGTTGTTAGATTTCCATCGTGCCAGTAATCATTTACAACTGCTGGCTGTCCCTGCCTGATCGTAATCCATTCATCCCTCCCTAACCGCTGTAGTGCCTCCCTAACTGTAGGACGGCCAACCCCGAATTCTTTTGCAAGTTCCCTTTCCGAAGGCAGTGGACTTCCCATTGGATAGTCACCAGCCAGTATAGCCTTACACAAATGTTTTTCAATAATAACTGAAGAACGTTCCTTTTCCATTACTCAAATTTACCTCCAGAATGAATTGGTATTACAAGTTAATAACAGTGGTAATACCAGTATTTTATAATAAATTTGAATATTTTGTCAATTGTGTTTTAAAGGTTATTACCATTTTTCTTTTTTCTATTAGGCATTAGTATTCATAAAATCAAAAAAGGATAGAGCTGCAGATTTCATCTACTCGTATCTATCCTGTTTCGTTTATAAAATTGAAATCCTAATTCACTGTACCTAAGGTTCAATATTGCAAATCTGATAAAAATATATGAGTAAGCCGCGAGTTGTTATAATTATGGATTAATTAAAAATGGCGTGGAAAATCCTCATCCTATGGACAAGAATTCTCACGCCACCATTATTAAGGTACGATATTCCCTGCAGCTTTATATATTTGATACCATTCTTCTCTTGACAATCTAATTTCAGCACCCTTACATGCGTCTTTCATTCGCTCTGTGTTGGTCGTTCCTAGAACCACCTGAATGTTAGCTGGATGACGGGTAATCCAGGCAGTAGCTATGGCTGTGTTTGTAACACCATATTTCTCGGCAATACTGTCTACCACCTCGTTCAGCTTTGGAAACTTTTCTACATCACCTAAAAACGAACCTTCAAAGAAGCCGTGCTGGTATGGGGACCAGGCTTGCATCGTGATATCATGCAGACGGCAATATTCCAAAATGCTGCTGTCACGGTTAATCGCTTGGTCATTCTTCATGTTTAGAGCAATGCCCGAGTCAATCATTGGTGTGTGAGCAATACTGAATTGAAGTTGATTTACCACCAGTTTATAAGGGATGTATTTTTGTAAAAGTTCAATCTGGGCCGGATTATGGTTTGATACACCAAAATGCTTTACCTTTCCGCTCGCATGAAGATCTTCAAACGCCTCAGCTACCTCAGCAGGTTCCATTAGTGGATCAGGACGATGAAGAAGCAATATATCGAGATACTCGGTTTTTAATCGCTTTAATATTCCGTTAACAGACTCAATGATATGCTCTTTCGAAAAGTCAAAATAGCCTTCCGGGGAGATAATACCGCATTTACTTTGCAGGATCATTTTTTCACGTATGCTGGAATTCATTTGAATCGCTTCGGAAAAAATCTCCTCACACTGTCCCTTCCCATAGATATCTGCATGGTCAAAGAAATTAATCCCCTCATCCAATGCTGTCCGGATTAACTTTTCAGCTTCAGGCAAAGATAACTGTGTTAAACGCATATTGCCCATGATCATGTTAGATACTTGTAAATCAGTGTTTGCGATGTTTATGTATTTCATTTGAGTCCCTCCTCGTTTGTAATCAATATCATTATACTCTTGAAAGGCAGCACAATAAAAATGGAACGCTTACTCGAGCAAAGTCAGGTGATTACTCGATAAGAAAAGAAACCAATTTTGAGCTATGAAAATTTATAATCTAATTAACGATACAATTAATCAACACTAGTTAAACCTTTCCGCTCCAGCTCTAGGAGTTGTGTCTTCATCTCCAAACCACCGCGATAGCCGGTCAGCGCGCCATTTTTTCCGACAACACGATGACAAGGCACAGTAATTAACACTGGGTTAGCACCAATTGCCGCTCCGACTGCACGGACTGCAGCTGGCTTATTGATTCGGTTCGCAATGTCAGAATATACTCTAGTCTCTCCAAACGGAATTTCACTAAGAGCATTCCACACAGCAACTTGGAACACTGTCCCATGGTAATCAAATGGAACAGAAAAATTCCTCCGTTTCCCATCAAAATATTCAATTAGTTCAGCTGCATAAGGCATTAACTTTTCCTTGCCTTCCACTAGTGGACTGTCCGGAAACCGTTTCTCTGCCCAAACAGACAGTTCTTCAAATGGCTTATTTTGTGAGCCTACGTAACATAGCCCTTTTTTTGATGCGGCAATATATAGATTCCAATCTTTATAATTGAGCAATGACCAATATATGGGTGTTTTATTCTGTGCTTTCATTTTGCCATACCTCCGATTTCTCATTTCGAAATTGTGCTGGTGTATAACCCGTCAATTTTTTAAATAATGTAATAAAATAGGGTGTATTTGACATTCCTACTGACTTCGCTACATCCGCAATCGATCGATCCGACTGACGCAAATATTTTTTTGCTGTATTTATTCTAAGCTGTTGAATATATTCAACTGGCGTGATGCCGATAATCTTTTTAAAAGTCCGGTGCAAATGATAGGGACTTCCATGGCTTATTTCTGCCAATGTTTGAAGTGTGAGCTTTTTATTATAATTTCTATCAATGTATTCTGTAATCAGTGTAACCCATTCGTTATCTGGTAAGCGCTCATTCGTGGGCTTACAGCGTTTACACGGACGAAAATTCGCAGTCATTGCTTCTTCTGCGTTTTGAAAAATACGGACATTTTCTTTTTTAGGAACTCGTGATTTGCATGATGGTTTACAAAAAATCCCCGTGGACTTAACAGCATAAAAAAATTGATTATTGTATGATGCATCGTTGCCGATAATGGCCTGCCATTTTTCATCTGTCATGATTCCATCACTAGGATCCTCTTGAAACTCTTTTCTCATTTAAACCACCTCTACTATTATTATAGCTTCAGTTCCAACAGAATGGAGGGTTTCGGGGGTATAAAAGCAAGATATTGAAATTTAAGTGTTATTTCGAATCATGGAAGATAATGCCTAAACCAAATCGCTTCCCAGATGTAATCGTACTGACGCCGTGGCGTAGTGTATTTTTATAGTAACCTTTTTTTCCTTGGGCAGGCCAAAAGTTTGTAGGAAAAATAATCGCACCACCTTGTTCAACTGTAATAACATGTCCTCGGCTTTGGGCCCGAGGAATTTGCTCTACGAGAAGGAATTCCCCACCCGTGTACTCTTGTTCGCGTTGATTCAGGATAAAGACGACTTGAAATGGAAAAAATACGTCTCCGTATAGATCCTGATGTAAGCAATTGAAACCGCCTTTTTCATATTTTAGGATCAAAGGTGTTGCCCTCGTTTGCTCCTTTTCTTCACAAGTCTTTAAAAAATCAGCAAGTGATTCTGGATATTGTTCTGACTTATTCAAATATCCCATCCAGCGATTCGCTGTCTTGGCCAGCTCTGAGTAAAATGTCTCTCGTAATCCTTGGATTAAATTAGGCAATGGATAAGAAAAATATTTGTATTCCCCTCTGCCAAATCGGTATCTAGCCATATTAATGGTTGTTCTGTACAACTCTTCATCACTATACAGCTCCATAAAAGACTCACATTCAGCTTTCGTTAAAATCGGGGGCAGCTTTGCAAAACCTTGTTCATCTAATTCTTTTTGTACGGATTCCCATTCTAAAGCTTGCACACGGGATTGAATATCTTGACCCATAGTGATCTCCTCCTGATTTTTGGTATTATCAATATAACCTGATTTCTTTTGAAAATTAGCCTCTTTCGAATAAAGAAGCAAGATATCGAAATTATTTTTTGCAATAATTAGGAGAAAAAGATGTGGAGGATTGTAAGTGACAGAAGTACAAAATACAAATGACTTTTTAGAAGAAGTTAATGGAAAAATCATCATTGAGTTGCCAGCAGATTTTAATATAAATGCAAATCTTGGCTATTTAGAACGGAACAAGAACGAATGTATGTTTGAGGTCGAAAATGAAATCATTACGAGGATCATTGTTGTTGGCGAAAAACGAACTTTAGTACAGATAAAAGTAAATGAACATAATCAGATGATTGTTCAGTTTTTAAAAGATTCCAAGCCTCGTAATCAGTCGGAACGCGCAGAGGTTATCAGATTCATTCGTGAATGGTTTGATCTTGATCGCGATTTAATCCCATTTTACGAATTGGCCAAAGCAGACCCGCTTCTTAATTGGCCTGTCCAGGAATTTCACGGCTTACGAGTAATCGGAGTTCCTGATTTATTTGAGGCCCTCTGCTGGGGCGTTTTAGGTCAGCAAATAAATCTTGCATTTGCCTACACCTTAAAGAGACAATTTGTTGAAAAGTTTGGTGATTCTATCGAATGGAGAGGCAGGAACTATTGGGTTTTTCCCTCTCATGAACAAATCGCTAAATTAACCCCTGCAGATCTGGCTGATATTAAAATGACCGTAAAAAAGAGTGAATATATTATTGGCATTGCCCAATTAATGGCCAGCGGGGAATTATCGAAAGAAAAATTATTGGGAATGGATACTCTTATAGATGCTGAAAAAAGTTTAATCAAAATCCGGGGGATTGGTCCTTGGACAGCGAACTATGTGCTGATGCGCTGCTTACGACATACCTCAGCTTATCCCATTGACGATGTCGGACTGCATAACGCCATCAAACATCTAACCGGTTCAGAGAAAAAGCCTACAAAGGAAGAACTCTTAAAGCTTTCATCCAGGTGGTCCAATTGGCAATCGTATGCAACATTTTACTTATGGCGTGTACTCTATTAAAAAATCAACAAAAAACATCTAGGCAGATTATAAAAGGAATCGGCCCGGAAACAGCGGATTTCATCTTGCTTTACACATTTGATTCCCCCAATTTTGTCGTAGGCACCTATACAAGACGAATCTTTTACCGCCTCAGATATGAAATGCCAGATTCATATGAGTATTGTTCTTTAACATTTATTCAAAACATGCACTTAATTTTTGTAATAAGACATATAATACTTAAATAGGAGTATTTATGTAAGCTGTAGCAACAAAAAATTAGATACTTAATTGGTCAGACAGAGGATTCGAGCAAGGGGGGAATGGGATGGCAGTAGTAAAAGCAACAAGTTCAGATATAGACCTCTTAGCAAGGTTACTTCGGGCAGAAGCTGAAGGAGAGGGAGAACAAGGTATGATGCTTGTAGGGAACGTAGGAATAAACCGAATAAGGGCCAATTGTAGTGACTTTATAGGAATAAGAACGATCCCGGATATGGTTTATCAGCCTCATGCATTCGAAGCAGTACAGCATGGTTATTTTTATCAAAGAGCTAGAGAACAAGAAAAACGTTTAGCCCGTCGGTCTGTTGATGGAGAAAGGTTCTGGCCGGCAAAATTCAGTTTATGGTATTTTAAACCTCCTGGTGATTGTCCGCAAACCTGGTACGACCAGCCATTAGTAGGAAGATACAAAAACCATTGTTTTTACGAACCTACAGCTGAAACATGTGAAAACGTTTATAACACTTATTAAGATATGATTTACTTTTCTTTTTTTATTTGAATTGGAGAAGTGAAGATAAACATGTTAGTGAGTCAATTGATCCATAAGAAAATCCTACAACCCACGCATATCAGACTGTATACCACCGTCAGCGTTTTTGCCTTCGGGCCAAGTTTTTAAGGTTATCCTAGTTCAACTTTTTTGAATTCTATCCATTTTGGATTTAGCTGATTAAGGAGCACCCTTAACAAGCTAAATCCAAAAGGATAGTAGGTTTATAAGTTGAACAAGGAATAACTCTGTTCATTGATCACTAAAACACCTTCTAATAACATTTGAGTGTTGTGGGTTAACAGTGCGTAAGGTTCGAAATTTGGTGTTCACAAAGAATCTAATTTACATAATCGCAACAAAGATAGTAATGGCGATAAAAATTTAAGACTAGAAATAAATCGAAAGAAAGTCCTACCATCCACCAATATCCTGATTTTTCCTTTCATTTAATACGACGCAGCTCTGTCAAGTCATCCTGTGGTTAATTCCTGTGGTTAATTCCTGTGGAAAAGGCGAAAAAGGTTGATCCTCTATAAACTCCTCTAAAATATGACTCCTCAAGTGAGGTAATCCTTTTTTGAGGAGGGAAAACACTCTATAACTCAAATAAAAGCTTATAAAAACAATTTTTTATTCATACAATAATCCAACTGAATTTTTTTAAGTATAATTTGCTTTTTTATTATTTATATATATAATAAATGTGAACTCTTATTTGGAGGGATAAATTTGGACATTGACCTGGAATTACAGGGAAAAGATGCCTTTTGTGAAGTTATTTTAGAAGGAAATTTTAATCAAATCGCCATATGGAAAGATGGTGAGTGGTCTGTTGTTGATTCTCCCTTATATCAAGCTAAATCAAAGGAAGAGAAACCAATATATATCCTTAATGAAAAGGATTTATTAAACTCCTATGAAAATGAGGATTTCTTAGAGATGCTAATTAATCAAATTGACGAATTGTTTAGTATGGTGTCCTAAAAAGAATAAACCTATCACGTCAGATGAACCTACAGTTGATTTTATTAAAGTCGCATTAAATAATGATTTAAACATTCTCCACACGCTAAATATAAATAGCGTGTTTTTTATTTTTGTCAAGGATGGAATTAGCTGTGAACACCTAAAGTCTTGCTGACTTATTCAAACTCCATTATATGAATACTTTTATAATTCTGATACAGAATATGGCGTAAAGGCTGGTTCAGGTGGTATACCTAAAGAAAAAAGCCTATGGTTCTTTCAAAAGAACCATAGGCTTTTCAAACTATTTAGAAGAATCGTTTTTTCCAGAATATAATTGCAGTAGAACTGGCTAATACAATGGAAATTATGATAGCGATCAAAAATCCGTACTTGTAATGTTGAAATGGTAATGGAACATTCATACCATAAAAACTCGCAACCATTGTAGGTAAAGCTAGGATTATAGTAAAGGATGTCAAAAATTTCATTACAATATTTAAGTTATTTGAAATAACTGATGCAAAAGCATCCATCATACCACTTAAAATCGATGAATGCGTTTCGGCCATCTCAATAGCTTGTTGATTTTCAACAATTACATCCTCTAACAGTTCCTTGTCATCTTCAAACATTTTTAAGTAATTGCTTTTTAACATTTTTTGCATAACAATGTTATTTGATTTTAAAGAAGTCGTGATATATACTAAACTTTTTTCCAAATTTAATAGCGTAAAGAGTTCCTTGTTTTTCATTGACTGATGTAATTCTTTTTCAATTTCATCTGTCTTCTTGTTGATTAATTTTAAATTTTTAAGAAACGAAGTCGCAATTAAATAAAGAATTTGGAATGAAAATCTTGTTTTTTTGAATGTAAAAAATTGCTTTACTTTATTCTGAACAAACATGTGAAAAATCGGATTGTCTTTCAAACAAACGGTTATAAAACAGCCATTAGCGATAATCATTCCTAATGGGATCGTATCATATATGTCTAACCCACTATCGTCCTTTGACATTAGAGGTAAATTGACAATGATCAATACATTATCATCATCTTTTTCAATCCTTGACCGCTCCTCTTCGTCTAATGGATCTTTTAGAAAGTCTAAAGGGATTTGTGCTTTATTAGCCACATCGTTAATCTCTTGTTCTGTAGGTGATATAAGATTAACCCAGCAGCCTTTAGTAATTTCTGTTGTTTCTTCAAGTATTCCATGTTCATTTGTCAAATAAATGTTCAACATCAATATAACCTCCTCATTTGTATTGAGGAAGTCAAAAATGCCCCACCCATAGAAAAGAGTTAATTTTTTTATCTGTAATCAACCTTCTGAGGAATGGTACGTTATTAACTTCCCCTTTGTACGACCTGGGATCAGGTTCGTTACAACTTCGACTACTCAAAAAATATCAACTCCTTTTAAATATAATGGATAAAGTACCTTCATATCATACACTTACAGTTTAGACTTGTAAACTTGTATTTGTATTACTTTATAAATTGAATTACATTAAAACCAAATTAGTTTAACAAGAAAAAGGTATAAATCACTCATTTTTTAAGTAATTATACCTTTTGGCGTTTATGGCTTTTCATGATTGTTAGCTTCATGACCAAATAATTTCTTATTAAAAGCAAGTAAACGATTGAATTTGTCGTAAGCTTATTCCGAAATAAACCCATCTATTGCCAGTCCAACGCCACCCTGCGACAGAGGTTCGACCAACGAATGTTGGATAAAACCAAAATTGCTGAAAATTTCTTAGCCATACATACGTATATCTGAATAAACATCTTCTAATACTGCCTGGATCAACTGCAAAGGTTGCTGCTTGTTGTGTTTGTGCAGGAACAAAAGATGGCGGGGGTGCACTTGGCGGTGGTGCAGTTGGCTGTCCAGCCTCTGGACTTTGACCCGGTGGTGGAAACCCAGGTGGTCCTTGTGGTGGTCCCATTTGGGGAAAAGATGTTCCAAATTGTCTTTCATTAAGGGTTGTATGATAATAATTCGCGTCATGGGATGGAGTAGAATAAAATTTAGCTTCCTGATTATATGGATTGTTAGTATACAGATGCATATGACTAGGATACATAAAATGAACTCCTTTACTTTTTTATTCTCACAGCATCATATTCTATAGGCATTGTCCTATCAACTTGTACTCATAAAAATGTGTATTTACCTAAAAACCAGTTATTTCTTAGTAATTGATACAGATTAAAAAAGCCAAGGCTTTTTTAAGGAAGCGCTTGGCTGCTAGTATCTTTCATTTTAATAAAGAAAATATCACTATGTGAATTACCTGTATGTTCTAGAAATATCCTTTGTTCTTTTACTTTTATGTGCGTTTCATCAAGCTTCATAAAACATTGGACTGTCTGAGTTGTTATCCGACTCGCGAATTAATCCAGCTCAAAATTTAGCTTATAGACTTTTTTTAAATATTTCGGTATATCCCAAATGCAAACAAGCCCTTTTGGAAGAGAAACCAACATATTTTCTGTTACATTATAAGTTATTTCTTTGACTGTAATATTAACTTCTCCTTCAAGAACATAAAATGTTTCAGCTTCTTCCACTTCCCATGGAGCCTTGTGTGCCGTGTTTTCCCAAGGCTCCCAAGTATCAACTCCGAGTTGCTCGAATTCTTGAGTTGAGATTTTTTTAACTACAAACGCCATAATTCTTCCTCCTCAGAATAACTAAATGAAATAAGAAATCCCATTATAATAATGAAAACAAAATCAATTAGATTATTTTTTTAACATCTCTATATTTTTCATTTTCACCAAGCTGCCTTAATCTACTAAACTCTCTATACATAAAAAGAATAGCGACTATAAATGCAAGTGCATCCGCAACAGGAATTGAGTACCATACACCATTAACCCCCATAAACCTAGAAAGAATATAGAATAGTGGTATCCCAAAAATTAAAGATCTCCCTATTGCTATAAATGTTGCCTTAATGTTTTGTTCGATTGCTTCAAAGTAACAGGATATTAGCAAAATGATCGCCGCAAGTGGAAAAGTAAGGTTGAACACTCTGGTCGACCATACACCTATACCTTGCAAAGCAGCGTCTCCTCCTGTAAAGAAACTAACTATTGAATCAGTAAAGAAGAATAATAATAAGGTAAAGAAAATAGTCATGATGAATGTGAATTTAATTCCCAACGAAGTAGCTTCCCTTACTCGATTATAAAGTCTAGCACCGTAATTATAGCTAATTAAAGGTTGAATACCGGTTGTTATTCCCATAATTAAAAGTACGAGAAAGTTAGTAATATATCCATTTTGGATTGTAAAGGCAGATACATGTAACTCTCCCCCTAATGAAGCCAACAAATTATTAATGACAATAATGGAGATAAACATAGTAAGCGAAATTGAGAATGAGGCAAAACCAGTGGCATTAACTTCTATCATGTTGCTAAGCTTCATTCTAAGGTCCTTCAACTTTGGTTTTAACGAAGTTTTACTAAAAAGAAAATAAAAAATCAGAAGACTTGGGAATGATGTTGAAATATTATTAGACCAGGCAGAAGCTGCTACTCCATATTGAAACTTATGATATAGAATTAATTCAACAGTAGCAGCCAAAATCGCGCCAACAAACCAACTCAACGTGCTAAGTCCTGGTCGTTCATCGAGAATAGCCAGAACACTAAGAATCACCGCTAATACCTGGAACGGAAAAAAAACCCAAGCGTGATTTCCAAATTGCATTGCGTACGGTAGAGCAGCATCATTCGCACCAAAAAAACGCATTAGAGGTTCATTATAGATGTAACCAAAGATAGCAATAACCGCTGACAAGATGACACCGAACCAGATCGATTGACCTGCAATACTTCTCGCTTCATCAATTTTGCCAGCTCCCATTCTTAGGGCAACAACCGCTCCAGCTCCAACTCCAATTAGTACACCTATGGCACGTGAAAGAACTTGTATAGTATAACCAATACCAACCCCTGCCATCTCTTTTGTACCCAATTGCCCTACAATATTTCCGTCTACAAATGAAGGCGCTGCCAAAAAAATATTACCTAGAATAGCGAGGAAAATATAACGGTAAAACAAACTCTTTATGTTTTTTGTTCCTAATTCCCTATCTTCAAATGTTTTAGAGTCAATAGTTGTTTGCTCTTGGACATCTATATTTTTCATAAACTTCCTCCCTTAATTGAAATTATTAATTAGAAAACCATCCAACAGGGTGTGCCTTATAGCTTACATTAATTTGTTTTATTTCTGAAAATTCATCAAGGCCAAATTTTCCTAAGCCTCTTCCGATTCCACTCTGTTTATACCCCCCCCATGGAGCTTGTATAGTTGCTACATGATAGCAGTTCACCCAGGTGATGCCCGCCTGTATTTTCTTGACTACACGCAACGCTTTCTGTATATCTTTACAAAAAACAGCACCAGCCAATCCGAATACTGTGTCATTTGCTAATGTGATTGCTTCTTCTTCATCTTTAAACCTTTGAATTACTAAGACTGGGCCAAATATCTCTTCTTGAACAATTCTCATATCCGGTCTAGTATTGGTGAAAATTGTAGGTTCAACAAAAAAGCCGTTTTCAAAACCGTTATCTATTATTCTATTTCCTCCACAGGCAAGTGTTGCACCTTCTTGTTTTCCTATTTCGATATACCTTAATACCTTTTGCATATGGGCTTCACTAACAAGCGGGCCCATTTCACTTGCAGCATTATTACCATGACCAATGACTATCTTTTTTGCACGCTCTATCAGTCTTTCAACAAATTGATCGTGAATACTATCTTCAATTAGGAGACGGGAAGCTGCTGTACATACCTGACCACTATTAAAGAAGATATTGAATAGTGCGTTATCCACTGCAATTTCTAAGTCATTATCAGCAAACACAATGTTTGGAGATTTCCCGCCTAACTCTAATGAAATTTTCTTTGTATTTTCTGCAGCAACACGCATAATATTCTGTCCAGTTTTCGTTCCACCAATAAAGGCCACTTTATCTACCAAATTACTTTCTACCATTTCACTGCCAACAGTACTTCCTGGTCCCATTACTAAATTTGCAACTCCTGCTGGCACACCTGCCTTTTCGAAAATTTCAAACAGTTTAACAGCTGTGACAGGTGTGATCTCTGATGGCTTTAAAATAAATGTATTCCCTGCTACTAGTGCTGGCGCAATCTGCCACGCAGCCATAAGGAGTGGAAAATTCCATGGAACAATAAGACTGCACACCCCTATTGGTTCACGGATAACTATTGTCTGAACAGAGTCTCCAACATTAAACATTTCACCTTCTGGTTGAGTAATTAGGCTTGCATAGTATCGGAAACAGTCAACGGCATTTTGAACATCTGTTTTTGCAGCCAGTAACATCTTTCCATTATTTAATGTTTCAAGCATCGCTATGTCCTCTGCGTTTTCTTCCAACAAATTAGCGATTTTATGCAAATATTTTGCACGAGTTTTAAAAGGAAGTGTAGACCATATTCCGCTGTCGTAAGTTTTACGTGCTGCCGATATAGCATTTTTGGCATCCTCAGCAGCACCTTCAGCTGCTAATGCAATTAACTCACCATTTGCAGGATTTATTACTTCCCTTTTTTCTCCAGAAATAGAAGTGATCCAATTTCCATCAATATACATATTAAGTTCCATCATTTTTATCTTCTCCTTTACGCCAACCAATCAAGCAAACGATGATACTTACTTGCTAAATTGATAAGTAATCCTTTCTGACTTGAAAACGGAAACGGTTTTAACTTCATCTCACCAAATCGATACATATCTTCACTTTCTTTAACAACGTATTGTGCAAGTAATTTCCCAAAAAGAGTAGCTAAAGAAGCGCCGTGACCACAGTAACCAGCTGCGAAGAATGTGCCATCTTCCATTCTTCCGAGAACAGGGAACATATCTCTAGTTACACCAATTAATCCGTCCCAACGATAACTAACTTTACATCCCTTTAATTCAGGGTAGACTTTAATCATCGCATCATACACTTCGTTGTATGCGCTTTCACCTCGGTTCGGAATAATATCCCCTCCACCAAATGCAATTCGGGAATCTGGTGTCCTACGAAAATAATATAAGAAGTTACTCGTATCAAATATCATATGTCCTTTTGGAAGCAATCTTTTTAACGTCGATTCTGGTAAAATTTCTGTCGCGATGATTTGACTACTAATAGATAGAATTCCTCGATGAAGCGGTTTCATAATTTTTTCAGAATAAGCATCTGTTGCTAAAATGAGTTCTTTCGCTTTCACTTTTCCTGATTCTGTAAATACTTCTACAAATCCTGAATCTCTTTTCACATTTAAAACTTTCGATTTTTCATAAATCTTTGCACCATGTGATTCAGCCGCTTCTGCTAAGCCACGTACATAATTCAGAGGATGAAAAGAGTAACTCAAAGGATCTTCTAAACCGCCGTGATACGCTGTGGAATGGATAACCTCCCCCATTTGATTTTTCTCTATTATTTTTGTTTCATATCCAAAATGCTTATTGACGTACTCACTTTCTTTTTTCATCCCCTCAAAGTGCTTCGCTTTAAAAGCAGATACAACATGTCCTGTTTTTTGGAGGGAACAATCAATCTGATAATCATTTATTAATTGCTCAACAAGTTGTAAACTCTCTAATGAAAGTTCGTTAAGTTGCTTTGCTTCATCCAAACCCCACTTATCGGCAAGCTCCACTAATGTAGGTTTGTATCCAGGCAAAAGCATCCCACCGTTACGACCACTTGCTCCCCATCCCACGGTTTCTTGTTCCAATACGATAGTATTGTATCCCTTTTTCTGTAAGTGGAGGGAAGCAGAAATGCCGGTAAAACCGGCTCCAACAATGACTACATCCGTATTTTCATCGCCCATTAGGACTGGGCGATTTTTTTTGGGATTGGCTGTAGCTGCCCATAATGATAAAGTACTCATGAAAAGTGTCTCCTTTAGTAGTTAATTAATTAATTGTTTTATATTTTCATATTTAGAGTTGCTTCTCTCAAATAAAATTTCTCCATCGACTATAGTCATGGTTACTGTTAAATCTTTAATATTCTGCTCTTCTGTATTCAGAATGCTATTATCTAAAACTACGAGATCTGCAAGTTTCCCTACTTCGAGACTTCCCTTACGCTCTTCCTCAAAGCTTGCATAAGCCCCATTCCATGTATACATACGAATTGCTTCTAAAACACTGATTCGTTGATTTCTTCCTACATTAATACCATTCTTACTTTTTCTATTTACTGCAACATGGATTCCTAATAATGGATTACATGAGGTTACAGGACAATCAGAACCAGCTGCAGCTATGATCTCTTGATTCAAGAAATCACGTAGAGGATACATATGATTTACACGCTCTCCATAATTTTTGATATAACCTTCACCAAATTCATAAAAAAATGGAGGATTCGGTATAGGAATGACATCAAGTTCTTTCATTCGCTCTTGTAAGTCTGGTTCAGTAATACCAGCATGCTCAATACGGTGCCGACAGTTTTTTCGAGGATACTTTTTCTGTAAACTCTCAATGCTGTTCAGAACCATTTCAATGGCTCGATCTCCTTGTGCATGTGCTGTTATCTGAAATCCCTTTTGATGTGCTTTGGTTAAAATCTTATCAATTTCTTCTTGAGTATAATAAAGAATTCCATAATCATTTGGATTACTGGTGTAAGGTTTTCTTGTTGCGATAGTTGGGCCACTACTGCTTCCATCAGTAAATATTTTAGCTGGTCCAACTCTAAACTTATCGTCTCCTATACCAGTAACAATTCCCGCATCAATCATTTTGTCAACAAACTCTTCTGAATTATTCAACGCACATACCATTGCATATACACGAACCCGAATATCTCCAGATTGTACTGCCATGAAAATGTTTCTGAAATGATCTGGACCATGTCCACCAGCATCATGAATGCTTGTAATTCCAAAGGAGAGGAACTCATCAGATGCTAGTTTAAAAGATCTAAGCAATTCTTCACCAGAATATTTTGCAACCTCACCCATCTTCATATTTGCACTCTCAATTAATCTCCCGGTTAATTTACCTGTATGGTCTCTTTCAATTTGATCATTCCCAAAATCAGTTGTTTTTTCATTAATACCCGCTATCTCTAGCGCTTTACTATTTACCACGCAAATATGGTTACATGTTCTGGAAATATAGATGGGGTGTTCCTTGGAAATTTCATCTAATTCATCTATTGTTGGATATCTTCCCTCCAATATTGTCATTTCGTTAAATCCTGAAGCACGAATCCATTGTCCGGTTGGTGTTTCTAATTTTTTTGACTTGAGAGCTTTTAGAAGATCTTTTATTGACTTTATTTGTAGCTCTTTACAATCGACTCCTAATTTATTAGTTCCGTGCAGGATATGTAGATGCGAATCAATAAACCCTGGAAAGACTGTTTTTCCATGCAAATCAATAACCTTTGTTTTCTCAGTAATATAAGAACTTATATCCTGATTTGATCCTACGGCAATAATTTTATTTCCTTTAATAGCAATCGATTGTTCAACATTGTTTTCATGATCTACCGTTATAACCTCACCATTTAGAAATACAATATCAGCAGCCACACAATTTCCTCCTTTATAATGTAATTTCAAAGAATAACCATATTTAGAATTTTCGATATTTTTGTATTGTTATGTAAATTCGTTATACTTATAATAATTGTTAGGTTTAACTTTATGTCAATAGCATATTATTGGATTATTTCTTAAAAATATGGAGTTAATGACCACTTTTTTGTAGCTTGGAGGGGTATAATTGAAAATCGGATCTTTTGCTAAACGTTTTAATGTTTCTGTCGACACTATTCGTTACTATATTGAACTAGGGTTATTAGTTCCTGAGAAAAATGGGGCCCAGTTTCATATGAATCAATCCTGCCTCGATGACATGGAATTAATAGTAGAACTGAAGATTCTGCAATTCTCATTAAAAGAAATTCAACAATTCCTTTCGTATAAACGTTTAACGATTAATATTGACATTGGTTATTACAAAAAACTCTTATTGGAGAAGAAAAACAATTTTATAGAAGATAAAAAGGAACTAAACCGATTCATTAGACTTGTGGATAATAAGTTACAATCCCTCGATCAGCCTACTGTTCCATGTAGTTCTATCGGTATCCCAATTTCATTTGTCCCATTTTTTTATTGTCCGCATTGTAAAATCCCATTAATTATTTCTGATGCGTCCATATTGAACAGTTCTATTTCTGCAGCAAAACTAACTTGTTCATGTGGTTACTTTACGTCGATACAAGATGGAATAATTATTACTTCAAATTTAGAGGAATCTCCCTACTGTATCCTAAATGATGAAACAATGAAAGAATTCAACCCAAACTTTGTCAGTTTAAGGGAAAAAGGAGATCAATGGATAATTAAGTTATTGAAGGAACAAAATTTATCTAATAAAGTCGTAATTGAAACAAATATTGATATTTCTGTATCCTTACCAAAGTACATATCATCACTTGACCTTGACACCTTTTATATATTTTGTGGTTTCTCTTTGACTATGATTAAAAAATTGAGGAATTTTATTGAAAGAATCAATCCGAAACTTCGTGTCATTTATATTCAAAATACTGACTATACTCTTCCTCTTAAACCAGGGTCAATAGATGTCATAATAGATAGTATTACCACTAACGATATTTGTTCGCATAAGAATGTCTTCCCCATTACTTTATTACAGAATTATATAAATCAAGATACTAAGGTTATTGGTAACTATCTATATTACCATGAAGGTGCAACCTCTTTACTTAATTTTCGTACCTTATATCCGAATTCACATCAACATGTCTTATATCCAAATTATCTTGAGTATAACTTAGAGAAAGAAGGCTTAAAGATTCAGTACAAGACAGTTATTGGTTCGACAGATAACCCTGGTATTTTTCTTGATTATCATGAACAAGGTGAAAAAGTTAATCTGATCGGTTATATTGCTGATCATATTATCTAAATAAGTGATAAAAGGATTTTTAAGCGTAGAAAAAAGATCGGAAATGATTTACTAAATGAAATGTTTCCACGTAACATATAGAATATATGGTTCCGCTTTCTAAAAAGGTAGAGCTACTAACAAGAGGCTCTAAAATGGGGCTCTTTTCTATATGAAACATCCCGGATTAGTACATGATAAAACCTCAACCCTTCTAACTATCATAAAGGATTGAGGTTTTATTTATGTTTCGTTTTTTAAGGTTTCACTATCGTCATATAACGGTCTTTTGCCTTAATCTTTAGACCTGTCTCATCTTCCATCTCACAGGTCACTTTATATTTACCAGCAGGCATATCAGCAGTTGGAGTCCATATTTTATAAGCATTCTCTGTATTTTTTTCTGTCCATGTTTCGATCACTTTTCCTGTAGGATCTGAGATTGTAAAGGTCCAGTTCAATTTTTTCACGCCCACTCCCAAAATATGACCTGGTTCCTGTGGCGTTATTGGTCTTTGCCATACATCCAACACTGAAAGGAATAATTCCTCTTTTATATACGAGGGATCACCGTATACTTCATAACTGACATTACCTGCCCAGTCAAATAGCATCATGATTACACTTTTCGGTTCATCATTTACAAGTAAGGACGATTGTGTTGGCGAAAGGGTCTTATAAACGCCATTGACATAAGCATAGGATTTAGTTAAGCCGCTTCCCCCTTCATTATCCTTCATATTCCAAGTAATCAAATACTTATTTTCTGGTGTTTTATTAACTTGAATATTTTCTGCTTTTGGTGCAACAGAATCTACAGAAATCGGAAGCTTAATCGATTGTGTTCGTGCACCCTCATAATCTAATGTGCTCTCTATTATAAATTGATATTTTCCGTCCGGAGCGTATTTTCCATCAGCTGTTTTCAGATCCCATCCATATCCTGGATTGAAGAAGTCACTTGCTGCCATTACATTTTTTCTAAATTTCCATGGTTCTCCTGTGCCAGTAATTTCACTGTAATCTCCAAGTTCACGAACTAGATTACCTGCTGCATCTTCAACGTACATATGCACGCGCTTTACATTGCGCAAGGTAGTAAAGATTGAATAAATACCTTGATTTGCAGCATATGGAGAGTCGGCCATTCTCTGTTCGGAGAATGTTTTGGTTACCTTATCATAACCAAGTGGTATAGAAGGTCTTTGAAGCCAGTTCTTCTGACCATAGTAAGGAAATAGAGCTGTTTCTTGTAAAAATGCATTTTCGTCCCACATCGGAGCATCTAAGTTCTGAGGTTCATCCCAATTACCATAAAAGCCCATATACGGAATGGATAAAGACGGAATCGAAGCTTGATCTCCATTTCTCGGAACAAAACGAACAAATCCCTCAACAAATATGTTTTTCTTCAATCCATCTGGAAGGTTTATATCCACTGCTAAATCTTGCAGATGGCCTTTTTTCACAGTAAAGGTAGCAGGTGTTGTGTCGCTAAAATCTTTTCCATTGATCTTCGCGGTTACTCCTTCGATTCGCTTATCGTTTAGCTTTAATACTTCCTTCGTCCGTTCGTTTTTCCCATCACGATCTATATCTAGATCCTTCATCTCAGTATTATCTGTTAACAGATCTAAATACACATCATATGTAATCTCGTCTGGAGAAGATTTACCATTTAATGACTCTAACGACAGCATAAATTTTACTTTATCTTGCTTAAAATCCTTTAACTCCACTGCAGCTGCATTTTCTGGATTAGCAAACTTATCTTTCACTAATACAGGTGTTTTTAGTGCATTGGCAATCTGCATCATTCCTGAGCCTTGTTTACGTGGTGAATATGGAATTTTTCCATCTGTTGCAGGATCCATCATGACTTTAGCTGTATTCATTAAAGCTGTTTTCGCTTGATAGACAGTATTTGAATCTTTTGTGACGCCTTTTTCGTAGAGCGACTGTAACACTAAAGCTCCTGCACCCGCTACATGTGGTGAAGCCATCGAAGTTCCGCTATATGTGTCATATTTGTTACCATAGACAGTAGAATAAATCTTACCACCAGGTGCGGTGATTTCAGGCTTAAAGTCAAGGGTATGCGGTACTCCATATGATGAGAATCCAGACATTGCCCCCTTAGTTTTATTATCTATCCAGACTCCCTTACCCACTCGAACCGTAATCTTTTCGCCATTTTTCAAACGTTGAATCAAGGCTTGTCCTTCAGTGATCTGAGTACTAGCCCCTGGACTGTTTAATTTGGCATAATCTCCTTGTGTCGCTAAAGGAACCACAATCACTCCCTTTGCTCCACTCTGGTAAGCAGGTATGTAGGCTTCACTGCCCACATATTGTTGTTCAGCCACCACGATTTTACCTTTTACATCTTTTCCTGTGAAATCCTGGGTACGACCATAGCCTACATAAACTAACTCAAGCTCTTCATCTTTAGTAAAGACATCTGACAGTCGAAAACCTTGATTGCGTTGGTAAATAAGTGTTTTCCCATCTGAAAGAGTAAGTGTGTCCATATGGACTTGTTCATTTTCATATGAAGCTACTTGTAAAGCGTATGGACTTGAACCAGGTGCTCCTACTACTCCAATATCAGGATTTTGAGCATAGGCTGGATGATTATATTTGACGTTTCCACTTTTTGTACTGTAGTATGCGTTTCCACCTGCTGCTACCACTAATACCCCTTGCTCTGTTGCAGTACGAACCGTTTTTTGGATAGGATCGTCTTTACTCACAAAATCAGCGTCAGTCCCTAAGCTCATATTGATGACATCGGCATCCATTTCGACCGCGTGATTGATTCCGGCTATGATATCGTCTGCATACGCCCCAGAGTAATAATCAGAAAAGACTTTTTCTGCTAGGATTTGCACATCAGGTGCAATTCCTTTTACCCCATCTACTTCATCTTTTCCATTGGCTCCAACCGTTCCTGCTACATGCATCCCATGTGAGGTAGCATAAGGGAGAACATCTTGATCTTGGTCAGCCCAATCGTAACCACTTGGTACTTTATCTGTATACCAACGATCGTTTACATCTGTTTCATCTAATTTATCTTTTATAGCAGCAGAGGTCCACTTGGCTTTCTCTTTTCCTCTGTCAGACAGGGTCATGTCTTGATGGCGATAGTCAACCCCGGTGTCGACAACCCCAACAAGCATTCCTTCACCATGATAGCCTAACTCTTCCCAGACTTTTTTGGCTTGTACCATAGATTCACTAGAGTTCATCGTTGGTTGATAGACTTCCGCAATATGAACACGAGCCACTCCAGGTAATTTTTTGATTTCTTTAATATTTTTGTACTCTGTATCCATACTGAAGCCATTAATACCTGTCACAAAGTGATGTCGCTCTTTCACTTTCAACTTTTTCGTTTCTTTCATCTTATTGATTAAGGACTGTTGAGCTTGCTTTAATTTTTTCTTTTCGGATTCATTTCCTTTGGCACTCTTTACAGGTTCTCCCGTCATTTCCACAATCACACGTACAGAATCGTTAGGTGCATACTCAAATGGCTTGTGGTTTTCGTCTACTGCTACCTTCTCTTGATCAGTCTGATCGTCCTTTAACCAACTCATTTCACGCGCTTCTTTAATGAAAGATTGTAATGTTGCTTTATCTGATGACTCGATTGAATTGACATTCGTTTCCGCAAAAACTGTGAATGATGAAAGAAGTAAGGTTGTTACAGCTGCAGTAGTCATCACTTTAAATACCTTCAATTTACTCTTGGTCATTAACATTGCCCCTTTTTATTTGATTTAAGTTTTATATTTATTTCACTACTTTTATGAGATTAGTAATTTAATAAAATTACAATTTTACTAATCTATTTTTAGTAAATAAATACAACTAGAATTGTACATACACCATAAATCACAGTAAATTGGGGGATTAAAGCATAGTTCGATAGACTTATATGTTGAAAATTCCGGTTAAAAGATTGTCAATTAAACAATATAAAAATAGAATTTTAAGTTTTTATCAGGAAAAATATTTATGATTTTGTCGAAATCTATATTCTTTATTGAGGTATTTTCTCTTGAAATGGGGGAATTAAACACAATTAATAGAATTTTACGAAGATATAAAAATCGATTGATTAAAATGAGTATAAAGAACTAGAAATATGTGGTATTTTGGACATTTATTCATTATGTAGAAATATAATATTAATAGCCGAATGGCCGCTACATTCCTTGACCTGTGCAATAAAATAAAAAAGGGGTAGCGTTCAGCTACTCCCTTCCCCCTACTTTTCTATAATTATGTAGATTTGCATTACAGTTTTACCGAAATATCTTAATATTGAAGATTGGGGGAATTAGGGCGATTGTAGGAATTTTATGACTATAGTTATAAAAAGTACAGCCATCTGGGGGAACTGACAGCTTTACGAAAAACAAGGATTTTACAGACAACCAGTAAAGGAATCACAAGTTAATTCCCGCATCCTGCAATTCTTTTTTCTCCACAAAGGCACCATTCGTTTTAGCAATGTATTCCGATACTTTCAACCGATCCTTCATGTCCGTATTTTCATCCCGCATTAGCTTTTCCTAATACCGTTTTGTTTCAGTTATATCCACCAATAATTTCCATATCAAATTTCGTATTCCTTAATATACTCCAACACCTTAGTATAACTTTCCATGCCGCTGGATTTTCAAGACTTGCCTTATTACTTTAAAAACATGATTCTACTGTTCTTCTCCATGCGCCTAAAGTAATACCGGCGAAATTAATCATTTTTTCAGTATATATGTAAAGGACAAACCATTGTACAGTTCATAACACCTGCTCTATTTGCTTAATTAGGATTTAAACTTTTTGCCACCAATTCAACTGTATTACTTCGAACTTGTATTCCTGTAATATAGAAAAAGCCTTGATACCACAAGGGTTACCAAGGCTCTGTTCTTATGACCTGTGAGGGGTTCGAACCCCCGAAAAGCATTCTCAAAATTAACGATATATAAGATACTAAAAATGGTAGAATACCCTAGCAACTTAATACCTCCAATCATATTATATAGCAAGTCCAATATAGAAAGGAGGTCTTTTGAAGTGGAATTAAATTATGAACGTGCAAAGCATTTAAATGGTAGGATCATACGCTTTCGACATGAAAATGGAGAATGGGTCTTAGGTAAAGTCGTAAATGTTAAAAAAGATGGTTTGGAAATTGCGGAATTAGATTCTTCCCACTCAAATAATGGTGATGGATATGCTAGACCGTTTTTTAATCCATTCTTCTTTCCATTTGATGGTTTCTTTTTTGACCCTTTCTTCTTTTTCTTTTAAATAAAGGTGTCAGCATGTCGTTTTCTTATAATGCAAATACTTCCTTGCATTCGTATGTAAATCGCTGATTCTTCCTATCCATCGCGGAGCTTCTTTCATGTATAAAATTGTACAGTAAAGGACAGCTTGATTAGTTTAATCTGTCCTTCTGTTTTTTAATTCCTTTTTCAACAAACCTGCCCTTTAGTTTAATAAGAAAATCCGTATAATGGTTCTATAAAAGTCCTCTCTCTTTTAGTTCACATTTTATTCGTATTGCGTATTAAGGCTTGTTCGAACAATTTGTTTTAGAAATTCAGCATATATCCAATCTAATACATAAATTTTTAATAAAATAATATTGCCAGATTTGCATATCTCCACTTTTGAAGCGACTCACCAGCGCTTCTTTTTTTCGTCTTGTTCGAACAATTTCTTCAATTAATCAACATTTGTCCAATCTGATACTAAAACTTTTCATAAAATAAATATTGAATAATGGTTTGATTCATATTCCCTCCACTTTTGAAGCGTTTAACTATCGCTTCTTTTTTTCGACTTTTTGGTCAAATACGAACCCTGCGAGCAGATTTACTTGACTCTTTCTTTCACATGTGACAAATTCTTTTATACTCCATCACAACCGTCTTGTTAGAAGGAACAACAGATCTACACTTGCTGCAGCAGTGCCTTCAACTAAACATTCTTCACATTCTGTCCAATCGGTTCCAGATTGATTTTGGAAGTATTCCTCACCTTTATATTCCGGACATACCTTTTTCATTATCCATGTCCTCCATTACTCCTAATCTATTGAGATAAAAGAACAGTTTTATATCTACATACTCAGTTTCTTTGTAAAGTCCCTCCATATTAATGGTTATTTCTACTTAATGTATTCGCTCACACCATCGTTCATTTTAACTGTTTTTTCCATATATTATTGACTCAATAATTAAATCCAATTAATATTTAAGTGTATTATTTGAAAATTTCCAAAAAAAGGAGGACTGTCTTTTTATTGTTGTATGGTAAAAAATTTTAGGAGGTTAAAAGTTTATGAAAAAACTATTTATCAAAGTATCTTCTCTACTCCTACTACCATTCCTTGTATTCGGAACTATAACAACTCATGCTGAAGATCATTCTTACGATGGGAAGAGCCCTTACTACAATGATTGTGCTTCTAGTGCAAGTACAAAAGCATCAGCCAATTTAGTTAATGAAAACAATAAAAAGATAGGTGTCGTTGAATTAAAATTCAGTAGTACTTGTAAAACAGCTTGGGCTAAAATTACAATGGACAGTACTGTGCCATCTGGTTTTGAAGCTAATGCTGAAGTAACACGTAATACTGATGGTAAACGATTTAGTTGTGCTTCTTCAGGTGGTAACGGTAAAGTCGTAGCTGGTCAAACTTCATGTTATACTCCAATGGTTTATGATTTAGATCCAAGAACATCTTATGCCTTTGGTAAGTATTATGGCTCTAATTATAATGTCTGGGCTTACACTGCATCATATTAATTAATTTAGGTAGGCATGCTATATGTATGCCTGCTTTCATTATTTAAATTAGTTAATACAAACTCTTTATAAATAAATTCTTGTATTCATTCGGTATCTTTGGAATGTTCATCAAAGCATATTTGAATATTTACGATAATATTGATAAATTTCGTGACTATCTTCAATAACTTTAAATTTATTTTCCATCATTCCATTCTCATAATTTTTGCATTTTTCCTCATTATCATACGCTAGTTCAATAAACGTAATTATAGAAAATGACAGTTCTTTCAAAGTTTCCACTCACTTTCTTACTGCACATTTTGTGTCAATTGCGAAGTTAATAAACAACTTCTTATTCAACTAATCTGCCAGTTAGTCGAATAAGAAAAAGGCTGCCACAACAACCAAATCATAAATTCGTTTTATTCCTTAATTAAAGTAGTTACTTTCTTAATTTTGCGTTCTTGTATGCTTCCTTAATCAGTGGAAAAATTGTTTTAAAATTGTATACTATATCATCAACAGTTTTTATTGGTCTAACGAATCCGACAGTATATACTCCCCATCTATTTTTTTCGGGTTCAATACAAATAGATAAACACGGCTCATCTGATAACTCCCAAATAATTCCCGCTCTTGTACCGTCAGGAGCTTGAACAAAGCCATCCCCAAACGTACAACCTTCTTCTTCATCGAAATCAAAGTGGTCAGTAATTTCACCATAAATGAAGCCCTCAACTTCTGTTTCCATTACTAAAGTGGAACGACTATAAATACCCTTATTTTTCTCAAAGAATTTATTTATTTTATCAAGCAAGTTTTTCCCTCCTATCAAAAGTGGGCGTTTACATAAGTTTCGACTTTCTTATTCAACAAACCTGCCAGTTAGCACAATAAAAATCGGGACCGTCGCAGCGATCCCGTAAGCATCCGTTGTTTAATAACTAATCATCTTCTTTTGTGTATTCGGTATACGGCTCAAAATCTCCACACCCTACGATAAGTTCGCAACTTTCAGGGTGAAGCATTACCCCCAAAGACTGGATTACATATTCTTTTTCTATAGGGTCTATATGAAAATGCTTACCATTTCTATATTGATGGGCTAATCGGATAAGTTCCGTACCTAATCCAAGTAAGGCATTTTTGCTTAGAGTAATTTGTACTCTACAATTCTGTGTGATATCTATACCATTTTGGTTAAATACATTTACCAAAGCTAAATTATCTCCGATTTCTTCAAAGGATTCTTCTTTATCTGTATCGTTCACCAAATTAATAACGTATTTTTGGGACATATTACTCGCCTCACCCGAATCATTTTTATATAAATTTTACCATTTCTTATTCAACTAATCTGCCCCGTTAGTGAAACAAGAAAAAGAGCCGTAGCTACGACTCTTTGTTTCGCTCAAGCACCCGTTAGTTGAACAAGAAAAAATGGCTGCCGATAAGACAACTATATCTTGAACCAACATATAGTGAGTAAAACTACTTCAGCTGGGTAGTATATGTTTGGGATGGTGTGCTTTCATCATTAACATATTCCCCATTAATAAACAAGGAAGTGAATAGATGAATCAGAGTAACGAACGCAATAACTTTGGTGGAAATGTAGAAGAAAGTGGCAACAATCAAGCTGGTAGTAATGCTAATCAAGGTGCGAGTGACTTTGGTGAAGCAACAGGAACTTTTAATGGAGCCGTTGCGGGTGCTATGATAGGTGCTCCATTTGGACTAATTGGTACTGTAATAGGCGGTGTTTCAGGCGGTGCTATTGGTAACCAGATCGTAGAGGGGGCTGAAGTCGATGACAAAACAGCTTCCAAAAATCGTGATGAGAGCAATAATAACTCTATAAATAAGTAGCAAGCACTTTACAAAAATGTATTTGTGTTAATCTCACCAAAAAAGGACCGTCAAAAAGACAGTCTTTTTTTTCACTAAAGCACCCGTTAGCTGAAGAAGAACATTAACAATATTCGCCGTTTTCATCAATTCCAATTGGATAGTATGGCATTCCACTTATTAGACCGAATAATTCGTAAGGGTCTCCATCATTCGATAACCAATCAACTGTAAAGTCTTTTGGATTAACATATTCATCAACACCATTTTTTTCGTTATATATATTTAACTCGTTGCACTTTAACCAATATTTCCTGAAAACAGCTATAACTCGACCTGAACAGCATATAGGGTCAAATCTTTCCATAATAAAGGTCTCAATTTCTTCTTGTGATTTACCTTCACTTAACTTTTTTTCTCTTATCGAATCTAATCTGTCTTCTTCAAACGAAACAGCTTTATCGAGTTCCTTAACATATTCATCAAATAAGATTTCATAAGTGTTTTTCATTTTATATCACCCGTTTATATACTGACTTTACGAAAATTTTAAATCCTTCCTTCAAATAATACAACACTGTTCTTTCTTCAACTAATCTGCCCCGTTACTTGAAGAAGAAAAAAACGATCCTTCTTATTGAAGCATCGCACTCATTAGTTAAGAAGGATGTTTATAAAAGTGAATAATATTCTGCAAAATATAAAAATCCAATCTTCCGCACAAGGAAAGTGTCTAACTCTGTTTCAGTATCTTTTTCAAATGGTGGTTTTGTTAAAGTGTATGTTTTTGCATTTAATGTAGCCAATTTTTTCATATCGATTCTATTATCGATTTTATTATCACCTATGTCTGTTATTAGAGCTTCTTTTGGATAACCCATTAATAATATATGAAACCTTAATGCCATTTTCGGTGTTGAATGTAACAATATAAAAATAACTCCTAATATTACTACAATCCCAATTAATTTTTTCAAATTACCACCCCATATTTCCCCTTTTGAGACAATATTCGCGAACATACTTAAAAAATCCTTCTACAACAAACCTGCCAGTTAGTCGAATAAGAAAATAGACCGCCGCAGCGGTCCTCATCTTTAACTCTTGCACCCTTTAGTTTAAGTGCAATTTTTCACAATCTAGATTATTAAAGAAATACTTCTAGATAGAGCATC
>Ga0213822_1000449_pt1 | contig 32104 bp, 38 predicted proteins | sample MC6MC0908MG_FD_179872 | JGI IMG/M metagenome (GOLD analysis project Ga0213822, IMG submission 179872) | Enriched soil aggregate microbial communities from Iowa State University, Ames, United States - MC6-MC0908-MG | ecosystem: Environmental > Terrestrial > Soil > Unclassified | place: USA: Iowa...
TTAGCTCTTCCTCTGTCCATTTATCTGGTGCTGTAAACGATAGCCACGAAGCACTTGTATGCATTTCATCAGGTGGTAAATGTATAGGTCCTGAGCCAATATTGTCATGTGTGCCGAAGCGTATTTTAATTAATTTCAGTAAAACAATATAAAAATACAGCTATATCTCCATCTTAATAGTTAGCTCGATTAATAGCTCACGGCAACGAATTTGCTCTCACGTATATAGTATATGTGTATTAGGCGTATTAGGTATATGTTATATACGTTATATACACCTATATTATATAAATACACTCAATAGATAATATTTGTTTACTTTGTTTACTTATATATGGTAATCCTTTGACCGCAAGGGTTTTAACCTCACAGAAACGGCAACAATCATTGTTTACCCTTGTTGCCTTTGTTTACCCACTTTAACGATTTAAAGCACTATCATTTGTTGCCTTTTTGGGCTTTGTTGCCCCTCTTTTCTGTACTTTGTTTACCCTAACATCTGTAAAAAAGATGTGATATTAGCGATATCGTACCCAGAATATACAATTTGTACTAATGAGTATTTTAGCAATAATGTTAAAATTATACTGACACTTTCTAGTATTTTTGATATAGTTTTATAGAAAATACATATTGAAGGAGAGTTACTGAAATGAAGAAATTTTTCAAAATTGGATGCGGAGCAATAATTGCATTAATCATTCTTGGAGCAATTATAGGTGCGCTCGGTGGCGGTGATGATTCATCGAAGGATAAAGAGAGTGAAAAACAGCCGGTTTCCACAGAAGTTGAAAAGAAAGATGAAACAAAGCCTGTTGAAAAAGAAAAAGAAGAAAAAGAACAAGCTGTTGGAATTGGTACTGCTTTAGAAGTAGGAGATGCAGTATTTACACTAAACGGAGTTGAATTAGCAGACCAGGTAGGACCTTCTGTATTACCTACAAAAGCAAGTGGAAAATACATCGTACTAGATGTCACTTACAAAAATAATGGGAACAAAGCTGTAACAATCGACTCTAGTTTCTTTAAATTAAAACGTGGCGAAAAAACATATGAAGCTGATAGCGTTGCGAGTATGTCCGCTAACCAAGGTGAAGATGGTAATATTCAAAATAGCTTCTTCTTACAAGAAGTAAACCCGGATATGGAGATTAAGGGTAAAGTTGTGTTTGATCTTGCACCTGAAGTTGCTGAGTCAACTGATTTACAGTTACAAGTGCAAACAGGTATCTGGGGAACTGAAACAGGCATGATAAACTTAAAATAAACACAAAAAAGCCCGGGCTCAAAAATAATTGAGTACCCGGGCTTCGTTGTTAAGCGTTACGTTGTGCAATGATGATTTTCAAACCTTCGTAATCGCCACCAGTCAGTGTACCAGCATCAAATTTATCTAGGTGTGACTTATCAATAAGCTTTTTATCTACTGCTTGTTTGAGGAAGTCACGGACAGCTGCTTTTGTTGTTGGGTTTGTGAATTTCATAATGTCATCATCCTTTTCAATTAAATCATTTTTGTCATTCATTGCATTTTCAATTCGCTTCAAGAAACTATCCCACCGATTTTCTGCTAAAATACGATGTGGACAATATTTACCGTTCCAGTCTTGATGTTTTTTCACTCTCTCAATGCCCCAACCAAACTGCTTTAATAGCTTTGCAATGTATTGAACAGCGTTTTCCTCTGCAACTCCATATCGAACATCACCACTTTTGCTGTAACAGATTTCAATACCAATAGAAAGGCGATTACCTTTCTTATGGGCGTTAGGATCGGTACTTCCTCCACCATCCCCACAATGCCAAGCACTACGGTTAAAAGGAATAGCTTGAATAACTTCTTTATCATCTATTGCTACATGAAATGATACCTGACTGTTATTATTAATCATGTAATAAATTTCGTTAGTTGCTGGTGCATCATTGGCCGTGTTGTGTACTGTGATATATTGAGGCACCATAATATATGGCGCCTTGATTAAAAATTTACTTGCTGGTAACAAGTTTTGTTTGAAAGTGTAAGCCATTATTCATCATCCTTTGGTTTTTCATATTTTAATGCTTGTACACTATCACTTACATCTCTTGTTGTAGGGTCTATGACTATACCTAACAAAATCAAAATGCTTAAAATGGTATTAAAAATAGCAGTGGCTTGTTCGCCAACTGCTTCAGGTAAATTGTATCCAAATGCTGCTGTTACTTGTTGAACGAGCAATAACAAAAACGCGAATAATGAAACTAAAAATGGTTTGTGTTTTAAACGTACCTTCCAGTTGATTTTCATGTTGTTTACCCTCCAAAAATTGAATTTTGTAATGCGATAAATACAATACCGACAACTCCACTTATTGCTGCAGCTAAAAAATATCCCTTAATTTTGTCGCTGTTCTTCTCCATTTTCTCAACAGATTTTTCAATTTGTTTTACGCTTGAAGCAGTATCATAAACAATTGGTTTTACTGCATTCATATCCTTTTCAAGTTCAACAATTCGTCTCTCATGGTCTGCGATAGATACAGCTTGTTGAAACTCACTCATTCGTTCACTCAATACCATCACCCACTTATTAAAAATAACACTGCTCGGTACAGTGCATTGCTCAGCCTTGTTGTATAAAGAACCTCCAAATAAGAAAGGCTTATTCCCAAACTTCTAGTATTTCTACTCACCAAACTCGACAAAGTGCGCCTTTTAGATTTTCAAGGATATAAGTATCCAAGTTACATTCAGAGACAACTAGCTCATAACTTTCACCGAAACGGTAATAAATATCGCCCTTCTGTATTTCTGTGCCATACATATCTTCAGTAGGATGATTTACATTTGTTCTCAAGATGTTTCCTCCTTTCAAAATTCCTAGCTCTAGGGGATTTAGACAATAAAAATAACGCTAAGCTATGCTTGCGTTTCTGCTTCTTCAGTATCAAGGTTTTCATCAATCTCAGCATACTGGTAATATGATCGATTAATTAATATTTCTTCATTCACCAATGCAAATGCTTTTTTGTTAACATCATTAGTTAATGTATCTAGCATTACATCTGACTTGGCTTCAGTGTATAGAAGGGTTTCTCCAACTTTTATTGTTACTTTTCGTGTTTCAGTCTTTGTTAGTGCCTCTTCTTTGGCAACTGCAACAACCAGATGCTTTGTCATACTCTTTCTGCCGATTCTTGCAGCTATTGTCTGGTTTTGATTATAAATTGTTGCTACAGTATTTAAATTTACCCCTTGTGTTAAAACCTTACTACCATCCATCATTACAATAATATAATTGTCCATTTTGTTAATCTCCTTTTATGATAATTTCACTGAGCCAACCGTTCTTCCATTTTCTTTCACAATGAGAAAACCACCTGAATAAGAAATACCCATCCCTGGTGATTCGGAACGTACAAGTCCTATTAGATTAGTTGTATACGGAACGTTTAATGTACCATAAATAGTGTTATAACCATTTATCTCATTGCTAGTTCCATTCAATCTAACGTTAGGCGAGGATAGCTCTAAATAACTGCCATTGTAGGTAATGTTTGAACCACTACCGAATTGGACTGATTTAGTTCCCCAGCCATCTGCACCAAGCGTCAGGTTGTTACCGATTATAGCATCTCTATTTACTCGAATATCTGTAGATCCTTCAATACTACCATTCACCATTACAGCACCATTCATATTGATCTTTTGAGCATTGATTGTGACTGAATAAGGATCCTGATTAATCATACTTATTATTGTTGAGCCAGTATAATCTGTGTAAGATACCTTTGATGTAATTTGGTTACTCATCTGTGTAATGCTTGACTGGGCGCTACTCATTTGAGTATTTAGGCCACCAATTTGAGTACTATGAGAAGTAACAGTGGATTGGATACCACTGGCCGTAATTTCTAAACGTGAAACATCTTCTTTAACTGAATTAATGCCACCGTTTATTGTTGTCACTTCTGACCTTACTTCTGCTCTTATTTGAGCAGCTGTTTGAGAAATAGACGAGCTCAGACGCGTTTCCATACTTCCCATGTCTGTATTGATATTCGTTACATGTTGCGTCATTTCGGTTCGTAATTCTCGCGCTGTAAGACTTACCATAGCTGTATATTCTGTGGTAATATTTTTTTCTAATTCAGTGACTGTTTCAGATAACTCCCAACGGGACTCGCGCTGGATAATTTCTTTGGTCTGATCAATATTCTCGTTGACATTATCTTCAGTATCTTTGATTTGATCTTGTAGAATCTCTTCAGCTGTTTTAAATACATAGTTTCCTACGTTTACGCTTGTAGCAACAAATTCCTCACCGTTCCATTCTTCACGAACCTTCAATATTCGTGTAGTTATGGATAGGTCATCCATAGGCTCGTAGATCGTGTGAATGGTTTCCCCTAACTCATGCGTCTCACCTAATTGAGCAATGTCCAACTCGTACGAAATATCAATATCCTGAAACTTAGCTTTTGCACGCTCATACGCTTCCTCATACGTTTTAATGCGCTCATCGTTGATGATGTCACCATAAATAGCCCGATCATAATTACCGGCCGTTGCCGATTCAAAGGTCGCTGTTTGCTGCAGATCTTCACCGTAATTGACGATGATATGAGTTGCTAGATTTGTAGAGATAGAATCCTTAGTTAGATTTCTTAGGTTATAAGCATATCGATACTGTTGACCATAATCTTCACTCAATGATTTTCTAATCACGAACACTCGACCTGGCATTAGACCGAATTCAACCTGTAATCTGTTGCATAAATCCCTAAACAGTTTCCAGACATTACTACGCCCAAAATCCTTTAACTCAATGCTTGATTCAACACCTGCAGCAACAAAATTAAAGGTCCATCCTGTACCTGCCAACAAGGCACTGAACACTTCATTTGGTGTATAGGTACCTGTCAATCTCTCATTAAAAGGCGTCCCAGCAAGATCCATAACAATGTGTAAGGCACTAAAGTTTTTGTAATTTGTTTTATTACTCAACTTTTTAATACGGTACTCATGGTCATTAACAATTACAATTGCTTCTTCTTGTAGATATGGATAAGCAGGATTGTTTGCCCTGTTCACAACAACCATATTCAGCTCATGAGCATTACTGATTTCTTGATCAATACGGCCTGATTGAATATGGTTGATTGGATATTCAATACCTTTATGTTTTACTAACGGCATGACTGATCACCAACTAACGTAATTTTTGTTTTACCCAGCTGCATAGTGATTTTCATAATCTCACTTCCTTTCAAGCAAAAGAAAAAGCATCCTCAAAAAAGAGGACACTCAATAAATATTCAATATTAATCTTTTTATGGCTTATTGAGTAATATAAAATTAATATCTTACTTTTCCTGTAACTAAGTGTTCATTCCCTAAATATTTTACTGTGAAATACTCTGGGTTAAATCTATCATCATCTTCATTCTTAGGAACATAATCTCTATTTTCATTTTGTATCCACGCTGTTACAGCAGATAAGCTATCATGGGTTTCTATTATAATTTCTTTACCCTTATAACGAATTAAATATTTTCCATACATAATAGATCCTACTCCCTTTAATTTACTTAATTCAACAAAAGAAAATATTTCACTTCTTTGTTAGACATTAAAGTGGCACTTAATATTTTCTTTTTTTAGATGCTAATCAATTTGTTGTAAAAAAGTATTATCATCACAAAGACAAACAGGAAAAGTAAAACCAATGCCCCTGGTTTTAATAACTTGTCTTTTTGACTTTCCTTTTCAGAATAAGATGTGGCAACTACATAATCTTTAAATCTATAACAAAACCAAACACTACTTCCAAAGAATGCAAGTAAAGCTAAAGTGGCACCGACAAAATAAAAGCTTAAAAGGATTTGCATATATTTCCTCCCTTCATCATAATCTACCAATATTCTACAAAAAGAACATAAGTTCTGACAAGGAAATGGCCCAACTTTTTATTCTCTTAAGTTGTTTTTTGTCTGTTTTTCACAACTTTACTTATAAAATTGCAGACATGCTATTTCTTTTTTTTATTAAAAAACGCTACTCGGTGTGAGTAGCGCTTACTGAACAATATGGAACGATTAAACACCTTCAGTATTTTCAATTTGCTCGATATCTGCTCTAAAAGCATAAATTTGGGCAAGTACAAGGTTTCCATTTTCTTCAGATAGTTTATAGCTGTTTAAAACTTCTTGTATATCCGTTTCGCCTCTTGTGTAACGTGTAATACATGCGTTTGCAATAATTCTAACTTTGTAATCAGCTAATATCATCTCTACTAACTCCTTTTTTAAAGTACGATTAATTCTGCAAGCATTAGTTCTAAATCTGCTATACGTTGGCTCATTTTATCCACATACACATACTGGTCTTTTATATCAACGACCTCTGGAACTTCATCACCAACTATATAGGAATTTCCTGCTGCATCCTTCATTGAGTAAACTCGATGTGTATGATTTCCAATCTCCTCACCGTCATCATTTAGGATTTTTTCCACAACAATCTCCATATCAAGCGTGAGATTTTCTGTGATGATTACGCCAATTTCTTCATCTTTCCATCCTTCTACATAACCTCCATCAAATTCCAATCTGTTGCCATCTAACATTACAATATTGTCGTAAAAATCATGGATAGTGTTACTTTCTTTAAGGTATAAAATTGCTACTGCCATAGGTTAGCCTCCTTCTTTATAAAATCTGACCACCATTGAGGGCTCGTGTTGGTGTCGTACCTGTGATTGACGATGCCCGTCTTCTACATATTGATAATTCTACATCGATTCCAATTTTGTTACCCGAACCAGACACTGTATCTAGTACAACATTTGATCCATTATCTAGCTTGATTCCAGCACCAGATGTCTTGCTACTGTAAGTAGACATAGAAATCATACCAGATGATGCCAAGCAGTAGACCCCGTGACCATCCGTTCCATATGGGCTGTTGACATTTTGTATAGAAAAATTATTTACACTTCGTAAATCAAGACCCATTACGGCATTGAAGTCCCTTAATTGTAGATTGTCAATATGAGAGAACATAACCCAGTCTATCACTGTAGTTGCCCCAGCGCCTCTTACAGTAAGAAGCCCACCTCTATAATTAGAGAGGTTAAGGGTCGAATACGTACCTGCGGCTAGTGTTAGAGTCGTTTCATATCCTGACAATCTAGGTAATTTCCCCAGTGCATACCCTAAGGTCTTATATGCATTGGCTCCATTTGACCATCCTTTACCGTCTTCGTCTAAGCCATTTACTGGATCGACATAGATGTTGTATAGATTATCAGTTACCCTAGTCCATGGATTCCAGTTACCGTTGGCGAATCCTTGTCTGAACCATGTAACTTCTGGTTTGTTTGAAGAACGGGCGAATTGAGTGACCGAGCCTTCATTATATCCACTCCATGCTATTACTTCTACTAGATATGAGGCTGGTCCTGTTGGCGGTAGATTTTTTGCTCCCCACGATTGTGATCCGTTGTACCACCCAGATTTTCTTAGTAAATTATAGTCACCGTTGTATTCGATTGCCTTTCCATTGACTGTCATTTGTGAATCAGCTATTTCTTCCAATGCTGTTTGTAGCCCATCAATGTTTCCAATCTTATGGGCGTTGATATTACTTTCAGCCAAATGTTCAGTAACTTCCGTTTTATTGTCAGTGACCGTTTGCTTGATATTTGTTATTTCTTGATTAACTTCGGTTAGGTCAGCGTCCTTACCTGGTAGCCCCTGTGGTCCTTCAGGTCCAGGAGGTCCAGTTTCACCTTTCAATGATTCAAGCCATTCCTCCATGGTTCCCACAAAACCATTTTGCATAGCGAGGTCATATGCTGACTTCCCTTCTGGACCCTGAATAGGACCGACATTCTTCCAGTTATTTAGATTAGCTTGCCATACATAGAGGTCGCCACCAATCATGTATGCATCACCGGGAGAACCAGTTTGCGGAAGTTCTGCTTCACTAGCTAAACTGCCAATTATATTAACCCCTGTGCCATCCTTACCGTCTTTACCTGGTAATCCTTGAGGCCCTGTTGCTCCTGTAGCACCCTTTTCAGCAAATAAGGACCAATATGTGTTTGATTGAGTTGGCAAGGTTGGTGGTGCCTTGTCTATGTTATCTTGTAAAGCTATGAAAGTTGATCCATTATACGTGGCCATATTATTCTTAAAATACTGAGTAGTATTATTCCAGATTCCTCGATGAACTGTATTATTGATCAGTGATTGCATATTAGAAATAGCTGTTTTAGCCTGTGCTGTTGCATCTAAGGCTCCTTGTTTTGCTGCATTGGCTCCTTCAGCAGAAGTATCAGCATTTTCTATAGCTTGATTTACTTCTAAGAGTTTATCAGCAACCTTATCAAGTGCTATTTGTAATGCGGTATTATTTTTAGCTATTGCATCCTGTGTAGCTGTGTTGTTTGCATCAATGGCTTCTTGTACAGTTGTATCAACTTGAGCGATATAATTTTGTAAATCTGTTTCAGCATTCGCTATCGCTTGTTCAAGCCGTGCAATCAGTTCATCAACTTCATGACCGCCTGCTAGCGCTTTAATTTGCAACTGCACATGGTCAAAATAAGCCATGATACGTGTCCAGTTATCATTTAGTCGATTACGCCCTTCGCGATCAATAGGTGAGAGCGTTTCATTTAAAGGGTATTTTTCTGACACCTTTGATTACCTCCTTTACTTAAAATAAAAAGGAAAATCAAAACTGATTGAAGTGATGGTGCCACCACTAATCGAGAATTGATTATCCCCTCTTTTTAGCGATATTAATTTTTTATTAGTTTGACCTGTAACTTGTTGGCCGTTTTTCAAATAGCTCACACCATCGAGTACAAATGTGTCGTATTCAGAAAGAGCTCCATTGTATCGAAATACATCTCCTGTTGTAAGGTTCTCTATTTGTACGTAACTAGCAAATGAACCTTTTAACGCGATTCTAAATGGCATATAACGTGGATTGATTGTAACTTGACCATAATTCTTTACCATAAAATTGTTACTTACAAAAGTAAACTGTGGTGAATCATCATCCCAATCAAAGCCTAATCCCCAAGCAATTTGATCTAAGTCCCACTCTTTATTAAGTAGCTCCATCGATGTAAAGGGCGTTTCACCATAAGGTAAATCACTTGTCTCAAACTCAATAACTCGCTTACCTTTTAGCCCTTTCCACTCGATAGCATCGTTATTAATACGTTCTACTTTCCATCGCTTGTACATCATTGGCGTCCACTCAACAGCATCTAATGCGCCAGTAAACGATGATTGCCCTGGCATTTCAAAACCATAACTATTCGTCATTAATTGCTGGTAAATATAGAATTCTTCATCTCCATCAAGAATGTCAGCCAGTTGATCCATTAAAAGATCTGTATCTGTAATGTCTTTGGCTTGCAGTATCATCGTTAACTGTAGCTTTCGCACACCATGATAACGTTCCGTTCTATTTCTACCTGGCCGACCTTTAATGTTCTCTGAATTATAGACAATATCAATTGGTGCAACTTTCAAGATAGGAACGCCATAATCGGTTAAATTATGACGTACACCATCCATTGTCTCTAAAATAGCCATTATGACATCATCCTTTCTTGAATGTTTTTAATTGAAGATTTGTAGCACTACGATCATCTAACCAATACTCAACTTCTTCACCGTTCCATTCTTGGTGAATAATCACGTCGATTGGCTGTTGCTCATAATCAATATCTTGTACTAAATCTTGATTAATGTATTGTGATGTATCGCTTATAAAATTGTTGCCTGAAAAGGCTGTTTGCAATGATCCATTTTGTAACCAAGATGCTAAAGAAGCACCTGCGCTTTCCGTAGCACTTTGCATTCGAGCTATTCCATCAATGGCTCCTTGTGCAAAATTCACTCCGATAAAACGATCTGCCCAGCGACTAGGACTGTGTATATCTAACTCTGTTTGAAGTGTATTTTTCAGGCTATTTGCCATGGATTTAGCAGTTGATTTCAACTTACCATCCATCGATTTTAGGCCGTTAATAAGACCTTGAATAGCTTGTACTCCTATGTCAGGTAACGAGGCAGACATAAGATTAAATTCATCTTCTGCACCATAGCGTAATTCCCTAACTTGCTTTTCGAACGTCTTTTGAAGCTTTTTCAGTTCTTCTTCAGAGTTGGCATTTAACTTCGCTACTTCTTCCTCCATAGAGAGTCGTGCTGATTCTAGCTCTTTGGTTGCTTGCTTTTTAGCAAGTTCCGTTTTCGTTTGCCATAACATTTGATACTCATTTAACTCACTAGCTGTCATTCTTGTTAGTGCCGCAATTTCAGCTGCAGATTTCGCACCCATTTGTTGCAGTTCACCAATTAATGCCGCATCAAGACCTCTAGCTTCAAGCTCAAACAAATCGTTCATCCATCCGCGCATTGTATCAACTTGACCACGTAAATTACCCAATAGATCAACATCAGTCATGTCAGTAAGTGAAACTTTATCGAAAAGGCCCCAAGTATTTTTCAATGTTTCAACCCTTGCATCATACGTTTGTTGCCATTCGTCACGTAATCGCTTTTCTTCATTTACTAGATTATCGTAGACAGTTTGAACTTTGGATAAGTAGTCATCAGATAAAGACTTCATGCGATCATACAACTCTTTTTTCGCATCATAAATCTTTTCTTCATAAGCAATTTGCTGTTCACTACCTAAGGCATATTGTTTCATATACTGCTCATATGCTTGGATTCTATCTGTAAATGAGAGAGCGTTATACTTAGTAGCTTCATCGATAAACTTGATTTCGCGATCATACTGCTCTTTTAGCACTTGTTGATAAGCACCTTGGGCATTTTCTAACGCTTTCCGTTTAGCAGCTGTACCATCTTTCAGATGCTTCGCAACATCTTCCCAGTAAACTTTTTCATAGGTAGCACTAATGTTGTACCATTTCTTCTGATCACTAAGCAGTTTTTCAAACTCATCGTATCGAGTAGCTGCATGCGCTTTGGCATACTTCTTACTAATGTCATTTATTTGTTTTAACAGACCTTCGGATGCTTTAACGGTACTGCTGAAATCTGGAACAATCGCATTGGCCATTTCTTGGGTTGCAGATTTTGCAATGTTGATATTATCAAGGATACCTTTCGCAACACCTGCTGGAATCCACTTAGCAATCGCGGCCATGACTCTTGAAGGAGAGTGGATACCAAGTTTTTTCTTCAACCAATCAGGAATTAAATCAGCAATTCCTGCGGCTGCCTTTTTCACACTATCCCACATTGAAGTAATACCTTTAATCAAGCCGTTTACAATATCAACTCCCACTTGCCAAACAGAGTCAATAATGGAAGAGAAGGTTTCAACAATTGTTGATCCAATCGATGCAGCTGTTTCAAGTATGATATCCCAGGCTTTTTCCCAATCGCCTTGCAAGATTGCCATACCAGCCTCTTGAATTCCGATAATTAAATCGATTCCTGCCTCTATAATGCCAGAGATTATGGACCACGCAATTTTAAATGCCCCAGAAATTAATGCCCAACCAACACTTATCGTTGTCAACGCCATATCCATCATTAATGATAGCCCTGTAGTGACAAAAATACCTATGGCAGAAACAACTTCCATGATTTGATCGCCGTGTTCTTCCCAAAACTTTTTGAGTTTATCAAGTTGTTTTTTACCGAAGTCCACAATGGTTGTAAAAGCCTCTGAGACATCTTTAGCGATTTTTCCGTATACTTCTTTAGTTCGAGTAGCTATTTTATTCCAGGCTTCATTAACAAAGTCACGGAACCACTCTACTTTGTTATAGGCGACAACTAAAATTGCAACAAATGCAACTATTGCAGCTACTACCAAACCAACAGGAGTAACTAACCACTGCATTACTTTCCACAATTTAGTAAGGACATCCCAAACAGGTTCTACTACACCTTTGACTTTACCAATCACATCTGAAAAATCTTTAATACTTGGAAGAATTCGAAGTACTGCTCCAGCTAAGTTACCAAAGATTGATACAACAGAAATAACAACAGGTACTAAAGCAGAAATGACTCCAAGCACAACAGGTAATGCTGCTATCAACATAGCTGCTGTTTCGTTTGTTTGTAATAAGTTATTAAACCATTCTAAAAAGGCATTGGCCACATTTAAAACAGCTGCACCGATTGGAGCAAAGGCAATGCCTAAATTAATTATTAAATCCCATAGATTGCCTAATAATGCTAATACAGCTGGCGTAGATTCCTGGATAAAGTTTAAAAATTGTTGGAATTGCTGATTTTCTCCTAGTGTTTCAGCCCACGCTCTAAAGCTCTCCATCATCCCTGCAAGACTTGTCATGAAGCTACCACCCATGTCAGCAAAGGCTGCGAAGAATGCTACAATTCCCATCGTTAAATCTGCAAAAATAGATGAAATAACAGGCATGTATGTCTGAACATAATCTATGAACGTCTTAAAACTTTCAGATTCACTTAAACCATCTGCCCAGGATGCAAAGGATTGCATCATTCCATTGAAGTTTTTAGACCATGCTTCAGCTGCAGGTGCAAGAGCAGCAATTAAACTACCAAGCCCAGCTATCAGATGACCGATACCTGCAACTATATTTTCGAAGATCGATGCACCATATTTATTGAACGTATCGAAAATCTTTTGAATCGGTTGACTGTTGATAGATTTATCAAAAGCTTGCATCATTTTAGCTGCACTTTGTGCCACAGATTCAATCATCGGTGATAACGATTTAAGTATCTTTTGAGCACCTTGCATAGCTGATGTGAAGCCTTGTAAAATAGGTTTTTCAGTTGCTTTGACTATATCATCATAGGTATCTTTAAAAGCGTCCCATGAAGCTTTAGCTCGCTGTTGTTCAGCGTTTAATTTTGCAGTTTCATCAAAAAGGTCTTTAATAGTAGGAATGGCTACTGCAGCTAATCCTACAAAACCTAACGCTGCTATCCCTAGCGCACTAGCCATAATTAACAGTTGACCAGCTAACACGCCAATCATGACACCCAACGAGCCAATCAGACCAACAAGCACTGATAAAAATTGTGATAGTGCTGGCACTAAGGATAATAAAGCTCCGCCTATCATTTGTTGCCCTGCCTCTGCAAATGCTCGAACAGTAGTAGCGTAGGATTCCATAGCATTTGTATAGTCAGCCCAAATTTTTATAATGATATTTCTACGATCTAATTTATTCGCCTGTTGGTTGACTATTGCAGCACCAGTCATGAAATTGCTGATATCTGCCCTAATATCTACTGTTACATCTCGTATAGTAGTAAGCAAAGCTTCGATTGTTGCTAAATCAGCTACAGCTCCGTTGCTGTGCATATTTAAATCAACATCAACTTCGACTGATTGTCTGCTTAAAGCTTCTAACTCAGCTTGAATCATTAGGATTTGTGAATAAAACACATCCATATCAAGTGTTACTTTAATTTTAATAGACTCACCGTCTAAATCTTGCGCTAGTGCTCTGACTTGCAAGATGTCACGCATAAAGTCAGTGAGCATCGCTTCAATCTCAACAGTCGCTTCAGTTGCATCTAATTTTTGTAATTGTGCTTGTACTTGCTGCACTTTCTGCATAAACTCATTGATTGACGCATTGATTTCTACAGATACACCCGTAGCTAGTTCATGCATTTGCCTATCTACCTCGGCCATTTTACGTTTAAACCTCTGTATATCTGCATCAACTTCTGCTTTAAAGCGCTCAACAGGCATATACTCACCACCTTTATGATTTCTTCTCTGCTGGCTGCCAATTAAATGTTTTTAATTCTTCGCGCATTTGATTGTAATTCGTGAAATCTAGTTCAATTTGTTTCGTATTATTAGTACCTAAAAGTATTTCTTTACGAGCTTTTTCTGCATCGAAATATTTCTTAGGAGGTGGCTCTTTTCGAGATCTTTTTTGCTTAGAAACAATGCCAGCTATCCAAGCACTCTGTACTTGACGTTCAAATTGATCGATATTCGCCAACTGTGAACCTTGTAAGAAATTTCGGTACTCCCTAGGTGTCCATGAGTAAATCAATTTAATATCATAGACACCTAAAAACCTAGCGCAATTTCTTTCTACATCGTCATACGTTAAGCCTTCGTTTTTTCCTCGAATAGTTCTTGACCAGTGATCTCCTTGTAGCCCTCGGCTAGTCGTTTCGTCATCATGTCTGCTCTCTGAGACTCTTCCTCGTCTTTGTGTTTCATTTCTTTTACGAGCAGCATATTCTTCTTGAATTTCGCAAACTCGTTTCGAGAAAAAGCTGATTCATCAATAGCGTTAAACACTTCTGTAAATAGCGCTGTTGCATCACCTTCTTCATCCATCCGTTGGTCAATAGCTGTTAAAATTTCATCTTGAGTTGGTGGTTTTTTTGTTGTTAACTTAATAGCCGATTCCCATAGATATAAAAGTCCTTCGACATCTTGTTCAATAAGTAACGGTAGTAATTTTGAAAAACCACCTGAAACCTTTTCCTTTTGCGAAACCTTCTCTTCGGATTGTGAATCTGGGATTACTTTGTTTAGCACTTTATCCAGCATAATTGAACACTTTAATTCGTACGTTTCGTCTTTAATTGTTAATTCAGGCATTTTTATTCCTTCTTTCGTTTAGTTTTGGTCATAAGAAAAAGACGAACCTAAGTCCGTCTTTAATTAAGCAACTTCTACTGCTACCGTATCAGTAATTGTAGAGTTATCTTTAGATGTCACTGTAATTGTTGCAGTACCAGCTGCTACAGCTGTAACTAAACCGTTAGGTGATACAGTAGCAACAGAGGCGTTAGATGAAGTGTATACCACACTTTGGTTTGAAGCATCCACTGGTGTGATCTCTACGCTTAATTGCTGTTTATCTGTAGGTGTTAAAGAGAGTGTTTCAGGTGTTACTGTAATTCCTGTCACCTTTGTACTGTTGACGATGTTTTTGGAATCGCCAGTAGTGTCACCTGGCTTCTGGAATCCATATTTCGCAAAGTTAATAAGCCCTGGTGGTAAATCCATAAAGGCACCTTCTGCCGATTCAATTTGTATCGTCATAGATGCAGATAACTCTTCTAACCCTTCAACTGGACTAGTAGTTTCAAATGAATCAACTACAGCATAAGCAAATTTTGCATCATGTGTACCCTCATCATTTTTCTCTGTGTCTACTTCCCAAACCTTTAACTCTTTACCATCCTTAATTGCACGGTAGATGGCTTTTTGTCCTGCATCACCCTTACGGCCATACATGGATAGTTCCATATTTTCTGTTAACGCACCGATTGCTGAGATAGAGCCCATCTTTGTTGCTTCAGTAGAATTGTCACGCTCTAAACTGTGCGTATAATCTGTCTGGAAGCCTGGTACTAATCCATCAGCACCTAAAACATTGTCGGTAGGTTGTACCAAAATAATTTTTACCATTGTAGATCCTCCTACTTTGTTTTTAATAGTTTGTATTTATAAGTGATCACGCCATGCTTTTGTACATTGTCAATGTCATCAAAGACACGTGGCTCTCTTGGTGTCACTTGCATAATTTCATAAGAAGGCAATTCAATTCTGTACTTTAGAGCCTCATGAACAGCATTTAAGATTTCATAAACTTTTGCATTGCCATACTCGCCACTTGTTTCTTGATTGTGATATACATGTATGGCTATCGTTTCTTCAGCAATATCCTCAATCCTCACTTCCTGGTCTATATTCAATAACGGTTCACCAAGATAAACATAAGGAAATGGTGTATCTTCAGTCACATGATCATAGACACCTGTGACAAAATTTAAAAGCGATGCATCATTGGCTAACCTTTGATACACCGCAGTTTGCAATTCTAAAAATGGTAGTGCCATATTGTCACTTCCCTAGCTTTCTAAATTCTTTAATAAAATAATCTGCTGCTTCATCTACAGCCTGTTCCCAGAAGAACTGAGCTCGTTGTCCATGAGTCAGTACGAAACGGCCCCAGCGTGTATTGAAGTACACCCAAGGGATTTTCTTTGCTCTACTTCCTCCTGGTCCTTGTGCGTAGATTCCTGTTCCGTAGTTTACGTAGATTGCGTAAAAGGCTCCAATTTCTAGTTTTGCACCATACCCATCGGCATCGAATGTTACACTGATAGAATCTGTCATCTCGCCTGTTTCATGAGGCATTCTAGCTTTCAACTCTTTTTCTAATAACAGAGTTGTGTTTCTAATAATGCGTTTTATTTCTTCAATGATGTCGTCTTGCCACTTTTTAAGAGCTCGTTCTACACGTTTGTTTCCTCGCTTTGTGATACCCATTATTGCACCTTCTTTAACGGCAAACGCATTTTTTCATGCATGCCACCTTGGTCCTCTGCATCACCTGCAGCTGTGTACTCGACACCTTCAAACTCAATTCTTGCTGTTAGTGGAATTGAATCTTCATAAGGATAGTAAATGTCTCGATGGAATGACTCTACAAGTTGCTTCATTTCTACTTTTCTCGATGTTGAAGGGGTATCCATGAAGCAGTCTAGTTCTCCGATTTCAACCCATTTTACAGTAGTACCTCCTGAACCATTAGATACAGACTGTTTTTCTTTTATTTTCACAGTATGAGGGAACTCATCCATAGGGTCGAAAAACATGGAATCTCGCCTTTCTATACCGTTTTAATAAATCCGTAATAGCTACAGGCATATCATTAAAATCAAATGAGTAAGAAACAGATCCCATTTTTCGTGACTTTAATCCACTGGCACCGCTGAAAAATGGTACTGCTTTAGCCAAAAATAATTTGACATTTGGTGGCATGTTTTCAGGTGTGAAACATGTATTATAATCCTCATTCACTTTATCAAGCAACACCGGTAACATAGCTTTGTAGTAATCAACATTTGGCTTTTTAACTTGGCCTAATGTTGCATAATATTTCACACCATCATCAGTGACATCCCACATAACTATTCACCATCTTTCGTGCCTGCAACTTTAGTTGTCCTTGAAGTCTTTTTAAGTTCTTCTACAGCACCTGCAAGACCTTTTTCTTTTAATTCCTCAAGTAAATCATTGTCAACGTTCACAAGCTCACCTGTTTTATAGGGTTTACCATGAACTTTTGCATTTTTTAATAACTTTACTGAGTAATTCATCAATACCTCTCCTTTCTGAGAAATATAAAAAAGCGACTAATGATCAAGTCGCTTGATTATAAAACAGTTGCAATAAACACTTTATCTGCAACAGGGAATGATGGTAGTACGATTTCAGAAACAATCGTTTGAACATTCACTGGATGCTCTTGTTTTACAGTTGTGATAGCTACTCCAGTATTCACGATTTCAACATTAGCTTTTGTAGCACCTGTCATTAAATCTGATTCTTCCGGTGTAGTGCCATACACTGTATTGCCTAGCGTTCCTGTTGGTGGAATTAATGTGAACACACCATCTGGAACAAATTTTTGTTCAGAGCCAGTTTCATCGATAAACGTTTCATCATAAATTGCAACACTTAGTTTTAACTTGCGCTGTAAATAATTTTTAACATCATCGTTTGTTAAGATGATGCTTGTAGCTCCTAATGGATTAAGGTCTTTTCGAATAGACTCATGAGCAGCTAAATGTGCAAACGTTGCACTATTCACAATAGCACGTGCTCCATTTGCTAGTTTTACAGCTTGCATCCAACGCATGATATCCTGAATTGGAGTTGAGTTAGGATCTGACCATACGTCTGTTCCTGTTAGCACTTCAAATTGTGATGGATCAAATTCATAATCATAATCGTATTGAGCACCTTCAGCACCGCTGTCAATAGAAATTTTGCCTGTTGTTAGCAGTTGCATACGCATACGTTCAGCAGTAGCATTTGCCCCATCAACAAGTGCTTTCTGGTCGTCATACACATGCTTTAACACTGCCTCAGCCAATTGAGTTTGACCACCAGCTAATAGAGTGTTGACTTGTTGACGTTCCTTCTCCTTCACATTCATTTGTTCTCGGAAGAAAGGCATTTCTGTTTCGATTTTTTGAACGCCAATACGTGGACGAACAGGTGCGTTAGCATCGAACGCTGCTGCTTTTAAAACTACTGGTGCACCATGACGGCCCTTTAAATAAGATAATTCTAGTCCTAGTTGTTTATCATTCGGAAACAAAGACGCTCCTAAATAAACCTTTTGATCGGAATTTTCAATGTAATCCTTAGTATTTTTCGCTGTTACTAAATCAAAAATAGTTGGCATACTTTAAACCTCCATTATTTTAAGAATGTAATTTGTTTTAACGCTGTAATAGCAGCTGCATCAGGTGCCTCTAGTAATCGGTTTAAATCAACAAAACCGTGAATAACTGCTGCTCCGTTAGCTGGCCCAAACGTTACATCTACGTCATAACGTAGAACTCCTTCAGCTGAAGCGCTATTTGCTTTCGTTGCCTTAACACTTCGATTATTTAGAAACCCACCACCAACAATCGTACCTGCAGGAACAATTTTCTTTCCTTCTGCATTCGCTGTAACGCCTGTGTCATCTACATACACTGATACAGATACATGATGTTCAGGAAATTTTAAAATTTCAGTAGGTGTTGTGTATTCTGTCTTTTTAAATTTCATAATTGCTTATCCTCCTTATCCAAAGAACGCTTTTTGTTGTTCTTCAGCATTTTTATTCTGATTTTGTTGTGCTACACGTGCACCAGTTGATAAATCTGCGCCTCCACCTGATCCACCACCAGGATTACGGTTAGCACCTTTAAGCTTTTCTTCTACTTGGGCTTGTACAATGGCATCAAGGTCCGTTTTAAAATTATCCAGCGTGGTATTTGTAACTGTTTCATCTTCACCAAGTAATTTGTCAATCCACTTTGTTGCAAACTTTGCATCATACCCTTTGTCAGTTGCATAAGTAAGAGCTGCTTCTTTTAATGCTGCTCGTTGTTCTGATTTTTCTTTTTGATCAAGACGTTCTTTCAATTCACGAATAGTCTTTTGCTCAGGCGTCTCTTGTGGATTGCGCTTTGAAACTTCCTCATCAATTAATCCTTGTAGATGATTAGTTTTCCAAGTTTCTAAAGCTATGTTGTGATGCTTGTCTTTCTCTGAATCTAGTTCACTTTTTACTAAAGCATTGCGTGATGCTGCCGCAACTACGTCACCTTTTTCCAAACTCTCAAAGATATGTTTTTCAAAAGCCGACTTATCACCAGCTTCAACCAATGTTTTTAATGTCTCAAAATTTACTTGCATGATATCCTCCTGTCCTTCGCACGCTCTCGCCCGCGAAACACTTAGTCATTTGTTCTTTAATGTCTTCAAATGCTTAAAAAAGACAATATGTTTATTTAAAGCTACCTGGCTTTTTAAAAATTGGATTCTTGAATGTTTCCAATGTATCTTTATCCACTTGTAAAAAGTGGCTTAGGTTTTCAGCATTAAAAGATGCAACCAACACCTTATTGTTATAGAAATCAACAAAATTTTCGTATCTCAATACATCTGATATATTTTCTACTGGAACACTAACATCAGTTTTTAGACATACTAGATAATCCTTCATAATCACACCCTCTTTCGTCTTGGTCGCATAAACGTTTTTACATGCCAACGAGAGTCGGCTATTGGCCGTTTAGGTAACTCTGTAATGACCTGTTCCTGCTCTGTAAACATCTCTTGGTTAATTAACTCGCTAGGTAGGATCAATTTGCGTCTAACCTTGATTGCTTTGTAGATTGTTAGAGCTATAGCTAGAAAGGAAAAGATCATAATTAAAATTCCGATGAATTCAAGCATCATTTTCACCACCTTTTAGGCAAAAATAAAAAGCCGTATTTCTACGCCTTTGTGATTTCGTTATAAAGTTGTTGTACAGCCTCATGTAGGGTATCTTCAAATACTTCTTCAGCTGCTGCCTCTCCACCATTTTCTTCAATTAATTTTAGAAGCTCATATTATAATAAGGCTCCTTCACTAGATTTTAACTTTGGCTTAACACCAGCTGCATCCATCCCACCTAAAACAGTTGTTAATAATAATAATATGATCTTTTGGGTTTTATTCATATCTATACCACCTCTCCTTATTTCTCAAGCAAATCCTCTCGCTCGATATGAAGAATTATATGCAGGATTTTATACACAGTTAATCAATATCTCTATCCGATTACTATTTGTAAGTGTACGTAAATAAAGGTTTTGTGACGCATGTATAAAAAATTGCATATACTTAATTTCGATACTCATTACAAACGCTGTTATATCAACAATTCAAAGAATAGTAAGTTTACATAATTAATTATTATCGGAAGTTATTTGTGAATATTTATTCATCAATATCAACGCCTAAAATTTCAAATCATTTTGTTTGAGCACTTGATATAAAACGATGGATAGTCTATTCACCATACCTTCATCCTGCTCTTGGTCTTGGTATCCTGCCTCATTAAAAATGGCATGGACTAGTTCGTGAACGAAGACCTGTTCTTTCTTATGTTGACACATTGATGAATCAATTGTTATAGCAGCCTCTGGATATACTACTTCTCCCATTAGGTTGTGCTTTTTCATCATGTCATCTTGATACACAACTACATAATCAATACCAGCGACATTTACTTGTAGTGGGATTGGCATTTTATATCATCCTTTCTCCATATCTTTAAGTGCTTTATAAATGATTGTTGTAGTTTGTTTCTTGGTATAAATAGCGTTACTGAATATCATTTGAAGTACTGATAATACTGAAAATGCAATACAGATAAGAAAAACATACAATCCTTCCTTAAGCCCAAAAATAGCAAATATTAAGATATATAATATTACTTGTAGAAATGAAACAATGAATTTACTCATGATACATCTCCTTTCTCGCCGTATTGTTCTAGCCAATCTTCAAACGTAATGTAAGGCACAGTTCGTTTTGGTGGCTTTATCTCATCTTGAGCTTGTTTCAATGCCTGAAGATATGTTTTGTCTGGCAACAGTTCATCAATACGCTCAGCAAGCTTTATTTGATATTCTGGATCTTGATAATCATGAATACGACTGAACTTTGGATTTCGTCCACCGAACAGAAGGATTATTTTGCAACGACAACCATAATTCATCGAAGGATCTTTCCATAGCTTTGGGCGCTTTGCTCTATCACCAGCATAATGGAAGTAACCTTCTTCATCTGCAAATTGGCTATCTAGAATTCGATGTGCATGTCTCACCTGCATATCTCTCATTGAGATCCACATCTTTTCAACACCGTCTACCTTGTCTTTGAGAGCATCATATACTATTTCTTGTACATAGTTAATTGTGCTGTTAAACATCTCCTGCAGCCGTTTAATTCCGTTGTTTCTGGCTGATTGAGTACGCTTTTTAGCTTGCTTAGCAGTGGCCGTAAAATCCTCTTCTGCTTTCAAGTTATCTTGAGTATCCATAAAAATGCTATATACATAATCATCTTTGTGCTTTTTAAATCTGAGCAAAGTTTCATACTCTGACTCTTTTAAAAACTCTCTAAGTAACCTTTTACGATTTCTCAATAACCAGTAGATGATAGTAACTGCAGCGCTTGTACCAGCTGCTGCACTTGTGATAGTCAGTAACTTACCTTCCTCGTTGCTAAAGTACATATAGACCAGATAGGTGTAAAGTAAATAAGTCATATCAAACGTCTCTTCTTGCATCTTTAAGGCTTCTTCTAACAGCTTCTGATACTCTGCTGTAGATATGCCATCAAATTGCTTTACCAAAGCCTGTAATCGGCTGTATTTACGATATTCTGATAGGTTGTTTCCATACTTCTCATAAGCTTCTTGTAGGCTTTCAATCATTTTGCTTTGCAAACGAGAGTAATGCTTATCAAACGATTTCTCGTATTCTTCGAATGTCTTTTGCAAACGTTCAAAGATTTCTAGTTGGTCCATGCAATCACCACCTATTCATCTTTATCTGAATCATCAACATCCTTACACTTCAAGCTTTCTAACTCTCCCTGAAATTCTGCTTTTTCCTGTTTCATGGCCTCTAATTCAGCCTCTACATCATCAATTTGACTGAATAACGACAAGCGTGTACGCTCTGATACCCTGCCTTGTAGTATCGACTGTATCTCTGCCTCTTCCTTCAGGTTTGATGGTAGGTTACGTTTGAAGCCAAACCAAATTTTGAGATAGTCATCAGGGCTACAAATATTCAGTAATGACCATCCAGCACAAAGTAATTTAAACTGATAGGTCAAAGCACTACGGAAACGTTGCTCTGCTAAGATTGTTTTAAATTCTAGTGCAAAGATTTTGAAGCGCATTGCAATGCCACTGATATTCCCAGCAAAAGCCTCATCGTTGAAATTCACACTCTTTGCAAAACGGGTGATATTTTCATCAAGACGATCTAGTAAATGCTCAATCATCGAATCATTTACATCTTTCGTCAGGTACTTCACATCAGAATCACTACCCCACAGCTCAAGTGCACCTGATTTATTGAGCTGTTGTATGTCCTCGTCGTCCATACCAATATTACGCAAGATGAGAATAGCCAAACGAGTAGCTTCTACTTCGCTGTTTGCATCACTCATTGTACGGTCATAGGCATCTACTAGGGCTAGTATTTTAGATGCTTCACCTTGCAGGGCATCATTGTTCTCCACACCAAACAGTGGAGGGTTCAATAGGTAGTGAGGTATTACATCTACTAACTCAAAACCACTTGATCCACTCTCGAAAAACCAGGTATTCTCCTTATCATGAAACTCTGCTACCTGCACTTTCATTTTGGTTCCATCAGCTTTTATACGTGTTGTTGAGTAATACTGGATAGAGTAAGAAGGTTCATGCATGTTTTCGTGATACAAGAATATACACTCAGCTGGGTTAACATTTGATACTCGTAGCACCTGTTTACCGTTGTCTTCTGACCAGTAAACTAACCTAGCACCATAGCCAGCGATAGATGTCTGTATGCCTGTTGACGTGTCTTTTGCAGACATGTTCTCACGTATCCGCATTTCATCAATAGTAGCTGTAAGTACTTTAAAGTTTAGTGACTCTTTTTCTACTACATAATTAATCGGATGCCCAAGGAAATACCCAACTTTCGTGTCAACCACATCTGCGTCAAAGGCATTGTTTAGCTTATTGTTAATAAGCTGGTCAATACGTTTCATATTTTCACTAAATATTGGAAGTTCTATGATCGGACGCTTCATAATAGGTACATCTGTTGTGTCATACCTTTTCTGCAACATCTCTACTTCACGCCTAATTGGCTTATGCTCGTTGATTATTTGAGCAAGAATAGTTTCGTTGATACCATGGTCATCTAAATACGGTATGTACGCTTTAAAAGCATCCATCTGTTGACGAATCGTTAATTTCTCATCCATGTTTTCACCTACTTTCTTTTAGCATTAGCTCCTTTTACATTAGCTACTTCATAATCATCAAGTCCGTACCACATTGCTGAAAATGTGTGCGGATCGATATTAAATTCATCTTCAATAATTTCATCTGTTTTAGGATCTTTTTTGAAGGTAAGTTCTTTCAATTCTCGAATCGTGTTCACGCATGCATCTGAGCAAATGATACGCTTGAATCGTTTCATCTTTCGCGTGTTATCAATTCTTCTTAATTTTTTACATGAAAGCATTCTAAAACCTCTTTGTTGATAATATGCAATGGCTTTCGCATCCTCGTTATCAGCTTTAATCAAAACTTTCTTTAACCCTTCTGCTGCTAACTCATCCGCCACAATATCATCAGTTAATCCACGCTTATAGTACTCCCAGTAGATGTATAGCCATTTGTTTTCATGGTCCACTACCATTCTCAAAATGGCATTGTAAGAATCAACAAATCCAAAATCCATGCCATTCTTATATAGAGGCTTTCTAATGCGTGCTATTTCATTCATCACTTGGTCATGCGGCTTGGTTTCGAACTGAGGAAGTACTAACACTCCATTAACTCCAAAACGTCCTTTACGAGCAATTCTGTGAAGGTCTGGGTCATACGAAGCCATCTCATCGAGTTGTTCAATGTAGCTCGCTGGTAAAAACAAATTATCATCAGCAGTTGAGTGGTGATAATACGTATTATTTACTATGATTGTCCGAAGCTTATATAATTCCTCGTCATCTAAGACAAAGTAGTCTTCCAGCTCGTTCTTAAAGAAATGCTTGTACACCCAATTCCCTTTTGATACTGGATTGGTAGAGAGAATAATAAACAGGTCCAGTGTTGGGTGCCGTAAGCGCCCTAGCAACTCTTTAAAACCTGCATATTTAATCTCACTACATTCTTCGAGCCAGATTAGAGAAATGTTGTTGATGGATTTCAACTTCTCTGGTTTATCCATGCCTCGGAAGATAATCTTAGAACCATTCGGGAACTTCACTGTCATTGGTGACGAACTTGTCTTTATCTTGCCCGATAACCCTAAGTCCTCAATAATTTCTGTAAACAAAGAAAACGTACTGTCTCTATGCGTATCGTAAACTTCACGAACGACAAGAGCTGTACGTTTTTCTTCAAGTAATTTTAATAATATTTTCAGTGCCACATGATAGGATTTCGAAGAACCATACCCACCAACAAGGAGTTGAGTTTTACAACGCCAGTCGAATAGGAAATCTTCAAAATGTGGATTCACTTCTTTAATAGCAGATGCCATTTACTCAACCCCTTTCATTAACACGCATAAAAAACACGCATATTTTTTCACTTTTATATAGACACGCGCTATTCATGCGTGTTATAATTGGTATAGAAAGGAGGTAAGGTAATGGGTAAGCAAGTGACCGTAAGAGAAGTTCTTCAAAAGTTAAAGAAGAACGGATTCATAAAATCCCCCACACATAAGGGTGGAGGAAGTCATCAAAGGTACATACACCAAGATGACCCAACTCGTTTCGCTGACATAAGTTATAAACGAGATGGTGAAGTTATCAAACGTGGTACTCTAAAGAGTATCGAGCAGACTTCAGGGGTTAAGTTCTAACCCCTCTCTGCTTTGCCTAATCCTTACCTCCATAGATCATTATTTAATTCAAATTTAAAAAGAAGAGGTGTTTACTTTGAGATATCCAAATCATTTTATCTATCCAGTTGTTGCTGAAGTAGCTGAAAGTAATTACTCGTTTTACTTCCCTGATTTTCCTGGGACAGCAATAACTGCTGAAGATATTTCAACAGGTATTAAAGAAGCAAAAGAGATGTTGGCATTCCGAATTCTAGAATTAGAAGAGAAGGATTCACCAATTCCTGCCCCTTCAGCTCCTGACAAGATTGAGTTATTCGACACTACTGATCGAATTATATTCGTTGATGTTTATATGCCGCCTTATCGGAATGAGGCAGCTAGTAAAGCTGTTACAAAAAATTGTACTCTTCCACGATGGCTTAGAGATGCAGCTGAAGATGCTGGACTTAACTTCTCTCAAATTCTACAAGCTTCTCTCAAAGATGCTCTAGGGTTAGAACAAAACGACAAAAAAGCAGCCAATTAAGGTTGCTTTTTTTATGCAGAAGTTGAATATCACATTCGTTTTTAGTTAACATAATTGCACTTTTAGGAAGTTGATACTTTTACAAACCATTGATGTATCAACGCTTTTATAACTTCACTTTTTATTGATTATGCATTATTTTATACATTGTTGATTTAACAGGCTTTTAGCCAATTGCTCAATTTTATTTCCCAACATTTCTTGCATAAACTATTCTCGCTTTTTACCAACAATTTTAATTTCAATCGGCCCATTTTGTTCATCAGAACCAAGCTTATCAATCTCCACTTTCGTTTTATCAATTGCAAGTTGCATCTGTTCAAGTTTTAATCGTCTTTCGTCAGCTTCATCGGCCAACTTTATGAAATGGTTGATTGAAGTACGCAACTCACTGATAGCTCTTGATTGAGCTGTTAAGAGCTGTGCTTGACGTTCCCAAGCAAACTGGAACTCATACTCAACTTCTTGAGATGGATTTTTACCACCTTGCATCTTCTCTCGCTTCAACTCTTTTATCATTTCGTCTTTTGATTCAACATGCATAATCTTCTGCGCTCGTAAGATTGCAGCATATTGAATTGTGATTTGATCCCACATTAAGTCAGCAGCAGACTTAGCGTTCATTGCTTCGATGATTTCCTGCGTTTCGTCAGGTAGAAACTTTGCGAACAGGCCGTGATCTAGTTTAGGGTTGTTCCGACTGGTAAACTGATTCTTCGGGTTGAGGTTGCCAGAACGTTTTCTCGGACCTTTAGATGTAGCATCTTTTTTGGATGGTTGCATCTTTTTCTTCTCGGATGCATCTTTTTTAGTTGCAACCTTCTTCCAACCTTCTCGGCTCTTACGGCTTTTCAGTGTACCCTCTTTTACACCGTGCTTTTCTGCTAGCTCAATTAATGTGATTCTAGATGTTTCCCACTCTTTTCGTATAACGTCCCAATTTGTCATGTCATATACAACTCACTTCCGTTCCTGATTAGGATTTTTATGTAGTAGTTCTATACTCAGTTGTGAATGTTGTCTCGGTACGTCTACTCGGTGTCAGCCTTTTAGCTAATCAACATTCACAACTCAATACAAAAAACCACCCACGCTTATGCGTGAATGGCTTATGTGTAGGGCTTTCATCATTTTGTCGATACTATACCCCTTCACTATATAGGTTGGCTCGTACGGGGTTCGTATGGGTATTACGCCTCTAGCTGAATATTTGCAGCAATATTCTTGATTTTCTTTTCTGCTTTATCTAAGTGTTCTTGTACAGTACTTTTAGCAATTCCTAATTCATCTGCTATCTCCTGCATACTTCTCATGTGCGCCGTATGAAGTAAATAACAAGTTAGTTGTCGTTCGGTTAGATGTTGAATCACCTGCATTACTGCTCGTTTACGACTTTCACTTATATTTCTGTCATATGAAGGCGTTATGTCAAGACAAGGAAATACATCTAAGTTTAATAATGCTCTTCGGGAATAAGCTGACTTTGATTCTACAGCTCTACTGTACGCATCTGGTTGTTCACCTGTTTTCATCCACCTGATCGCATAATCCATGTCGGTAATAATTTGATTGGCTATTTCAACTTTCATAGGATCTACCATCTTCGACTTGTCACGTTCCATTGATTTTTTGGCTTTTTTGTATTCTAAAATTAAATCAATCAATGCCAAGCACCTCGCTCATGCGTGCTTTCACAGCTTCCATCAAGGCTTCCTGTTGTTGCTCTTTACCTTGCAGAACGGACATTACACGCTCGTCTATGCTGTCTTTTAACACCAGATGATGCACTACCACAGTTTCTTTTTGTCCTTGACGGTGAAGCCTTGCATTGGCTTGCATATACAGTTCTAAGCTCCAATTCAACCCATACCAAACAATGGTATGTCCACCATCTTGCATGTTTAAACCATGCCCTGCACTTGCTGGATGTGCTAGAAGGATTTCTATTTCACCGTTGTTCCACTTTTCAATCGTGCTTGAATCATCTAACTCCCTAGCTTGCTTGAATTTCTTTTTAATCCGTTCCACATCATGCTTGTAATTATAAAACACCAAGATGGGCTTTCCTTGCGATGCCTCTACAATTTCCTCTAAGGCATCTAATTTCACGTTATGAATGATTTGCACACCATCTTTATCGTTGTAGGCTGCACCACTAGAAAGCTGTAAAAGCTTATTACTTAGTACAGCTGCAGTTGTAGCCACAATGTCACCATCAGAGAATTCCAATAACGAGTCTTTTTCAAGCTTGTTATACAGTTCTCGCTCTTTTGGAGAAAGTTTTAACTCAACAATGTTCATGATTGGATCATGAAGGTCTTTTAAGTAATCCTTTGCTTTCATGGACAGACAGATGTCATCAATCTTGCCATAGATTTGTTGTTCGGCACCTTCTTGCAATTCGATGTGATACACACGATACGGATCCTGCTTAAAATACTTACTTTTGTATTTAGTAAACGTCTTTTCTAGCCGTTCACCCATGTCAATCAAGTAAATTTGGGACCACAGGTCGATTAAACTGTTAGGTGCTGGTGTTCCAGTTAATCCTACAACTCTTTTCGTTCTAGTTCTTACCTTTCGTAAGGCACGGAATCGCTTAGAGCTTGGATTTTTAAAACTTGATAACTCATCAATGACAATCATGTCAAACGGCCATGTTTTACCGTTTTCGTAGTAAGAAACAAGCCATTCCACATTTTCACGATTGATCACATATATGTCTGCCTGTTTTTGAAGGGCTTTTCTTCTTTGCTGTTCTGTACCAAGAACCTTGCTTATTTTTAAATGTCTTAGGTGTTCCCATTTTGCAACTTCACGTGACCAGGTATCTTCTGCAACACGTTTCGGGGCAATCACTAACACCTTCTCAACATCAAAGTAATCATTTTTTAATTCATCAACAGCTGTAAGTGTTGAAACAGTTTTCCCCAAGCCCATATCTAGTAATAATGCATAAGCTGGGTTTTCAATAATCTTCTCAATTGCAACCTTCTGGTATGCATGGGGTATAAACTTTGTCATAGTTCTTCCCTCAATTCTGCAATCAGTTTATCAACCTCTGGTTTCGTTGTCAAAACATACGTTCGGCATTGAAGACTTTTTAAAACGGTCTGCATACGCACTTGAAGTGCTGACAGCCGTCCTTTGTTTCCATTCTTCAATTCTGCAAAGATGACTTTTCCTCTTGGTAAGATTAAAAGGCGATCTGGCACACCTTTATTTCCCGGGCTCACAAATTTAAGACATTGCCCTCCGAGTTTTTCAATTTCACGTTTCAAATAATTTTCAATCTGCGATTCTCTCATGTCTAATTTCTACCTCCAAGTTAAACGGTAAACAAGGGCAACAATCTCACATACGCGTATAGAGTACTATTGATTTAGGCGTATTAGGTATAATTTATATATGTTATATATACCTAATATATAAAATACATCTCAATAGATATTAATTGTTTACTTCGTTTACCTTTATATATAAAAGCAGTAACCGCAAGGGTTTAGGCTATCAAGAAACGGCAACAAACACTGTTTACCCTTGTTGTCTTTGTTTACCCACTTTAACGATTTAAAGCATTAACATTTGTTGCCGTTTTTCGACTTTGTTGCCGTTCTTTTTAGACTTTGTTTACCCTGTATTTTGGTAAATCTGCTATTTTTCAACACGTACAAATGCACGCTGTGTGCCGTATTCTGCACCAAATTTAAGTGTAGATTTGTGAGGTTTCCAACCTGGTAAAGTAGCCAAGATTGAATTTATTTCCCGAGATTCATGCATCGGAAACGACCCTCTATCCTTCCCTAAACACTCGCACCAAATTTCTAATGCACACACTTTTTCTCGTAATCGAACACCTGATTTTTGCGCTGCAAGGGCTTCATTTTCTTCTAAAAGTTCCTCTTCTTCCTCTGTAAAATCGTCAGAAAAATCATGATCTCTCATAGCTAACTTGCGGTCATTTATCGATTTTTTATACCAATCTGTTGTAATTGGTTTTTCTAAGAAGCTAAGAATCTGTCCTGCGTATGTCGATTCTACTGTATGGGCTAACTGCATATTAAGTGCCTCGGCCGCCATCGCCTCGTCCAAGTATAAAGGCGAACCACTTTTATACAGATGAACTGCTTCGGCCCAAATTTGGTCAATCTCTAGACGACCTTTTTCACTATCAAGCTCTTTCCATTTTCGTTTACTATTCGGTTGCACTTCTACAGGTAGAAACCGACGGTTTCCAGTACGATCTCGTAAAAATTCATGTTCATTTGTTGTACCAATAAAGATGCATTGACGTGGAAATTCTTCAGGTCGTTTACCGTATGCAACACGGTACCTGTCCACTTGTTTAGACAAGAATTGTTTAATGGTTTCAACTTCACTTTTCTTTGTTGCAGCCAGCTCACCCATCTCCATAATCCATACACCATGCAAGCTTTCATAAGCTTCTTTACCATGAATCGAAGTTAAGCTATCACTGAACCATTTACCGCCAAGCATGTTAAACAGCATGGATTTACCAAGCCCTTGTGGTCCCACCAGTGTTAACATAAAGTCATATTTGCAACCTGGTTCAAAGATGCGTGCAACTGCTGCAACCAATGTCATTCGTGTAACAGTACGTACATACTCCGTATCAGCAGCACCCAAAAAGTCAATCAGCAACGTATCAACACGGTTTACTCCGTCCCACTCTAAAGCCCCTAAGTAATCGCGCACAGGATGGAACGTATTCGCACGTTGCACCCCACCTAATGCATCCGCAATCTTCGAGTTGCCTGTAATGGACCACACCATATCTAAATAGTTGCGTAGGTCCTCATCATCACCGTTTGTCCAACCTATAGATTTTTCTCTCTTACGCCAAGGTAAGTCTCTTAGAATTTCGGGTTGTCTACTAAACTCGTTGAAGGCAAAGCATCCTTTTAGATGCGGATCATTCTCCAAAATCAACTTGAGGTTTTTAGCTGTGACTTCAAGCTCACCAGCTTTATTAATATCGAATTTCGCCTTCCACAGCCCATCATCCTGAACCTTTTCCTCGCTGTTAGTTTCTACATCATCCTCAAGGTCAAAGTCCTCTGCTGCGCTTTTAATACGTTCATCTGCGAGCATCATTTTTACTTTATCAAGCGTTCGGACTTTATCGTTCATAGCTTTGGCTGAAGGTAATCTATTAACTGGCGTACCTTCTTTTGCATCCTCATCTAAATCATTAAATAGATGCAACCGGACTAAATCATAAGCGTTTACCAGCTGTTCAGAAACAGGATCGGTACCATGATGGCTGTATGCAAAAACATCATCATAGAGTACGAGCCCACCTGTTGTAGAGCCTCCGTTGAAACTGTAACGGCCATCACCAGCCTCGGAGTACACATCTGATAAAAATGTTTCAATAGCTTCAGTAATGGAGTACGTACGGCAGAAAGCACCAACCATTCCTGGTTTCGTTAATGGGTCGCCTTGCTTGTCAGCCATCTTTTTACGGCTCTCACGTTGCCGAGATGACTCCGGCCATTCAGCTGGATCACGCCAATCGTTGTACATTTTTAATATCTCAGCCGGATCCAACCAAGCTGCATCCTGATAATCGAAGACATACTCACCATCACTAGCCGTAGACGGCCAATACATTAATCGGTGTGGCTGATAGGTTGTATCATCGAAGTAATCAATGCCAAATATATCAGCAAGCTTTTTCGCAACGGCTACATATTCCTCTGCTGATACTGGTCGAGACAAGGGAATAATCAAGCGTATACGTGGCTTTTTAGACGTATGCTTGTGAGTGCTGTAAATGGCACAAGCATTGTCAAAGAACGCTGTTACACCATCCCAGAAGTCCCCTTGAATGAAGTCGGCATCTAAGGTAATCAGCTGACGCCAAGCTACGCTATCTGCCTTTCTTCGACCACCTTTTAAGCTTCCCCCTACAAAGCCCCCTACATCTTTAATAGAGCCTTGCTCGTCCTTTGATAGCTTCATGTACTCTGCAAGTGATTCTTTTGTACGTACAGTTGTAGAAAGCTTTTTTAGGAAGTCACTGTACGACATTTCTGTGTTCTTCCAAGCTGTTGACTTACGTGATGTTGCCGTTGCAATCGTCAGCATGCCATCATGCTGTATTGCAATCACTTTGGGTTTATCTGCTGACTGCTGCATGTGATTCAATCCTTTCTAAATTGTTCCTCTTTGCCCTAATCGCATGATTAATTGACAAAATTTTAAAGTTAATCTATAATCTATTAATACTTTAAGTAAGTATACATCAGTTGTAGGTTCGAGCCCTGCACTCCTCGCCGAGAAAATAAACATTGCTCTGAGTAGCAAGTACTGGATTATTGGTATTTTTATTGCTAATTCTCTATCAATTGCTATGACGAAAACATGGGAATCATTAACTAAAGAAATTCGGGAGTTGATTGTTATGGTAATGTTTACTACTATCACGCTATTAGTCTATGTGGCTTCTGAGGAGTTAGTTTAAAATTGGTAAAACGGTTGATATAAGAAACCAAGACTAATAGCACCTAATTCATCTCTTTCGAGCGATGAATTTTTTTATTTCAGTAACCCATCATAGTGTTCAACTGTCCAAACCGTATTTTTCAGTCAAAATCTGAAT
>Ga0213822_1000458_pt1 | contig 31712 bp, 38 predicted proteins | sample MC6MC0908MG_FD_179872 | JGI IMG/M metagenome (GOLD analysis project Ga0213822, IMG submission 179872) | Enriched soil aggregate microbial communities from Iowa State University, Ames, United States - MC6-MC0908-MG | ecosystem: Environmental > Terrestrial > Soil > Unclassified | place: USA: Iowa...
ATGAGTCTCAGCTCCCGTCCCGTTCACAAAAAAAATTTTATTATGAGCAGTACACTAACATAAATTAGAGCGGTGGGAGCAGACCCTATGCTTCACTTAAATCGTCTCGTAAAATGTATATTTTCAATCCGATTGGTGAAAGTGATTCACTTTTGCAGCGCTTCGCCTCTTTCCACAAAAAAAAACTCCACAACGAGGTGAAGTTTTTTCTATACTTTCAAAACCTTATGACGGCCATCAAATTCATAAGTCCCCGCCATCAATATATTCATAAAGGCCAAACCAAATTGATTTAAATAATAAAATACATTCCAAACCCTTTCTTGCGGAAAACCATCAGGTCGTAATGCAAGATCCACACGAGCATATTTTTTTAACAGAACATCGTGCTTTAACTTTACTGCTTCTTCTAGTTTTGATTGCATAAAGCCAATCTCTTTCAGTAAATAATTTTCATTTTTCTTTAGCATTGGCAAGAGAGCACTGTCAAGTTGTTCTGTTTTAGCTTCAATCAGCTCATACTGCTTTAATAATTGTTCGATTGTAGTTGAAAATAATTCTGCTAGTTCTTTATCTTTAATGGCGGCTAAAAATTTTTCTCTTTCATTCTCTGTTCCTTTGCTCAAAACATCTGCGAGATTCAAATTTAATTCTGAAACATCCGTTTCAATTGAACGATCTAAGAATGTAATATTTAAGCGCGGGACAATTGGAGGCATTTTTATATTAAAATGTTCAAATACAAGCTTAAGCTCTGCCCAGTAGGAAATTTCACCTGGCCCTGCAATAAAGGCAATTGTTGGAAAAAGCCATTCCTGCATGAGCGGCCGCGTCACCACATTATTACTTAATTTTGCAGGATTATCGCCGACTAACTCCACTAATTCTTCTTTTGAAAAGGCTATGGCACCACTTTTTCCCACGAAACGATCGATTTCACGATCAAATTCTAGTAAAATTCGATCATTTACCCTTTGATCATAGTAGAAAAGGTTTGCTGCTTTCTCGCTTGCTTCAATTGTAATTGGAAAACCCTTTGCCCCTATTTGCTTTTGTTGTTCTAATAATGAGAAGGTTATGGCATCATGGTGAACAATCTGTTCTCTGAAAAATTCTTTTTGCAGCTTGCGGAAATCACTGTTCCCAGAATCTACAATTAAAAGCCCATAATCCTTAAAAAGTTCCATTATAATGTTAGCAAAGAAATCAACAAAATTTGTCGATTTTGAAATTATAGCTTCAGTAAATTCTAAAATACTATTCGTATATTCTGTTTCTCCAAAATTCTTAATTAGATTCTCTACCCATGGCAGACAAATATCTTTGTTCAACTGAATATCGGAAACCATTTTCTTTTGGTGAACTTTTTCCGGATAGGTCCATTTATCTATCCTATCTTCAACAGGAACAAACACGTGATTCACTTCTTGATAATCGTGGTCCTCTCCAGCAATCCAAAAAACAGGTATTACAGGAACTCCCAGCTGTCTTTCTTTTTGTTCCGCTAATTTTATAATTGAAATGACTTTATGTATAGAATAAAGCGGTCCTGTCAGGATCCCTGCCTGTTGACCACCAATAACCACAAGACTATTATTTTTTTTCAATTTATTTATCGACTTCTTTACAGCTTCTGAAGATGGATATTGCTTCATAAAGCCCTCAATATGTGCAGCAACCTCCATGCGGGGAAACGGTCTGTTGTTTAATTCAGCTATTCTTTTCATATCTTCGTGTAAATCATTAAAAAGATAATGAAAAAAAGGCTGGATAGCAGCAGATTGTTCCAAATAATTCGATGCAAACCGATTGGTTGCTGGTAGTGAGAGATTTAAAATCTCCATTCATGTACTTCCTTTCTAATTACCCAGATTCATTCTTTTAGAGTATACCACTACCCACCCGTAATGAAAAAATCTTTGCTTCAAAATTTAAGTTGAAAAGGTAAAAATCACAGCACCATGAATAATTCCGTACAAAGTCAAGGTATTATAAGCTAGAAAAAAAACGATAAAATTAAAGCGCCAAAACCCTTTGACCACCTTTTTTAACACAATTTCTTCTTTTACCTTCCAATGAACAAATACAAACACTATGGCAATGAAAATCATTATTAGTATTATTAACCAAAAAAACGATTTTCCCCATATGGTAACCAATAAAAAATGCACAGAAATGATATATAAAAGGGTTGTATAATCCACTGCCTTGTGGAGGGATTTACGGAAATTATTAGTGATTAATTTTATAACGAAAAAGACAAGAATAGAACCTAGAAACGGCAATGTAAAAAAAACAGTTAAGATTGCAGAGAAAAAGGTGCTCATAAAACTTCCTCCCGATCTGATTCTTTTCCTTTTATCAAGTAATAAAGGTTCTCTATTTGTGGAGCTTTCTTGTCCTCTCTTTTTGCTTCTTCTAGTAAAAACCCTAAGATTGCATCAACTTCCGTCAACCTATTCGCTTCAATATCTTTTAACATCGAGGATCGATTGTTTGTTGTTTTTTTACAAATATCAACAACCAGCTGTAAATATTCTTCCGGATGTTCTAGATTTAAAATAAAAGAAATTTCTGCAAAGAGATTTTTTACTGCTTGAAAATAGAAATGATTCTCAATCAATCCTCCATTTTTCACGTGAAGGATGGCGGTCAATGGATTAATGATTGCATTTACAATCAATTTTTTTATGAGCATATCGTAAAAATCTTTTTGAAAAATAATCGAAAAATCTAAGACAAGAGCAGCTGCCAAATATTGCAATGATGCTGTTTGACCTTGAAAAACTGCTACATTTGTTGCCCCTTCACCATTATGGCTTACCGTAAATGAATTTTCTTTCAGGGCACCATGTTCAACAGACCCGACATATAGACTGTTTGCCTTAATACCTTTAAGCAGCTTTAAATGCCCCATCCCATTTTGTAAAAATAATAAGCACTCAGGAATGACCGATAGATGATTTAGTTTTTCAATAATTGCTGGAAGCTGATATTGTTTAACTGCTATAATCGTTAACTCTTCTGTTCCTTGCCATTCCGAAATAGGCAGAGCTTTGACTAAGGCTCTCCTTTCTTCTGTCCCTTTTCGCAGCAAGATTCCATATTTGTTTATCTCAGCAGCCTGCTCCTGTGTTCTTGTATATATGGCCACCTCAAATACCCTGCTAATGTAGGCAGCAAATAATAGTCCAATCGACCCCGCTCCAATAATTCCAACCTTCATAATAACCCCTCATTTTAGTCGTATTCCAGCTCCAGCGCCTAGCCCCTCGGGTCATAAGCCGCCCCGCTGTGGTGGCTGGAAAACTGCCTCCTCGCGGTTCGTCTTATGCCTGTCGGGGCTGATCAAGGCGCTTACGCTTTCCTATCTATATCCGTTATTTTATCAAATGCTGTCTTTAGTTTGTTAGTATGATTTTTATAAAAACACCCTTTTCGACAAAGTTCGAAAAGGGCATTCTTTTTAGACTGGATAAACCGGATGCTTCCGGACACTGAATGTTAATTCTTTTGTTTCATAATATGCAAAGCGCTGGATAAGCACATCTCTTAATTCAGAAGGGGCCACAATTTCATCGACAATGAGCTCTGAAGCCAGCTTATAAATGTCGATATGCTCTTTATACTCTTTTTGCTTTTCTTGTACATAAGCAATTTTTTCTTTTGGATCGTCAATTTCATTAATCTTATTAGAGTAAACAGCATTTACAGCTGCTTCCGGACCCATTACCGCAATTTGGGCAGTTGGTAAAGCAATGCAGCAATCAGGTTCAAACGCAGGACCCGCCATCGCATAAAGACCAGCACCATAAGCTTTTCTAACAATGACTGATATTTTCGGTACGGTTGCTGAGCTCATAGCTGCAATCAATTTTGCACCGTGACGGATAATTCCGGCCCTTTCTACTTTTGTACCAATCATAAAACCAGGAACATCTGCTAGGAATAATAATGGAATATGGAAGGCATCGCAGAGCTGGATGAATTTTGCTGCTTTATCCGCAGAATCAACAAATAAAACACCGCCTTTTACTTTCGGCTGATTGGCAATAATTCCAACAGCTCTCCCATCAATTCTAGCTAATCCAGTTATTAATTCTGGTGCAAACAATTTTTTAATTTCATAAAAACTAGCATTATCAACTAGCCGATCTATACATTCAATCATATCAAATGGTGCATTTTGGTTTTCTGGAATAATAGCTTCCAGGTCAGGGCCTTCCTTTGCTGCCACACCATTAGACATCTTGGTTTTTTCTTTAAAGCTCGCAGGGAAATAGCTAATATATTTTTTGGCTGATTCAATAGCTTCTTCCTCACTGTAAGCCAGAACATCACCGCAGCCGCTTATTGTACAGTGCATGCGGGCACCGCCCATTTCCTCAAGTGTTACCTTTTCACCGATTACTTTTTCTGCCATTCGTGGTGAGCCTAAATACATAGATGCATTTTGATCGACCATAATGACAATATCGCAAAATGCCGGAATGTATGCACCACCAGCGGCTGAAGGTCCAAACAAAATACAAACCTGTGGAATCATCCCGGAAAGCTTCACTTGGTTATAAAAGATTTTCCCTGCACCTCGGCGATTTGGAAACATCTCTATTTGGTCAGTGATTCTCGCACCGGCGGAATCGACAAGATAGAATAACGGAACCTTTAATTTTTCAGCTGTTTCTTGAATACGAATAATTTTTTCAACTGTTCGTGCACCCCAAGAACCTGCTTTAATCGTCGAATCATTAGCCATGACACATACGGTCTGTCCATTAACTTTACCGATAGCAGTTACTACACCATCTGCTGGGAGATCACCAGCTTGGAAATTGGCGAATTTTCCATCCTCTTCATATTTTCCCTCATCGAATAATAATACCAACCGGTCACGAACAAACAACTTTTTTTGTTCTTTAAGTTTTTCATGATATTTTGGATGACCGCCAGCTTCGATTTTTTTCCTATTTTCATTTAATTGATCATTTAAGGTATTAGTTGTTGCCATAATGCTCCCCCTTGTATATGAAATCCTATTCTAGAACGATCAAAACATCGCCTTCATTTACGAAATCACCGATGTTAACATTTACTTTATGGACAACACCTTCGGTTCCGCTTTCAATTGGAATTTCCATTTTCATTGATTCTAACATTAACACTTCCTGCCCTATGTTTACTTGGTCTCCCGGTGCAGCAAAAATATTTAATACAGTTCCTGCCATTGATGCGGTGATTTCTTTCATGTTATCCATCTCCTTATTTCACTAATTTTTTTGTTAAGAAATTTGTTGTATACGCCCCATTTTGGAAGTCATCATTTGCCAAAATATTTAAGAAAAGCGGTGCATTTGTTTTAATTCCTTCAATTTTTACCTCTTTAAAAAAGATTTCTGCAGCCACCAATGCTTCTTTCCTTGTCTTCCCATGAAAGATACATTTGGCAATCATCGGATCATAAAATGGTGTCACCGTTCCGCCTTCTTCATATCCTGAATCAATTCTCACTCCCTCATTTTGATTCCATTTAAGTGTAGTGATTTTTCCTGGTGATGGTAAAAAGCGGACAGGGTCTTCAGCATAAAGACGAAATTCGATGGCGTTACCTGAAGATACAATCTCAGATTGTGACAAAGGTAATTTCTCACCTTGAGCTACGAGAATTTGCCATTTGACTAAATCAAGCCCTGCAATCATTTCCGTTACAGGGTGCTCCACTTGGAGTCGTGTGTTCATTTCTAGAAAATAAAAATTTTCATTTTCATCGACAATGAATTCAATCGTTCCTGCATTCGTATAATTAACAGCATGAGCAGCTTTTACAGCTGTTTCAAACATTTTTTGCCGGACATTTTCGGACAGAAATGGTGATGGTGATTCTTCGATAACCTTTTGATGCCTTCTTTGAATGGAACAATCTCGTTCAAACAGGTGGACGATGTTTCCAGTGTGATCTCCAAACACCTGAATTTCAACATGTCGGCTATCGGCAATATATTTTTCAATAAAAACTTCATCTGAACCAAAATAGGCCATCGCTCTCGACTTAGTCGAATCAAACGACTTAACGAGCGCTTGCTCAGTTTCACAAAGCACCATTCCAATTCCCCCGCCTCCGCCACTTGCTTTAAGCATTACAGGGTACCCGATGGACTCAGCAAGACTCATAGCCTCCTCAATAGTCTTTAAACCATCTCCACTTCCAGGGACAACTGGAACACCGGCCTTCTCCATTGTTTGGCGTGAAACAATTTTATCCCCCATTAACTCAATTGTTTCAGGCTTCGGTCCGATAAAAATAATTCCTTCATTAATGGCCTTTTTGGCAAATGCAGCATTTTCAGATAAAAAGCCATATCCTGGGTGGATGGCATCCACTTTTTCGCTTTTTGCTATTTCTAAAATTTTATCACTTTGTAAATAGGATTTGTTAACTGGCGGTTCCCCTACGCAAACAGCCTTTGTAGCGGCTTTTACATAAGGCATTTCTTTATCGGCTTCGGAATAAATAGCAATCGTTTCAATCCCCATCTCATGACAGGTTCTAATAATCCGAAGGGCAATTTCTCCTCGATTGGCAATTAAAATTTTTTGCACATTTTTTCCCCTTTCATATCCCTTTGGTTCCATCACTATTAAGTTTCTACATCATTCTCCGAATTTCCTGCAAATTTTGAAAACGCTTCCTGAAGTTATTTGAAGAATTTTTTGTACTTTTGTTATATAATGATAGTAATTCATTTGAATAATGCAAAAATTATTTCATTGTGTGTTTTCAAGACCAAATGATTACATACAAGATTATAAGGTTATTATTTTTTTAGGAGGTTTAACTATGGTGGCAAAAGTGGAAAAATTAAAAGTAAATTTTAAAACACTAGAAGAATTTAAAAAATTTAAAGAATATGGGATTCAAGAGTTATCCATGCTTGAAGACCTCGAAGCAAATATGATTGATAATGATGGTGAATCACCTTTTTACGGGATATATTTCGGGGACAAACTAGTAGCACGAATGAGTTTATATCAAATTGACGCTAAATTTGATCGCTATTTCTATCCACCACAAAACTATTTAGAATTATGGAAGCTCGAGGTACTGCCTGGATATCAAGGTAAGGGCTTTGGTAAAGTTCTTGTAGAATTTGCTAAAAGCTTTGGACTTCCAATAAAAACAAACCCAAGAGTACAATCAAGAAATTTTTGGGAATACATGGGGTTTACCAATGTTGATTACGATATGGAGCGTGACCGTGGAGAAAATCCACTAGTCTGGTATCCAGATGGTGTTGAACCACAACACCAATAATTTAAAAAAGCGGACAAAAGTGTCCGCTTTTTTACTATTTTTCCACTCTTTCTAGATTGCCGTTTTTATCCATTTGAAATTTTACTTTTTGTTGTCTGTCCTCATCTTGAAGAACGACCATCTTTCGGGCTCTTTCCATAATTTCGATTAAAGAACGGTAATCTTCTTCGATGGCCTTTAAATTTTTTGCCAGTCTTTCATTTTCAGCCGCCAAATAGTATGCCTTCTTTTCCAATTCTTTAATTTTTTCAGAGGTTTTCATCCTGTCCTCTTCAAAACTAGATGAGACTACCGCTTGCTTTTGGAGTCCTTCTAAAAAGTGTATAACGGCTGGAAATGTGATAGTACTGCCTTGTTCACAACCGGGTGCAGACTGTACAATGTCCACTTTAGCCGGCTCTTGAATAGGCTCCCTCTCAACAGGATCGTCTAGTTTCTTTAACTCCTTACGTTGCTTCTTAGCAAGTTCAATTCCTGACGAATATTGCTTACGTACATATGAGTTCCAACGGAAACCACAGGCTGCTGAAGTTCTCGAAAGCTGTTTGCCAACCTCCTCAAATGCCTGCAGTTGTGTTCCGCCTTCACGGATTTGCCTTAGTACAACTTCAGCAAGCAACAAATCCTCATCTTGGGACCATGCATCTTGTCTGGTTGGTGACATCAGTTCATCCCTCCTAGTGTTTTTATAATACATATGCATCTACTAGAAAAGATAGACTTAAACAAGAGTTGTCTTTTAATCTTTTTTCACAGTTTTTTTCCTCACAAAACCTGTAAAGGGTCGACGCCTCCATCGACTATGGAACTGCTATTCATTCAAAGAACCAATCTAACAAAATAATGTCGGTGCCTGGAAGCTTGAGCATCTCTTAATTCGAAGAGAAAATTGTATATTTTTCAAACCGATAGGGACATACCGATTCATTTCTGCGGTGTTCCGCCTCTTTTCCTCATAAAAGAATTTACATATTCATGATGGGCATCACTTTCCCAAAGTAAAGCGCAATTTTTAACCTCTTCCTCTATTCTTTTACACAGCTCGGTTTCCTCCCACTTTCTAGTCCACACTTTTTTATAGGAACGGAGCACGCTTATATCAGTCGTTATTATCTTTTCAATAAATGTCTCACATGCCTCAAGGGGATCATTTTCAAAGAGGGCATTGAAAAAGCCAGCTTTTTTTAATTCTTCAGCTGTTTGTAACTCTGCTTCCATTAAAAGTTTCATCGCAATCGCCGCTGGTAGTTTTTCTGCTAGGATAGAACCACCGCCCCAACCTGTAGTGATTGCCTGCTTCCCCTGAACAAACCCTGCTTTTATCCCTTTTCGCGCCAAACGAAAATCACATGCTGCCGCAAGCTCACAACCGCCCCCAATGACTGTCCCGTTTATGAGAGCAATGGTCGGAATTGGTAAGATAAGCAGCGAATAAAGAATATTAGCCATCATCGAAAGCATAGGATATGCTTCCTCCTTAGTATGAAGAAGGTGGAAAACGGATAAATCCCCTCCAGAACAAAATGCTTGTGAACCTTCCCCAGTAATAACAAGTGCCTTAATATCTGGTTCAGCTGCTCTTTTTACTGCCTCTTTTAGCCCTTTCATCACTTCATAATTAATGGCATTTCTTTTTTCACTTCTGGTAATTGAAAATAATAAATAACCCTTCTGTCTTTTTTCGATGGTGTATGACAATCTATCTCATCCTTTCATTTTAATTTTTTTCAGTAGTTAGGGACTATTCCAAGTATCATAAGTATGTATAGAAACGACAAAAGCACAAGGGCTAAGCCACCCTTGTGCTTTCTATCCTAACGGAAATTAGTCGTTAACAACGTCTTTTCCTTTGTATGTTCCGCAAGCTTTACATACGCGGTGAGCAAGTTTCATTTCACCACAGTTTGGGCAACTTACCATACCAGGTACGTTTAATTTAAAATGAGTACGACGCTTTCTTTTTGCAGTTTTAGAAGTTCTTCTAAAAGGTACAGCCATTCTTCCCACCTCCTTAAAGAGTATTAAGAAAGTAATGAAGGCCAGATTTCTGGTTCTTCACTTTGCTTCTTAGTTTTGCCGATTATGAATCGGAAGAATTGTTTTCGTCAAAAAACTTTGCAAGTCCCGCTAGTCTCGGATCAATCTTTTTCGATTGTTCTTCTTCATGAATAACTTCCCAATCCTTTCCGGATTGTGGTGCTGCTTCTTCAATCTCGACATCCTCGCAAAACACTTGCATTGGAACCTCAAGTAAAAGAATTTCGCGGATGATTGGGAGACAATCAATCACATCGCCCTTTACTTGATATGCTTCCTCTTCAGTTTCATAAACTGAACCTTGTAAGAGGAAAGTTTCAGTTGTTTCGACATTAATTGGAAGTTTCACATCCACTAAAGTACGAGAACAAGGAAGGATTAAATGACCTTCGATTTTTAAATGGAATGTCACTTTCGATGAATCGATATCTCCCCGACCTGTAATGTGCATCGGAGAAACTTCTCGGATGGTGGGATCATCTTGTATGATCTCATCCACACGAATCGTCTCATCAATCAAAAAATCCTTGTTTCGATATTTCTGCAATTGACTTAATGTCCATTTCAATTGATTCACCCCAAGGCAACAAAGGTAATTATAGCCTTCGAAAATATTTTTGTCAATGTTTTTTCTTTACACCTCGTCAGGTGATTTTTCCTAACTATACTTCTCTTAAAAAGAATCTCTTTTATATTGTATCCAGTTAAGCCCTCTACAAACATCTACAACATCTTATCACAATATTTGATTGGTTTCCTTAGAATTTTGTTATAATGTTAATAAATTTCTAAAAGGAGATTGTAAATGAAAGCTGTTGGCGTAATTGTCGAGTACAACCCTTTTCACAACGGGCATGCCTTCCATTTAAAAGCGTCGAAGGAAGCTGCTAAGGCTGACGTTGTCATTGCTGTTATGAGCGGGAATTTTTTGCAAAGAGGGGAACCTGCACTTGTTTCCAAATGGTACCGTACAAAAATGGCGTTGCTAAATGGAGTCGATCTCGTCTTTGAACTTCCCTACCGCTTCGCTGTACAGAAGGCAGAGACATTTGCAAATGGAGCTGTATCCATTCTAAATGCCGCCTGCTGTGAATCTTTTTGCTTCGGAAGTGAAAGTGGAGATATTTCTGATTTTAACCAAACAATTGGATTCATAAAGGAGCAGCAACACCTATTTGAGGAAAAGATTCATCAATTCATGGATACCGGTGTTAGTTTCCCAAAAGCTGCATCCCTTGCTTTTCAGCAATTGTCTGGTTCAGCAAAATATTTGGATTTAGCGAAACCAAATAACATTCTTGGGCTTGAATACATAAAAGCAGTTAACCAGCAAAAGAGCATGATTAAACCATTGACGGTGCCGCGAAAAAATGCCAACTACCACGATGCACATTTTGCCTCTGAAACGATTGCAAGTGCAACGAGTATCCGAAAGGCCATATTCTCAAACGAGGATGGAAAAACAGAAATTGACCAATATGTACCTCTACCAACAAAGCAATTATTAAAAGAATATCATTACCAGTTTCATGTTTTTCATCAATGGGAAAATTATTGGAGCTTTCTGCAATTTCGTCTTCTTCATTGCCTTCCTGACGAGTTAAGAGAGATCTATGAGGTAGAAGAAGGACTTGAGAACAGATTACTAGCTGCGGCTTTAGAGGCAGGCAGCTTTCAAGAATTCATGCAGAAAGTGAAAACCAAACGGTATACCTGGACGAGACTGCAACGATTGTGCGTGCATATTTTAACTAATACCAAAAAAATAGAAATGACAAACCTCTCGGAAAAAGCTTCTTATATCAGACTATTGGGGATGACCAGCAAAGGAAAAGAATATTTAAATAAGAGGAAAAAGGATTTCAGCCTTCCCCTTGTCTCGAAACTTTCTTCCTATAAAGGTAGTGAAATCCTACTTGATGTTAGATCTGCACGTGTGTATGCTCTGGGTGCCCCTAGTCAGGTTAAAAATGAAATGATTAAGCAGGAATTTAAACAGCCCCCTATATATATCGAGTAAAAAAGATGATGCGAAAGGCACCATCTTTTTTCTACTTCTCAGGCAGCTTTTCTAAATATTGCACTGCTTCATTGAATGTATCGATTGGAATGATTTTCATTTTTGTATGAATATCACGTGCTGTTTTTACAGCAGCCCGATAATTTGAATTCTTTGCCCCTTTTTCATTTGGAGCTAAAAAGATTTCCGCACCTGCCTTGTCTGCTGCGACAATTTTTTGTTCAATCCCGCCGATTGGGCCAACATTCCCTTCCTCGTCAATCGTACCTGTGCCTGCTATTTGGTATCCTCTCGTTAAATCTTCACTTGTTAACTGGTTATAAATTTCCAAAGTAAACATAAATCCTGCAGATGGACCGCCAATTTCATCCGTCCTCACTTTTACCTTTGGATCAACAATAATTTCCTTATCGTCCACTAGTGAAATTCCAATTCCAATTTTTGTGGGGTCCTCTTTAAACGGCTGAAGAATTAAGGTGACTTTGTTTGTTTTTTTACTTCTTGAATATGTTAGTGTGACCTTCTCTCCTGCATGTTTTTTGCCAACATATTCAATAAATTTTTCCGACGATGGGAATTCACGCCCATCTACTTTAAAAATTCGGTCACCTGCATGAAGTTTACCCTCTGCCGGCATCCCTGGAACAACCTGAACGACATAGATGCCTTTATATTTGTAATCAATTGGCAAGCCTGCTTTACGGTAGGCAACCGCTATCGCATTTAGTTTCGAACCCGCCATCAGGTGAAGCTGTCTTGCATTATACTCTTCTTCTGTTTCCTTTTTGTATAAAATCTTTTCCAATGGATATATTTCTTGATATTTTCCGAGCTTTGCTTCCAAATAAGAGTAGATATTTGCTCTCCCCATTCTAACTGTTGTTAGCATAAAGTTTCCTTCATCCTTATAGCCGTCTTCAACCGTTATGATTGGCCCAAGTTCTTTTGCCATTCCAGGTTTTGATACATAGTATGGCAAGGAATAATACATCCCGCCAATAAGTAAAAAAGCTAACAAAATTAAGGATCCTATATATATTTTTTTGCGCATTGCTAATGTTTCCCCTTCCACTTTTCAATAACGGTGACGATTTGCTGTAAATGATTTTTGGTTTCTTCCTTGCCGATATTGATTATCTCTTCATGATGTGTGAAGGCCCTTGAGCTAAACATTTCTACAGAGGGACGGATCATAACATCAGCAGAAGTTTCCCTGTTGTTGATGATTTCGGTTTGCATAATGTCAATACTTTGCATGATCACATCATAAATGGTGGTTATTTCAGCGTTCCGTTTCACTCTTGAAACATCTACTGCAATAACAATGTCCGCCCCCATTTCTTTGGCAACAGAAATGGGAACACGATCTGTTACCCCGCCATCTACTAAAATTCTTCCATTATATTTTTCCGGCACAAAAATACCGGGGATAGAGATGCTTGCTCGTACAGCTTCAGCAACAGGTCCCTTTTGAAAAATGACCTTTTCACCTGTCAATAAATCAGTTGCCACGATACTTATTGGCAATGATAACTCCTCAATGTTTTTTCCATGTGTAAAAACCTTAATAAATTCTTTGATTTTCTTTCCTGAGATCAGGCCCATTTTGGGGACGGTAAAATCCAAAAAGTATTTCCTTTTAAAGGCGGTTGATAATTTATATAACCGATCCAATTCAATACCTGCCCCATAAAAACTTGCTACAAGTGCCCCCATACTGCTGCCTGCAATCAGATGAATCGGAATTCCTGCTTCTGTCAAAGCCATTATGACTCCTAAATGAGCAAACCCGCGTGCACCCCCCGAACCAAGTGCCAAGCCTACTTTTGGTTGCTCCATATTAGATGACCTCCTATTATCATTGAATAGAAATCTCGTTCAATCTTATGGTCTAAATTACCGTTATATGAGTATATTTGAGTTATATGAGGACAAGTAGAAAAGCGGAAGGATCTTGCCCAGGGACGATATAGGGAGAGTTATCAATTTCCTAATTGAATAATCTTTATTTTAGCATTGATAATATTGATTTGCACAATTTGAGCAATTCGCTTGGAAGGAGGTCCCTTCATTGTTTCGTTCAAAACTAAAGACGATTTTTTTATCCGTTTCCGTCACGATTTTAGCAGCTTCACTTATTTCCTATCCGCAAGAATCATTTGATGCGTCAATCCGCGGCCTTAATATGTGGTGGGAAATCGTTTTTCCATCGCTATTACCTTTTTTTATTGTATCTGAAATGTTGATTGGATTTGGGGTTGTCAAGTTCATTGGCGTTCTGTTAGAACCCCTCATGAGACCTCTTTTTAAAGTGCCCGGTGTTGGCGGGTTTGTATGGGCAATGGGCATGGCCTCAGGGTTCCCGGCAGGAGCCAAGTTTACTGCAAGATTACGCCAAGAAGGTCAATTAACACAAATCGAGGCAGAAAGGCTCGTTTCTTTCACTAATTCTTCTAATCCGCTTTTTATCTTTGGTGCCGTCTCAGTAGGTTTTTTCTATAATGCACATTTAGGAATAGTCCTTGCACTCGCCCATTATTTAGGAAATATTTGTGTTGGCATTATTATGCGTTTTTATGGAAATGAATCTCCTGGCAATGCCGCTGAAAAAAGAAAAAAATTCAAAATTAGCACAGCCATTTCTGCCCTGCATCAAACAAGAATAAAAGACAATCGGCCAATCGGGAAACTTTTAGGAGATGCTGTCAATTCGTCGGTTCAAACCCTGTTAATGGTTGGCGGCTTCATTATTTTATTCTCAGTGATTAACAAATTGCTGTATGAACTACATATAACTGCGACATTGGCTAAATCAATTGAGGTGCTGCTTTCAGCCTTGTCATTCCCGGAAATGTTAAGCATTCCATTTATTTCAGGATTATTTGAAATCACTTTAGGAAGCCAATTAACCAGTCAGGTTCAAGACGCCACTCTAATACAAAAAGCAATGATCACAAGTTTTATCCTAGCGTTTAGCGGCTTTAGTGTCCAAGCACAGGTAGCCAGTATCTTAGCCCAAACTGACATTAGATTTCAGCCCTTCTTTATTGCTAGAATCATCCAAGGTATTTTCGCTAGTTTTTTTGCATTCATTCTATGGAAACCAATTTATGTACACTTTAATAGCAAAGAGCAGCCTTCAAACGCATTACCGGTTGGTTTTTTTGAGGAAGGTTCATGGGCAAATCATTTTTACCATCAAATGATTGAGGTTGGACCTCTCATCACTATCTTCTCACTGGTCGTGTACGTAATTATTTTGTATACCCGGATAAAAAAGAGCTAGGCAATTGCCTGGCTCTTTCATCGCTTAAACTTTTTATGTAATTCTTTTTCGACAATTGGTGGGACAAGTGTTGAAATATCCCCATTATACTTAGCAACTTCTTTCACAATACTTGAGCTTAAGAAGGAATATTGGCTATTTGTCATGATAAAAAAGGTTTCGATATCTTCATTTAACACCCTGTTCATCGAGGTAATTTGCATTTCGTACTCAAAGTCTGAAACCGCCCGTAAGCCACGTATGATGGCATTCGCATTGACAGCTTTAGCGTAATCAACAAGTAAACCTGAATGTTCATCTACCTTTACATTTGGAAGATCTTTTGTTACAGCTTCAATAAGATTAATTCGCTCCTCTACACTAAATAAAGGATTTTTTGAAGAATTATTCATAACGCTCACATAGACCATATCAAATACCTTGGCACCTCTTCTAATGATATCTAAATGGCCATATGTAATTGGATCAAAGCTCCCTGGACAAACGGCTATTCCAGCCAAATTAACTCCCCCTTATTCTCCACTGTTTCTCGAAAATATTGTTACAGCAATCATCCCATACCGTTCATGTTTAATTTCTGAAAATCGTCCCACTGTTTGTGGTAATTCAACATCAAAGCTATGTTCACAAACAACAATTCCACCAGTTTTTACTAAATCTTGCTTATCGATTTTTTCCATTAAACTGACAAGCTGCTGTTTTTTGTAGGGCGGGTCTAAAAATATGTAATCAAAACAGATTTCTCTTTTTATGAGTGCCTTTAATGCTCTATCTGCATCATTACGAAAAACCTCGGTTTTCTTCTCAAATTTGCAGGCTTTAATATTTTCATGAATTACTTGGACTGCCTTTGGCTCTCGGTCAATAAAAATAACCTTCTCCAACCCTCTGCTCAGTGCTTCCAAGCCTAAACCGCCACTGCCTGCAAAAAGATCCAAACCTATTCCCCCTTCAAAATAAGGGCCAATCATATTAAATATAGCTTCCTTCACTTTATCCGTTGTCGGACGAGTTGTATTTCCTGAAACAGCTTTAAGAGGTCTCCCCTTACAAATACCTGAAACCACTCTCATAGACATATCACCACATTTATGTTGGAAATAATTTTACTTAATACATCCTATCATAATTTAATAAAAGTAGACAATGTGTTATGCATATCTTATCTTCTATTTAGTTATGGTCAGCAATATTCTGTTATTATGGAAAAATTATTAAATAGACGTATAAGCTTGTTGGTTGTGGAAATAATGTAATTAACAACATCAATTCGAGGATGTTGTTGCCAACCGCGGAGAAGACTTACGTTTCCCCATAAGTTCTTCCTCCGGTTTCTCCTCTCCCTTTGCCTTCTATCCTTTATGAGGATGTGGAAGGACCCTGCAGAATTTTCTGCAGGGTTTTTTTATTATAAAGGTCAAAAACAATAAAAGATGAGGTTTTTTCCCTCACCTTTTTATATCCCCATTTTATAGTCATATTCCTTCGCTTTATCCGGTGCTGAATTTTCATACTCCACCCTTAAGAATGGCTTATATGAAGGTTCTACTTTCTTGACAAATGAAAAAGAATTTAACTTTTCCATGATTCCCTCTACATCTTCTTGATTACAATACAAGACGACATATTTTAGTTTTTTTGATACGTAATGAACATTTCCGAAACGCCTTAGCATTTTAGCTTGTTTTAAAGAATAAAGCCAAACAACTAATCCTTGTCTTTGAACTAACATACTTTTTTCCCCTTCAACAAAACCATCATTTTACATAAGTCTAGCACATTAAAACGCTCTAATTCAATTCAAACTTTTCATCCGCATCCGCAGCTGCCTCCACTGCCACAACCACTTCCGTGACCATTATCAAAAAATGGGTTCCCTGTAGGTACCTTTATTTGTTTGGAAACTGCATTACCGATTAGCATGCTAATATGGTCTAATAGACTTTGCAAATCATTCTCAGCCAACTTGAACTCAGCAACCAATGGGTCTAAATCCATTTCTCGTTTATATTCTCGGATTTGCATCATGACTTTTTTATAATCTGGATGGTATTTCCCAAAGCGCTGAACCTCTTCATAAAGATCCTTTAAGCTGACAAATTGACTTATTTTCCGCTGTGTTTCTTTATTATTTTTCATTTTATATAAACAAATTTGGTATTGTTCCGCGATGTCAGATTCTAATACCATCTTAGCTAAGTCTTCAGCATATTCCAATAATTCAATTCTCTCAATAGTAGCAAGCACTGTCGCCCACCTCCACTGCAATTTTACCATGAAAGCTTGGAGAAAGCGAAAAATTCCATTTACCTTGGGATATTTACCAAGAATTCTTTTGCTAATCCATATGGCTCATTATTTAGTTTCACTACTTCCAGCTTTAATTTATGACTTCCTGGAGTAAGGCCCTTAATAATAAACGCAGCTGAAGATACCTCTGAATTCTTTATTCCATCAACCGATAAAATCATTTTTCCGATTTTTTGTTTGGAGTGGTCTGATTCACGGAAGCTGACACCATTAACAATGCACTCGACTAAAACTTGATTTCCTTTTATCTCGTGCTGCACAAATAAGGATGGAATTTCCTTTGAATTTTGATTATATACAGGGACAATTTCGGCTTGAAACATACTTGACTGTTCCATTGACACGATTTTCGGTTTCGTTTCAGGTTTTGGCAAATCCTTCTGACATCCGCAAACGATGCCTGTCAGCATGAATAGTAGAATAAAAAATCGTATGGTTCTCTTCAACCTAATCACTCCTTTATGTAGGTATTGTTCGCCTCCTTTTTCTTTTTTAGTCTTATTCTTTAAAAGCAAAAAAAGGGCCACATATTTATTTATGTGGTCCCATATTAACTTTGTGTTTTCATTGCCTGAAACATACTGTACATCATTGAGGCCATTTGGACACTATTAGAAAACTTTTCTACTTGATCCGGTATTGTCTTTTTATAATAGTGTAATGACGCTATTTCAAGCGATTGCAAATCATAAGGATTTCTTGTCAGTTTCCGATACCATAGCGGCTGCTCTCGAACAAATTGCTTTAATTCCTTCTGACGTTCCAAATAGTCTAGTACCTCTCTTCGCATTATTCACTGTTCCCTTCAATTAGTCTTTTCGAAATGAAAAAGGATGTTTTGGACCTTCTTGCGGCTTTATAGGTCCTGCCGGAGCATTACCACCTTGAAATTGTGCAATAACGCCTTGAATCGCTCCTAATGCCTGACTCAAGTTATTAATATGATTATTCATTTGATTTGGATCCATTTTTTTGACCATGCCCATAATATTAGACATCCAATCACCTTTGGACTCGTTACTGGTTTCAGCTTCAGAAGCATTTTCAGTACCGATATCTTCCCAGCGTTTATCCTCTTCCCCTAATAAGTACCAATCCTCATATAATTCTTGCCAAGTTGCCTTCCCATTCCGTACCTCTTTGATGATTTTCGGATTATTTTTTACAAATTCTTTGAATTTGAGCACGGAAGGATGCAATTTTTTTTGCGTCATTTTTCTCACCTCTGCCCATATTAATCGCCAATAATACAATATGTAGGATAAAATGAAATGTGAAAATCAAATCAGTGTGAAATGGTTTATAATTATGCTTCCAAGTGGTAAGATGACAACAGAAAACGTTATGAAAGAGGTAAAATAATGAAAGACGAACTGCGTCATTTATTCGAATCATGTCTTGAAACAGGATCAGAAACAGACTTACAGGCCATTACCATCCTATTAGAAGGTATCCAAAGAAAGATTAAGCAAAACAGAAACACTTTTTTTGATGGAATTCTTCATATGGAAGGAAGTTATGAGCAAAATTCCTGTGAAATTACCATACCTATTAATCCGATTATTAATAATGATCTAGGTATTGTTCATGGTGGGATCACCGCTACGGTTCTTGATACGGCCATGGGTGTCTTAGCCAATCAACTACTGCCAGAGGGATTAGGAGCTGTAACAAATCAGCTTAATATTCATTATATTGCACCAGGAATTGGTGAAACACTCCGCTGTAAAGCCGAAATTGTCCATCAAGGCAGTAAAACGATGGTTATATCTGGAGAAGCATTCCGTAGTGATGGAAAAAAGATCGCCTATGCGACAGGAACTTTTTTTATTATTAAAAAAGATTAAAAGGGGCGCTTAATCAAAATGGTTACCGCCATTGTGATTCCAATCATTTGCTTGTACTTTTTCTGGCTGACAAGAAAAGAGATGAAGGTGCAGGATGTAAAATGGCTTGATGCTGGTAATGTAAGGCTGGAGGCTGTTATTACAGGAGAAATTAAAAGTATTGCGGAAGAGAAACAGCATTTTTTTTACCACCGATACATATATGTACAAACACTTAAGCTTCAAACAGCAACAAGATTAATCACCGCGAAAATGGTACATCCTGTTACTAAAAACGTAAAAATAGATACTTTTACCATAGGTGAAAGTATTCGTGCGTACGGAAGCTGGGAAGGCAGCACATTTTTAATAAATCATTTTGAAATGGAAAAAAGGTGACAGTTGTCACCTTTTTTCCTGTCTAGTGCCGACACCTAGTTGGATTTTCCATATCTTTATTGTTCTACTTTTTGGATAAAGTTTTGAGTATAGTATTTTTGATATACCCCGACACCAAGATGGGAATAGTCGTTATTTAATAATGACTCCCTGTGCCCCTTACTATTTAGCCATCCCTCAACAACGGCAGGGCCATCCGTATAATTTGCTGCAATATTTTCCCCTGCAGTAAGGTATGTGACTTTGGCTGTTTTTAATCGATTGGTCAGGTCGCCAAATTTCTTGGATGTATGGGAAAAGTCATTATTTTCAGCCATATCCTTACTGTGCCCATAAGCAACTTCCGCTGTCATATCATCCCAGATTAATGGTTTTAATTTATTCTTCACTCGTAAGACATTTGTGATATCAAAAATCTCTTGAGCCATGCCATTTTCAATCAGCTTCCATGCATCCTCACCAGGTTCGTCTGCTTTGATTAAATCGCCACGATATACAAGTTCGTAAGGACGCTGTTTGATTAATGTCTCTGCATTTAAAAAACGCACACTAGAAAGGTTACCAGTAAATTTATCTATATAGAGTTGGACATAAATATCCCCAAGTTTAACCATTGGCCGAAGATTTAAATCGGTATCATTCAGTTCAAACCGATAAGAATTTCCGTTAACTTCTAGATTTATATTTGTATCAAAAAAATGCGTATTAAAGATTTCCTCTACCGGCTGTCCGATTTCAAATGGTGCAACATCTAGAGTTTCTCCAATCGCAAAAATAGTCACGACCTGATTATTTTCAACACCTACCTGTAAATAGCGGTTATAATTCTGATTATAAATATACCATTGGTAGCCATACATCGATTCATCAATTCTCTCTGGAGTTCCCCATTCTTTCTCTAACATAGTAACATCTTGTCCAATTAATAATGCTAAACCTTCATTTGGTTTTCCTAAGGAAGTTTTATTACCACCTTGTTGATCCGGACCTTGAGGCAAAGATGGTTTCATTTCTAATGTATGGTCTTCTTTAATCAAAACATTACTATCATTTTTTTCATTTATGTTAACATAAAAACCAATTGTTAAAAAAATGACTGAGAGTATCAGAATTCTAATGAGCGTCCGCAGAGGCCTACACCCTCTCTGTTTCTTTTTCTTTCATTATATGTATTGATAAAATAATTATATCACCTATATATAGCTTAGTAATAGTCATTATCGAAAATGGCTGATAATAAATAAAACAGGTACACTACGCACCTGTTTTTATTGATAAATATTAATATTTCTATAATAAATTTAGTGTTGTACACCATTATAGTTTTGCTCAGAGATTTCTGTCAATGCTTCTTTTGCTTGATCATCGGTTAATTCGCGAATCGCAAAATCACCAAGTGAAACAATTCCTATTAACTTTCCATTCTCCTCTACAGGTAATCGGCGAATTTGATGCTCAGCCATTAACTTTGCTGCATCCCTACTAGAAGTGTCCGGAGAAACGGTTACGAGTGTCTTACTCATAATATTTTCTACTTTAGTGGAACCGGGATGTTTTTCAGCAACCCCTCTAATTACAATATCTCTATCTGTAATCATACCGACAATTTTTTCCTGATCCACAATAGGGATAGCTCCTACATTTAGGTCCTTCATTTTTACTGCAACCTCAAACATATTATCTAATAATGTGCAGCAATCTACATTATCTGTCATGATATCACGAATCGTTTCCATACTTTGATCCTCCAAATAATTTTATGAGCCTAACAATATTATGGTTATCAAACCGTGAATGTTTTATTCGATGAACTATTATTGCAAGTTGAAACATTTTCAACTATTATTAAAATGAATTATATTTGCTATAATACCAATAAAGGGTACATAGGGGAAGGTAATCGTTTTTAGGAGGGTTTAATCATGAAATTTGAGAATACTGGAATTGAAAATTTAAAAGCGGAAGTAAACCGTTTAGACGAAGTAATGCATGCTCATGGTTTGGTTCGTGCAGGGCAATGGGACTACGAGCGTGTTACATACGACCGTAAGTTTGAATTAAAGGAAGGTGTTTATTACCTTCGTGTTCAAGGTTATGCGGTTGAAGGTGATGTCGATACGTTAAAAGCAACAATTCAATTATTGACACCGATTTTAGGTAAACATTATTATCCACATGGTGTTGAATATGGTGAAGGTGAAAACTTCCCAGCTTCCCTTGTAAATCAATGCAAAAAGATTCTCGAAACAGTAAAAGATGAAGTTAGTAAGTTTGCATTATAATTCAGAAAAGGAAGAGAGAACGGATTATGATCCGCGCGCTCTTCCTTTTATCGTTTTTTATAAAAATGATAAAAAGATGTTATAAACAAGTTCTTTCCCACTGTCTAGTAAGCTACCATTTTTTAACCTTTCTAATCTAACAGGCTAATTTTCTCAGGGCTCCAATATCAGAGACCAAGAATCGCTTTGATCATCGATGTTGTCTCACCACCATGATAAAAAACATACAATAAAAGATAGACCGCAACTCCTGTAATCGCAGTAAAGAACCATATGAAACTCGTAATTGGCCCTAACTTGCGATGGATGGAAAGCTTATTCTTATAGCCAGTTAGTAAAGAAACAATCCCAAATACCGCCCCGATTGTTGCTAAAGTAATATGAAAAATTAAAAATATTGTATAATAAATTTTTATCTCATCTGGACCTCCAAAAGACGTGTTCCCAATAAAAATTGTCCGAGAAGCATAAATAATAAAAAAGATAAGCGCAAAAACTCCGGCAACAAACATCGTCTTTTTGTGGGCTTCAATTTTTCGTTGTTTTATTTGCCACCAGCCAATCGCAACTGTTATGGCGCTTAAAACAATAAAAGTAGTACTAATCGTAGGTAATATCGGTAAGGAATTCATACATAGATCCTCTCTTTTCAAATATTCTATCCTCATTTTAGTGTAGTTCCCTATCCATTTCAATTATAACTAGCAATTTTATAAAAAACTGTCATGTTTCAATTCACAACCCCACCTTGACAAAAAAAAGCTCCCAATTGTTTGGGAGTTTATTCAACAAGATTAGGATTTAGGATTTGCTTCTTCATTTCGCGTTCAGATTCTTCTTGATCTTTACGATACCATTCAAAAAACACTTGGGATAAAACAACAGCATAAATGATTTCCTGAATAATCTTCATCACTACACCGCCTAGCCGTTGGTCATCAACTAACGACATCGAGCTAAAAAGCTCCGGTCCACTTAAGTTCAAATTTGAAAAGGTAGAAGGTCCTACGCATAGACTCATTACTTTTCCCCAAACTTCCGGATCATGATATGTTGCATATAATGAAGAATCTGAAAAAATAATCAGCGCACACGCAGGTGTAATTAACATACTGTTTGCAAATAAATATGCTACTTTTTTGATCCCAGTTAAAGGTTGATATTCCTCTATCGGGCTAATTAATGCCCACCACATAAAAACAGCTAAGATAAATAAAAGGATGGAGTACCCGCCATGGTAAATACGATTTTGCATGACGTGATCAAAAATAATTGGGATATGGTAAAAGGAAAAGAAACCGTTAAATAAAAGCAATGCAATAACAGGTTTTGAAAAAACCTTAAATAAGGAATTAATCAACCTTATATTTAGTATGCTTCGCCACAACCACTTAGGAATCGATAAAATAAACAGTGGAGGAATCAGTAATACTAAAATGACCATCGTAATCCCATGGATATAGAACATTAAGTGTCCCATTAAATCAAGTGGTGAGCCTTTAATCGCATACAATAATATCATTGCAAGCAAAAATAACGCAGCTTGTTTTCCTGTTAATGGTTCACTATTAGGAAACCTTGATCTGTATACAGTGGTAATGAGAAAATAGGCAGTCGTAAGTGCAAATAAAATCAGTAAAAAGTACGGGCTCCAAAGGGCTTTAAATCCAAATATATCTAATGTAAGCACCTTGATATCACCTCAATATATAGTAAAAGAAATCTTAACTTTATTATAGCCATAGAAAAATTTGAGTGCAAAAAATTGAATTACAAGAAAATTTGTGTTTTCTATACTTAAAAAGAAAATCGGCTAAAAGCCGATTTTCTTTCTTAAACATTACCACCAAATAATGGTAAGAAATGCCAATATCGCAACTAATCCAACAAACAATCCGCTAAACAGAAATAGTGTTGGGGCTTCATGCCCTTTATGACTCATATGCATAAAGTAAAACAATTGAAAAACCACTTGGACTGCAGCCAATAGAAGTATAAATGGTATTGTAAACCATGCAGTAAAACCTTTCATTGCTACTGCTGCAAACGCGATTAATGTTAAGAAAATCATCAAGGTGAAGGAAATAACTTGATAGCGCATTTCCTCCGCGCTTTTTCTGCGGCGATATTCAATATCAACACTTGGGTTGCCTGAGCTTAATGGCTGATTTGTCATTTTATCCCACCATCCCCATCAAATATACTACAGTAAAGATAAATACCCATACAACGTCGATAAAGTGCCAATAAAGGCTGGCAACATAAAACTTTGGTGCATTGTAAAGGTTTAGCCCCCGTTTTGAGTTACGAATCATTAAGGTTAAAATCCAACATAACCCAAACGCAACGTGTGCACCGTGGAAACCAACTAGTGTATAGAAGGCAGATCCAAATGCACTGCTTGTAAAGGTATGGTGAAATTTATGAACATAATGGTTAAATTCATAAACCTCAAGCCCTAAGAATGCCGCACCTAATAACACTGTAAGACCAAGCCATACCATCATTTTCTTAAAAGCAAAATTTTTCATATGATACATTGCATATACACTTGTTAACGAACTTGTTAATAAGAGCATCGTTGCCACAAATGTAAGCGGCAATTCAAATAAATCTTTTGCCAAATGCTGACTTGTATTTGGTACCTTATCTTTTAAGGCAAGATAGGTAGCAAAGAGAGTAGCAAAAAGAACTGTCTCTCCCCCTAAGAATAACCAAAAACCTAAAAATTTATTTTTTGATTCAAGGGTGGATTTCTCCGGTGCCGCAGGCCATGTTTCATACGTCATTTTCTCTTCAACGTGCATTATGCCTTAGCCCCCTTTTCTTCTTGTAATTCTTCTTTATGAATATGGAATCCGTGATCGTCTTTAATCGATCTTACGAACATAGAACCAAATGTTACAAGTAATCCCAAAATCATAACTGGAAGTGCCCATGCTACCTTGTCAGCATGATACATTGCTCCGAAAGCGGCAATGAATAAGCCAAGTGAAATCATGAATGGGATGAAGGACGAATTCGGCATATGGATATCACCAAGCGGTTCAGCAGGTGTCATGCCTTTTTTACCTTCCATTTTTTCTAACCAATAAGCATCTAATCCACGTACAAGCGGAAGCTGTTTAAAGTTATAGAAAGGCGGTGGTGATGGAATCGCCCATTCAAGCGTTCTGCCGTCTCCCCATGGATCATTGCCCACTTTAACATTTTTAACAGAAGTCATAATAATGTTATAAAGTAATACAAGAACACCAATGCTCATAAAGGCAGCACCAATCGAACTGATCATATTTGAAGCGTCAAACCCTTGACCTGGAAGGTAAGTAAAGACGCGGCGCGGCATTCCCCAAAGTCCTAAGAAGTGCTGGATAAAAAATGTTAAATGGAAACCAATAAAGAAGAACCAAAAAGTAATCTTTCCTAATGTTTCATTTAACATTGTACCAAACATTTTTGGCCACCATAGATGTGTTCCAGCAAGGATAGCCAACACAACCCCACCGACAATTACATAGTGGAAGTGCGCTACCACAAAGTAAGTATCATGATACTGATAGTCAGCCGCAGCTGTAGCAACCATTACACCGGTGACGCCACCCATAACGAAAGATGGAATGAAACCGAACGCATAATACATTGGAGTGGTAAATTTCACACTACCTCCCCACATGGTAAACAGCCAGTTAAAGATCTTAATCCCTGTTGGTACACCAATTGCCATTGTTGCAACAGCGAAAATCGCATTTGCAACCGGACCTAAACCAGTTGTAAACATATGGTGTGCCCAAACCATAAAGCCTAAGAAACCGATTAACACAGTTGCAAAAACCATTGATGAATAACCGAATAAACGTTTCCTTGAGAAAGTTGCAAAAATCTCAGAGAAAATACCGAATGCTGGTAGGATTAAGATGTAAACTTCAGGATGCCCGAAGATCCAGAAAAGATGCTCCCAAATCACCGTATTACCACCCATTGTTACATCAAAGAAATTAGAACCAAACATACGGTCAAACATCATTAGCGTAAGACCAACTGTTAATGGCGGAAATGCGAACAAAATCATTGCAGATGCAACAAAAGTGGACCAAGTAAACAATGGCATTCTCATATAGGTCATTCCCGGTGCACGCATGTTAATAATGGTAACAAGGAAGTTAATACCCCCGATTAATGTTCCCAGACCAGAAATCTGTAGTCCCAATACATAAAAATCAATTCCGTGTCCTTTTGAGTGCAATGCAAGCGAAGCATATGAGGTCCAACCTGCATCAGGAGCACCGCCTAAAAACCATGAAAGGTTTAGGAACACTCCTCCAAAAAAGAATAACCAAAAACCTAGAGCATTAACAAATGGAAACGCCACGTCACGTGCACCAATTTGTAATGGCATAACCGCATTCATAAAAGCAAAAAGCAACGGCATGGCGGCTAAGAATATCATAGTGGTTCCGTGCATGGTAATAATTTCATTAAACGCGCCTGCACTGACAAAATCATTATTTGGTACTGCAAGCTGGATGCGGATAAAAACTGCCTCAAGTCCGCCTACTAAGAAGAAAAATCCACCTGCAATCAGATATAGGATGGCGATTTTTTTATGGTCTACTGTAGTTAAAAAATCCCATAATGTTGCGCCAAATCCCTTTTTTTGAGCAATGGTACTCACAATTTTACCTCCCTTTCAACCAATTCCCCTTATTCCTGAACCTTTAAGCCCATTAGATACTCTGCTAACGCATCAAGTTGATCATCAGTCAGGTCTCCGTACTTGCCAGTCATCTGGTTGCCTGGTTTATATGTTTCAGGATTTTTGATCCAATTTTTCAATTCTTCTTTGTTATGATCTAAAATACCCGCAACACGGGACCTCTCACCAAAGTTCGTTAAGTTCGGTGCAAGACGTGCAGTCTCAGGCATTTTATTAGCAGGTGTCACAGCATGACAGCCAATACAGCTCTTATTAAAGATATCTTGCCCTTGAGCTGCTAAATCTGTCTGTGCTTTTTGCGGTTCTTTGACATCCTGCATGGCAGTTACCCAAGCATCAAATTTATCACGGCTTATTGCTTTTACTTTAAAGTCCATCAAAGCATGTGATGGTCCACAAAGCTCAGCACATTTTCCATAAAAAAGATTTCCTGCTTCATTAGAACGCTTATCATCAAATTCCAACCAGAATTTGTTGATGTTATCGGTATTGGTATCTAATTTTCCACCGACAGCTGGAATCCAGAATGAGTGCTTTACATCCATTGATTTCAGATTAAAATATAATTTTTCATCCGTTGGAACGACTAACTCCTGACTCGTCACAATCTTCTGACCTGGATATTCAAAATCCCACCAATATAAGTGTGACCTTACATTAATTACTAATGCTTTTGAGTTTTTCTTATCCATTTCTTTAACATCAGCAAGTTTAAATGTTGCAGCAACAGTTGGTACAGCCAAAATTAAAAGTAACAAAATAGGGATCGTAGTCCATATAATTTCTAACTTATGGCTTCCTTCTACTTGCTTTGGAATTTTGTCGTCTTTCCTTCTAAAACGGACAAATATTATAACAAAAATGAGCAGTACTACAAGGATTACTCCCACCATGACATAGGTGCTTAACTTCATTAAATCATATTGCATGTCTGCAACTTCACCGGCTGGTTGTAACGCTGAAACAAACGGTTCACCACATCCGGAGAGTATAAGCGCTAAGATCGCAAATAACGATATTAGGCGCCATTTTGCAAGCCTTTTCATAGCTTAATCAAACCCCTCTTTCATAAATGAATTCTTTAAATAATGTTTGGACAAAGAAGTATGTAGGATGATTATTCCCTTCTAAGAAGCGGAAAGAATCGTAGACAAAACTAAATTAATGTAACTATAACCATTGCTACAAAAATAATAGTTAAATATTGCAAAGAATAAACAAACATTAGCTTTGCCCACTTAATGTCATCTTTAATCCTATATCCATAAATCCCTAATGTCAGCCAACCGATATTTAAAACAGTTGCTAGAATTAGAAATGGGATTCCTAATTTGGTAAGAAAAAATGGGATTGGCAAGAGAAGTGCTACCCAAATCAAAATATGGATTTTCGTTGTTTTAAATCCTTTCACAACAGGAAGCATCGGCACCCCAGCCGCTCTGTATTCTTTTACTCTCCTCATTGCAAGAGCATAAAAATGCGGAGGCTGCCAAACAAACATAAGTACAAACAATGCCCACGCCATGATATCAAGATTTGCATCAACTGCCGCCCAGCCAATTAACGGTGGAACCGCACCCGATACACTTCCAATGATTGTATTAGAAACCAATTGACGCTTTGACCATAATGTATAAAGGAAAACATAACTAAAAACTCCAAGCAGTCCAATCACTGTTGCAGTCATGGTTGTAAAGAATAAACACAGTGTTCCCACTCCAATTAGTAAAATACCTAATGCGAGAACTTTTACCGGTTGTACTTTTCCGGTAACGGTAGGTCTGGCTTTCGTTCTTTCCATCAAATGATCGATATCACGATCAACATAGTTGTTAATTGCACATGACCCCGCAATAATTAGGGAAGAACCTGCCACTGTAAAAAATACAATATCTAAATTCCCTAGGAAGCTTTGCCCTGAAAAATGAAGGGCAAGCCATAGTCCTGTAAAGGTGGTAATTAGATTGGAATTAACAATACCAATTTTAATAAGGGCCATGAAGTCTTTCCAAGCCGTGGTCTTCTCAATTGTTGCATTCAGGCTTGCAGCGCCATTATCTATGGTCGCATCTCCATAAGCCTTTGAATTGGACATAAATTTCTCCTCCTAATCCTTACTAACAAATATTCACCAAACGAGCGATATCAATACAAATTTATTTGAAGTTCTCTATTATGGAAGAAAAGATATTAAGGGTGAAAGTAAATATTTTCTATCAGTTCAAAAACGATGAGCATGATTCAAATTAAAAAAAGTAGTGATTTTTAAAACACTTTCTCTGTATATTAAATCACACTTTCCGATATTTTTGTGAACTTTTTTTGAATAATTTTTGACTAAATTGTGACAGCACCTATTTTTGGTTTATTAACACTAAATTTTCCAATAATGGAGCTTTTCATTTGCAAAAAATTTTTTATATTCATGAAAATCCTTAGGAATTAAGGCTTAGTTTATTTTAATTTTTATTACTTTTAAAAAATAATAATTCTAATTAACTAGCCTATATATATATTTCTAACAGACGTAAAGTAAAGTTTCAACTGTTTTCACTATAATAATAGTTAAAATTTTTTATTATTCATCTTCCTATATGGTTTAGGAAAAGTTATCTAAAAATCTATGCTTAAAATCTGTTCTTTTTCAAGTTTATTCGTTATGATAAGTAGGGACTTTTAAATCTAGTTACTTTTTCATTCATTATACTGTCAGGATTATCCAATGACAAATTATTGAACTATTCTAAGAGGTGAATTTTTTGCGACGTTCTTTGAAGTGGTTGGCGGTTGCAACTACAATAGCAATGATTTTTATTTTACTTGGCGGAGCATTAGTGACAAAGACTGGTTCTGGGATGGGATGTGGGAGATCGTGGCCATTATGTAATGGTAAATTCCTCCCTTCAGAAATAACCCCAGAATTAATCATTGAACTTGCTCATCGGCTAGTTTCCGGTGTAGGAGGCATCATGGTTCTTGTCCTATCGATTTGGTCGTGGAAGGCGATCGGGCATATTCGCGAAACCAAGTTTCTTTCCTTGCTTTCTTTTTTCTTTTTACTTTTACAAGGATTAATTGGGGCAGCTGCCGTAAAATGGGGGCAATCAAGTTTTGTACTTGCTTTACATTTTGGTATTTCTCTCGTATCTTTCGCAGCTGTATTTTTATTGACACTGCTGATATTTGAAATTGATAAGAAGTTTAATGCTGAAAAGCTCTACATCGATAAGCGCATGGGCTTTCATATCATCGGTGTATCAATCTATAGCTACCTTGTTATTTACACTGGTGCTTTAGTCCGGCATATGAAAGCAAGTCTCGTTTGCCGTGATTGGCCATTATGCCTAAATGATGCACCTTCATTACCAACTAATATTTATGAATGGGTACAAATGGGACACCGTGCTGCTGCAGCTCTTATCTTTATCTGGATTGCTTATATTTTTTATTTGGCAGTTCGCCATTATAAAGATCAAAAAGTACTTTATTGGGGGTGGATGATCTCCTTCATCCTCGTTTCTTTACAAGTGATTGCTGGTGCTTTCATTATATTTAGCAGACTAAACTTGTATATAGCACTTCTTCATGCATTCTTTATTACTTGCTTGTTTGGTGTCTTAAGTTATTTTCTTTTGTTATATTCTAGGTCTAAAAGAAATCATCACTAAAAAAGTTGCCGATATTATCCGGCAACTTTTCTTTATTATACTTTTGTTAATTCAAGTAATTGGTCACCTGTTAAGATTCCGTCTCCACTCGATACATAAATATCCTTAACAATTCCTGAGAATGCAATCTCTCCCCGATTCGCAACCAATACTTTATTAATCTGTCTTGACAGGTAAAGCACCATCTATTCTCTGTATTTTTAAAAACGTAAGGGACCAGCTCGTCCCCTGCGTTTTCTTTAAATGTAAAAAACCTTTCCATCTTGAGTTTTTTGCTTTTTGTTAACTTGTTCTTGTTTATTAGAATATTTCTTTTCAAATTTCACAAACATCGATACATTTACGAGTATCCCAGTTGCTGCAGCTAGCACAAGTAACGAAGAACCACCATAGCTGATAAACGGCAGCGTTACACCTGTAAGAGGAATAATCCCTGAAATACCACCTAAATTGATAAAAGATTGAATACCAATCATACTGGAAATCCCAATAGCAAGCAGGCTTCCAAAGGGGTCCTTACACTTGATACCCGTGTAAATACCTCTTAAAACTAAGTATGCCAACAAAATAATGACAAAGCTTACTCCCCAAATCCCTAATTCTTCAGCTATTATAGCCATAATGAAGTCAGTATGTGCTTCAGGTAAATAACCAAGCTTTTGGATGCTCTTTCCTAATCCTAATCCATTAATGCCACCTGAACCAATCGCAATGTAAGAATTAGCAAGATGAAAACCGCTTTTGTTTACAATATCAGCAGCAAACGGATTTTCTAATACCGTAAATCGACTCATACGCTTTTCAGAAAAAATTTTATCCTTTGCAACAAAAACAAGTGGCAGGAGGATGATAAGTGTCATGATCATTAATTTTGAAATACTTTTAAAGTTCATTCCAGAAGCAAATATAATCGTCACAGCAATTGCTGCAATAATAGTCGCAGTACCATAATCCGGCTGCAAGATGATTAACCCGCAAACGATAAAAAGCAATACTAATGGAGGTAAAACCCCTTTATTAAATTGATTTATGTACCTTTGCTTTTTTGCGTAAACTGCCGCTAAATATATAATCATAGTAAGCTTGACAAACTCAGACGGCTGTAATTTAAACGGGCCAATTTGATACCAGCTTTGTGCACCACCAGCAACATGACCAAATACATCTAAGCCTAAAAGGCCTAAAATGGATAAACAAACCATTGGTGCTAGAAACCATTTTGTGAATTGCATAATTTTATAAGGTATAATGGCACAAAAAATAAAAACGAATAAAGCCGCTATCAAAAACAACTTTTGTCTTTGATAATAGAAATCGCTTGGCTTATTATACCATTGAACAGTCCAGGCCATGCTTGCGCTGTAGATCATAATTAATCCAAAAGTACACAATAGGATGATGGTTATGATTAAAGTATAATCATAAGATTTCAATATTTTTTTTACCATTTAATACGTCCTCATTTTCAAAATTGATATATACTACTCTATTATAATAGAAAATCAATGAGATGACTTGAGGAAAAGCTCCTTTGTTATAAAATTTTAATATAGAAAATTCTGAAAACACAACGATCTAATAAAAAACCCAAACAAGCTCCCTGCATTGTTTGAGTTTTATATGACTATTTCCTTAAGGATGCATCGTGAAGAGCCGATAGTTCTTTCTCTAATTGAGCTAATATCGCTTTTCCATCCTTACCATCTATTAAACCTAATCGAACAGCAAAGTCTATTTCTCTCGATAGGCCAAACATTTGTGTATCCAACACCTCTTCATAAAGAGGGCATTGAGGCATCGTGAGATTGTCCATTTGCACTTTGATAAGCTTTAATATTTTTTCAGCGTCAGCCTGCAATAA
>Ga0213822_1000459_pt1 | contig 31705 bp, 42 predicted proteins | sample MC6MC0908MG_FD_179872 | JGI IMG/M metagenome (GOLD analysis project Ga0213822, IMG submission 179872) | Enriched soil aggregate microbial communities from Iowa State University, Ames, United States - MC6-MC0908-MG | ecosystem: Environmental > Terrestrial > Soil > Unclassified | place: USA: Iowa...
GAGAGCCGCCGGCTCGGTGACGAGTTCCTCGAGCTGACGGCCAACGGCGGTTTGGGCGAGCGTTTGCTGACCCTTTAGTCAGCACGGTCGCGCAACGCCGTTATCAAACTGATAAACTCCGCCGCCTGCCTCGCGACCGCTACCTTAAAGAGCCCGAACCTGTGGAAATCTTCAAAGATTCCACGGTTGCCTCCCATCTAAAACCCCGCCGTCTCACCAACACCCACAAAACCCCTAGTAACACTGACATGAGCGTACCAGCGTGTACCGCGCAATACCTTCCCAATGCCATCGGGTTAGTACATTATCCAGTACATCAGAATTAGATTTGAGAGGATGTACTAGTGGCGCTCACGGATACCGCGGCCAGGCAGGCCAAGCCAAGGGAAAAGGCGTACACGCTGCCCGACTCTCTCGGTCTTTCGCTCTTTGTCGCGCCCAGCGGCATCAAAAGCTGGCACTTTCGATTCACTTGGCTTGGGAAGCAGGTGAGGATTTCGTTCGGAACGTACCCGGATACGGGCCTTAAGGAAGCGCGAGCCCAAAGGGACGAAGCGCGGGAGGACATTGCACGCGGCATTGATCCGCGCGAATCGAGGAAGGATAAAAAAGCAGGACTAATAGAGGCCAACAGCCGGACTTTTCGCAAGATCTACGACGAGTGGCTGGCTTTCAGGAAGGGGAGTATTTCGCCTGGGACATACCGGATTATCAGCAACGCCATGGAACTTGATGTCCTGCCGACCTTTGGCGATCGGCAGATCGAATCAATAAAGCGGGCCGATGTCATCGCCCTGATTCGAAAAATCGAAAAACGCGGATCGGTGGCCACTGCCGTGAAGGTTCGCCAGCGCATGGGCCAGGTATTCAGCTATGCCATCGCCATCGGCCTGCTCGACACCAACCCAACGGCAGAGATGCACGCGGTGACGGAGAAGATCGGCCAGCACAAGCATCACCCCTTCTTGCCGTTCAGCGAACTGCCGAAGACGATGGCGACCATCCTGCAGAGTGTCGCGGGCCAGCAGCTCCGGTCCGCGTTCATGCTGATGATCTACACCGCCTCCCGCCCGGGCGAAGTTCGTCACGCAGAATGGTCTGAGATTGATTTCGACGCCAAGACCTGGACGACGCCGGCGGCCAAGATGAAAATGCGCCGCGACCATGTAGTGCCATTGCCGCGCCAGGCCATAGAACTGCTCGAGGAAATGCTGCCAGTTACCGGCCATCTGCGATATGTCTTCACCAACCGCAGCGATCCAACCATGCCCATCGGCACCAATTACGCGAACAATGTGATGGAGGCGTGCGGCCTCACCGGCAAGCAGTCGCCTCACGGCTTCCGGCATTTGTTCTCGACGGAAATGAACGGCCGCGGATACAACCGCGATTGGATCGAGCGTCAGCTTGCCCATGCCGATACCAGCTTCATTCGCGACGTGTACAACCATGCCGCGTACCTGGAGCAACGCAGGGAAATGATGCAGGTTTGGGCCGATTTGGTCACACCAGCGAGCGGATCGACGTAACGACCGCTCACAACCAAACCCCCTACAGCTCGTCGCCTCACCCTCGCCCAAATTGTCGACCCTCGATTACTGTATATCCAAACAGCAATACTGAGGCTTTGCCCGTGGATCCGCTAGACATTGAAGAAACCGACGATTGGCTGGGCTGCCCTACCCCTCTGGAAATGTACAAACACTCCTGCCACATGCTGGAGAACGAGGTGCAGGAGCTGACAACCCAGCTTCGCAAGGCGCGCCAGGACATCTTCGGGCTTGTGGAGATGCACGCGACCGAGGCCAAGGAGTGCGCCAGGCTTCGGGCTGAGCTTGATAAGGCGAAATGGGCGTGGAATTCCGAGCACCTTCGATATGTCGAACTGATGAATAGGTCGAATGGTGAGCGCGTTGCAAATAGCACGCTTATCGCCGAGCTGCATCGTCAGCTCAAGGTTTATGAAGGGGATAGGCTCCCCGATGACATAATCCCGAGCCCCCGCCCAAGGTGATAGAGAGGATCCGACCTATCGCTGATGCAACTCCCTGACATACGCCTGGCAAGCCTTCAGCGCGATCAACCCCCGGTCGCCGTCGTCGGTGATGGCGACAATTCTTTGAGCATGCGCTGGGTCAAGTTGGGCTCGACGGGTTCCATGAACCATGCCGACGGTGCCGGCGGTGGCAGGCACTGCGTTACAACTGGCTGGATCCTCGAGGAGGACTGACAGCCGCAAATCAGCAGTGGCAATGCGATCGCGCAGGCGATCTTGAGTGGTTTGAGCATCGCTCAGTTCCTTGTAGTGGGATTGTTCGCTGGCCGACAGCCGCTGTTCCAGGTTCAGGCGCTTATCCTGCTCGACGCGGGCCTGGGCGACTGCGGCGCTGCTGATGGCGGCAAGGTCGGCCTGGTACAAGCCGGCCTGCTCTGCCATCTTCTTGCCCATGCGCCAGTCCTGAACCTTCCATGTCCCGACCACAGCGAGCAGCACGAGCGCCAGCGCGCCGACGGCCCAGGCCTTCATGCCCACGGGATTCATGGCACATCCTTGAAGAACACGTGATTGCCCAGCCGCAAGGTCTGCGTGGCCTTGGCCGCCCAGGCCGGAGCCTTCGGCATGGTCGTGGCATAGTAGTGAGTCGCGCCCTTCGTGATATCAGGCTCGGCGCCGGAAATCACTAGGTCGGCCGCCCGCTGCGCTTGGGCGAACTGCTTCGGAGGGATCGGCTTGGCGCCGCTCAGGTAGGGATAGTTCAGGTCGTTCTTGTTCCAGCAGCTGAACTGGTAGGGCTTCAGGCAGACGCCGGCATAGCCTTCGCCCCACCACGAGCGGTCCTTGCCGTCGTTCACACGGTTGCGGATGGTGTGGGCCACGGCGATCTGGCCGGCCAAGCCTTCGCCGCGGGCCTCGCCCCACAAGGTGCGGGCCAGAATGTCGCGGTCCCTTTCGGAAACAGTCATAAGTTTTCTCCAGACAATAAAAAACCCGCTCGATGGCGGGTTGCGGTGTGCAGCGCGGGTCAGATCGATTCGGCGGCGGCCAGCATCGGCGCGGCGATGATTTCAGGGATGGGCGGCTCTGCAGGCCAGACCGGGGAGTCGAACCACCCAGGTTGCGTGGTGACCTTGCCCAAGGCGTACTTGTAGACCTTCCAGGCTTTCAGCGGCGCGACCAGGGCGGCCTGCTCTGCCTCTTCCTCGGGTGTCGCCTCCCCTATTTCGATGCCGTAGCCCAATGTCTCAATGCGATCCTGTATGCGTGAGATCTGTGTGGCAGCCCGGGTATTGCGCTCGGCGAGCTCTGACTTCACCGTGGAAAGCTGAGCAGCCAGGATCGCAGCGTCCTTCATTTCTTTGGTGACCAGCCTGGACCAGTCGATCACGCCGTCTGTGATCAGGTCGGATGGATCAGGTTGAGGCGCGACGTAATCCGCCTGCTCGGGCTCGGGGAAAACCACCACCCCGTCGGGCACGTTCAGCAGCGGCGATGGAAAGGCCTGGGCCTGGCTGTAATTGCTGGGATTGGGGAATAGCAGCGTCAGGGTCAGCTCCCCATTCAGACGCTCGATGTTACCGGGCAACCACTGGGAATGAATGGCATCAAAAGGCAGCGTGTCGCCCTCCCCAATCGGCGAAAGGTCAAACCGCACGGAATTAAGCGTCAGGACATCCCCCGACTTAACCGCAATCAGGGTGTCGTCACGGCGTTGAGGGCTGAGAATAATTTTCATGCAAACCACCTCCCTACCGCGATGGCAGAAATGTAAGTGGAGGTTCCACTCGCTCTGGTGAAGTAATCCCAGCCGCGTAGCGAAACGCCGGAGGTGGAAGCTGCGCCGCTCGTCCCGCCCCAACTGGCAGCACTCCCCCACTTGAAGGTCCCGCAGGTCACGACCGGAGCCGCGATAAAAGCCATCGGGAAGACCCAGGACCGGGATCCTTGGAAGATCGCTCCATATGCATCGCTGATGCTCTGGTCGGTCACGGTGATGGACAGCGTGCAAATCATCGTCCCGTCGGCGAACTTCACATAGGCGCCGTTTGGATTGCTTCCCGCCTCAATGACCGCACCAGTCGGCACGCCGCCCACCTGGGAAACCGTGCCGAGCAGGTTCCCAGTGTCGTAGACCTTGCGCCAAGCTGCCCAGGTAGTGATGTCAGTTTTCAGGCGGAAGCCCAGGGCGCCCTGAGGCCCCCACCCCATAACGAGCTGTGACTCAACGTTGTTCGTCCTGCGCAGATGGAGTCCCATCGGATAGGAGCCCAGCAGCGGCTGGTTGTGGCCTGGCGGGGTGGCGATGGACGAGGCAAACATCTGGTTGGCAGTGAAGAAGGTGTCCATGCTGGTGGCGCCGTCGTAACTTGAGCCGGTGGAGCCGAGCCCAAAGTCTGCCACCTTCAACATCCTGCCCGCCGTGGCGTCGTAGGCATTGGCCGTTTTCACCAGTCCCAGCGCGGTCTGTGCTTCTGCCTGGGTGGTGCCACCAGTGCCGCCCTTGGTCACTGGCAAAATGTCGTAGTTGCCCGTGGTCCCCAGCGCGGCAAGCTTGGCACCATAGGTGTTCACAATTGCACGCAGTGCGTCAGCAGAATCCTTTACATAGCCCTGCATCGGCGCCAGCGCGTAGGCGCCCGCGGCGGCGGTTGAGCCTTGGTACGCTGGCTCAATCGACATAACCGTGTTGCTGGCTACGTTGGTGACTTCATACCACCGACCATCCGGGCCGCGGAATGCATCGCCGACCCGGCAATTCACGATGAAGGCCGTGCCTGTACCTGTTACCGCGTTGGAATTCAGGGTGACGGAAACCGTCCCCGTTTTGTACCAGGGCATAGGAAGTTGTCCTTTAGAGTTTTGCGAATACTGCAGGAAGGAAGAAAGCGAATGGGTTGCCAGAGCCAACTGTCAGCGCGTATAGATTCCCGCCTGAGAAATCCCACCAACAATATAAAGCCCGATTAAATGGGGCATCGTTGAGCATCGGCATGCTGAATGTATTGATCAGCATGTACTCTCCGGCTGGAAAATTGAAGTTCACTCGATAATAGTTTCGGGGCTGGCCCTGGCCTGCGGTATCTGTTTTTACGTACGTCCAATTCTGGAATGAACGCGTGAACCTCGCATAGGGTGTATCGCTGTCGAATAACAGCTTTGAGCTACCATCCCATATGCGCATCCCGTAATCGGCAAGCGCTGTAGCGGCGAAACCGCACGCAAAATATGCCCCGTTTGGCTGTAGCGTGTTTTCGTCATATGCACGGACGTAGAACCCGGTCCACGCCCCTGGCGACCCGATCACCCGCATCAGGCACAGGCCGGCAATGCCAGTGCTGCCAGCGGGCCTGATAAAAACAAGCGGTGGTTCCTGGCTCGTGATTGTTCGAGGAAAGGAAGTGACCGACCCAAGTCCAGATTCTTGCGTTGGCTGGTATGTTCCTTTTGCCAGAACGACAAGACGAGTGAACTCTGAATCAACTGTCACGACGTTGCTGTCGTTTGTGAACTCTAATCCAAATGCCATCAGGAGAACCTTATTACAATTAGGCGCATCGTTGAGCTGGTCGTGCTGCTGTATTGCTCCCTTCCTCGAATATAGCTATAGACACGTACCGCACCGGCTATGACTTCGGTCTCAAGTTGCATGTCGGTACTTACATTATAGTTTCCAATCGGAACAACAAACGCCGCGCAGTTGCTTGTGGTTATCCCGGGAATGGATATGGTCTGAAAGTTTGCGGAGTTGGTTCCCGTAACAACTCCGCTATAGACAACACGCATGGTGAGCGACGATGGATCAAGCGTGATGTTGTTACTTTCATCACGGACTTCAATCCCAAAACTCATGCTGAGAGATCTCCAAGTTGCACACGCTTAACGCCGTTCTGGTCGTATACCTTGATGGCGCGGTTGGTCATGGTCAGACGACCACCGCCCGGGGCCGGTCCGTTGAACTCAAGATTGCCGGCTTTATCCAGGCGCCAGCCCTGCACGCCGGCGACGTAGTTGTCGGATTGCAGCGCCTGTCCGATCTTCAGCATCGTGATGCTGCCATCTTCAATAAACGCTGACCTGAGGAAAACCTGCCCGCCCTGAACCGCAAACGGAACCGAGATGGCGCCGCCAGCGATGGTGTTGACGATGGCGAAACGGTCAGCACTGACTAGGAACTGGCTTTGCAGGCCTGCCGCCGTGTTCTCGATGCCCAGGCCAATGCCGGCGGCGACATACTGTCCATTCGCGTTCACCTGCATCTTCACCGACCACATGGTGCTGAGCTTGCCGCTGGTGTCCGCGTAGGCTTCCGACGTTTGCTGAATGGCCGCTGAGTTGGCGCCCACCTTCACGCTCAACTGATCGATCTTGGTCGCCGTCGACGATTCGCTGGTGGCCACCACCTGCGACATCTCAGTGATGTTCGCCTCGTTTTTGCCCAGCTTGGCGTCCAAGGTGACCAACTGCCGGGCGAAGGCCTCGTCCTCCGAGGACCTGACACTACGCTCAGCAGCAATCGATGCCGTGCTGTTCCAGCCGTCGATGGCGTCGTTAAGGTCGCCCTCCCCGTTGTCATCGCGATACGACGCCCGCAGCGCTTCGAAGGCCGTGGCCTGGGCGGTAACCACGCCGTCCAGCTCTACAATCTCGGCGGTGTTGGTCGCCACCTGCTGCGCCAGGCCGTTGGCCGTCTCGACCGACTGCCCGACATCAATCCAATAGGTGGTGTTGGGCGGTGGCGTGTTGATCGGAACCGGGATTTTCGCCTGGTAGATGCGGCCGTCCTCCACCACCATCTGGCCCACCTCATAGGGCTCATCCGGCTCGTAGGCCGACAGCCCATCGAGCGCATCGATCTGGGCCTGGAGGCCTGGGATCTTCTCGATTTCACCCCTCAGCTCTTCGCTGAGTTCGGTTTCGCCAATCTGCCCGGCGATCAGCTCGAGGATTGGCCCAGCCTCCGAACTGGCCTGTCCCAGGACACCGTTGCCGACGGGGTACCAAGGGCCAATGTTCCCGGTGCGATCCACCAGGCGCGCCCAGAAAAAGAACGACGCACCCGCCAGCAGGCTCTGCATGCTGTAGTCGCTCTGGGGATAAGCCAGGTCGGCCAGCTTGGTGGCGTTCTCCAGGGCGTTGGTTGGGCCGTACCAGATCTCTGTTCGCTGGGTGTCCTCGGCGCCAGCGGGGAAGCCCCACTTGAGGCCGATGCCGAACAGCAGCGACGTAGCCGTCAGGAACGATACCGCCGGCGGCAGGCCCTCCTTCCCCTTGAGCTCAGTCAGCACAGAGTTGCGCCAGATCGACGAGATGTCGAAAGCGCTCACAGCACGGACGCGCGCCACATAGGCACCGGCATAGATGCCGACCACATCCACGTTTGTCGACCCGGTGCGTTGCACCTTGATCCAATTCCCGCTGTCCTTGCGCCACTCCACGTCGTAGGCAACAGCACCTTCCACGGCGGGCCAGCTTATGGTCATAGTGGCCACGGCCAGCCCCTGAACAACCGAGGAGGTCGACGCGACTGTCACGCTCGCAGGCGCCGGAACCACGGTGATAGGGATCACGCTGATCGGGCGGTCTTCCAGGCGTGCGCCAGTGTCGATGAAAGCGAACTTGCTCGGTTCGTACTGCAGCGCACTGATTTCGAAGTCGCCTTCGGTGGTGCGCTTGGTCCGGAGCACCCGATACAGCGGGATCGCTAGGTCATCCGCATCGAGCGCCCACTGAAGCTGCGCCCGGGGCGCTTCGCTGTAGGCGACGGTCACCGTTACGGCTCGGCCGGCAACACTCTGCACGGTCCGGCCTTCCGCGCGCCCGCCTGGCAGGTTGATGATCAGGCGATCACCGGCCTTGGCCTGGGTGTCGCGGTCCAGGGTCACAACCCGGCCGGCGGCGGCAGAAATGCGCCCGCCGATCTCCCGGCCAGCCAGCAGCGAGTCAGCCACTGGGATGATGTGGCCCGGCAGCGGAATCACGCCCTCCATGCCAGTCTTGAAGGTGACAGTCCGGTCCAGGTTGTTGCTGAGTATCGCCCACTTGCCGCGGCGCTGAGCCTCGGACGCCCGGGTGCAACCGATGGCGCTAAGCTCGGTTGGCCGGTCGCCATAGCGGCGTTGGAGCGGTAGGTCGGAGAACGGAATGACGTCGGTGTCGTAGTTGTTCGCCGGGTTGTCGTAGCTGACCAATGCCCGGGTATACCGGGTCTTCGCCGAGGCGCTGCCGTAGGAGAATTTCCCGTCGATGACGTTCGCCCGGGTGAACACGTAGTCGAAGTCCTGGGCGCGCGGCATGTCGGCCTGCATGATCAACTGGCCCTGGGCCCAGTAGGTCATGCCGCGGTAGATGCCGGATATGTCCCGCAGCAGCGTCCAGGCGTCGGCCTTGCCCTGCAGGTTCATGTCGCACAGGAAGCGCGGCTCGGTCCCACCCAGGCCGTCCGGCACCAGTTGGTCGCAATACTGCGCGATCCGGTACAGCTCCCACTTGTCGACCATGAAGGCCTTGATGCGCTTGCCCAGGCCGAAACGGTCCTCGGTGCAGATGCCGTACGTGATCCAGGCCGGGTTATTGGTCCAGGCCAGCTTCATGGTGCCGTCCCAAGTGCCGGTGTAGGTCCTGGCGATGGGGTCGTAGTTGCTCGGGACCTGCCACTTGCGAGCCTTGCACTTCACGGTGACAGCCGGGATGTTGGTGAACTGCTCGGCGTCGAACTCGATGTACAGCAGCGCGGTATTCGGGTAGCGCAGCTTTGCGTCAATCACCTCGGTGAAGCCGGCAATCAACATGGTGTCGGCGATTCTGTTGCTGTTTTGGTTCGGCGTGAGGCGGCGAACGCGGACCTGCCAGCCAGTCGTGGCCTCAGGAAGATCGACACGGATAGACCGCTCGTAGCGTGTGGTGGTCTTGCCATCCACCGCGCTAGGGAAAACCTGTTGATACGCCCCGCCATCAGTGGACAGGTCAATAGCGAAGTCAATGCGGTAACCGCCGACATTGCCTGCATCATCTTGGCGCTGCAGGGCCGGCCAGGCGAAGCGCACGCGCACGGCAGAAAGCTGGGTATTGGTGATTGATCGAACCCATGGCGCATCGCTGCGCAGCTCGATGTTCAGCGAAGTCTCGTTCTCAACCGACGGGATCCCTGGGATATAGGTCTGATCAACTGACCCGCTGCGCCATTCCCACTTCACGTTCGGGAAGTTGATGTTGCCGCTGGCGTCGTTGATCGGGGTGTTGTCCAGAAAGATGTCGGCCGCCGTGGGAACGCCCTCGAACTCTCCCTCTCCCACAGCAATCAGCAGCTTGGCAATGTTCGTGGAGCGCAGGTTGTCGCTGGCCTCGGTAGGGGACTTCGGCTTTTTATCTCCGCCCTTCGCGCCGTGAATGTCGTTCTTGCGTGCTGCGCCCATGCTTTCCTCCAGGCGAAAAAAAACCGCCTCATGGGCGGCCTGCTTGCTGCGGTCGGGTTACTGCTTGTCTTCGGCGTAGATGGACGCGGAAATGATCATCCCGCCCCACCGGCGCTCACCGATGCAGATCGGCACGGGGTTGCCGCTGGCGGTGGTATTCTTGGCGCTGCCGAAGGCGTAGGACGGGGCGTTCTCGGGACCGGCACTTTGCTTGAGGCCTGATGCCTGGGGGCTGAGCATCTGGATTACGCCGCCGGCGACGAGGGCAATGCCCACTGGTGCCAGAGCCTGGAATCCAGGGATGAACGATGCAGCAATCAGCACAGCCCCGACAATTGTCTGGAGCAAGCCTGCCCGCTTGCTACCCGAGATAACCGGAACAATCCGAACTTCCTCGGCGCCACCTAGGGCGAATTCCTTCTCCGCGACATTCTTCCGGTTGCGAAAGATCGCAAACCGCATGCCCCGTCGCTCCAGATCCTTGATTGCCACATCGAAGCCTTCGAGCGTGTACTTCAGGGCCTTGAACGCCTCACCGACCGACTTGCTGCCAAGTTCACGGCGGTGGACCCGGCCAAACAACTTGATCAGCGGCCCCGACAGCAGGATGGTGGTCATTGTTTGATGGCTGCAGCTGATCGCTGACATGATTTTCTCCGGGTATGAAAAAGCCGCCCGGAGGCGGCTCGATGTACTTGATTCGATTTACAGACAGCCTCTCACCGCCTGTTCCATATCGGCCCGCCCATATCCAGGGGCCCAGGCCATGCGCTGGTACAGCTTTACAGCGCTGCCCTTTGACGTCTTGCGGATGCTTAGCAATTCGTCGGTCATGTTGTTGGTCGCTGCGATGAGTCGGTAGCCATACTCCGTCTCGGACATGGTCACGTCACTGCGTGCGTCCTGCCATCTCGGGAGGACGCATAGCGCGTAACGCTTCGGGTCCTTCGCCGAGCTGACCGAGATGCTAGGGTCTTTCGACTCCAAGTCGCCAGGGGAGACGCACCCAGCCAAAACAGACACGCCCAGCACTAGAACAAAAGCTTTAATCATTACCCCCTCCTCACTGGAACTGCTCAAAAACGTACCGGTTATTGGAAGGAGTAGGCTTTGGATAGGCCTCCTGCCAATCACGAGCATAGGATGGGAAGCGCTCTATCGAGGCAATTTTCCAATTATCTGTCGACTTCCCTCTTTCAAGAGTGTACCGATAACGCTCGCCTGCCTCTTTGGCCTTTCTGTCAGACTCGTCCATCTCCGCACCAGGATCAGCCGGTTCGATGTTCCGGATAACGGCACTGACAACGGCACGCGTTTCGGACTCCACATCCACCTTGGCTATCTTCCTTTCGTACGAATCCGTCACGGAGCAGTCAGTTCGAAAATGGAGAGAATCCGCTGCAAGCTCCCCGAGTTTTTCGTCCTTTGGGCCAATCATCTTCATGTATTCGGCGCAGATCTCACGATCCAGTCGGATTCCAGCATCTTTCACGGCCCACCAAGATTTCACCGCCGCATCTGGTGAGTTGGCCGCAATTTGTAAGTCCTTAATATCCTTTGTGGCTTTTGCCAGGCCAGCAGGCTTACTTTCATCTAAACAGCCAGCCAGGGATATGGCTAAAGCCACGCCTACGAACAATCTCATGGGGTCACTCCTGTGGAAGATGGCGACAAGATATCACCCCACAAGCTGTCTGGGCATCCAGCGTGGACGAAAGCCCAGTAACTGGATTGGATCCGATAGTAGTAGCGTTATGCCGCCTAACTACCGCACAGGAGGCCTGTATGGCATTCGTTACGGAAGAAACAAAGAAATATATCGTGACCACTGATAAGCCGAAGAATGACCATTGGACACATATCTACGGGATCGGACAAAAAGTGCCTGTGTCTGGCATTTATCGTTGCTATCACTGCGGTGATGAAATCACTTCAAACGCAGGTGACCCGTTCCCACCGCAAAACAAAAATCAGCACCAATGCCAGGGAAAGCCCGTGCAATGGGAGCTGATCGTCAGAACACAAACCAAAGCCTGAACAAGCAAATCCGGAATTCCCCCAGCCCTTTGCCTGCAAACCCAAGGACTGGGATTGCGCCAATTTCGGCGCGGACAACGCAAGGAAAAGAAATATGACCAATCTAACTGCAGAGCAGCGCATAAGTGATCTTGAGCTCGTCCTTAAAACTGTGATCATTTTCAACACGAATGCCATTGCAACGCTGAGCCGGAGAGTCACTGAGGGAAATCCCGCAATTGCTACTGTGCTGGCTGATGATCTGGCCGCCCTTAAATCGAACACTTACATCAGTATTGATAAGGGCTTATTTGACGGCTATGTCGATAGCCTCATAACCATTATCACTGGGAAGCCTTGAATCCAGCGGCGATGATCTGGCCCTTCGCATTTTCTTTCATCAAAACTTCCCAGTTTTGAGACAGGGCCGACCGACCATCCTCATGGCGCGCATTGTCGCGGATTACAGCGCCGACAATGCGCGCCTGCCCATCAGCAGTAACCTCAAAAGGCTGGTTCATATGGTTCTCCTGCGGCCCTGCCGCTTCATGTGGTTGGTTGTGCATCTTTGTGCCTGAGGATCAGGCGTGCTCTGTCGAGCCATGGGCCACCGAAAACGATAATTTCGCTCGGGCGCCCATACAGGTGGTGCAGCAGAAAAGGCCCGGGGCCGAAGGTCTCGCCCTCCTCGCCAGGTAGCGAAGGATCGACACCGAGGAATATGCCGGCATGGTTCGGGTGAACCGTCCGCCCCACCTCCATGACGACCATGTCGCCGCGCTGCGGCTGGTCAACCCGGTAGAATCCGGCGGCTTCGTAGTTGGCCTCGTACAGGCTCGTGTTGTCCTTGCTCTCCCACCAGCCGTCGGCGCGCTTGAAGGCTTCGAACTCAAGACCCCATTCGCGCTTGTACCAGTCGGCGCAGACCTGCCAGCAGTCCCATGCGCCATGGACGAATGGCCGCTTCAACAGCGGCGTTTCGCCCTTGGGCACCACCGTCCGCAGGTCGCCCTCCGGCCAGCTCAGGATGTGCCAGGGCAGCTCTGTCGCTTCGCACATCGCCAGGTCGCGCGGCGATGGCCGGCTGGTGGCGTCAGGGTGGGAGTGAACGACACCGATCACCTCGCCCAGGTCTTCCGCTGCGGCGTATTCCTCGGGATCGATGCGAAATTCCTCGTTCGGCTCGGTCGCGGTGTTCCTGCATGGTAAGTACTGCTGCTTTCGGCCCACGGCCAGCAGCAGCCCGCAGCACTCCTTCGGGTACTCGGCCGCCGCGTGCGCCTGGATCGCGCTCAAGATGTGTTTGCGCATGGTCAGCTCCGGGCGATCAGGGAAACAGCAGGGAATCCGCCGTGTGGCAGAGGGTTGCCCTCACCGAAGCGCGGGATACAGCCTCGGCCCAAGGTGGAATCGCACTCGTCCAGTTCAGGGTTGTCAGTGACTACACCGTCCTTGGTCACGTAGGGCCCGGTGTAGCCGCAGTTGGGCCCCCGGTACCCGCCGGTGAGGCACCAGTGACAAAGCGTCGTAGCCTGGCGGCCGATGGACTCGCCGCCCACGTCGCCCGGGCTGGCAAGTTCCCAGGTAACCGTCTCCCCGTCTTCGTTCGTCTTCTGGTCGATATACCAGACCTCGATCGTCTCCTGGGTTGGGTCTGCCTGCGGGTTGCCGCCAGGGAAGTTCTCGGCATCAAGGTATGTGCCCAACGTGTGGCGCATGGTTAGCTTGAAATCCACCAAGTCCTCAAATGCGAGGCAAAGAGCAGTAATTCTCCCATTGACGTTACCCACCGAAAGCGTGGGCCGTACAGCAGTGCCATCGCCATTCGCTTCAAAACCATCGGCCTGCATCGGCCAGGCGCTGTATTCGTTGCCTTGCCAGTAAATTGGCTTGGCCGGCAGCTCATCGGCCGCGGAGCCGGCGGCAATCAGCTCGGCCGCCGTGTGCGGTATCGCGTGCCCGTGGAAACGCAACACGTCCGCGCCGTAGTCCGACCCGTCCAATTCGAAGAGCAGCACTTCGCTGCCGGGCTCGAGGACCTGGATGTCACTGATCAGCGGCATGATTGCCCCTTATGGTTGGAAGGCCCGTTCGAATGTGGCCGTGATCTTGAAAACTCCGCCCCCCACTGGGGTTGGAACGGGATCGACGCAGATGAACAGACCCAGCTCGCCGAGCGGGGTTGTCCAGAGGAAGGCTTTCGCGCCGGCATGCCGGTCGATGAACGCCATGATCTCCAGAACCCGAGCCTTCGAACCGCTGAAGGTGATCGGGTAGGAGTCTTCCTTGTTGTTGGGGCCGTCGGCGGCGATTTGCTTGTAGCCGTCGCCGAACTGCGCCGTCCTTACCCTGTAGGTTATCTCTGGCGAGTCGCCATGCTGGGTGGGCCAGGTAAATGTCTCGATAGCCATCAGGCCCTCCCATTGACGTTGCGGAAGCTGGTGCCGCCAGCGCGCCAGGAATCAGCGACTGCTTTTTCCGCCACGGACTGCATCTGCGACTGAAGACTCTTCGACAAGGCCTGCTGGTCGATCTGCATCCCTTCTGAGCTCCGATCTTGGGTGACAACGGTCACAGGCGCGTTGATGCTGATCGCGGTGCCAGAGCCACCTCCAGTGAGTGCCCTCACTCCCAATTGGCCGCCGGCCGTGCGGGTCAGCGGCATAATCGCCTCCTCCCCTGCCTCACCCATAACCCCGATCCCGCCGCCGGCCATGCCGAACGCTGTCGGCTTGCTGACGATAGAGTTGGCAAAGGCAGCGCCGCTGGCGAACATCTGCACGCCGCCCGACCAGGCGCCGCCCTTGGCCTGAATGCTTCCCGGGGTGAAGCCCGATAGGTCACCGGAGTACCCGGCCTGGGTTGAGCCGGCAGACGACGCACCGCCACCTCCAAACCAGGCCCCAAGAGCACTGCCTGCAATGCTGGAGAGCAGGCCGGAAGCAGCCTGCCTGGTCGCGATGCGCGCCATATCGGCCAAAATGGACTTGGTGAAATCAGCAAACGAGAATTTCCCGGTCATGGCGAAATTGACGACCGCGTCTTCCATGGAACTGAAGGCATTGGTGAACAGGTCCCGGGTTTGCCCGGCCACGTTCCGCGCGCTTTCCAGGTAGTTACTGAATGCCGAGGTGGCACCCTTGCGCCAGTCGCCTTGCGCCGCCGACATCTGCTCATAGTTGCTGAGCACTGTTTCGCTCAGGTCCTTCTCGCTTTTGTTGATGGCGTCCAGCTTGGCCTGGTATTCCTCGGCGCTCATGTTGCGCGCCTGGCCGGCCTTGTCGCGGGCCAGATCCAAGCGTTGCTGGTTAGCCCGGTCAGCAATCCCGTTCAGTTCGCCGTTGATGGCGTTCTCACGGTCACCCCGGCCCACACCATCCGCTGCACGGCTCCCAGCACGCCGCAGGGCGACGTTCTGCTGGTCGAGGGCATCGGTGTAGGTCTTGATGGCCTGGGCTTGCTTGGCGAGCCGCCCCTGCTCGTTGGTGGCGATTACTTCGAGCTCGCTGTCAGCCTCCTTCTGTGCCTTGACCATGTTGGCCCGGGCGTCGGCGATCTTCTGGTCCAGCTGAATGCGCTGGGCCGCCGATGTGCTGGCCTTGCCCTTGGATGCCTCAAGCGCTGCGATCTCGGCCTCATAGGCTGCTGTGACCTCGTCGCGCTCGTTGCCGATCAGGGCTTGGCGCTTGAGCAGATAGTCTTCTTGGGTGACCAGGCCGGCCTTCTGCGCCGCCTCAAGCTCCTTCTGGGCGTTTTTGTACTCGCCAAGGATCGCCGACAGTTGATTCTTCGAGTCGTTGAACCCGGTCAGGTTGACGGCCGAGGTCGGCGCCTTCGGATCCTTGTTCTTGTCACGGATGTTCTGGATCGTCTTCTCGACGACGTCAGGCTGCACAAGAGGGTCGTTGGCGTTGGCCTTGCGCAGCGCCTCGACGTCCCGCTTGTACTCCTTGATCAGCTTGTTGCGCTTCTCCTCGTTGGTGAGGTTGGAATCGCTGATCGCCTTCAGGCGGGTACTCGCGTCGATGCCGTCGCGCTGGATCTGCGCGTTCAGCCCCTGAGCCTTGGCTATGGCGTCCTGGGTGTTCTTCTGCTGAGTCAGAAACTCAAGCTCGAGCCTGGAATTCTTCAGCTTTTCCTGAGCGTCCGTATCGCTGGGGTCGCCGTTGACCATGCTCTGTGCGGCAGCAACGCGCTGCTGAGCTTCTGTTATCCGGCTCGCCAGCGCCTGCTCCCGGCCGATGTCCTTAACCGCGTCTGCGGTTGCAGAGATCTCGCCCTTCAGGCTCTTCCATCCCCGCTCCCACACCGAGAGGTTTTCCATCACCTCGCTGCTGCGGTTTTTGATGGTGTCGACGTAGGTGTCGGTCAGCAGCTTGGCTGCGCCGATCGTGTCGCCCTGAGACTTGAGCGCGACGATCTGCGCGTAGGTGCTGGCCGTGAGGAAGTTGTACTGGTCGTTCAGCTCCTTGGCTGCTGCAACCGGGTCCTTGCCAATCTTCACGAACTCGGCGATGGTTTCCTCTACCGCCCGACCGGTGGCTTTCTCCATTTCCAGCGCCGCTTCGGTGATGCCCTCGAAGCTGCCGCTGGCGATCTTGCCGGTGCCAGCCAGTTTCGCCAATACATCGGCGGCCGCGCCTGTGGTACCCACCGTGGCCGCAACCTGGCGCGCCATGTTTGACAGGGAGTCGACAGTGGTCCCAGCGGCATTCCCGGTGAGAATCAAGCCCTTTTGGAATTCGACGGCCTCTTCGCTGCCAGCGACATAGGCATACGTCAGCCCTGCTACGGCCGCTGCTGCCACGGTGAACGGATTGACCAAGCCCAGGATGTAGCCGCCCATGGCCCGCACGGCAGGCCCGATGCCGCCGAACATATCCTTGAGTTGGCCGCCCTGCTGTAGCAGAACAGTCAGTGGGTTCTGACCGCCCTGCAGCGATACGGCGATGTCGGTGAATTGCGCGGGCACGCCACGCAGCGCATTGGCTGTCTGCTTGGCGGTGTTGCCGGTTCGGGTCAGGGAGTCATCGAAGCGGCCCAGATTCGTCCGGGACTGATCGATCTTGGCCTGGTATTCGCTGAAGGTCGAAGCATCCAGCGCACCGAGCTTTTTCTGCTTCGCCAGCTTGTTTTCGAGTTCGTCCAGCCGGCCCAGGGCTTTAACCGTCGGGTCGATCTCGCCGAGCAGGTCGGAAAGCTCGTCCTTCTGCTTCTTGATCGAGGCAGACGCCTTGTCAGCGCCCTTTGAAACACCCTCGGCGGCCTTCTCGGCCCTGGCGCCAGCCGCAGTCAGCTTGTCGAGGTCGGAGCTCGCCTGCGCAGCATCGGTCGAATCGACCTTGATGCCGAGTTCAGCAATAGAAGTCATGCGGGCTCCGTTATTTCGATTCGCTCATCACGAGCATGGCTTCTGCTTCCATGACGCGGATGTCGTGGAAGGCCTGGGTGAGTTCGCGCCGCTTTATGCCCAGCATGCTGGCGACCGGTGGTAGCGCGTTGTAATCCAGGCCAGAGGCCCCGCCCATACCGGTGCGCCACTGAGTCGACATCGCCTCGAAGAGCAGGAACGCCGACCAGTTGTCTGGCCAGACGTCGTACTCAACGGGTGGGATGTCTGCCAGGGTCATGCCGAAGGCTGCCAAGTCCGCTTCGGACGGCCCCTGCTCGTACAGGATGCGGGCGGCGCCGGTCAGTTTCCCAGGCGGGCCGGCTGGTAGGCGGACTGGTAGGCCTCCAAGACAGCCTGTGGGGCGCCGACGCAAGTCGTCACCAGGGCTGTCAGCGACTCATCAGAAAGCTTGTCGTCAAAGGCCCAACCCGCAACGATGTCCTTGAGCTGGCCAACCTGGATCGCGATCTCGGCAACTGTGGCTTCCTGCCAGGACAAACCATCCTCCTGGACATGCCGCTGATGCTCTTCGCGCGCGGCGTTCCATTTGTCGAAGTGCGCAGCCAGGGCCAGGCGGTCGAGGTACTTGAATTCGAATTCCACGTCTTCGGGCTTACCGCCCACGCGTGGAATGGCGACCTTCGCCTTGAAGGTCGGGTTCTGGGAGATCTTGATCTTCGCCATTGATTACACCGCTGCCGAGTAACGGGTAGGACGACCGGCCAGAGACAGGCTGATGACGCGGGTCATCAGGTTGTTTCGGGACAGGGCCGGGGTCGAGGTGATGGTGACGTAGGCGTTGTAGAGAATGCTGTCGCCGTTGGGCAGGTTCAGGCGCAGCACGCGGGTCACCTTGTCCTCGTCAGCGCCTTCAACCACCGCCACATACGGCAGAGCCGGGTCATCGGCAACCGTAACCGACATGCTGATCGGGTTCTTGGTGGTCGGAATCTGGCGGTCATCGTCGTCAGCCAGGAAGCCGAAGGTCAGGAATTGCTGGTCGCCGCCGCTGGTGGTCACGTCCGTGATTTGCGAGATCTCGACGAAACCGGTCACCTCGCGTACCGAGCCAATGCCGGAGCCGACCGGGTATGGCTGGAGGTTGGTGGTGTTGATGTTTTCCAGTGCGAAAGTTCCGGCTTCGCTGTCGGAAACCCGGGCGGCACGGTCATTCAGGCGCGTCCAGCCAGAAGTCACGGCGATGATGTCGCCATCAGTCAGGCCGTGTGCCGCAGCAGTCGCTACGGCTGGATTGGCGTTGCTCAGCGCCGTCACCGGGATGGCAGCGCCATAGGTAGCAGCAATTTCCAGGGTGGCGCCGTTGGGGAGTCGAAAGCCCATGTGTTTTTTCCTCTGTGCAGAAATGACAAAACCCGCTCAATGGCGGGTTCCGGGGTTGCCCAACGGGCGGATTAAGTTGTGTCGGCTCGGTACTGGAACGAAGCCGATACCGTGAAGGTGCTGCCTTCCGGGATGCCAGGGCCAGGCGCTACCGGGGTCATCACCAGTGCTACCAGGCCGGCACGCGGGATGCGCAGGTTCACCGGGAACAGCCCCGCCAGCTCATCGACGATGCTGCTCGCCTCAGTCCGATACCTGCCGGACGGTGCCACGATGTTGACCTGGAACACGCCGACGTACAGGTGGTGGTCGCCGCTCAGCGTATTGCTGGCAGTCACAGCAGGCAGCGTGAAGGCCCGCAGGTAGGTCTCGCCGTTGGCCGGTGTGTAGGTCTCGTTCTCGACCACCACCTTCAGTGGCTTTGTCCTAACCTTGGCCCAGGCCAGCAGGCGCGACTCGAAGGCCGCAGCGATGATGTTATGGCTCATACCTGGTTGTTCCTAATGGCTTCTTCAACGATCTGCTGGAAGCGGGCAAGGGTGATTTGCACCATGCCGGCCGGGGCCTTGGCAGAGTGTCCATATTCAAGCGGTATCGCATATTCGAGATTGTTGATGATGTATGCCGCCTGCCCTGCCCGAAGATCGCTTGCCGAGGCGATCAGTGAAGCGATGGTGTCCTGGCCCGCGGGATCGACCTCATCGAAGGTGACGCTCTCGATATTGTCGATTGACAGGTGCCAGTTCCCCTTGAATCGCCCGGTGTCCACCGGCGAAAGGCGGATGACCGAAGTGCCAATCTCGATCACTACCTCACGGAACACGTCGTCAATGGCCTCCTTGGCCTGCTCAGCGAATGCCGCCAGGCTCTCGACAAAGCTGCCTTGCTGTCCGCCATAGCGGCTGGTCATGTGATTTGCCATTACTTACGCACCTGCAGCTCGAAGCCAACCGCCAGGCCGGCATAGTTCCAGGGGGATACGGCGATGACCGTGTAAGTGGTGCCGTCGAAGGTGATGCCGTCGTTCTCCTGAGGCGTTGGCATGTCGACGCCGCTGAGCTGAACAGGCGACACCAGCAACTTCACATCGCCCCGGACTATCAGCGTGCCGTCGATGTACTTGTCGTCGTATTCCTCGCGGAAGCCTGAGCCGTTCAGCACCAGCTCTCCAGGCGGCTGCGGGTTGTCTGGGTCGTATTCGCCCAATATCTCCCGCCGCAACACCAGCTCCAGGCCTTTGCCGCCCTTGCTGCGCGGCGCGAGCATGCGTGTGGCCATGGCCTTCGCGCGGTCATAGATATCTGGCATCACTTCCGCCTTATTCTGTAGATGGCCGAGCATCGGCAGTTGGCACGCTCACTCCAGCCGGCACCCAGGCTGGAATCGCCCGGATACCGTAATAGAGCCCCGTTTGGGCTCTGGAATGGCTGGTCCTTTTGCACTTCCTGGCCACCCATCACGGAATGGGTGTGGCGCACCTTCTTGTCGCCGCGGTCGCGCCAGGTCTTGGTGACCGAGTCACGGTCCAGGCCTTGAGCGATCAACTGCTCGTAAACCTGGTCGCGGCCAGCACCGAATGACTCCAGCGCCTCGGCCTTCGCCAGCATCTCGGCATAGGTCTTCATCAGGCGATCAGCGTAGCGACCGGCGATCTTGTCCACGTCCGCCTGGGCGACAGGCTTTCCGGCTGAGATAGCGCGATTCACGATGCCGTCGAATCGGCGATCACGACGGGTGCGCTGGAGGTACTTGCGCATCTCGTCTGGATTCCCACCCAGCAACTGCTCGCGGGCATTGATCACAAACTGGGCATAGTTTCCAGGCAGCCCCACAACGCCGCCGGACCGAGAGCCAGTTTGCGCGCTGACCCGTCCCAGCAAATCCAGGGCCGCTTGCCGCGGGCTTCTGGTAAGCGGGGTTGCTCCAACTTCCACCTGCACCGTTGGCGTGCCGACCACCTGCCGACGCGCCCCCATGACCGCTCGGATTGCCTCACGGACGTTCAGGTCGGCGTCCCGGCGAATCTCTTCGGTCTTAGCTGCCAGCCACTGCTCCGGCTCGGGCCTGCGAGCGTCGAACTCAAACCGACCCAAGTCCTTGGGAATCGCGACGGCCTTGATCTCGAATTTTGCCCCGGCCAGGTAGGCGTTGCGAATAAGCTCCAAAAACGCAGCCATAGCCCCCATAGCGAGCAGCGCGGCCAGGCCGTTTTCGTCTTCTTCCGCAATTAGTCGCTCAACCTCGGAGACTGTTGCCGCACCGACCACCAGCTTGACCTGCGCCAGGTACGCCTGCTGCATCGCAGGCTCCATTCCTTCGATGGCCTGGATGATCTGCGCCGGGGTCATACCACGAACACTGCAGGCAGCGCGTAGCGAGCTACCAGCACAGGGGCAATCATTTCGTCGATGATGCTGATCACCGGACGAACCGAGCCAGCGGCGTCTGCGCCCACCGAAACGGCGAATTCAGTTTCCAGCGGGCCGACCTTCTCGCGCTTGACCATCGACGCGGACACGAAGTCAGGGCTCAGGCTGCCCGGCTCGACCAGTTCGCGCAGGGCGGCTTCGTACGTGGCCTGCTCAACCTCGACGGGTACCTGGTCCGCCGGAATGGCATTGCCTTCGTAGTCATAGGCACCGGTCCGCGGCCATTCCCTGGCTTGCCCTCTGCCCTCGGTCTTCATCCCGGGGAACAATGACTGCCACACGCCAGAAGCCAACAGCTTCCGGTAGCGGCCGTCGATGTAGACCGATGCCCGGATCAGCGCGGCCTGCTTCGCCACGTCATCGCCGGTCCACGCGGCATTCGCGCGCGCAACGTGATAGGCGTCGGCAGCTGCGACGGTTCCGTAAAAGTCTGGCATCGGGATATCTCGAATAGGTGGAGCGGCGTGCGCTCCGGGTTTTGCGGGGGTTACTGAGCTGCAGCCAGCTTGGCTTTAAGGTCTTCCAGGCTGTCTTTCTCGCCAAACTCGACACCCTTCGCCGTAAGCTGCGCGATCACATCAGCGTGCTCTTTGGCGGCCAAGGCTTCGTCCAGCTTTTTCTGAAGGGTTTCGGTCTTGCTGTTGCCAGCAGCATCGATGCCCAGGTCCTTCAGCTTGGCGAACAGCTCGGCGCGCTCGTCGCTGTCACCAGCCGGCGCCTTGCCTTCCACGCTCAGGAAGGAGAGGCGCGAGACCCCTTTGTGCCCTTCCGGCGTGAGTTCGACGTCCTTGGTTTCGCCTGGCGCGATGAACACGACGCCCATGGCGGTGTGAACGCCTTGCAGCGCCTTGGAGTTGTTGGTCACTTTCATGGCGACCTCCTATCAGGCTACTGGTGGGGTGATTTCATCGAGGTACGCCACGGCGCCCGGCAGACGAATCTCGGTACCGCCAGTGCGGGCAATGATCCCGGTTTCGAAGCCCATGATGGACTTCTGGCGCGGGGCCAGGACGCGGCGTGGCATCGGCAGGTGGAAGCGAACCACTTCCGGGTCCTTGCGGTACGCAACCAGGCGACCACCACCGTCAGCGGAAGCGTTGCGGGCCTCGCGCAGGGGCGCGATGTCCAGCGGCTGGCCGGTCTCAGCGGTGTAGATGTTGTTCTTCCGAACGTACTCCAGCACCGTAATCATGCCGTCACCAACGCCCAATCGCGCCGTGGCGATGTAGCGGAAGGCATCAGGCGGCAGGCGCAAGGTATCAGCCCATTCAACTTCGCCGGTGTTGGTTCGGATCGAGCCCAGCACACCGTTGATGTCGGCCATGATCTGGTCAACAGTCTTGGCGGACCAGAACGTCGAGCTGCCGGTGCCGGTGGCCGCGGCGTCCACTCGGGAAACGTTGGCGTCATTGAGCAGGCCGGTCCAGCGCTTCTCGGTGCTGCCCACGAAAGCGATGCTGTTCAGCAGGCGCTCGACCTTGTCGGCAGCGGAATCCGCCTTGGTGCCGCTCAGGTTGATGCCGTACAGCTGGGCCTGGTTCACTTCTTCCAGGTTCCATTCCCAGCCGGAGCCGATCATGGCGAAGTCGTGCGATGCCTGGTCATGGGTCGCCGAGTTGAACGGCATGTCGGTGCCAGAGCCCGACAGGAACTTCGCTTCGCCGGCGGTATCGACGGTGAAGAAGGTGGTGCCAATGGCCCACGGTGCGCCCTCGGTCACGACCGGGATGCTTGCCGCGTAGTTGAACGCCGGGTAGCGGCGCGTGTAGATGCGGGTCTCGATGTTCCGGCCCTGCGCCAGAACGAACGGAAACGCCGACTGCGCGTCTTCGAAAACTTGAGGCATGTTAAGCGCTCCGATGTTTGAGGGAGATTTCGACGATGTCGCCATTCGCACCCGTGGTGTCGAAGAAGGCGCCTGGGATCAGCACGGCACCTGCGGCGGCGGTCGTCACGTAGCGGTTGGTGGCGGCGACGTAGTACACGTCATCGCCCGGCACTACAGCGGCGCCGGCGGTGACGTACATCTGGCCGTCGGTCATGAACGCGCCAGTGAAGTCTTGCGGATAGCCATCGACGAGAGTCGAGCCGGGGGCAACTGGCGGCACCGCGGCGTTCAGCACGGCCAAGCCGAGGAACAAGGTGCCAGTGGCAGCGATCTTGTGGTCGTTGCCAGCACCCGCCACGCGGAATCCTGGAGCGCCGAACGGGATGCCTTCAGCGCTCGAGACGGTTCGGCTGATCTTGTTGCACTTCTCTTCGTTGGCAACCAGGCCGGGCACGCCCTTGGCTGGAGCGTTGGTGTACGTGGTTTGGTAAGTAGCCATTGCTGTGCTCCTTATGCCTTCGGCAGGTGGGCGGTTTGCATGTCGGCAATCATCTGCAGACGCGCTTTTTCCGATTCATCGCCGACGGTCTTGCCGTCCTGCTGAATCATGTGTTGGCGGAATGGGTCATTGCCGGGCTGCTTGGCGGCATCCTCGACCAGGATCTCAAAGCGTGCGTCGACATATGCATCCGCCTTGCCGGCAACAGCCGCATCACCCAGCTTGGCGATCACGACGGCCTTGCGGATCTCGGCATCGCTTTTGCCGGTGTAGTCGGCATCGGCGATGGATTTGGCCTTGGTGATCAGGTCAGCGCGGTCTTTCACGCGCTTGTCGATGTCGGCGTCACTGAGCTGCTTGGCCTTGAGGGCGTCGATCTCGGCGTCTTTCTTCGCCAGTTCGCCATCCTTCAGCGCCAGCGCAGCGGTGTGCGCGTCGGTCAGGGATTTGATGTTTACCCCGGCATCGTCCAGCTGCTTGGTCAGCTTGTCGATCGCCTGGGCGCCTTGGTCGGTCGTCTGGACGGACAGGCCATCAACGATGACCGTACGCAGTGTGTCAGCCATGTCATGGCCTCCTTTGGGGGTGTTTGGTTGGTTGTCACCGATGCGAAGCTGCTCGCCGCCCCGAGCGCGATGCTCAAGGCTGAGGTGATTCATTTTCATGGGGCCCAGGTAGCAGTCGTACTGCTCGCCGTCTGGGGAAACGCCATCCTGAAACACGACTTCGGCGCCGTAGCCCATGGACAGCTCACGCTTGCCGGCCTCGTAGTCCTCGATGGCTTTGGCATCCATCAGCACCAGGGGCACCTTGACGAACTGCCCGTCGCGCACGACTTCTCCACCGGTCTGGCCGATGGCGACGTCCTTCCAGTTCTTGGAGGTGACACCATCGCCGCCCGGGTGGCCGTTGGTCATGGGCCGGTATGCGTAGGAGTGCATCGCGTCCTTGTGAAAGACCGCGCTTTCAGGCCGGTACACACGAACGATTGGCTTGTCGCGCAGACCGTGTTCATTGTCGGGATCGATCTCGGTGCCCAGGTAATCCTGAATGCCCGTTCGCGCTACCCGTGCTTCAGCTACCAGGTAGCCGTCCTCGGTGCGCCGTACACCCGTGATCGGCACGGAGTCGGTGAAGATCATGGGGCTAGCTCCTCGAAGATCTCAGGGCCCAGCTCAATCGCGCCACGGTATGGCTCGACCTTGTCGATATCGACGCTGCCGGGATCGTAGGTGAAAGTGATGTGAGGCTGATAATCCGGCCAGTCCCACGAGGCGCCTGCCTCGACGATGGAAACGTGCCGCCATGACAGCTCGGAGCTGTTGAACAGCAGCACCACAGCGCCTTCACCGAACTTGTCGATCAGCCTTGCACCACCCGGTGCAATCTTGAGCTGCCCCTTGCCATCGCCCGACCATGACTCGCCGACCTTCATCCAATCAACCGGGTTGCGGCTGTAGGCGACGGTGACGTGTAGGTCAGCAGCAGGGACAGTTGATTCAAAGCCCTGCGACTTGGCCCACTCGATTATCTCGGCACCGTTGGCGACCTTCCTCGACACGTACAGGGTGCGCGGCGCGGCATCGGTGACCAGTTTTTTCGGTGCTGGCGCGGATGCTGCTGATTCGGGCAAGTCCTCACCCTCCTCGCCATCGGGCATCTCGTTGCCGTACTTCTCGATGGCCGCTTCCAGGCCAGGCATGACGCTCAGCTCCACCAGCAGGTTAACTGCGGTAGCCGACAGGGCCTCTTCAGGGAACAGACCCGAATCCTTGAGAGCCTTGATGGTGTCTGCCGTGGTCTTGCCGATGTCGGCCCTTTCCTTCGCCGTGGCCTGCCACAGTGGCGCCCAGACGTAGTGGACTTCCTTCGGCCGACTGCCCAGGGAGGATCGGATCAGGCACTCGTCCAACAGGCTCATGGCCGGCTTGATCTCAAGCTTCTGGCGTGAGGCGACGTTGTCGTAGTAGTTGCGGGTGTTCTCTTCGCCGTTGGCGCCCAGGCCCGTGGAGGACTGGCCGAACATGCGCGTGCCGGGGATATCGAACGCCCCCGCCACGCCCTGCTCAGTCTTGGCGATTACCTCGGGTAGCGTGCTGAAACTGGCCGACTTGGAACTGTGTGTCTCCAGGCCATCGAGGATCAGCGTCCCGTTGATGCCTTTGGCGGTTGCTGCCAGGCGCAGGCGCTCCAGCAACTGCCGCTCATAGTTCTTGTCCTGCATGCTGGACATGAGGTTGGGGATGTTGATCACATCGATCTTGGCCTCATAGACCAGGCTCACTACGTTGGCGACTGTCTCGTCGTAGTGACGTACCGCGGGCATGGCAGCCAGCAGCACCGAGTCACCCCAGCCGAAACCGCAACCCAGCGCCAGCTCAGGGTCTGGATGCGGCGCGCCAATGAAGATGACCAGGCGGGACGGATGAATCTCGACCTCGCTGCCAGGGAGGCGGTAGGCCTTGGGCTTGCCGAAGCGTTCGCTTTGGGGGTCCTGCTCGATCTCGGTTGGGCTCAGTTGGCGCCGAGTCATGACGGTCAGGTACTTGATTCCACCCTTCCCCACGCGATCAGGCTTTAGCACTGAGGCCGTGTCGCGCTCACCGGTGCCGATGAACACAGCCGCGCCACCGAACAGGCGGGCCTTCAATAGAGCCTCCAGAGTCTTGCCCTTGACGTTCAGGCGCTCCTCTTCCGCTTCGATCAGCTCGATCTGGGCTTTGTCAGCTTGCCAGTTGCGCCAGTTGCGGCAGGCGTCCACCGCCGGGATGGTCACGCCCTTCTGGGCCGTCCAGGAGCCACGGAAGGCGTTCAGCAGCTGCTGGTCGTCCATTTCTGGGGGCGCATAGTGCGAGTGTGAAGCCTTGTCGCGCGCAGTACCCAGTCCTGCGACCAGGTTCTGCAGGCTGTCTTTCAGGTAAGTGAATGCGCTCATTGTTCGCTCACGTTCGCGAGTGTGTAGCTGCCCGCAATCGGGAAGCGCTGGACAATGAAGTAGCCGAGTGCGTCGACCGGGTCTTCAGTGCCGTCCTTGTTTGGTTCGCCTTTCTCGTCGTAGGCCTGCTGCTCCAGCACCTGGGTGGTGACCGGGCAGTTGTCGGTGTTCACCAGGTAGCGGCGCTTCTGGTCGATGTTGAGAAACATGGCATTCACGGCCAGCACCCGGTCGCGGACCATGGGGTTGGACGGGTTGACCATGACCATGAAGCCGGCGGCGCGGAGCAAGCTGTGGTCTGACTCGCTGCCGTTCACGCTCTTGCGGTTCTTGCCGCTGGCGTCCGGGTAGACCGTGATGCTGTGCCCTGGGAACCGGCGCTTCAGCTCGACGATCATCGCCGGCGTATCGAATAGGCTTGTGGCCTCTTCCAGCAGCATGGGAAGGCCTTCACGAATGACGTGGATCGTTGCCGCCATCCGGTTGATGTTGAAGTCCATGCCGATGTGCAGCTGCTCGCCCGGGCGAATCGTTGCGTCGGTGTGGTTCTGCTTGCGGCAGAAGCTCGGGTACACGCTGCCGGACGTCAGGTTGACGAACAGGCCGTCGATGTACGCGTCCACCAGGTTCGCCGGGTAGGACTCGCGCAGCGACTTGATGTAGTCCTTTGGCAGATTCTTGGCGTTCTGCCGCGTGGAGGCGTGCACGATGCCGTACAGCGGGCGCTGGCTCGGATTGGAAGCAAGCTCCTTGACGAACTTGCGATACACCCAGTTGAAGCCCTCCGGCGTCGTGGTGACGTCGATGGTGTTCATGTCGCGGCCAGGCCACACCGTGGACATCCGCGCAATGATCTTCTTCCAGGCGCTGTCGGCCTTCTTGATCGGCATACAGTCGATTTCGTCGACCAGGGCATGAGCGATGTTGAAGCCCACAATACGGTGCGGGTGCTCCATGCTCTTGCAGACGATCGTCGATAGGCACCGGCCGCGGTTGTCGCGCAGGTACACGCGCTTCTTGCTCGGCACGATGTCGGCGAACAGGCCGAAAGCCTCAGCAACCACCGGCATGGTGTCGTAGAAGATGTCGGCGATCTGCGGGTAGGTCGGAGCGAAGTAGCCCTGCGGTATGCCTGGATTCTCCAGTGCGTTGATGCAGAGCCGCACGCAGCCCACGAACGTCTTGCCGCTACGGTAGCCGCCGACGAACGCTGAAAACTTCTTGGGGTGACTGATGAACTCGAACTGCGGCCTATTGAGCTTCAGGGTCGCTTGCATCTTCTACCCCGATGATTACTTGCTTGGGCTCGGGCAGGCCCTTATTCGGGTCTTCCAGTTCGCGCTGTAGCTTCTGGATGTTCAGTCGCTTTATCTCATCGTCCAGCGACTTGTCTGGCTCTACACGGCGATTGACGTAGGCATCCCCGACTTCCTTCGCCGCCTGCTCGAGGATCTGCATTGCAAGACCGATGTTTTTCATCGACTCTGCCTTCTCCACGTACCTGCTCATGGCGCGCAGTCGATAGGCGCGATTAGCGATCGGGATGTCTACCGTCTCCTCCCTGAACCGCTTGCGAGCATCGTGAAACATCTCCACCCAGCGCTTGGCGAGGGTCTTGCTGCATCGCTTGGTAGGGTCGTGCGATTCCACCTGCTGGCGGCTCACTTCGACGTTGAATTCACGCTTGACGGCCTCTGCCACCTGTGAGGGTGTATCGAAGCAGGCCAACGCCTGAACGATGAAGGCCTTCACCTCGCTGCTCAGGGCTGCCATAGGGTTGGGTTCCGTCTATTGCTGTCTATCCTCAGGCCAACTTGAGCAGACAGGTTCCGCAGGCCCTCGATACGTTGAGTTTTCCCACCTCGGCAGGACTATTTGCAGCGTCCACCAGCACCTGGACATCAGGGCTCGCACCATAGCGGCGGACCACACCGACGAACTCCTCAACGTCGTGTCCGCGCATCTCAAGCTTTGGCAGTCCTTCCTGGGTGAACTTGGGCTGGCCGTATCCATCCTTCGCCTGAGCGATGTGGTAGAGCTCATGCTCAACCAGGGCACAGAAATCGGTATCGCTGCACTGAGCGCAGTAATCGGCGGCCAAGGTGATGATGTAGGCCGGCACATCGCCGAACCAATCTCGCATCTGCTGTTCCATCCTGGCCTTCTGCCAACCACCAGCACGGAACGCTACCTGCTCGGCCTGCCCCAGGACTGTGCGTCCCTGCTTGTTGAAGCTCGACGATGCCCACATCACCTGGATGTCTGCATCCAGTAGGTGGGCATGGTCTGGGTTGTGGATGCTGCCGGTGTCGGCAAGAATCTCGGCCTGTAGCCAGTCCCACACCTCAGGCGCTGGGGTAAGGCGGATACCGAAGTCGGACAGTTCGGATAACTCAAGCAGTGCTGCTGGAGGTTTTGGCCTGGTCAATTGGAACCACCCTGATCTCGCCCCATACAGGGCGGTAGTCGATGTGCTTGCCGTCACTACTGCGCAAAGGCATATCGGCCACTACAGCTATGCCGTCCTTCGTGTCGCAGTAGGTCACACAGCCAATACGCTCACCGTCCACAAACACTTCGCGTTGCCCTCGGCCATCGTGAGCCCAGTGCACGTGCTCGCCTGATTTATCGCCCATGCTTGCCTCCAGTGTCGCGACACAATTTGCTGATTCGCGAAACGTGTCGCGGATTACTGTTTCTTGTCGCAGCCCATGCAGTCCTCACAATGCATCGTCCGGCACAGCCAGGCTCTCACCCTTGCCCACCAGATGACCATGAAGATGTGGCGCAGTCCTGCGAGGGCCAGGGCCATGTGCAGCGTCAGGCCCGCGGTGGTTGGACCGAAGAAGACGTTCTGACTGCGGGTCATCACAACGAACCCGCTGATGGCGACCGTCGAATAGATCAGCTTGCCGAGGATGCCGTCTCGCACCCGACCACTGAGGACACACCAGGTCGCCCACAATGCGATCAGGCCGCAGGCGATGGAGTTGATCAGTTCAAGATTCATGGTGGATTGCCTCCCCCGAACCGCTGGCGGATAAGCGCCCAGAGGTCAGCGGCTTTGATTGCTCGGTTGATGGCGGCCAGAAGTGAACCGCCGAAGGTGCCCAGCAGGAAGCCGATACCGGCAACGATCTTTGGCTCGGTGACGTTCAGGTAGGCGCTGACCATACTCGTCAGGTACAGCGAGCAGGCCACCCCGGTTATCAAGAACACCATCCAGGCACGCCAGTCGGACAAGTCGTCCTTGTGCCACCAGCTCGCGACAACGGCACCAATGAGGCCCGCAATAAACAACTCGAACCTGTCGATCTTGTCGAGCAGGCGCTGTAGGTACTCCATGCGCTCGACTCCGGCTGTGCATGATTGAAGAAAAGGGCCGGTGTGAGCGGCCAAACGCTGGGGAGCAGCGGCGAATAGATCAGCCCCGGCGCGCACTCCCAGCTCGGGGCAATGGGTGTGGCGGGGCTGAAAACTTGAAACCTGGTATCCGTGGGCCTAAAAAGGGCCTCTTAAATACCACAAATATGTTGTATCACCACAAAACTGTTGTATACTGGACTCATCCAAACAACGAGGCGAGGTGATGAAGTTCAGCGAGTTCAGACGATGGTTGAAGGCCCAAGGGGTGACCTTCGAAGCAGGCAAAGGAAGCCACTTCAAAGTCACCGCCCCAAACGGCAACAAGACAACCTTCGCGGACCACGGATCCAAGGAAATACCGGAACCGACCCGCAAGGCGATCATTAAACAACTGGGGCTCTAAGGGCCCCCTTCGCCATTCTGGAAACTGAACGATCACCTCCAAGGAGTGACCCATGTACGACTTTGCAATTCGATTCGAACAGGACGCCACTGGTGTGGCCGTCTTCTGCCGGGACCTGCCAGAGCTGAACAGCTTCGGCGACGACGTCGAGCACGCGATCCGTGAGGCTATGGACGCTATCGAGACCACTCTGTCGCTGTATGTCGATCAGCGTCGGGCGATTCCAGCGGCATCCGCGCCCCAGGAAGGCGAGCACGTCGTTCACCTACCCGCGGTGACAGTGGCGAAGGTCGCCCTGTGGAACGAGCTCATCGCGCGGGATATGCGCAAGGCCGACCTGTGCCGACTGCTGGGTATTGCTCAGACCCAAGGCGATCGCCTGGTGGACTTCCTTCACACATCGAAGATGGATGCGATCGAGAAAGCCCTGGCCGCGCTCGGCAAACGCATAACGCTCTCTGTCGAGGCGGCCTGAATAGGTGCGGATGGCCGGTGCTGATCTCCGGCTAGAGCTATGTCGCGATATTCTTTTGCCGGGGTTGAAGGTAGACCTATCCAGGCCCTGCTCGCCCTAAATCCCTGTTAACGCGACACCGCATCAGCCTGCGCATTCATCCGCATAATGTAAGGGTCTTTCCCCTCCGTCCGCCGAAGGCTATCACGGCGTCGACGCCCCAATGCATCGATCTCGCCGCTCAAGTCTCGCTCCCCCCTGCGTCAGATGGTTGGTCGGGGTGCGCGGGCTGCCGGTGTTGTTTCCGTACGTCGCACTGCCGGCTATCGACGTCCAGGCCTTCCCGAAGGCTGTCCTGGCTACAGGCAAATATGAGGCAATAAAAAACCCGCACAGGGCGGGCTTAAAAATAACCCCGCACTTGGCGGGGCTTGGTGAGCTGCTAGGCTCGAATCAGACCGGCAATGATGAGGCTGGAGACGAGACCGGCACCGGTAGCGTGAATCGTGTTGAGAAACGCCAAATCGGTTTTTTTCACCATCTCGTTATCCTCCTTCGTAGTCGAGGCCGCTACGGTCGGCTCTTGCACCTTGAGATACAGCATGTATACAGCCACCAATGCCATGATTCCAACGGTGCCGGCTACGACTCCAGCCACAACAACGGATGCCGCTGCTCCAGGGAGAAATTTTGTCAATCCGCAACGCGCAAGATCGACAGGATGGATAAATACTCTCTCACTTTCTCACTCATTGCAATGGCTTTTTGCTACGCCGCGCAACTTTCGATCAAACCCTCTGTATCCAGCAGTTCCTGGGCAGCGAGCAGTGCTTCGTTTACCTGGTTATCGAGCGCCTTACGGATGTTCGAGCGCCACCGGTACCGGGTCGACTCTGGTTTACCGTCATTGTCCCAATTGGTGATGTCATACCAGGCTGCCGGCAGGACGGTCGCATAGCGCTTGCCCTCGGCGCCGGCCACCTGCGGAATTGCCCAAGTCAGGATCGCACACTCGCGGAACCGCTGCGGCGCCGGCGACTTCACCGAGTTCAGCAGCTCAAGGATTGCACCATGCTTGCGCTCGTCGTGGGTCGAGTACTTCGCCACCAGCGCCCGCCAGTGCGCCGGAGTCAGCGTCTTGTGCAGTCGGCCGAAGACCCAACAGTCCATGAGAAACGCAGCCTCTTTGCCGACGATTTCCCCCTTCTGCTTGGCGCACTGGACCTTGGGCTCGAAATCACAGCCGCCGGCAGAGTTGATGGTCTCAGCGGCCAGGGCCCGGACCACTGCGGAAATCACGTTGCGATAGATCATGCTGCAGCCCTCTTGAGTTCTCTGGTCATTGCCCGGTATTTGGCCTTGATGGCCTTCAGATCGTCGATGGTGTGCTTGCGCACGCTCTGGTCAGATTCCAGGGCGTCGACCGCTTCTTGGCCGATGCGCGCTATCAGGCCGATCCGGTAATCCACGGCGTTGCCGGAGAGGAATCGGTTGTCCTGTTTGCTTTGTGCATGGCAGTTGCGTTCATCGAAGCGCAGGTGCGGCGCCGATCCGACACTGCGGTAGTGGCCGGCATCCACGGCGTTGCCGCTCCAATCCAATGGCTTGCCGCTGGAGATGCACAGGTGGCC
>Ga0213822_1000461_pt1 | contig 31548 bp, 31 predicted proteins | sample MC6MC0908MG_FD_179872 | JGI IMG/M metagenome (GOLD analysis project Ga0213822, IMG submission 179872) | Enriched soil aggregate microbial communities from Iowa State University, Ames, United States - MC6-MC0908-MG | ecosystem: Environmental > Terrestrial > Soil > Unclassified | place: USA: Iowa...
TTTCTCCTTTTTGCGGTTTTAATAACCCTAAAATTAACTTTAATAGTGTTGATTTTCCAGATCCATTGGGACCGACAATCGCTAAAAAAGAGCCATCAGGTACAGTCATGTTAATATTCTCAAGAACTGTGTCCTTTTCATAACGATAGAAAAGATGTCTTATTTCAATAATTGATTGCAACATTTATACTCTCACCTTTAATTATAAGAATCATTCCGATTTAACATCAAGTAGTATACAATAGGAGTTTCTGATTGTAAAGGCTGAATAGCAGAACATATTAAGTACTCGCCCTCCATAAATCCATTGTCACACTCCTGATCCATCTTCATACATTAGCATGGAGGAGTGGTGAGGGTGAAAATATTTGAAAACATCATTAATCATAAAATTAACACGATAACTGCTGAAGAGCTGCTCAAATATGCGAATCAGTTTAATATTGCAGTTAATCGGCATCAGGCTAGAAAAATCGCCGAATACTTACGAGGAAAAAATGTAAATATTTTTGATGACAAAGAGCGTGCCTTTTTAGTAAAACAAATCGCTAAAGCGGCTGGACCTGAAACGGCACGTGAAGTTAATAAACTTTTTATGCAATTCACGAAGCAATAAGAAAAGCGGAAGCGCCTTGGTCAGCGGCGTATGGCCTGGAGCGCTCCAACTGAGATAAAGGAAACACGAAGAGCCGGAGGCGCATTCGTGCTTGACTTATCGTAGGGCGGAGAGCGAAGGACACTAGCCGCTAAGGCGCTGGAGCTGGACATTTCTCAAAGTCAAAGCTTATGCTTTCTTATTTCATGAGAAAAGCGGAAGCGCCTTGACTAGGGGCTAAAGATTGGCAATAAAAGCTGTGCCGCTAGCACAGCTTTTTCTTATGATTGCATAATTTGATCGAGCAAATCTTCATTAAACTTCTGTTCGCGAAGCATGGTAATTTCAAATTGATATGGAGCTTTCTTGTTGTTCTTATCTTCGCCGACATAAGGAGTTTCTAAGATTTTAGGCACAGCCATCAACTGAGGATGATGAACAATATGGTTGAGTGCTTTGAAGCCAATATGACCAAATCCAATATTCTCGTGGCGGTCCTTTCTCATCCCTACTGCATTTTTACTATCATTAATATGAAGTACTTTTAATTTATCAAGGCCAATAATCTTATCAAATTCATTTAAAACACCATCAAAGTCTTCGACAATATTATAGCCGGCATCATGTGTATGGCATGTGTCAAAGCAAACTGACAGCTTATCACTATAGTTTACACCATCCATAATCATCGCCAATTCCTCAAATGATTTTCCACATTCTGAACCTTTACCGGCCATTGTTTCCAATGCAATTTGAACTTGCTCCTTGCCGGTTAATACTTCATTTAAGCCCTCGATAATTTTCTTAATACCTGCTTCCGTTCCGGCGCCTACATGGGCACCAGGGTGAAGAACGATTTGTTTTGCCCCAATGGCCTCGGTTCTTTCAATTTCACTTCGAAGGAACCTTACACCTAATTCAAATGTGTCCGGATTGGTGCTATTACCAATATTTATGATATACGGTGCATGGACAACAATTTCTGAAATCCCATTGGCCTCCATATGTCTTCTTCCTGCTTCAATGTTCAAGTCTTCAATTTTCTTTCTTCTTGTATTTTGTGGTGCCCCCGTATAGATCATAAATGTATTCGCGCCATATGACACTGCCTCTTCACTTGCTGCAAGGAGCATATTTTTTCCGCTCATCGAAACATGAGAACCAATTTTCAACATCACATTTCTCTCCCTTCACCAGTTATTTCTTTCTTTGATCTATTCTTCGCTGCCGTTTTTTAATTTTATCCATTTCCCATTGCATTTTCTTTTTATAGCCTGGTTTTACCTTCTGCGGTTTCTTCACCATCGATTTGGCTTTTTTATCTGCCTCGTCCTCTTTCCTTACCCGCGTCTTTCGCTTATTTCGTTCATCAGCTTCCACAAATTCGTTATTTTTCAGATCCACATACTTAAACTGTATCCCCATTTTTTCTAAACGATTTAAGGCGTCTTCATCTGATATATCATAAACCGTAAGAGCAATCCCCGAATTCCCTGCTCTCGCTGTTCTACCTACCCGATGAATATAAAAATCTAGGTCTGACGGGAGTTCATAATTAATGACATGACTGACACCTTCTATATCAATCCCTCGTGAAGCTAGATCGGTGGCAACGATATATTGGTATTCCAAATCTTGAATTTGCTTCATCATTTTTTTTCGCTCACGCGGGTTTAAATCGCCATGGACACGGCCAACCTTTAAACCTTTCTCATTTAAAAAGTAGGCAACCTCTTCAGCCATCTTTTTCGTATTCGTAAAGACAATTGCTAGATAAGGATTGTAGGTCAATAATGCATCATGAACAAGTTGTTTTTTATTGCGATGCCTTGATGGCAGCAGGTAATGCTCTAAATTTTCCGCAGCTTTTCTCTTTGATTCAATCTGAATCGTCTTTGGATTTTCCATATATTTTTTAAGAAAAGGTTTTAATTTCTCAGGAATGGTGGCGGAAAAGACTAGCATCTGCAGATTTTCCGGCATTTTAGCGGCAACCTGATCCATATCTTCAATAAATCCCATATCCAGCATCATATCGGCTTCGTCAACCACAAGAATATCCGATGTATGAATGAACAGCGCTTTGTCAATCATAAGATCTTTAATTCTTCCTGGGGTTCCTACAACAATATGGGGCTGTACTTTCAATTTTTCGATGGTGCGCTGCTTGTCAGTACCACCAATATAGCATCTGGTCATGATTGGACTTTCAGGGCTGCATTGATCAGTTACTTTCAGGATTTGTTGATAGATCTGCGAAGCTAACTCCCTTGTCGGTGCAGTAATGACAGCCTGTACCTCTTGACGCTTCGGATCAATTTTTTCAAGGATCGGTAACACATAAGCAAATGTTTTCCCAGTTCCCGTTTGGGATTGACCAATTGCACTGTCTCCTTTTAATACTAACGGGATCATCCGTTCCTGAATTTCAGTTGGCTCAAAAAATCCAAACTGATTCAGGGATTCTATAATAAACGGTTGAAGCTTATAACGACTAAATCGATTTTCTTTCATATAACGACTCCTTATTTTAACAATAATCTTGTGATTACGATGTAGATTTCTTACCATAACATGTGCATCCACTTTTCTCCCGCATCCTGTAATTATAGTAAAGATTCGCCTAAATAACCAGCTAACTTTCCTTTTACCCTCATCTTTTCTATTTTTTCACTTTTTAAAAACTAAATTTAGTTTTTTCCTTGTGTATAATACCTAAACATAATTAGGGTAAATGCATAATTTAATGTATCAAGAAATGTTGAAAGGAGGTGGTCGGGATGCAGCCAAGACCAAGAATGCCTATGCAAGGCGGAATGGGTCAAGGTCTGTTTGGTGGCAGAGGCCAAATGATGGGAGCAGGAGGGAATCCATTTGGCGGAAGGGGACCGATGATGAGGCCGCCAGCGGGCCCATTTGGCGGTGGAAATTCAATGATGCGGTCAATGATGGGACCCTCCCAAATGAACCGTGGCGGCGGTGGTTTACTTTCGAAAATTCTTGGAAGAGGAGGTCAAGCTGGCGGATCAGGAGGGCTTATGGGGATGCAAGGAGCTGGAGGAGCTGGAAGAGCAGCAGGAGGCGGCGGCTTACTGCAATCTTTAAGTAATCCAGGTGGAATATCAGGAATTTTAAATAATACCCAGAATGTATTAAAAACTGCCCAATCAATTGGTCCGATGATACAACAGTATGGCCCAATGGTCAAAAATCTTCCTGCGATTTGGAAGATGTATCGAGGCTTCAAAAACGCCTCAAAAAGCTCGGATTCAGCTTCGAAAGAAACAACTAAAAAGACTAATCCTATTGCAGAAGAATCTTCAAGCAATGAATCAACTGAAATTAGGACTTCCAAGAAAATAACAAGCCGAAATAAAATTCAAATTTCAAGTTCCGAAAAAAGAAGTCAACCACAAAGTTCTAAACGTAGAAGTTCATATCAAAAAGGGAGCTCCGTACCTAAAATGTATATATGAAGGGAGAATGCCGGTGGCCCCGGCATTCTTTAATTTTTCAAAAAACATCACAGAAAAAATGTATCTTTGTATTATACCTATTAGTCTTATATAATAAATACATAGACTACGAATAATGTCTTTTAGGAGGACTTTTATATATGCAAATTATTAAAATTTCACCGCGCGGATACTGTTATGGTGTAGTGGATGCTATGGTCATCGCAAGAAATGCCGCTTTAGATAAAACATTGCCTCGTCCTATCTATATTTTAGGGATGATTGTTCATAATAAACATGTTACAGATGCCTTCGAAGAAGAGGGAATCATTACCCTTGACGGAAAAAATCGTAAAGATATTCTTGATAAAGTAGATTCAGGAACAGTTATTTTTACCGCACATGGGATCTCCCCGGAAGTAAGGGCGCTTGCAAAGAAGAAAGGTCTTGTAACAATTGATGCGACATGCCCTGATGTAACAAGAACACATGACTTGATTGAAGAGAAAACGAAACTAGGCTATCAAGTCATCTATATCGGTAAAAAAGGCCACCCAGAGCCAGAGGGCGCTGTTGGTGTTGCTCCAGGTATGGTTCATCTTGTTGAAACTCCAAGAGATGTAGAAGCATTGAAGATTGATAGCGATAAACTTATCGTTACAAATCAAACCACTATGAGTCAGTGGGATGTTTCCGATACAATGAAAAAGGTGAAGGAAAAATATCCTCATGTCGAGGTTTATAATGAGATTTGCCATGCGACACAAATACGTCAAGAAGCAGTGGCAGAGCAAGCCACCGCAGCAGATGTGACAATTGTTGTCGGTGACCCGAAAAGTAATAACTCCAATCGTTTAGCACAGGTTTCAGAAGAAATTGCTGGAACTAGGGCATATCGCATTGCCGATATTACTGAATTAGAAATTGATTGGATCAAGGATGCCAAAAATGTTGCGGTTACATCAGGTGCTTCAACCCCAACCCCAATCACAAAAGAAGTCATTACCTTCCTTGAACAATTTGACCCAAATAACGAAGAAACATGGGAACGGAGAAAAAAAGTGCAGCTTAGCAGAATTTTACCTAAAGTAAAAAAGACTGGAGAATAAGAAAAGCCCAAGCCCCTAGCGCAGGAGCTGGACAATTTTCAAAGTCGAAAGCAATGCTTTCTTATCTTTTAAGAAAAGCGGAAGCGCCTTGCCAAAGGCCTGTACATTTCACAAATTCCAATGATAAAAATTCTGACTCAATAAAGAAAAGAACCGCGTCTACCGGTTCTTTCTGTTTTATATAAATTGAAATGGGTCAGTGTTTACTTCGGATGGAAAAATGTCAACTTCATAGCCTGATTCCCGGCACAGCTTTTGCAACGCCGCAGTCAGCCCTTTTTTCATTACCTTTTCGACATTATGCCCCGGGTCAATCATGTTCAAGCCTTGCATCATCGCATCATGGGCGGTGTGATAATAAATATCCCCCGTTACATACACATCTGCCCCTTTAAATTTGGCATTCATAAAGTATTTGTTACCATCCCCGCCTAAAACAGCCACCTTTTTAACCCTAGTGGCTAAATCACCTACTACACGAACTTTTTCCACTCCAAGTGCTGTTTTCACCTTTTCTGCAAAATCTCCAAGGGTCATTTCACTGACTTTGCCAATTCTGCCAAGCCCGAGTACTTCTCCTTTATTTTCCAATGAGTATACATCATAGGCTACTTCTTCATATGGATGCGCCTTAATCATTGCTGTAAGTGCTTTTTTTAGAAGCGGCTCTGGAACAATGGTCTCAATCCGAACTTCATTCACTTCTTCAAACTTGCCAGCTTGACCTAAGTAAGGGTTAGTATGATCCCCCGGCAAAAACCTGCCAGTTCCATTAGCTGAGAAAGAACAATGGCTGTAATTACCAATAAATCCTGCTCCTGCATTGCCAAGAACTTGTCTGATTTCTTCCGCGTGACTGGCAGGAACAAATACAACTATTTTCTTAAGCTTTGTTTCAAATGTAGGCACGAGTACCTCTGCTTCTTCCAATCCTAATGCCGCTGCAAGCAGGTCATTAACCCCGCCCTTTGCTATATCAAGATTTGTGTGTGCGGCATAAACAGCGATATCATGTTTAACTAATTTTTCAATCATTTTACCCTGCACTGTATCTGTCAGCAAATTTTTAAGCGGACGGTAAATAATCGGATGGTGGGCGATAATGAGTTGAACATTTTTTTCTATTGCCTCATCGATTACATTTTCCAGCACATCAAGCGCGATCATGATCCGTTCAATCTTGCTATTTAATCGGCCAATCTGTAAGCCAATCTTGTCCCCTTCCATTGCCAGTCCTTTTGGAGAAAACTGTTCAAATAATTGAATGATTTCATGACCATTAGGCTTTTTCATCATCGATTACCTCCTCCACCAGTTTCATTTTATGTAATAACTCCTGTTTTTTTTCTATCGTTTCAGGCGTTTGTACGGCTTTATCAAGCTGATGATAAATTCGCTGCCAATTATTCTTTTCATTGAGCCATTTTTTCTTAAACACTGGATGGTGCTCTTTTACAAGATAAGGTCCTAATAATAAGCCTTCTTCTAAGCTATGACCATAGGGTTTCAAGGGGTCTGGGGCATGCTTGCCTTTTTCTGCCACAAGTACCTCGTAAATTTTTCCATCTTCCTCAAGAATTTCCTCAGCTGTCAATACCCAGCAATTGTCTAATAACCATTGGCGGATGGAAATAGCACTAATATTAGGCTGTAAAATCAGCCTTTTCACTGAACCTAGCTTGTCTTTACCCTTTTCTAAAATGCTTGAAATTAGGGCACCGCCCATTCCAGCAATCGTCACATATTCTATTTCCCCGGGCTTAACAACCTCAAGCCCGTCGCCTAATCGGACGGAAATAATTTCAGCTAACCCTTCTGATATGACATTTCCTTTAGCAGATTTATATGGCCCAACAGCCACTTCTCCTGCTACAGCGAATGTGATACCGGTATTTTTTGCTAGATAACATGGTAAATAAGCATGATCAGAACCTATATCAACTAATTTTGCACCCTTTGGAACATAATTTGCAACGGTTGCTAACCGGTTTGATAATCTATCCGAATTCACAAAAACACCACACTTTTTTTCGAAATATATTTAAAAAGGCCCTTTACAGATGCAAAGGGCCGGTTGAGAGAACAGTATAACTTTAACGATGAAACATGTCAAACATTCAAGTACACGGCAATCTCGGTTTGCTTGTACTTACTTAATTTTAGAAACCCATTCTGCCATTGCGTCTATTTGTTCTGCATTCACAAGATTCGCAGGCATACCGGTTCCTTTACCATTTTTAAGAATGTCCTTGACTTCATCCTTTGATAAACCAGTATTTTTTAATGAAGGACCCACGACGCCTTGGTATTGATCACCATGACAGCCAATACAAGTAGATTTATAAATATCTTCAGGATTAGACGAAGCAACCTCTTCTGTTTTGCCTCCACCTTTTCCTTCGCCATTCTCTTTGGCGACCTCCTTCATATCTCCAAGCCCCTTGAAAGATAAGATAAACACTAGCACAATTCCAAAAACCAAGATAATAATGTAAGGAATGGCCGGATTTCGTTTCATGTTATAACCTCCCTATGTACGTACGATGTTAATTAAATAAACTATACTTGCAAACAACTACTATTTTACTTGAAAATGAACCGAAGGAAAAGCCCTAAACTTATTTTATCACTATAATCTTCTTAAAAAGGAAAAAGAGGCTCCATAAAATAAATTTATCAGCTCAGCCTCTTGTTATCTTCCCCTATTTATTTATTAACAACCAATTAATCGTGAAATAACCATTCTTTGAACTTCCGATGTACCCTCACCAATTTCAAGCAGCTTAGCATCACGCATCATTCTCTCAACATGATATTCTTTCATATAACCGTAACCGCCATGAATTTGCACAGCTTGATCAGTTACTTCCATACAAATTTCTGAAGCATACAGTTTACACATGGCGGCTTCTTTTGAAAAAGGTCTGCCTTTGTCTTTTAACCACGCTGCTTTATACACCATATTTCGTGCTAATTCAATTTTCATCGCCATATCCGCAAGCTTAAACTGAATCGCTTGAAAGGAGGAAATCGATTTGCCGAATTGTTTCCGTTCCTTTGCGTAGGTAAGTGCCTTCTCATACGCACCCTGAGCAATACCAACAGCCATTGCACCAATTCCGATACGTCCGCCATCAAGAGTAATTAAAAACTGTCTAAATCCCTCTCCACGCTTTCCTAAAAGATTCTCAGCAGGGACTCTTACATCTTCTAATACAAGCTCCGTCGTATTCGATGAATTCAAACCCATTTTTTCATAATTATCAATGACAGTAAAGCCATCTGCATTAGTTGGGACAATAATGGCGCTAATTTCCTTTTTACCATCTTTTTCACCAGTTATGGCTGTTAAAGCTAAATGCTTAGCATAGCTGGCATTGGTAATAAAGCATTTATTACCATTAATAATAAATTCACCGTTTATCTCTTTAGCAGTTGTTCTTGTGCCTCCTGCATCTGAGCCTGCATTAGGTTCGGTTAATCCAAATGCTCCAAAAGATTCTCCTGTACAAATAGGCGTTAAATATTGTTGTTTTTGCTCCTCCGTTCCAAACAAATAGAGCGGTGCTCCGCCTAAAGAAATATGAGCAGAATATGTTATTCCTGTCGAGCCGCATCCCCTGCTTAATTCTTCCACAACAATGGCAAAGCTAACCGTATCTGCTCCGCCACCGCCGTATTCTTCCGGAAACGGAAGTCCCATAATCCCCATCTCTGCCAGCTGCTTAAATATCTCTATAGGAAATTGCTTAGTTCGATCACGGTCCAAAGCACCAGGTGCAACTTCTTCATCTGCAAACAGACGTATTGTTCGTTTAATCATTTCTTGTTCTGAAGTTAAATCAAAATTCATGTTCATCCCCCTAGAGCAACATTGTATACGCTTTCTTTTTTATTATAAGAGTAATTGTCTAAATTTCTCAACATTTAAAAATTTTTAAAAATATTATATTATGCGAATATACTATAAGCGCCTCTTTTGCATTATGTATTAAAAATTGATTAACTACTTTACCTTATTGGTAAAATGGAAACTAAATTACATTCTTTTTCCACAAAAATAAAAATAACGAAAATCAACCAAGAATTTCAGATGGATATTTGCAAAATGAGAGACAATTCAGTAAAATAAAGAAACAAATACAGAAAGTGCTTTCATTTCCTTTTAAAAAAAAAAATAGTTTACTCCCGTTAAGAAGTAAACTATTTTGTAACAGTATTTTATTCTAAGAAATCTTTTAAGCGTTTGCTGCGGCTTGGGTGACGTAATTTACGCAATGCCTTCGCTTCAATTTGACGAATACGCTCACGGGTTACGCCAAACACTTTACCAACTTCTTCGAGGGTACGAGTCCGGCCATCATCTAAACCAAAACGCAGACGAAGGACATTTTCTTCGCGATCTGTCAAAGTATCAAGGACATCTTCGAGCTGCTCTTTTAATAATTCGTAGGCAGCATGCTCAGAAGGAGATGTGGCATCTTGATCTTCAATAAAATCTCCAAGGTGTGAATCGTCTTCTTCACCAATCGGTGTTTCAAGTGATACAGGTTCTTGGGCAATTTTTAAAATTTCCCTTACCTTATCTGGTGTTAAATCCATGTCCTCACCAATTTCTTCAGGTGTTGGTTCGCGGCCAAGATCCTGTAGTAATTGACGCTGTACACGGATAAGCTTATTAATGGTTTCAACCATATGAACAGGAATGCGAATCGTTCTAGCCTGGTCGGCAATCGCACGTGTTATCGCTTGACGAATCCACCATGTAGCGTAGGTACTGAATTTGAAGCCCTTACGGTAATCAAATTTCTCAACGGCTTTAATTAAACCCATGTTACCTTCTTGAATTAGATCAAGAAATAGCATTCCACGGCCTACATAGCGTTTTGCTATACTTACAACAAGGCGGAGGTTTGCTTCGGCAAGACGTCGTTTTGCTTCTTCGTCGCCTTCCTCAATCCGATTGGCCAGTTTAATTTCTTCTTCAGCGGATAGCAAGTCAACACGGCCAATTTCTTTTAGGTACATTCGGACTGGATCATTAATCTTAACTCCTGGAGGAACGCTAAGATCATTTAGGTCAAATTCTTCGTCATCTTCTTTTGCCAATTTTTTTATATCTGGATCTTCCTCATCATTTTCACCGACCAATTCGATTCCTTGATCACCCAGAAATTCTAGGAACTCATCCATTTGCTCAGATTCTAATTCAAAATTAGCCAGCTTTTCAGCAATATCATCATAGGCAAGGACACCGATTTTTTTACCCAGTTCAGTTAACTGGTCTTTTACTTGTTCAAGGGTTAATTCATTTTCAACCTCTTTTGAACGGGCTGATTTTTCAGCAGCCATATGTCCCCCTCCTTCCAGAATCAAAGACATTTAAAATGAAATTTAAAGTAATTTACGCAATTGATTGATTTCAATACCAATTGCAGCAGCCTTACCAAAGTCACTTTGTCGCTCCGCTTCTTTTAGTTCCACTTCTTTTTCTTTTATCTTTAACAATTTTTGATAATTCAACACCTGTTTGATATAATCAGTTAATTCTTGGTTACTTACCTCATCATTTATCGACATCATTTCAATGGTGGCAACCATTCTTCTAAGATTATCATCTTGAATATAGGTTAAAAAAGCACTACTATCTGGTTCCAAATGATCCTCATAAAAACCTAACAGATATGTTATTATTGCCTGATGTTCATCAATATTAAACGTGTTTCCTGCTAGTAATTCCTGAACCTTATAAGCCACATCACGATTTTTAAGCATATGGGCAATTAAGTATCTTTCAGCCATAAAATGTGCGGGCCTTAATTCCTCCACTTGCTTTGCGATTAACAAAGGTTTCTGAGAAGGTTCACTTCTCCCATTTGACTTTCTTTTTTCAGCAAAGAAAATCTGTTTTTGTTGCTGCTTTAAGGCATCTAACGAAAGCGAAAATTCTGCTGCTAGCTGCCGTAAATAATGATCCTTTTCTACAGCTTTATTCAATTGGCTGATTTCTTTGATTATCACTTCGATATATGCAAGCCGATCTCCTTCATTCTGAAGATTTTTTCCCCTTCGAAAGTAAAGAAATTTAAATGCCATCCAGGTTAAACTTCCACCAATCACTTCATTGCGGAATTTATCGGCGCCATTCTTTTTGATATATTCATCAGGATCCTGACCATCGGCCATCATGGCTACCTTAATTTGAAAACCCGCTTCGTAAAGATGGTTGCCTGCACGGTAAGCAGCTTCAATCCCTGCTTTATCTGAATCATAACAGATTGTCACGGATTGAACGCTTTGACGCAAAAGGGATATATGTTCATCTGTCAAGGATGTCCCCATTGTGGCAATACCATTCTCCACTCCAGATCGATCTGCTGCAATACAATCGGCAAATCCCTCAAATAATACAGCATTTTGTAATTTTTTGATATTTGGTTTAGCCAAATGATAATTATATAAAATTTTACTTTTATTAAAGATTGCTGTTTCGGGACTATTTAAATATTTGGGCTCATCAGCCCCTAGAGATCTCCCTGAAAAAGCAATCGTATTACCATGTCGGTCAAAAATGGGAAACATAATTCGATCTCTGAATCTGTCGAAAAACGTTCCATCCCTTTCTCGTTTGATAATCAATCCGGCTTTTTCCATCCATTCAGGTGAAAAATCCCTTTTAGAAAGGAATTTACAAACAAAATCCCATGAATTTAATGAATACCCAATTTGAAACTTATCAATCGATTCTCGGGTAAAACCTCTTCCCAATAAATACTCTAATGCATGCTGACCTTCTTTTGTATTTACCAGTAAGTGATGGTAAAATTTCCGTAATAGCTCGTGAGCATCTAGCATGGATTGATGCTCATTGGAAACCTTTTTTCCACCATGTGCTGAAGATAAATTAATATCAAGGTCGATATTTACCTTAGAAGCTAATTTAATGGCTGTCTCTTGGAATGATATTCCTTCCAGCTCCATTAAAAAGGAAAATACATTTCCCCCTGCTCCACAGCCAAAGCAATGGAAAATTTGTTTATCAGGTGACACTGAAAATGATGGGGTGCTTTCACCATGGAAAGGACACAATCCGAAGTAATTTCGCCCCTGTTTTTTCAGTTGAACATAATCGCTAATAACTTCGACAATATCAACAGCCTGACGAATTTGGTCAATCTTTTCTTCGGCAATACGGTCTGCCATGAAAACAACTCCATTTGTACTACAGGTATTCGGCAGGCAATCATTAAATTCCTGCAAATTTCGACAAAATTTTCGTTAATTCTGTCATAAATCTTACTCGACCCTCGGATTGAAAAGGTTTTGGTCCTTTTCTGTATTTTTCCCTTCTCCTTGCCTTAGCATTTAAGAACCGTAAATCAAGGGTAGTTTGAATTCCATTTTCATCAAATACAACTCCCTTTTGGGATATAACATGAACGCCGTTATGCAGCAATGTGGAATGCCAGTCCAATATCCTGCGTAATGACAATTTCTCCTTTACCCGCATGGTTCATAATGAATAAGTCCGCCGCTTCCATTCCTGAATCAACATATTTCCATGTTGCATTTGTATTTATTTCTTTCACATGATGATCATAGGAAGCAATACAAAAACTTCAAAGAAAAATTTGGAAGCTATTTCGACAATTTCTTCTTTGACGAGGCAAGAATCTGCATCGACAAAAATAGCAGAAATGCTTTTTACATAAGTATTAATTCTACATTACTCCACATATTCCTTCTTAAAGAACTAATTTTTATTAAAGGATTTATGTCGAATTTTTTTAGGGTCCCTGCCTTGACATCTAACAATAAATAGTTTATTCGTTCCCATGCAACTCTAAACCTAAAAAGATATATTTTTATCACAATTTTTTATTATAGTATATTCGTTATCATTTTGCCATAATTTTTTCTCGTTTTTTTAACCAGCTTACGTCTCATTTCTTATTCACTCAGTATTAAGTAATTCCTTTTGCACGGCTCCGCCCCTTTTCTTCACAAGAAAAAACACATAATCAAATGATTATGTGTTAGGGTCTGCCCCTTTGAATATAATTTAAGATGACATTTGCTGTTTCCTCGACTGCCTTGTTGGTTACATCGATAACCGGACACTTTATTTTATTGACGATCTTTTCAAAAAAAGTTAACTCTTCTTTTATCCTATCAATATTTGCATAGCTTGCTTGATCATTTAAACCTAAAGAAATCAATCGTTCACGTCTAATATTGTTTAATTTTTCAGGACTTATTTTCAATCCAAAGCATTTTTCAATGGGAACCTTATAAAGTTCTTCTGGAGGATCCACCTCAGGTACTAGTGGAACATTTGCCACTTTTAACCGTTTATGTGCCAAGTACTGTGATAATGGTGTCTTGGAAGTTCTCGACACGCCGATTAATACAATATCTGCCTTTAAAAGCCCCCTTGGATCCCGGCCATCATCATATTTCACCGCAAATTCGATGGCTTCAACCTTTTTGAAATAATCCTCATCAAGCTTTCTCACAAGGCCCGGTTCACATAAAGGTGTTTTCCCACTAAATACTTGAATTTTGTCCATAATTGGGCCCATTAAATCAACAGCAATGATGCTTTCCACTTCAGCTCTTTCCTTCAAATATGTACGCATTTCTGGTTTGACTAATGTAAAGGCCACCATACCTTTGTCATGCGAAACAAGTGATAACACTTCATCGATATGTTCCTTATCCTCTACATAGGGAAATCTTTTTAATAACATACCCGAACCATTAAATTGGCTAATCGCCGCTTTCGTAACTAATTCAGCTGTCTCCCCGACTGAATCAGAGACAACATAAATGATAGGCAAACTCATTCTCCCTCATCAGCTCCTCTTAAAAAATCTAATGTTTACTCATCACCTAACGATACAAAAGCTTTTGTGATGTTAGTTTTCGTGACTCTTCCAATTACCTCATAACCTTTTTCTGATTTTTTAACAACAGGCAGGGCATCTATTTGTTTTTCAATTAATTTCTTAGCAATATCAATTAATAAATCTTCTCGTTCACACATGGTTATATTCGGCATCCTAGTCATGATGATATTAACTGGAATACTTGAAAGCTCCTGCTTTCCAATACTTGCTCTCAGCAAATCCTTTCTTGAAAGAACCCCGACAAGGCTTGAGTTTTGATCAACGACAAATAATGTTCCTACATCCTCAAGAAACATCGTGCAAATAGCATCGTAAACGGAAACATTTTCACTTACGACCACAGGAATAGACTGATAATCCTTCACATAAATTTTTTGCAGATTTTCCGTCAATAATTGTGCCCCCGATTTCCCCGTATAAAAATATCCGACTCGAGGTCTTGCATCTAGAAAACCAGCCATCGTCAAAATAGCAAGATCCGGCCTTAACGTTGCCCTGGTCAAGCTTAATTGATCCGCAATTTGCTCTCCTGTTATAGGTCCATTGTCTTTCACTATTTGCAAAATATGCTCTTGGCGTTTAGTCAGTTCGATTGTCCTCACCACCTTAAAATACCCATTAATAAATTTAAGTTATCTTAGGATTATTATATACTACTTACTTTTCATTTTAAATGAATACAATTCCATCTAAATAAAAGGCGCGGAAGCCCCGCACCTTTTCAAATGTTTAGTTTCAACGCCTATACGCTTCCGCTTCTCTTATTAAAATACCATTTTTTCTTGTAAAAAGCCTACAAGCTCTGTTATTGGAAGCCGTTTCTGTTCCATTGTATCCCGGTCTCGTACGGTAACCATGTTGTCTTCTTTTGAATCAAAATCATAAGTAATACAGAATGGCGTTCCAATTTCATCATGTCGGCGGTAACGTTTACCGATTGAACCAGCATCATCATAATCAACTGTGAAGTATTTTGATAAAGAAGCAAAAACTTCTCTCGCTTCATCAGACAGCTTTTTCGATAATGGAAGTATAGCTGCTTTAAATGGTGCAAGGGCAGGGTGGAAATGCATCACCGTTCTTGTTGTACCATCTTCCAGCTGCTCTTCAGCATACGCATCAATCAAGAATGCAAGTGTTACCCTATCGGCACCAAGTGATGGTTCAATACAGAATGGGACATACTTCTCATTCGTTTCCGGATCAAGGTAGTTAAAGTCCTCTCCAGAGAATTGCATATGCTGCTTCAAATCATAATCCGTTCTTGAAGCAACACCCCATAATTCGCCCCAGCCAAATGGGAACTTAAATTCAAAATCAGTTGTCGCATTACTATAGTGTGAAAGTTCATCTTCAGAGTGATCGCGCAGCCTTAGATTATCTTTTGTAAGGCCTAATGACAATAACCATTCTTCAGCGAAGCTCTTCCAATAGTGAAACCATTTCAGTTCCTCACCAGGTTTACAGAAAAATTCAAGTTCCATCTGTTCGAATTCTCTTGTACGGAATGTAAAGTTACCTGGAGTAATTTCGTTCCGGAAGCTTTTACCGATTTGCGCGATCCCAAACGGCAATTTCTTTCTCATCGTCCGCTGCACATTTTTAAAGTTAACGAAAATACCTTGTGCTGTTTCCGGACGCAGAAAAATTTCATTCGTGCTTGATTCTGTTACGCCTTGGAATGTTTTAAACATTAAATTGAACTGACGAATTCCGGTAAAATCATGACTGCCACAGTCTGGGCAAGCAATGTTATGCTCTTTGATCAGTTCTTCCATTTTTTCAAATGGCAGGCCGTCAACTATCATTTCTAAGCCCTTTTCCTCAAGCGCATTTTCAATTAATTTATCAGCGCGATGGCGTGCTTTACAATTTTTGCAGTCAATCATCGGGTCATTAAAGTTGCCAATATGTCCTGATGCTTCCCAAGTCCTTGGGTTCATTAGGATACTTGCATCTAAGCCAACATTGTAAGGAGACTCTTGGACGAATTTCCGCCACCATGCAGCCTTTATATTGTTTTTAAATTCCACGCCTAACGGACCGTAATCCCAGGTGTTTGCAAGACCTCCGTAGATTTCTGAACCTGGAAATATAAACCCTCGGTGCTTTGCATGCGAAACGATTTGTTCCATTGTTACAGTCATTGTTTTTGCTCCTTTTCCCTTATTAATAAAACAAAAAAACTCTCATCCCTATGCTTTAAAAGCATAGGGACGAGAGTTACCCGCGGTTCCACCCTATTTGCTGCTAAAAAAGCAGCCTCCTTAAATCGTGTTTCATTAACACGCGATTGCTCAGGAACGCCTTCGTTAGTGCCCTATACCCTAGCTCACACCATCCTAGGTTCGCTTTTATAGAGTTGACCAAGTACTACTTTCCGTCACAGCAATTATTGATTTAAACAGAATTTTAACTAAAACTCCAAACATTGTCAACAAGACGTTATAAGAGATTGCGAAATTGATCCATGGAATTTAGAAATTTCTTTGTTTTGAGATAAAGTCCTGAATACTCTTCATAGTAGGCGGTAATTACTTTTTTTAGTTCTGCCTTCGTTTCGTTCTTAACAGAAATAGTACCTAACCTTGTAAGATCAAAATAATAAAATAGCCGTAATAATTTTACCGATGCTGGTGATAATTTAAAATGGTATGGATCTTTATCCAAGCAACGGTGACAAATAAACCCGCCTTCACGAATGGAAAAAGAAAAATGTCCGTCTGTATTGCCGCAAACGGAACATTGATTTAGGATTGGAAATAATCCCAATACATTTAACATTTTCATTTCATATATATTCATAAGAATATCCGCTTCGTAGCCTTCATTCATGTAATTCAATGTTTGATAAAGCAACTCAAAATGAAACGGGTTTGGTTTTTTTTCCTCCGTACATTTATCGGTTAATTCAACAATATAACTAGCATAGGCAGTTAAAAAGATATCTTCACCGATTGAACGCATGGAAGTAATAATTTCTCCCTGTTGCAGGCTTCCTAAGCCGGAACCTCTTTGGACGAGAAAATATCCATGTGTAAAAAGCTGGGTAATAGAGGAAAGCCGGCTGTTAGTCTTTTTAGCGCCCCGTGCCATAACGGCCACCTTTCCCCATTCCCTTGTATATAATGTGACAATTTTATTGGTTTCACCATAATCTGTTGTTCGAATGACGATGCCTTCACACTTCTGAAGCATTAAAAGTCACCTTCTTAAGTAGCGCGAAAGACTTGCTTATGAAACGGGAAAATCGATTTGTGCTAGCTCTTCATTCAGATTTCCGGGTATTTCTTGGTTTTCCTTCTCAAGCTCTTTGAAGAGAAGATATGTGTCAATATTACCTGTCTGGAGGAATACTTTCCACGTAAAATCCATCATCGAAAACCCCACCTTTCGTTATTTAGACTAGCCTAAAGTAGCATCCCAAACCTTACATTTATCATAGCCTGCCTTTGCCAAAATCATAAGACGAAATATTTGTTAATGTTGTCCATGCATAATCTTAGAAATAACGTAATATTTTAATTAGGGTTATAAGTTAGTATTCATCTTCATTGAAGCCATAATCACGAAGTTGGGACATCTTATTGCGCCAATCCTTCTGAACTTTAACCCAAAGCTCTAAAAATACTTTTGACCCAAGGAGATTTTCAATATCTACACGGGCTCGTTTTCCGATTTCTTTCAACATACTTCCTTGTTTTCCAATAATAATACCCTTTTGAGAATCTCGCTCTACAATCACTGTTGCCATAACATGAATAATATCCTTACCCTCTCGCCGTTCCATTTTGTCCAGGACAACAGCCAATGAATGGGGAATTTCTTCTCTTGTTAAGTGCAGGGCCTTTTCTCTAATAAGTTCAGTAATGATAAACCTTTCTGGATGATCGGTCACCTGATCAGCAGGATAATATTGCGGCCCCTCAGGTAATAAGGATTTTATTTGTTCTAATAGTCGATCAATATTATTTCCTTCAAGTGCAGAAATTGGCACAATTTCTTTAAAGGAATATTTTTCTTTATATGATTCAATAATCGGCAACAGATCATCTGGATGAATTTGATCAATTTTATTAATAACTAGAAAGATTGGGGTATTTACTGTTTGAAACTTTTCAAGAATAAATTCTTCCCCACGTCCAAATCCTTCTTCGGCATTTACCATAAATAAAATCAAATCAACTTCTTTAAGCGTATTTTGTGCTACCTTCATCATAAAGTCGCCCAATTTATGTTTTGGTTTATGGATACCTGGTGTATCAATAAAAATCATTTGAGCATCAGGAAGTGATAATACCCCTTGAATTTTGTTACGTGTTGTTTGCGGCTTATCGCTCATAATGGCAATTTTTTGGCCAATCACTCGATTAAGGAAAGTCGATTTCCCTACATTAGGCCGGCCAATAATGGAGATAAATCCTGATTTGTATTCATTTTCACTCTGATTATTTAGCATGTAAATCCTCCGGAGTAAAGGCAACAGGCAATAATTCTTCTACAGTAATTTCTTGTATATCACCTTTTAGGTTTGTTAGAACCACTTTCATATCTCTTGGGCATAGTTCTGAAATGACTTGTCGGCATGCACCACAAGGAGAACATGGACGATCTGTATCGGCAACAACGGCTAGCATTTGAAAATCCCGATCACCTTCTGAGTAGGCCTTAAAAAGAGCGGTACGTTCTGCACAATTGCACATACTGTAAGCGGCATTTTCAATATTACAGCCTTGGTATACTTTTCCGTCTGTTGTTAATAATGCTGCTCCAACTCCAAAATTGGAATAAGGAACATAGGCTTTTTCTCTTGCCATTTTTGCATCTTGAATTAATTGTTCGATGTTCACAAAATTTCTTCCCTTCCAGCATTAATCTGCTGTTTCTTTATTTTACCTCAAAATTCAGAGAAAATCATTACTTGCAACAAAAAAGTAATAAAAGATTTAAAAGAGTTAGAATTTTCTCATAAATCAACTTGCCATCAAATTGAAAGCTGATTAAGTCATTTTACCGAATTAGAAAATTCTTTTCAAATCAGCGAGTTCAATTTCATATGTATCACACTAAAACAGCTTCAGTACATATGGTAAAAAGATGACAATACCAATAACAACTGAAAGAGCAGCATAAACTAAGACAGCTCCTGCTGCCATATCCTTGGCTTGTTTTGCAAGAGGATGATAGTCTGCCGTAACAAGATCCACCACTCGTTCGATTGCAGTATTCAATAATTCTAAGGCAAACATCCCTCCAATCGTGAAAAGGATGAATATCCATTCTATTTTTGTAATCGAAAAGTAAATGGAAATCAGTAACACAATAATCGAGCTTATAAAATGGAACCGCATGTTTCTTTCCATCCTGAGTGCCGTCAGAATCCCCGAGAAGGCAAAGGAAAATGAACTTTTTAATGGGTATGACTTATCTTGTGAGTCCATACTCATTTAAAATTTCCTTTTGCAGTGTAAACATTTCCTTTTCCTCATACTCAGTCATGTGGTCATAACCTAACAAATGCAGAAATCCATGAACTGCTAGAAAACCAAGTTCCCTTTCAAAAGAATGGTCATACTCCTCTGCTTGTTCCTTTGTTCTTGGTATAGATATAATAATATCTCCTAAGACTCTCGGCATCTCTACACCTGTTAATTCCATTTCCCCTTCACCAAGCTCCTCCATAGCAAAAGAGATCACATCTGTCGGCATGTCCTTACCTCGATATTCTCGGTTAATCTCCTGAATTTTATCATTCGAAACAAATGTTACGGAAACTTCACTGTGCTCTTCAATCTGCTGTTTGTTTGCGGCAAAATTGATTATCCTTTCGATTTCAAGCATTTGTTGTTCTGATAATTCATTGGTTTCGTCAATACAATCAATAAGTAATGTCATGCTTGCTTCACCTTCTTTGTCTTTGTCATTTCAGGATACTCAATTCTCGAGTGAAAGATTCCCTTTAATGTCTCACATAACGTGTGAGATACGGTTTCAATTTCTTTAATTGTAATATCACATTCATTTAATTGACCATCCTGCAATCGGTCAGCGACAATTTTCTTAACGAGCGATTCAATTAATTCCGGTGTAGGCTGTGATAAAGAGCGAACTGCTGCCTCAACACTATCGGCAATGCCAACCACAGCAGATTCCTTTGTCTGTGCCTTCGGACCGGGATATCGAAACTCCTCTTCCTTTATTTCAGCGTCACTTTGAAGTGCCTTGTGGTAAAAGAATTTTAACAATGTTGTCCCGTGATGCTGCTCGGCAATATCAATAATTTCTTTAGGCATATGATATTTCTTCAATATTGCTACCCCGTCTATGACATGGGCAATAATAATATTCGCGCTTTTATCGGGTGGCAGGCGATCATGGGGATTATCATGATGCATCTGGTTTTCAATAAAAAAGTTTGGTCTTTTAGTTTTCCCAATATCATGATAATAGCTCCCAACTCGAGCCAAAAGCCCATTCGCCCCAATCGCCTCACAGGCAGATTCCGCTAAATTAGCGACCATAACGCTGTGGTGGTAGGTTCCTGGAGCTTCCATTAAAATTTTTCTAAGAAGCGGATGGTTCGGATTGGAAAGCTCGATCAGTCTCATCGTCGAAAGTATTCCAAAGCTAGTCTCAAATAAAGGGAGCAATCCAATGGTTAATACAGCAGATCCAATACCGGAAACAAGGGCGGTAATAAGATAATACCCATATTCTAACCCTGAAAACTGCCCATTTGGCAAAAACATTAACGCGCATATGGTCAAAACATTGACTATTGCCGCAAATGTTCCAGCTTGTAGAATCTTTGTACGATGATTCTGTGTGTTCAAAAATAGGATTGCTGCTAGAGCACTGAAGAGAATATAAATTCCTTCAGAAAAATTGAGTGTCCCAGTAACCCCTTCATTAAATAAAACACTCCCGGAAACCGCCATAATGATCGACATTAGAATCGCAAGCTTCTCATCAATTAAAATCTTAATTAACATTCCTCCCATTGCAGCAGGGAAAATATAGCCGATGCCAGCAAAATTAAAAATTTGCAGCATACTAATAATTTTCATAATGAAAATCGAGAGTATGAATATTATCCCATACAATAACAAGAACGTTTGCCGTTTCTCAGGGAGAGATTTCAATTGATAAAAATAAAAATAGATCGCTGAAAGAATAATGGTGATTAGCACAACCAATCCAATAAACGGCTTAAAAGAATAATCATTGTTTAAAAGACCGACCAGTTTTAATTGCCGATAGATATCTTGATTAATTAACTTGCCTTCCTCGACAATAATTTGCCCTTGTAGGATTTTCACAGGTTCTACGCTTTCACCCGCCTGCCTCCTGAGCTCTTGTGTTGCACTTGGATCATAAAATTCATTTTGAATGACAGCATATCTGCCTAGTTCGATTGCTGCCAATCTTAAATTATCGTTTAAAGTTGTATATTTTAATTCTTCTTCGACCCTTTTTTTAGCGTTTTCCACTTCATCAGTTGAAATTCTTTTTGTCATGACATTGTTAATCGCTGTAACAGTCAAATCCTTGGCAATTGACAAATCATCATTACCGGATTGGACTAGAGCCGTAAAAACTTGATTTGAAAGATCCTTTGAAACACCAGCCGTCAATTTTGCTTTTACTCTTGTCACTTTATCAGCAGTACTCGGTTCCACTTTTTCCGGTTTATCATCGGTAGGTATTTCCTCCTGCTTCTTCATTTCTTCCTTTATTTCATCATTTACCTCTATCGCTGCTTGAAAAATAGAGGTAATTAAATCAACCCGATTTTGGGTGTACTCATTTTTCAAAGCATAGACAGGCTGCACCTGGTTAATGGCTTCTTTCCGTTTATTTTCTGTACTTTTCTTATCCTCTACTGTCCCCGGGGATCGAATTGTTTTTTCAGCAACCGAAAATAGACTTAAATCCAATTTTTCCGGTTTTACATTACTGTACATGGCTCCAAAGAGGACAATCCCTAATACAATAAAAAATAGTATCCGAAAAAAATTAATATCGAGTAGTTTTCGTATCCGTATGAAGTGTTGCTGTAGTTTATCCAACTAAATCCCCCCGACCACGGCCCATAAATCAAGTATTTTGCGAAAGAATATACATATTATTACTGAAAGTGTGCTTTATGTAAAATGATAACAGTTTTTTTTAGAAGTTTCATCTTTTATAAAGAAGAAGTCCTATTTTGATATCGAAAAAGGGATAAACCCCTTCAAGGTTTATCCCGCATTTTAGTGCTGAATGGCTTTTTTCTCATAGGCCTCGATAATTCTGCCGACAAGTGGGTGACGAACAACATCACTTTGTTCTAAAAAGATAAACGAAATGCCGTTTACATTTTGCAAAATTCCTTCTGCCATAATAAGACCCGATTTGGCCCCCCTTGGTAAATCAATTTGCGTTTGATCACCAGTAATCACCATTTTCGATCCGAAGCCCAGTCTTGTCAAAAACATTTTCATTTGCTTATCGGTAGTGTTCTGTGCCTCATCTAAAATAACAAAGGCATCGTCCAATGTACGGCCTCTCATATAGGCGAGAGGAGCAATTTCAATTGTCCCGCGTTCAATTAACCTTTGGGTATGTTCTGCTCCTAGAATGTCATGCAATGCATCGTACAAAGGTCTTAAATATGGATCCACCTTTTCTTTTAAATCGCCCGGGAGGAAGCCAAGACTCTCGCCTGCTTCGACCGCTGGTCTGGTCAAAATAATTTTATTAACCTGACCGGTTTTTAAGGCATTCACGGCCATAACTACAGCGAGATAAGTTTTACCTGTTCCAGCAGGTCCAATCCCAAAGACGAGGTCATTTTTCTTAATAGCCGTCACATATTGTTTCTGTCCCAGCGTTTTAATCCGAATTATTTTACCTTTAACATTTTTGCCGATTTCTTCGTCGTACAAATTCACAAAATAATCGAGCGTTCCTTTATGCGCCATTTGAATGGCATAAAGGACGTCTCGTTGGCCTATGTTTATCCCCTTCCGAATCACAAATATTAATCGGTCCAGTATTTGACCGGCGATGTTGACCTTTTCTTCATCGCCTGACAAGCTGACAGATTCACCTCTTGTGATAATGGAAACACCGAGCTCTTGCTCAATCATTTTTAAATTTTGATCAGAATTTCCCAGCAGGTTAACGGCCTCTGCCGGATTTTCAAGCTGTACTTTGATCGTTGTTAATTTTTCTGTCATTCAGGAGTCTCCTTGGAAATCGGTTGTCCGACTGCAATGTTTTCAATAATCTTAAAATGAATAGCTAATATAACCTTACCATCTTTATACTCTTTGTGTAAAATTTTTTCGTCTATGATCATAGCATCTTCATCTAACTTGCTTTTTATTTCTTTTTTTGCCAGCTCCAGCGCACTTTGTTCAGCCTCTTGCTTCGAATAAGAACGTTGAAATTCTTCTCGTTCACGAATGGTTTTATTAATATAAGAAATCGGCAGCTCCCATTTTAGAAAATGAATTTTATGAACATTTTTTTCTGTTTCATATTTCTTGAATTCAGTTTTCCCAAAACCCCAAATAGGTATATCAAAATTCCCTAGTAAAAGTGAATGCTTTTGCTCTTCCTTGCCAGTAAATACTTTAAAATTGGTTACTAAAGGAAGCTTGACGTCGCTTTTATACCAGGTTTCTCCCCATATCTCACCTTTAGCTGCAACCAATTCAGTTGATCCCCCTTCTTGCCCATATACTCCTGAAACCAGTAATTGCCCCTTTTCCACGTGATCATTTTTATCTACAACCGGTTGTCCTGCTTCAACAAACCGCCGTACAATAATAGCCTTCTTTTTCGCAATTAGATTCTGCGGGGATAATTGCTCCGTTTTTTTCGGCTCGTTCTTTTCCACCACTTGCAGATGATAGGTTGTCCCCTTTAATTCCACACCAACCCACGTTAGGGCACCGATATTATCAGTTAATCGTCTCTGAATACCTTCCACATTGTCGACAAATAACTGCACCTTGCCAATTTTAACGCCCATCTTGTCCAATTCTTTGCGAATTTGATACTCTGTAGCCGGTTTAGCCCCTTTTATTTCAATACCCCAAATTACATTCGATAAGAAAAAAATGATGAATAAAAAGGCGGCTGCTCCCAACATAAAGCCGCTATTTTTCAACAGTCTTCTTAGTAAAAATGGCGCGCCACTTCGTTGTAAAAAGGAAATTTTACAATCACTTTTACGTGCGAACTGTCTCATTTTCAAAGCGTCCTGAACTCTCATTTTAAAGGTGATTGTCTCAGTCCCATGCCGTTTTACATTCCAAATATGAAGGCCGTTTCTTGTTAACACATTTAAAAAGCGCTCAAGCCCCTTTCCTGATACTTTCACGGTTACTCTGCCATAAAGAAATTCGATCCACTGGTTCTTCATTTTGTTCCTCCCGTATTATCAGTTATATAAATGACCTGATCAATTTTTCCTTCGAGTAAAATTTCTTCAGGTAAAATCGTTTTAATCACAAAAGTCTTACCTTTAATTAATAATTGACCTTGCTTTAACAGCAAACGGAGTTCTTTATCGGTAAATGCCAGCAAGCCGCGATGATTTTCAATATATATATGGATTTGCCCAATCATGGTAATTCGGGGCAAATCCATCATGACATCTTGAGGAAGATCCATTTTATTAGCCATCCAGTTTCGCACCCGTTGGCCCCATTTTTTTGCCATAAAAAAAGAACCCCCTTTCATCTCATATTTATGAAATGAAAAGGGGTTCTAGCACATCTTTTTCGTTTGATTTCTTAGCCTCTTTTTGCAAGATAAGGTTTTTTAGAGCGTGGCTCGCCAAGAATTTCCGACCAAATAATTCCATTAATTAATGTTTTTGGATCTGGGTCATTAGAAATAATGGGATCACTTTCGTTCTCTCTAGCTTGCATTGTCTGATCCTTCAGCTTTTCACTTTGCAATCTAGTTGCAGCCATTCCCATTCGACTGGATTCAGATTCTTGTCTGACTTGTTGATACTCTTTTTCAAGATTTTTTATATTATTTTGCGGCAACGCTGTTTTTTGGTCTGTTCTGGTGCTGGTTTCACCTAGTTCATTATTGGTAAGCTCTTTAAACAGCGTTCGAATATCCTCCATACCATTTGTTGAAAATGGCTTTTTTGGGGAATGTCCCTGACTGCGTTTTGCTTTACCAAATATCGTTGAGATGATTCCGACAATAATCATGAATAAAATTGTTTCCAAAGCTCCCACCCTCCTCTTTTGTTGGCCAGCTCAAGCGCCTAGCCCCTCGGGTCATAAGCCGCCCCGCTGTGGTGGCTGGGAAACTGCCTCATCAAGGTTCGTCTTATGCCTGTCGGGGCTGTGCAAGGCGCTTGCGCTTTTCTTAATAAGTGGGTTTTACTTTTCGTCTTTCTTCTCACCAGTCATTTTCCCGATAGAACCTCTCATATCAGTATCAGCTGAGATGTTTTTAAAGTTCATGTAGTCCATCACACCGATATTTCCTGATTTAAGGGCTTCAGCCATTGCAAGTGGAACCTCTGCTTCTGCTTCCACTACTTTGGCTCTCATTTCAACTACTTTTGCCTTCATTTCTTGTTCGGAAGCGACGGCCATTGCCCGGCGCTCTTCTGCTTTTGCCTGAGCAATTTTCTTATCAGCCTCTGCTTGTTCTGTTTGCAATTCTGCACCTATGTTTTTACCGATATCAACATCAGCAATATCAATTGAAAGGATCTCGAAGGCTGTACCCGCATCAAGTCCTTTTGACAATACCGTTTGCGAAATTAAATCAGGATTCTCAAGAACCTTACTATGGCTGTCCGATGAACCAATTGTCGAAACAACCCCCTCACCAACACGGGCAACAACTGTTTCTTCACCGGCACCACCGACGAGGCGCTCAATATTGGCACGAACGGTGATTCTGGCTTTTGCTTTTACTTCAATACCGTTCATCGCGACACCAGCGATAAATGGTGTTTCAATTACTTTTGGATTAACACTCATTTGCACCGCTTCTAAAACATCCCGCCCTGCAAGATCAATCGCGGCACAGCGTTCAAATGATAGTTCAATATTGGCACGGTGGGCAGCAATTAGAGCATTAACGACTCTATCCACATTCCCTCCGGCAAGGTAATGACTTTCAAGTTGATTGGTAGTGACATTTAAACCAGCCTTATGCGCTTTAATTAGCGGATTCACCACCCTGCTTGGTGTAACCCTTCTAAGTCTCATTCCAATTAATGTAAAGATACTAATACGGACTCCTGCAGCAAGTGCTGAAATCCAGAGCATAACTGGTACAAACGTTAATAAGATTCCTAAAAGAATCAAGGCAACAACAACTACGGCAATAATAAAAATAGTTCCCCCGGATACTGCATCCATTAACGATAACCTCCTAATGATTTATTTGACCTCTCTAACAACAATGCGGGCACCTTCTACCTTTATGACTTTCACTTTGGCGTTCTGCTCAATAAAGTCCCCTTCACTCACGACATCGATTCGTTCATTATGAATAATAATCGTTCCAGCCGGGCGTAAAATGGTTAAGGCGGTTCCTACTTTGCCCAAAAGATCTGTGCGATTAATATTCGAAACATAGCCATCTTCTTTTCTGGCTGTATCAAACAAAACCATTTTATTAAAAAGAACAAGCTTTCTACCAAATATCTTAATCATCATAAAGAAAACAAAAATAGAAATCATGATGGCTATAAAGATTGAAACCCCTATTTGCAAGGCATCCTCGCCTGCTATAAAAAGGCTTAAAATTAAAGCAGCAACACCAAGTGTTCCGGCGACTGCCCCTGGCAGAAAGAACTCCAGGAAGATAAGCAAGATTCCTGCAACAAATAATGTTAAGGTCCCATATCCAGCAAGCCCCGCCTGGAAATGCCCATAAAAGAACAAAATAAGCGCCAATAAACCAATGAATCCTGCTATGCCAAATTTCGTTGAAAAAAGCTCCAGCACAATGCCAACTCCTGCTATTGTCAAGAGAACAGTTACAACAATCGGGTCAGTAAGAAATTCAATCATTCAAGGCCCCCCCCTTCTTTCCCTTCAACTGACTCTATGTATTACGTGTAAAGATGGAAAAGGTTTCATTTTTTTCAAAATAACTTAAAAGACCGCAAGCAATCGTGGCCTGCGGTCTTTATGTCAGAATACTATGAAAGGTGTTGTTGTACAAATTTATTTACGAGTGACCCATCTGCTTTACCCTTTACTTTAGGCATAATCGCAGACATCACTTTTCCCATTTCCGCTTTTGATTTTGCACCAACTTCAGCAATCGTATCTTTAACGATTTCTGACAGCTCTTCTTCTGAAAGCTGTTTCGGTAAATACAACTCAACAATGGAGAGCTCGGTATGCAATTTTTCAACTAGATCTTGACGACCAGCCTTATCAAATTCATGGAGGGAGTCTTTGCGTTGCTTTACTTCGCGAGAAAGGACTGTTAGCTCTGCATCTTCGGAAAGCTCTTTTGTTCCAAGCTTGATGGCTTCATTCTGCAATGAAGCTTTGACCATCCGAATGACTGAGAGTTTGTCTTTTTCCTTGTTTTTCATCGCTTGTTTCATATCATTATTCAAACGCTCGAGAAGACTCATGTATTACACCCTCTCTTAAAACTTACGTTTTCTTGCTGCTTCAGACTTTTTCTTACGTTTTACACTTGGCTTTTCATAAAATTCGCGCTTTCTTGCCTCTTGCAAAGTACCAGTTTTTGATACTGTACGTTTGAAGCGACGAAGAGCATCTTCAAGCGATTCGTTTTTACGAACGACGGTTTTAGACATTCTCTTTCCCTCCCTCCGAAACACAACACACTTACATTCAATCCATGTACCTTGCAATTATAATATAACCTTGATACAAGGTCAACTGAATTTCGCAATGAGTATCATCCATCTTAAAAAAATAGTAGCCTGTCTTAAAAAGTGGCATGTCCCTCTCCTCTTGGCCATAGAATTAAGCGAGGGGGCCTAGACATGCTGTACATATTATTATTTGTACTTTGTATATTATTATTTATTTTTGGAATGACCATTATTAGGTTTGGACTATTTAATTTATCTGCAAATAAATTAAAAACATGGTTGATTAAACTAACAAGCACACCATTAAAAGGGATGTTAACAGGGACGTTCATTACTGCTCTGCTTCAAAGCAGCTCAGCGGTTATGGTCATTACAATTGGATTAATTTCAGCTAGAATTATGACCTTTCCTCAATCTATTGGTATTATTCTCGGCACCAATATCGGCACAACCTTTAAAACTGAACTCATTACGTTTGATCTGGATGCTATCCTTGTTCCCCTTGCTATAAGTGGGGCATTTCTCATTATATTTAAAAATAAAAAAGCAAGAAGTATCGGATTGCTTCTTTTCGGGATCGCATCCGTTTTTACAGCCATGAAGGGGTTCGAATTATTAGCACACCCATTAACAACAATGGGTTTTATTAATAAATTTATTTTATCTATTAATGACAATCTTATTTTAAGCCTTTTAGCTGGTACTGTTATCACAGCGGTTATCCAATCCAGTACCGCAATGACAGGGATTGCGATGGGATTTTTAACAGCCGGGCTGTTGCAGCTCGATGCCGGCATCGCAATTGTGCTTGGGGCTAATATCGGTACATGCATTACGGCAATAATCGCATCAATCGGCGGAGGAAAAGAATCTAAGCTAGCCGCATTTGCTCATGTCTGGCTCAATGTATTTGGTGTTTTGCTGTTTATCCCGCTTATTCCAATACTTACGGAAAACGCACCATTACTTGCCGCTAAAAAGGATGTTCAATTAGCACATATAAGTGTAATATTTAACGTTGCAACCTCATTACTTGTCTTACCATTTGCAACAAAGTTTGGTGAAATGATTTTATATTTACACGATCGACGGCCTAAACGGCCAGTATCGTGAGAAAGACGGCATAATTTGCCGTCTTTTCTATTATATTGGCCTAAGTGGATAAATCAGAGTGACCGTTCCTGGCTTTTTTCTTCTTCCACGGGCACTGTGAACCTCTCTGAGTGACCGTTCTACGCTTTTTCCTTCTTCAACAGGCACTGTGAACCACTCTGAGTGACCGTTCTACGCTTTTTCCTTCTTCCACGGGCAATGTAACCGAGGGGTCCAATTTTTTCGTTTCTCGGTCAGAATTTTTTTTTGTGACCATAAAAACCCTTTTTTCCGTTACTCGGGCACAATTTATTTTTTTTGTGACCGTAGAGACCCTTTTTTCTATTTCCCGGTCAGAATTAATCTTTATTGTGACCGATGGGACTTTTTTCTCCTTTTTCGGGGACAATTAATCTTTTACTTGACCAGCTGGATTCATTTGCCTGTATACAGGACCATTACAATTAATCTTATTTAGTAAACAGAGGTCACGACCTGCCCATTTATGATCGCAACACTTGAACTAGCTCCAATTCTAGTTGCGCCGGCTTCAATCATTTTTTGGGCATCAGCTGTACTGCGGACACCACCAGAGGCTTTGACTCCAATCTCCGGCCCTACAGTTTGTCTCATGAGGGCAATGTCTTCTACAGTCGCTCCGCCTGTTGAAAAACCTGTAGAAGTTTTCACATAATCTGCACCAGCTTTTACGGAGAGCTCACAGGCACGGATTTTCTCTTCCTTCGTTAACAGACTTGCTTCAATAATTACTTTCGTAAGTGCCCTTCCCTTTGCCACTTCAACAACGGCACGTATATCTTTTTCAACTAAGTCGTCATTTTTATCCTTCAATGCACCTATATTGATGACCATATCCACTTCATCGGCACCATGCTCAATCGCATTATTTGTTTCAAACGCTTTTGTTTCTGATGTTGTAGCTCCTAAAGGAAAACCTATAACGGTACACACCTTTACAGCACTGCCTGCTAAAAATTCCTTTGCAGTACTGATCCATGTTGGATTCACACATACAGAAAAGAACCCATTTTCCTTTGCTTCCTTACACAAGGATTCAATCTGCGCCCTTGTTGCTTCAGGCTTTAGTAAGGTGTGGTCAATCATCGCAGCAATATTTGTAGTAATCATGTAACTGCTCCTTTTAATCTTTAATATGGAAAGAAACTTGTTGCTGAGGAATAGTTTGCCCAAATAAAAAAGAACCCCCGCGAGGTTCTTTTTCCTTATATAGCAGCTTCTTCTTTAGTAAAAACTTCTTCCTTAATTAACTCCGTATCCTCAACAACTCTAACAAATTGGCCTTCATTGTACGGGTAGCCTGCCTTTGTAATTTTCACTTTAACAATTTTGCCAACCATTTCTTCTGTTGCTGGGAATACTACTTTTAAGTAATTATCTGTATAGCCAACATATTTTCCGGAATTGGCATCTTCCTTGTATTCCTCTTCAGGAATCACTTCTAATACTTCACCTTCAAACAGTGATGCGTATTCTTTTGCAAGCTGATCAGAAAGGGAAATTAAGCGATGAACACGTTCATTTTTCACTTCTTCATCCACTTGATCTTCCATCCTTGCTGCTGGTGTACCAGTACGCTTAGAATATGGGAAGACATGGAGCTCAGAGAATTTATGGTCTTTAATAAAATTATACGTTTCCATAAACTCTTCTTCTGTTTCTCCTGGGAATCCAACAATTACATCAGAGGTAACAGCAAGACCTGGAAGTACTTCTTTTAGGCGATCAAGTCTTTCTCCAAAGAATTCCATCGTATATTTGCGGCGCATTCTTTTAAGAACCGAATTAGAACCGGATTGAATTGGTATATGCAAATGACGGACAACGATATTGGAATGGCTAATAACCTCAATTACTTCATCAGTTATTTGGCTGGCTTCAATGGAGGAAATGCGCAGGCGTTCCAAACCTTTTACATTTGCTTCTAAATCTCGGAGGAGCATCGCTAAATTATAATCCTTCATGTCTTCTCCATAACCGCCAGTATGAATACCAGTTAACACGATTTCCTTGTATCCCGCATCTACGAGCTGCTGTGCTTGATGGATAACTTCTTTTGGATCACGCGATCTCATAAGGCCGCGTGCCCATGGAATAATACAGAAGGTACAGAAATTATTGCAGCCCTCCTGGATTTTTAAAGAGGCACGTGTTCTATCGGTAAAGGAAGGAACATCAAGCTCTTCATAAACGCGGTTTTTCATGATATTCCCCACACCATTTATCGGCTGGCGTTCCGCTTTATATTGTTCAATGTAGCCGAGCATTTTTACACGATCCTGCGTTCCCACTACAATATCAACACCAGGAATGGCCATTATTTCGGCAGGTGATGTTTGCGCATAACACCCAGTGACACAAATAACGGCATCAGGATTTTTCCTGACAGCCCGTCGGATCACCTGACGGCTTTTTTTATCCCCAGTATTCGTAACTGTACATGTATTGATAATATATACATCGGAATTCGATTCAAACTCAACCCGTTCATAGCCTTCCTGTTTAAACAACT
>Ga0213822_1000466_pt1 | contig 31291 bp, 29 predicted proteins | sample MC6MC0908MG_FD_179872 | JGI IMG/M metagenome (GOLD analysis project Ga0213822, IMG submission 179872) | Enriched soil aggregate microbial communities from Iowa State University, Ames, United States - MC6-MC0908-MG | ecosystem: Environmental > Terrestrial > Soil > Unclassified | place: USA: Iowa...
TCAGAGCTTACTCTCAGATTTATTGCCGGTTATCGATAATTTTGAGCGTGCCTTACAAGTTGAAGCGACTTCAGAAGAAACTGCTTCTATCGTAAAAGGTATCGAAATGGTGTACCGCTCTCTAATAGAAGCGACTGAGAAGGAAGGCTTGCAAATTATTAAAGCAGAAGGTGAGCAATTTGATCCAAATGTTCACCAAGCTGTCATGCAGGAGCAAGATAGTGAAAAAGAAACGGGTGTTGTCTTACGCGAGCTTCAAAAAGGCTATATGTTAAAGGATCGTGTATTACGCCCAACAATGGTATCTGTAAACGAATAGTCATAGCACTATTTAGTCAATTACATTTAGTAGAAAACGCATCCTTTGCGTTTAATTAATAGGAGGAAATTTTAATGAGCAAAATTATTGGTATTGACTTAGGAACAACAAACTCTTGCGTTTCTGTACTTGAAGGTGGGGAACCGAAAGTAATTCCAAACCCAGAAGGAAACCGTACAACACCATCTGTTGTTGCATTTAAAAATGGTGAACGTCAAGTTGGTGAAGTAGCAAAACGTCAATCAGTAACAAACCCTAACACAATTATTTCTATTAAATCTAAAATGGGTACATCTGAAAAAGTTAAAGTGGAAGAAAATGAATATACTCCACAAGAAGTATCTGCAATGATTCTACAATACTTAAAAGGTTATGCGGAAGATTACTTAGGTGAAAAAGTAACAAAAGCGGTTATTACAGTACCTGCTTACTTCAATGACGCTCAACGTCAAGCTACAAAAGACGCTGGTAAAATCGCTGGTCTAGAAGTAGAGCGTATTATCAACGAACCAACAGCTGCTGCACTTGCTTATGGTTTAGACAAACAAGATCAAGATCAAAAAGTATTAGTATTTGACCTTGGTGGTGGTACATTTGACGTATCTATTCTTGAATTAGGTGACGGAGTATTTGAAGTATTAGCAACAGCTGGTGATAACAAACTAGGTGGGGACGATTTCGACGATGCTATCATTGAGTATCTTGTAGCAGAATTCAAAAAAGAAAATGGCATTGACCTTTCAAAAGATAAAATGGCTATGCAACGTCTAAAAGATGCAGCTGAAAAAGCGAAAAAAGATTTATCTGGTGTAACATCTACTCAAATTTCTTTACCATTCATCACTGCTGGTGAAGCGGGTCCATTACACTTAGAAATTTCTTTAACTCGTGCAAAATTTGACGAAATTACATTACCATTAGTAAACCGTACAGTAGGTCCAGTACGTCAAGCATTATCTGATGCAGGTCTATCAACATCTGAACTTGACCAAGTAATCTTAGTTGGTGGTTCTACTCGTATTCCAGCTGTACAAGAAGCTGTACGTAAAGAAACTAATAAAGAGCCACACCGCGGTGTAAACCCTGACGAAGTTGTAGCAATGGGTGCTGCTGTTCAAGGCGGCGTATTAACTGGTGATGTAAAAGACGTAGTTTTACTTGACGTAACTCCACTTTCATTAGGTATCGAAACTATGGGTGGCGTATTCACAAAATTAATTGACCGTAACACTACGATCCCAACTTCTAAATCACAAGTATTCTCAACTGCAGCTGACAACCAACCAGCAGTAGATATTCACGTACTGCAAGGTGAACGTTCAATGGCAGCAGACAACAAAACATTAGGTCGCTTCCAATTATCGGATATTCCACCAGCACCACGTGGTGTACCACAAATCGAAGTAACTTTCGATATTGATAAAAATGGTATCGTATCTGTTAAAGCGAAAGACCTTGGTACTAACAAAGAACAAACAATCGTTATTCAGTCTGATTCTGGTTTATCAGAGGAAGAAATTGAACGTATGGTAAAAGATGCTGAAGCAAATGCTGATGCAGATTCTAAACGTAAAGAAGAAGCTGATCTTCGCAACGAAGCAGACCAATTAGTGTTCCAAGTTGACAAAACAATTGCTGACTTAGGCGAACAAATTTCAGAAGACGAGAAAAAATCTGTTGAAGATGCTCGTGATGAACTGAAAAAAGCGTTAGAAGCTGGCGAATTAGAAGGCATTAAATCTGCTAAAGAAAAACTAGAAGGCGTATTACAGCCATTAGTAATGAAAGTATATGAACAAGCTGCAGCAGCTGCTCAAGCAGCTCAAGGTGGCGATGCAGGTGCAGATGCTGGCGCTGGTAAAAAAGACGATATCGTTGACGCTGACTTTGAAGAAGTAAAAGACGATAAATAATAGTAAGTAACACAGTTAAGTGAAGAAGCCAAAGACCGCTTGCGGCTTTGGCTTTTCTCTATATTATTAGGTATAACCTACAAACATTTAACTTCTTTCAGCAAGTGTGTTGGTAGCGAAAGCGAAGCGACAGGTACAGACGTTTCCCACCTCTATAGGTGGGAAGATGAATACGGGTTTAAGTTTCTTTTCAGCGGGTATCCAAACATCCGCTGACAGAAGTTAAAGCCTCCGGCGGATGTCACAGAAATCGGAAAGGAGTTCTTTGTGCAAGCACAAAGCCGATTCCGGACGCAATTATGCCAAGGCATAATTGATTCGTTAAGTTGCATATGTTAACTGCGAGAAAAGTGAAAAAACATATATGCAACATTTTTAATGAATATTTAACAATAAAAATAGAGGCAGTTTTTTTAACTGCATGATACAATAGATTTTATGCAAAAAGAGCGGAGTGTGAATCATGGATAAACGCGATTACTACGAGGTGCTTGGTTTAACGAAATCGGCTTCTAAAGATGAAATTAAAAAAGCCTACCGTAAATTATCAAAACAATACCATCCTGACCTTAATAAAGAGCCAGGTGCAGATGAAAAATTCAAAGAAATCGCTGAAGCTTATGAAGTATTAAGTGACGATCAAAAAAAGGCGCGCTATGATCAATTTGGTCACGAAGATCCAAATGCAGGCTTTGGTGGTGGCTTCGGAGGCGGCGGCTTTGGCGGCTTCGAGGATATTTTCAGTTCGTTCTTTGGTGGTGGCGGTCGCCGACAAGACCCGAATGCACCACGCAAAGGTGATGACTTACAATATCGTATGAATATTAAATTTGAGGAAGCGATTTTCGGGAAAGAAACAGAAATCGAAATTCCTAAAGATGAAGTATGTGATACTTGCCACGGTTCTGGTGCAAAACCAGGAACTAACCCTGAAACATGTTCAACATGTAAAGGTGCTGGTCAAGTGAATCAGGCAGTGGATACACCATTCGGCCGTATGATGAATCGTCGTGCTTGTTCGACATGTCAAGGTACAGGTAAAATCATTAAAGAAAAATGTTCATCTTGTCGTGGCGAAGGAAAAGTTCAACAACGTAAGAAAATCAAAGTAACAATCCCAGCGGGTGTTGATGATGGTCAGCAAATTCGTGTGTCTGGTCAAGGTGAACCAGGTATAAATGGAGGGCCAGCAGGAGATTTATATATTATGTTCCGCGTTCAAGGACACCAAGAGTTTGAACGTGATGGCGATGATATTTATTACGAACTGAGACTGACATTCCCTCAAGCAGCTCTTGGTGATGAAATTGAAGTTCCGACTGTTCACGGGAAAGTAAAATTACGAATTCCAGCGGGGACACAGTCAGGTGCGCAATTCCGTCTAAAAGACAAAGGTGTCAAAAATGTACATGGCTATGGCACAGGGAATCAATTTGTAACAGTAAAAGTTGTAACGCCAGAAAAGTTAACAGAAAGACAAAAACAAATACTACGTGAATTTGCGGAAATTAGTGGCGATATTCCTGAAGAACAAGGAAGCTCACTTTTCGATAAATTTAAGAAAAAATTCCAAGGTGAATAATTAGAGGAGCTGAAGAGCTACGTGAAGTGGTCAGAATTATCCATTCATACAAAAAATGAAGCGGTAGAAGCAATTTCAAATATTTTGCATGAAGCTGGGGCAAGTGGTGTTGTTATAGAGGATTCTGCTGAATTTGCTAAGCCACGTGAAGATCAATATGGTGAGATTTATGCACTAAATGAAGCGGATTTTCCGAAAGATGGTGTTATTGTTAAGGCCTACTTATCAGAATCTAGTTTTTTAAACGAAACAGTCGAAGAAATTAAAGCGGCTATAACAAATCTAACGAACTTCAATATCGATATTGGTGAAAATGTTGTATCGATTGTGGAAGTAAACGAAGAAGACTGGGCAACAGCGTGGAAGCAATACTATCATCCTGTAAAAATTTCTGAACGCTTTACAATCGTACCAACATGGGAAGAATATGCACCAGTATCAACAGATGAATTAATAATTGAATTAGATCCTGGTATGGCCTTTGGTACGGGAACACACCCAACAACTGTTATGTGCTTACAAGGGCTTGAGAAGGTTGTAAAAGAGGGAGATACGGTTATCGATATCGGAACAGGGTCAGGTGTTCTATCAATTGGTGCAGCCTTATTAGGAGCTAAAAACGTACACGCGCTTGATTTAGATGAAGTAGCTGTACGTTCAGCGCAAGAAAATATTGTGTTAAACAAAGTTGATGATAAAGTATCTGTATTCCATGGGAACTTACTGGATACAGTAAAGGAACCTGCAGATGTCGTTGTAGCCAATATTTTGGCTGAAATTATTATGTCCTTTACTGACGATGCATTTTCAATTGTTAAACCGGGCGGATTATATGTCACTTCAGGCATCATCGGCGCAAAACGTGATGATGTAAAAGCAACACTAGAAGCTTCAGGCTTTGTGATCGAAGAAGTATTACTAATGGAAGATTGGGTAGCTATCATTGCCCGTCGTCCACAATAAATTGACTGAGGAAGCGCCAAATCGTGAGCCGAGTGCTTGTGATTTGGCGTTTTCTCTTCTTGTTATAAAGGAGTGTTTAACATGCAGCGTTATTTTATTGAGACGACCATAGAGGAAGCGCGTATTAGCGGAGAAGACGCACGACATATTGAACGAGTAATGCGTATGAAAGAGGGCGACAAAATCGTGGTAGTTGCACAAAATATCGCCCATATTTGTACAATTACTGCCTTTGAAGAAGAAGAGGTACTTGTCCAATCTATAGGACAGACGATTCCTTCTCCTGAGTTACCTGTTCATGTAACCGTGGCATGTGGTTTGCCCAAGGGCGATAAACTAGAGCTTATTACACAAAAGGCAACAGAGCTTGGAATGTTTGCCCTACTGCCATTTGAAGCTGAGCGTTCTATCGTTAAATGGGATAAAAAGAAGGGCGTAAAAAAGCAAGAACGTTTGCAAAAAATTGCAAAAGAAGCAGCTGAACAATCACATCGTACACAGATCCCTGAAATTTATGAACCAATCTCTTTTAAACAGCTAGTAGAACAAATGGGCAATTTTGATGCAGTTTTTATAGCAGATGAAGAGGATGCAAAAGCAGAACTACGTACAAGGTTTGCGGAGAAGCTAAAAAACGTACATGAGAAGAAGTCGAAATCAATTCTTATTATCTTCGGTCCAGAAGGTGGCATAGCAAGAAAAGAAGCGGATGCTCTGCTTCAAGCTGGTGCCCAAACGATGTCTTTAGGACCCAGAATATTACGAGCAGAAACAGCGCCGCTTTATGCACTGTCTGCAATATCTTATGAATTTGAATGAGATAGCTTTTAAACTTGTCAAATGAGGCTCTTCACACACTTAGCTGTGCAAGAGTAAACGTCAGTATAATTGAGTATTAATGCAGTCGTGACAAGCTTTGAAGAGATAGAAATCACCATAATACTGCTGATATTAGTAATCCTAATAAAAAGAGCCGATTCAAAAAAAAACTTGAATCGGCTCTTTTTCATTGTAATACAAAAAACTAGTTGGAATAGGATAAATGAATAACAAGTGTAATTAGTGAATGTTGAATAGATTCAAATCTTCATTAATTGCTACAGGCTTATATACCATTTCTTTTCCTGAATTATCTAATATTCGTTTAATTGAAATAGGTAAAATACCAATTACAATTTCAATATTAGCTTTGTGTATAGGTTTGGGATTCGGTATTTTACACTTACGATAAATAAAAGTATAAAATGGGAAAAGGTAAGGCCCAGCGTTCAGGCAAGGACCAAGTATTGGAAAGCTTTAAAACACAAGTAAAAAATTATTATAATTGATAGTAACAATTAGACCAGGTGCCGACAACGGTGAGTACCTGGCATTTTGTGTTCATTTTTATCTCTCAGCTCAAAAATCCCTTTTTAAAAAACTAGTATACACGTCTATTCATAGATTTAATTGCTGCATATTCTGGTATGGAGAGCTCTCAAAAAATACAAAATGAAATGAGGAGATTTTTTTTGAATAATCAATCAAATAATCAATCAAATGATCAAATCCTACCTTGCCCAGTAAGATCAACTGAACAAATACCATTAACTAGTGAAGTTACTCGAGTAGTCGCTACACCAGTTGTGCGTCCAATTATTAAAGTACCAGTTGTACTTGCAGAACCAACACTTCAAATAGTTGTGGAGTCGGATATTACGCTTACTCCTGCAGCAACTGAAATCAAAAGAGTGAAAAAAAATGTATTCCTAAATCAGATTAAACTAGTACCGGTTAGATTTGCACGTATTGATAACAGTGACTTTTTTAGAGTAACAAGGGCTAAATTATTTGTAGCAGGGCATATTCGCAAAAATATAGAGTATGCTGCAGCAGAATGTAATGGGGCACTTCGAGATAGAATTGCCGATGTTCCGTTTTCCGGTTTTGCAGACCTTACTTTCCCAGAAACTCCTGGGGGCCCTACTCCAATCTTAGGAATTTCCGAGTTTGCCGAAGTAAACTTCCTAAATGAAAAAACTCAAATGGATGCTCGATTGGATAAGGCATTCTTCCAAAATCTCGTTAAATACAATGAACAACCATTTGGCGAGTTAGTAGCTGCAAACTTCTTTGAACTTGATTTTTCACCAAATATGGCAAGACCTGAAGGTACTTTCTGCACATTGCGTGAAAAAATTGTACTAGATCTTACTGTGAAAGTAGTGCAAGTTCAACAAGTCCGCCTTGATGCAGGTGGTTCTGTAATAACTCCTAATCTTTCAGGATTGACTCCACCAGCTATTGAACCTCCTTCTAATCCTTGTTAAATCTTTAGTTTTATAGAGGAGCAACGGAGATAAAAAAGGGCATTTCAAGGGGCCCTGAAAAAAATTCAATATTTAACTTGGTAGTTGAAAGCTCGGTTGAATCGAACTTTCAACTGCCTTTTTTGTTATAGATAACGATTAGAATTCACTTACACGTTGCCTTATTATAATATTCTTATATTGAAAATCTTACTAATAATTTCTTTTCTTTCGATGACTGAATTTTGGAGTAATGCACAATTTTTTACTATGTCAGTGCCTCTCAATTGTTACTAAGATTTGGAATGCTCTGTGACAAAAGTAAAAGTAAAGCATAAAATGGTTTTAATGATAAGTGCAACACTTAGTTCAAAATAAAAGTAGCTTATAATTTTGTTGTTTAAATTGTACTTGCTGACATTCGTAATATGGACATCTTTATGAGCTAAACACATCTACATATCTCCGGGTAAAAATAGAAAAGTGCTTGTTTTTAGGCATTAGTAAAAGCAATAAAAATGGGTTATTATGTGAGTTTTTCTTGAAGAAAACGAATTTTGATCATGTTTCCTAGAAGAACTCAAAAGTCTAAACGAAAAATCGATCAAGAAGATGTCTTAGTTGAAAAAAAGCGTAGGAATATTTTAAGAATTAACTGTTGCACTTTATTTCTTAAAACTTTATTACGAGGAGTGAATTAATGAAAACTCCATGGATTAACTATAGTGAGATGAAGGGAATTTCTTCTAAGCAAAAAGTTTTCATCATTTGTAAGAGTCAAATTAAGCCTCCCAAAAGACAAGAATATACATCTGAACTTAATTCTACATGTGAAATGTTAAATTCTCCTGATTCCGATTTTGTAAATGACCTCCTTGATATAGAAAAAGAAGATAAAAGCAGCCTTGTAGAGGGAGCGAATCTTGCAGCACATCTAGATTCCACTCGTGAACTGCTCATTGCTTCTGAAAATAAAATTGAGGATGAAGTGAATAATCTCCTTGAAAAAGAGGAGGCAGAAGGAACGAATCCTGTAGAAGAACAGGATTTAGCAGCACATCTAGATTCCACTCGAGAACTGCTCATTGCTTCTGAAAATAAAATTGAGGATGGAATGAATGATCTCCTTAAAACAGAAGAGGTAGCTGAAACGAATCCTGTAGAAGAACAGGATTTAGCAGCACATCTAGATTCCAATCGTGAACTGCTCATTGCTTCTGAAATTAAAATTGAGGATGGAATGAATGATCTCCTTAAAACAGAAGAGGTAGCTGAAACGAATCCTGTAGAAGAACAGGATTTAGTAGCACATCTAGATTCCACTCGTGAACTGCTCATTGCCTCTGAAAATAAAATTGAGGATGGAATGAATGATCCTCTTAAAACAGAAGAGGTAGGTGAAACGAATCCTGTAGAAGAACAGGATTTAGTAGCACATCTAGATTCCACTCGTGAACTGCTCATTGCTTCTGAAATTAAAATTGAGGATGAAATGAATAATCTCCTTGAAAAAGAAGAGGCAGATGAAACGAATCCTGTAGAAGAACAGGAACTAGCAACACATCTAGATTCCAATCGTGAACTGCTCTTTCCTTCTGAAATTAAAATTGAGGATGAAATGAATAATCTCCTTGAAACAGAAGAGACAGAAGGAACGAATTCTGTAGAAGAACAGGGTCTAGCAGCACATCTAGATTCTGATTATGAATTGCTCATTGCTTCTGAAGTTAAAATTGAGGATGAAATGAATAATCTCCTTGAAACAGAAGAGACAGAAGGAACCAATCCTATGGAAGAACAAGATTTTGCAGCTCAACCAGACTCTAATCGTGAAATTATAAGTTTTTCTGAAACCGCTGGTGAGGATAAAATTATGAGTCTTACAGATACAGAAGATATGGAGAAAACCAATCCTGCAGGCCATGTCAGTGCATTTCCCGATTCAATACAAGGAAAAGTATGTTCTCTAACCAAAAAAATCCTAATTTCTACCCACGTAGAAATTGATGATTTTCTCCATGCTCCTATCTGTGGTGAGATAGCTAAAAATACATTTGAATTTTTTGATCAAAACAATCTCCTTTCTCCTCAATTTGAAACCAAACTAATTAATACTACGATGGATTATCCTGAACAGCCTAATTGTCGTTTGGTTCGTTCTAAAATAAATGAATGTATATTTTTAATGAAAAATGATACTTTTGATAACAATAATCAGAAGAATAATCCGTTTAAATCAGTTGCAGTTCCCTTACATAATACACAATCAATTAAAAAAGGAGAGACAAATAATCACTCTTGCACTTCAGATGACTTTATGAATATTAGAGTTCCGGTTGTAGTTGGAGAGTACAAAATTGAAATATGCCTGGAAGAATATTTTGTATTTGACAATGGAATTGCAGGAGTTAAAGACATCTCGAATGAGATAGTATTAACCAATAGTAGATTTGTACCTAATCAGTTTTCTCAATCATTAGGTAATGGGACTTGTACAGCGTTAAAGGGAAATTTAATTATTGAAGGCTTTATAAATCAAAATATTGAGTATACTGCATTGCACACTATGAGTGAAGTACTTGCAGAAAATGAGTCATTACTTCATTCAAATCAATTGTGCCAAAATATAGTATTAGAATTAGTCATTCATATGCTACAAGTACAGCAAATTCGAGTGTTGAGGGTCTAGAGGATAATTGAAACTTATTGTTCACGTCAAAAATCTTTTTTTAACTTCTTTCAGCAAATGCCTTTTGTAGCGAAAGCAAAGCGACAGCTACAATTCTGCCGAGGCATATTGATTATCAGTAAAATAACTAGTATATACGTCTATGCATATAGCTAATTACTACATATTCTAGCTATATAGAGAGCGCTCTCTAATACTAAAAAAAATGAAAAGAGGAATCTGTTTGAGTGATCAATTAGAAAATCAATGCCTTCCTTGTCCAGTGACATCGACTGAACAAATACCATTAGCTAGTGAAGTTACTCCAATACACGCTACACCAGTTACGGGTCCAATTATTAAAGTACCAGTTGTACTTGCAGAACCGACACTTCAAATAGTTGTGGAGTCGGATATTACGCTTACTCCAGCAGCAACTGAAATCAAAAGAGTGAAAAAAAATGTATTCCTAAATCAAGTTAAACTAGTACCGGTTAGCTTTGCACGTATTGGTACAACTGACTTTTTTAAGGTAACAAGGGCTAAATTATTTGTAGCAGGGCATATTCGGAAAAATATAGAATATGCTTCAGCAGCATGTAATGGGGCACTTCGAGATAGAATTGCCGATGTTCAGTTTTCTGGTTTTACAGATCTTACTTTCCCACAAACACCTGAAGGCCCTACTCCGATCTTTGGAATTTCCGAGTTTTCCGAAGTAAACTTCCTAAATGAAAATACTCAAATGGATGCTCGATTGGATAAGGCTTTCTTCCAAAATCTTGTTAAATACAATGAACAACCATTTGGCGAGTTAATAGCTGCAAACTTCTTTGAACTTGATTTTTCACCAATTATGGCAGCACCAGAAGGCACTTTCAGCACATTGCGTGAAAAAATTGTACTGGAACTTACTGTAAAAGTAGTGCAAGTTCAACAAGTTCGCCTTGGACCTGGTAGTCAAATAATAACTCCTGTTCTTTTAGGACTTACTCCTCCTGGTGGTCAATGATAATTCATAGTTTTAGAGGATTATAATACATGAACTACCCACTACGTAGCTAATGATTGAAGTGGGAGTCTTCTGTCTGGAAATGATAAAAAGGGCTGTTCAATACAAAAAATTGTAATCATAAAAAAAGCCCTGAAATATTTAATGGCCATAGACAAAAATCCAAGAATTGAGTTGACAGTTGAAAATTCGGTCAATCTAATTTTCAACTGCTTTTTACAATTTATCTTCTTTCAGCAATTATTTTTTGTAACAAGTACTTTGTGTAAGCATAAAGGCGAATCCGGACGCAATTATGCCAAGGTATAATTAATTTACCAAAGTCACGAGCAGCCAAAAATCGTGAGTTTCCATCTCTAGGTTGTGCCTGAGTAAACGTCATTATGATTGCGAATAAATGCAGTCATGGTAAGGCTTGAAGGAGTAGGAAAAACCCATACTCAATGAGTAATTCTAACAATAAGAGCCGATTCAAAAAACTTTGAATCGGCTAAAATGCATAGTCCAAATAAACTTGTTGGAATAGGTTTGATTTTTTAGTAAAATCCCCTATTTAAGCATTGTAGGATTATCTGAACCCGTTGACCACGAATACAGTGGTAAATTTAATGTGCGTGTTCCTAAGACATTGCATAAGCAGCTGGTACAAGAAGCAGAAGACGAGATGTATCATTAAATCAATATGTTGTTTATAAGCTTTCTAAATAAGTTATCGAGGTCACGTTCTTTTGAGCGTGACTTTTAATTATACCTTGAGAGGTAGAGTATGACTTTGAAAGAGGAAAAATTAAAAGGGTCACGCGGAGGATAGTGACCCTTACTAATTTGAAGGTGTAAAGGATAAGTTTCATTATCCTAATAGTTATGAGCATTAGAGATGGTGTCGAGTATTAATAATATTTTGACATCATGAAACTAGCGCCGACAATAATAAGAAGAATGAATAGAACAACAATTAGAGCGAATGATGAGCCAGATCCATAACCACCATTACCATAATCTTGAGACATAATTAATTCCCTCCTTCCTATAATCTATAATATGAATAGTCGTTAAAGTGAATTGCGATATTCATCTATTTTACAAAAATAGAGACATACAAATTGAAATAAATGTTAAGACATTGGGAGTTCAAAGAAGAACAGGGGAATAGGGCTTCGGCTCTTTCTTGTGTTTCTTGGAGATTAGAGTGTTAGAACCTCTCAAAGATAGTGGGCATAAGCTGATAATATATGTCGAATTGAAAGGGTGTCTTGTTCATGTATCCTTATCTTCAATTTCCCTATCGTGATTATAGGTTGATGCCAAGCGATTTTTATTACTCCCCTTATTCTGAAGGATGGTCGATCTGGAACAATGGTGCTCCTGAATTTGATGAAAGACACAGTTTACCATCACAGCAACGACTTACCTTCGTGCTTGTCCATGGTTCTTGGGCCGATGCACACTTCTGGGACGGTGTAGCTGCAGAATTGCGCAGTCGAGGGCATGTCGTCTATACACCTGAATATGTAGGTCACGGCAAAGATCCGAACAAAAAGGTCACACATGCGATGATCACGAAGTCCGTCGTTGATTTTATAACGAAATGGAACCTACGTAACTTTGTTCTTGTAGGGCACAGTTTCGGAGGAACAGTCATCCAAAAGGTTGCAGAGCAGGTACCAGGTCGCATAAAGCGGCTTGTCTTCTGGGACGCGTTCGTACTGAAAGACGGAGAATCGGTTGCTGACGAGTTCCCGCCCCAAATGAGGCAAGGTTTTGAGCAGCTCAGAGCTAGCTCAACGGACGATACTATTATGCTCCCGTTTCCCCTGTTTCGAGATTCGTTCGTCAACACGGCCACTTTTGAGGAAGCTAAATGGATGTATGAAGGCGTCACTCCGGAACCGGCAAAGCCACTTTTTGAGAAACTGGATCTTAAAGCGTTCTACTCGCTATCTACGCCCAAAAGTTATGTCTATTTCTATCAAGACAACGCATTGCCACAAGGAGAGGGCTACGGATGGCATCCGAATATGTCCAGACGACTCGGTCAGTTCCGGCTGATCGTAGGGGACGGAGATCACTTTACAGACACGCGTACAAGGCCTGCTATGGTGGCACAGAAGCTTTACGAGGCAGGTCGCGACTGACGTACTGTGAGCAAGATTAAGTTAATGGTGAACTTTACTTATATAACCAGAAAAAGACCATTTCATGATGGGCGGTCTTAATTTTTGGCAAAAGCATGATAACTATAATAGAAGAAAGATCACCTTTTTATTGGTGGTCGTGTACTAGTGAATTTGTGACGCTATCAACGCCCAGACGAAGATCAAGTTCTAAGGGAAAATTACTTTTAAGTCATAGAAACAAATGACAGGTACTAAAAATGGTGCCTGTTTTTGATGAAATATAATAAGCATAGCCAAAAAGCTAGGCTCATTATATTTATTTGTGCTATTATAAGACACGTTGATAATTTAATTTATTGTAGTGTACTCTTGAAAGGATGATATATATTATGAGTAACGAGCGATCAAAAATCGTGAGTTTCCATACTCTAGGTTGTAAAGTAAATCATTATGAAACAGAAGCAATTTGGCAGTTATTTAAAGAAGAAGGCTATGAACGTACGGAGTTTGATAAGCAAGCCGACGTTTATGTCATTAATACGTGTACTGTAACAAATACAGGGGATAAAAAATCACGTCAGGTCATTCGACGTGCTGTTCGTCAAAATCCAGATGCTGTTATTTGTGTAACAGGATGCTATGCTCAAACGTCTCCAGCAGAAATTATGGCGATACCTGGCGTTGATATTGTTGTTGGAACACAGGATCGTACAAAATTGCTTGGTTATATTGAGCAATATCTTAATGAGCGTCAACCGATTAATGCTGTACGCAACATTATGAAAAATCGTGTGTATGAGGAACTAGATGTACCAGCATTTACAGACCGTACACGTGCATCTTTAAAAATACAAGAGGGCTGTAATAATTTCTGTACTTTTTGTATTATTCCGTGGGCTCGTGGGTTAATGCGTTCTCGAGACCCTAAGGAAGTATTAAGCCAAGCACAACAACTAGTGGATGCAGGGTATCTTGAAATTGTCCTAACGGGTATTCACACAGGCGGTTATGGACAAGACTTAAAAGATTACAACCTAGCACAATTACTACGTGATATAGAGGCGAATGTTAAAGGATTAAAACGTCTCCGTATTTCTTCGATTGAAGCAAGTCAATTAACAGACGAAGTGATTGAAGTTTTACGTGAATCAAAAATCGTAGTTAACCATTTACACATTCCAATCCAATCTGGCTCTGACACAGTTTTAAAACGTATGCGTCGTAAGTATACAATGGAGTTTTTCGGTGAACGCTTAACTAAACTACATGAAGCTTTACCAGACTTAGCGGTTACATCTGACGTAATTGTAGGTTTCCCAGGAGAAACTGAAGAAGAGTTCATGGAAACGTATAACTTTATTCGTGATCATAAGTTTTCTGAATTACACGTATTCCCGTTCTCTCCACGTACAGGCACACCAGCTGCACGTATGGAGGACCAAATTGCCGAGGATATTAAAAACGAACGTGTTCACCGCTTAATCGCTTTAAATGACCAATTGGCGAAGGAATATGCTTCTCGCTTTGAGGATCAAGTACTAGAAGTAATTCCAGAAGAATTCGTACATGATGGAAGTGATGAGGAAGGACTTTTAACAGGTTATTCAGATAACTACTTGAAAGTAGTATTTGAAGGTCCGGAAAGCCTAATCGGTCAGCTTGTGAAGGTGAAAATTACCCAAGCTGGATATCCTCATTCTAAAGGACAATTTGTGCGTGTATTAGAAACAGTTAGATAGTAAAAGGATTGCCTATCATTTTTTGATAGGACAATCCTTTTTTTTGTTTCTTAAAAAAAATCTACATACTGAGCAGTAACTCAGTGGGAGCGAATCAAGTGGGATTTCTAAGAGTTACTAAAATTGTCATCTAATAAACAGAAAGAAATTAGACGACAACGTGAAAAAATGGTATGATGCCAAAGAGGTACGTACAACTTGTTGATAGAAGGAGAGTCTAATAATGGAACAAAATTTTGCGCGTATGATTGATCATACATTATTGAAGGCTGAAGCAACAAAAGAACAAATCGAAAAACTTTGTGCCGAGGCAAAACAATTTAGCTTTGCTTCTGTTTGTGTAAATCCGACTTGGGTAAAATATAGTAGTGAGCTTTTACAAGGCTCAGATGTTTTAGTTTGTACAGTAATTGGCTTCCCTCTAGGTGCTAATACTCCAGCAGTTAAGGCATTTGAGGCAAAAGATGCGATTGCTAACGGCGCTAAAGAAGTAGATATGGTCATTAATATCGGTGCTTTAAAAGATAAAAACTATGACCTTGTACAAGCGGATATTGCTGCAGTTGTTGAAGCGGCAAAAGGCAGTGCGCTAGTGAAAGTTATTATTGAAACTTGCTTACTAACAGAAGAAGAAAAAGTGAAAGCATGTGAGCTAGCGGTCGCAGCAGGGACTGATTATGTGAAAACATCAACTGGCTTCTCTACAGGTGGCGCTACAGTAGAGGATATTGCCTTAATGCGTAAAACAGTAGGTCCAGAGCTAGGTGTAAAAGCGTCTGGTGGTGTTAGAAGCTTAGAGGACATGAAAAAAATGATTGAGGCTGGAGCAACTCGTATTGGAGCAAGCTCTGGTGTAGCCATTATGAATGGGTTAATTGCAGATTCTAATTATTAAGGTTACTTAAATCAAATATAGTAGTGGTTGTGGGGCTGTTCTTTACGAACTAGCCCCACTTTTATTTAAACTTGGACTTCATGCCGCTGCTGCAGTCCAGCTATATAATGCGCCTAGATAGGTTTTTTAGATCCTCTGCGATAAAAGGGAGGTTCTGTACTTCATTGTGTCCAGGTACTAGCCTTGCCCTACATGGATGGCTAAAGGGGGCTTAATTTGATAAGAATTTCACCTAATTATCACTTTATATCTAAGTTTTCTTTTAGAAATTGTATAAAGGGGTGTTCAATTGTTTCATTTTTCCTCGTGCAAATAAATAAGCTTTGTTTAATTTCAATTCCATCAATATAAATCCGAGCTAACTTTTGGCTTTCAATGCTATTTGTCACACTAAAAGAAGGGGCAAGCATAAAGCCATAACCTGCTTCAACAACCTTGATCGATTCATGTAAGCCTTGCATTTGTACGCCTACTTTAGGTAAAGGACAATCATTTGTGTAAAATATAGCTTCAAGTAAATCTAGCGTGGCGCTACCTTTCTCTCGATAAACGATTTCCTCTTTTGACAAAGTCTTCAGCGGTACTGTTTGGTTCGCCAGTTTATGCAATGGATGTGCGACAAAATAAAATTCTATGTCTACTATTTTTTCGAAGTTTAAATCCTCTCGTTCTAGATTGCCTTGAACCACAAATCCAAAGTCATCTTGATAATTTAGTAATTGTTCTTCTACATTCTTAACATTCCCTAATGAAATAACAAATTTTACGTTTGGCTTCATCAATTTATATTCCGCAATATACGGAGGCAAAACATAATTAATCGGAATATAGGATGAGGCAATCTGTATTTTTTCTTCTTTTGTTATAAATGTTTTTATTTTCTCAGTCATTTGTTCTTCTAAATAAAATAAGCGTTGACCTTGTTCGTAAATGTATTGTCCTTCTGTTGTAAGTTGGATACCACGCCCTTTATTTTTGATTAATTTTAGATTTAATTCTTTTTCTAAATTACGTATTTGAATTGTGACAGCAGGTTGACTTAAGCGTAGTTCATTTGCAGCTGCCGTAATACTTCCTAGCCTTGCTACACTAGTAAAAATTCGTAATGAATGTAAGTTCATAAAACACCTCTTTCATAAAAAAAAATTATGAATTCGCTAAAAATATTAAATTGTTTTATATGGATTATATCAGTATTTTTAAGGTAGAGGTGATTTTATGGGAGTTTTATTAAGTGAATGGATTTCAATAAATGGATTGCAACTATTTACTATTGGGGTAATTGCCGCAATTATAGGTGTTATGTTTGGTGCAGCTGGATTTATTTTATTACCTGCTATGTTATTAGTTGGAGTTCCAATACACACAACTGTTGCGATTAATAAATTTGCAACAGGCGTTTCATCTTTATCAAATGTTATAACATTTATGATAAAAAGAAATATTTCAATTCAAACCGTTATACCCCTTTTTATAATTTCTAGTTTTGGAGGTGTAATGGGTGCATTTTTTGCTACTCGCTTATCCGAGCAAATAATGAATGTTATCGCTTGTATCATACTTATTTTTGCCTTTTTCATTGTATTAAAGAGCAATAAATTGCTAGCAGCTGATGAAAAAGAAACGGAAGTACAGCAGACATCATTGGCTATTCCATTTCTTATTAGTATATATGATGGGGGTTTTGGACCAGGATCAGCATTGATGAATATAACGTATTATTTGAAAAAGCATTATCTTTATATAAAAGCAGTTGAGTTTACACGAATCATATCATTTTCAAGTTGTTCAGGAGCATTTGTCTTTTACTACTTTTTAGGCATTATGAATTGGGGAATTGCTATACCTGTAACGGTTGGCTCAATTTTCGGATCGTTTATTGGATTGAAAATTTTACCTTATATGAAAGGGAAATGGATTCAAACGCTTTTACCTATTATCTTGTTCTTGTTAATTGTACAAGTAGTTTCCGATTTGTTATTCTAGTAACTTTCAGGCATCTGAAGCCTTTATGCGCTTACCTGTTTTACCTAAAAACCTTAAACGATAGACCAAATCATCCATTCTAAAAATGATGTGAGTTGAAATTTCACATCATTTTTTTGTATAAAATTATTATAGGTTGTTAGGATGCTTATTGATTACCTCATCAATCTTTCTATTCATTTTTTTTGCTTCAGTTTGGTTATATAAATAAAATAGCAGCCAAGAAATAGTAAAAAGTAAAATACTGAAAAATAACATTAACAGAATCGTCCCTAGAGATGATGTTGGAATCCAATTTAAAAGTGACGCAACAACTAAAAATATTCCTATAGAAATGGTAAAATGGATAGCCGTTTGTTGTAAAAACGTTAAACGCTCTACTTTATAAATAGATGATGGTAATACACAAGCAATTCCTACAATAATTGAACCTAAAACCTGATGGATGAAATCAGCCATAACAGCTTCTAAAAAATTGTCTCCAAAAATCCAATAACCAAAAAGATTAATAACAACAAAAACTGTACATCCCATACTTATACCAAATCCTACATTCTTAATAAAATGCATCTATTTAAACCCCCAAACGCTTTTTAAATTGTTTTCGATAATTTCGAGAAATTACTTCCTTAATGCCCAAAACTAGCTCAATTTCCATTGTTCCATTAAATGAAGCCTCAATATTTTTAATTTTTGATAGGTTTATAATTGCAGATTTAGAAATCCGTATAAAATTATTCCCCAATAGTTGCTCTAATTCATATAAAGGTTTACTTAAAATAAGACGATGATCATCCTCATCATATAAAGCTAATTCTCTTCCTTCAGTTCGAATAACAATAATTGAATTTGGATCAATGATATATGTTTTATTATTGGCTATTCCTGTTAAAATTTGCTCTTCATTCTCTTGTTGTAATAACGAAATAGCAGCTTGAATCGTTGGAGTAAGTTTAGCTGTACAAATTGTAATGTGTGGTTCTTCATACTCTGTATCAATTTTTATCTCTATTTTCAGAATTATCACCTCTCAAAAAATTATAGCATACCCAGTGTTTGGGAAAATGTAGGTTATTCTTTGAAAAAGGCATGTTACACAATCGTGGCAACATGTTACTCCAAACGCATTGTTTGCGTGCTTTTCATTCGATATATTGAGCTCAAAAAGGAGGTTGATTTATCGTATGGGGGCATTAACTACTTCAAAAGAAAGAATTAAAACAGGTTGGGTATTGACAATTATTGCGACTATTCTCACAGTCAGTATAATTTTTTGGTTTGTGAATAATCCTGTAGGTTTTATTGAACATGGAATTGGCTATAAGAGAGAATTAATTTCACATTTATATATTTGGATTTTTACACTTTTGATTGTAATAGGTTACATCGCCTATACCATCATTGCATTACCTTTCGTAAGAGCACATTTATTTACCTTTTCCTGGCTTAAAATAATCGGTATATGGGCTGCTATTGTGACTGGAATAGTTGAAGAAGTGCTTTTTAGACATTTACTTATGGAATATTTATTATCTATTGCATTTTCAGATCTATTGCAAATACTGATATCTGGATTACTATTTGGAATGGCTCACGGTGCATGGATACTTTTGAGAGGAGATTGGAAGATTGCACTACCTGTGATTATATGTACTACAATTTTAGGAAGTTTTCTCGCGATGTTATATATTATGGCTGGAAGAAGTACCTTTGCTCCAATCGTAGCTCATATTTTCATTAATTTAGTGATCGAGCCATGGTTAATGTTATCTGCCGTTTCTGGAAAATGGGATAGTAAAATAAAGTAATTGTTTGTGCAAGTACAAAGCCGATTCCGAACACAATTATGCCGAGGTATAGATTGATATCTTTTTGTCTCGCGGAATTTTAAGCTACTGTTCAGAGAGGCTATAGAGATTGGTTGTATAGTAAGAAAAAGAAATAGGGTATATCAAAAGAAAACTCCTTTTGATATACCCTATTTGGTTGCTTATTCGATATTTGCGAATAGAGCAAGATCCTTCCGGTGACCAATCATTACTAATAAATCTTCCTTTTCAATAATCTGCTCAGGAGAGGGGGAAATGATAATGTCTCCTTCTCGAACAATGGCAATGACACTTACATTATATTTCGCGCGAAGGTCTAAATCTCGCAGATTTTGTCCAGCCATCTTTGAAGGAATCATAATTTCTTCTATACTGTATTCTTTTGATAATTCAATATAGTTTAGCATATTGGGTGAGAGAAGCTGATTGGCAACTCGCTCTCCCATATCTCTTTCAGGATAGATAATCCAGTCAGCCCCTACTTTATCTAAAACTTGCCCGTGTCTTTTTCCAAGAGCCTTTGCAATCACTTTTTTGATGCCAAGTTCTTTTAATAACGATACGGTTAAAATGCTCGATTGCATATCATTTCCTATTGCAACGATAACATAATCGAAATTGCCTATTCCTAAAGAGGTAAGAGCTTTTTCTTCTGTCGTGTCAGCGACTACTGCATGTGTCACATATAGTTCGGCATCTTCGACTCTTTCCTCATTAATGTCGATTCCTAAAACTTCCTGCCCAGCTTCATATAATCTGCGAGCTACACTTGTTCCAAATCTACCTAGGCCAATTACAGCATATTGTTTAATAGACATTGCACTCTACACTCCTTTATCGTGATTACCCAATCATAATATTTCCCTTAGGATGACGGAATGCCTCAGATTTCCGTCGTTTTGTTATGGCAAAAGCAATTGTTAATGGACCTAATCTACCTGCAAACATTGTCAATATGATGACGAGTCGGCCACCAGGTGATAGCTCTGGAGTTAGACCCATTGAAAGTCCAACTGTAGCAAACGCAGAGGTTGCCTCAAATAAATACATCATAAAACTATGTCCTTGCTCGGTAATACTTAAGACAAACGTGACGAATATAACAATCATCATTCCACACATTGTGACTGTTAAAGCTTTTAATATTGTTTCGTTAACGATTCTACGTCTAAAGAGGACAACATCTTCTTTCCCTCTAATTTGTGACCACATCGTGGCAACTAAAAGCGCGAAGGTTGTAATTTTTATTCCGCCAGCAGTGGAACCAGAACCTGCACCAATGAACATCAGTAAGATGATTAAAAATAGTGTGGATTGTGTTAAGTCTCCTATAGGAAGGGTATTAGAACCAGCAGTCCTTGGGGTAACAGCTTGGTATAATGAACCAAGAAATTTGCCCCATTCAGACAATGGTCCAATGGTTTTGCTATTTCCATATTCAAATAAGAAAATTAAAAACGTCGAGCCAACTGTTAAAATAAGCGTTGTGGTTAATACAATTTTTGAATGCACGGAAAGGCGTTTTGTTTCCTGATATTCATATAGTTCATTTATGACGATAAACCCTAAGCCCCCAATTGTAATAAGAGCGCAAATAGTTAAAACGATAAACGGGTCGTCTACATATTCGGTCAACCCATTAAAGCCCCCCATTAAATCAAATCCAGCATTATTAAAATTCGAGATGGAATGGAAAAAACCATAATATATAGCTTTACCTACAGGCATATCGAACGAAAAACGGATAGATAAAATTAAACCACCTATTATTTCAATTACTGCAGTAAAAAGTAGTATCCGTCTAACCAATCTGACAAGACCAGCCATTGTAATATTATTGAAGGCCTCTTTTAATAAAAGTCTTTCTTTTAAGGAAATTTTTTTTCCTAATAGTAAAAATAATAATGTTGCAAACGTCATAAAGCCTAATCCACCAATTTGGATAAGAAATAAAATGACTAGTTCTCCAAATACTGAAAATGTATCGCCAGTATCCACAACAACCAAGCCAGTTACACAGGTTGCAGAAGTCGCCGTAAATAAGGCGTCTAAAAAAGAAAGTCCCTGACCATTCTCTGTCGAAATAGGAAGAGTTAACAAAAGCGTTCCAATCAGGATAATAGTTGCAAAGCCCAACACGAGTATTTTAGGAGGATTTAATTTATTTTTTACTGTTTTCATTTTAATCTCCTCAATGTTTGGATAAAGATTTTTAAAACCATCTAAAAAAAATATAAATTTACATAATAAAAAGACCAACTGTTTTTGTATGCTTCAAGATTATAAAGGAATAAAAAATAACCATACTCATAAAAGTGGTCTAACATGACCTCCTTCGCTGGAGCCGACGAAGTTAGCTGACGGGTAGAATGGCGAAAGAGTTTCTCATTCCTTCTGCTCATGCAGAATTAACCCCAAAATACTGGTTCCTCCGTTCCCAAAAATTATTGAGATTAGGCTGTAATGCAATTGAATGTGATTATTCTACGCCTATATTCTATTTTTTGTAAACCATAAATTTTTTGAAATACATATTGATCCCACATTAACGGGCACGATAACGCCCAGAAACAAGGTGGGGTATAATCTGCCCTAATAATAAGCGGGGATAAAGATACCTCCAATGATGAAAAGATTCAATATATTGTGGTCAAAAAATCAACCTGAAATTCCTCAAGAAATAAAATTAAAAATTCACCATATTAATTCTTACACTTTCTATTGACCATTTTTAGACAATACGTTATAATTCTTTAGTACACAGCAGAAGGTTATTTGCCTATTTGTGTACTGACGTGTGTTCGGAGGGAGGGAAAGAGAGATGTCAAAAACTGTCGTTCGCAAAAACGAATCGCTTGAAGATGCTCTTCGCCGCTTCAAACGTACTGTATCAAAAAGTGGTACAATTCAAGAAGTTAGAAAGCGCGAGTTCTACGAAAAACCTAGCGTTAAACGTAAAAAGAAATCAGAAGCTGCACGTAAACGTAAGTGGTAATTTAATTTCCCATTAAAAATCCCTACGTTCATAACACGCAATTGTATGATTCACTGAGCAGACAAAAATATACCTGAAATTAATCATTTTTTGATTAATTTCGGGTATTTTACTTTGTGCTCAAATTTACGTACATATCGAAGAAGCCGAATGTGATCATTGCGATCCATTTGGCTTTTTATGTTACCGTTGATACATCGTTAACTATATCGATTAATAAAGTCCCGCAGATGTAAAATTCACTGTATAATAAAATTATTAGGATTTGTGAAACTTTTTACATGGTCAATCGTATATACAGAAGAGAAGCATGTTGGAAGGGAGGGAAAAAGATGCGAAGACGGAGGTTCCTCAGTTATTTATTAGTTATTTGGATGACTTTTTTGTTAGCGTTTCCATTAACGTCTGCTTTTGCAAGTAGCAAGGTCTACCACATACCTATTCATGATGAAGTAGAACGAGGGCTTCACGCATTTTTAGAACGAGCTTTTAAAGAGGCGGAAGAAAACGGTGCAAAAGCAATAATTCTAGACATTCATACGCCTGGAGGTTTCGTGAATGCAGCGAGTGATATTGCTATGCTTATGGATGCAACGGACATACGTACGATTGCGTATATTAACAAAGACGCGCATTCTGCAGGTGCCTTTTTAGCCTTACATGCGGATGAAATCTATATGGTGCCAAATGGAACAATCGGTGCGGCTGCGGTAATCGACTCAGCAGGGAATATGGCAGATTTAAAGGCTCATAGTGCGTGGCTTGCTCAAATGGAAGCAGCTGCGGAATCGTCAGATCGCAATCCAAAATATGCACGAGCAATGGCTGATGCATCCTTTGATTTACCAGAATTTCGAGCAGAAAAAGGGAAATTATTAACTTTATCTGCTTCAGAGGCAAAAGAAGTTGGTTATTCTGAAGAAACAGTTTCAAATTTCCAAGACCTTTTAGAAAAAACGCAATTAAAAGGTAGTGATGTCGTACAGATTGAACCTACTTTTTCAGAAAAAATTGCTCGTTTTATTACGAATCCAATAATAATACCAATATTGTTGTCGATTGCTAGCTTGGGGCTTGTCATGGAGCTGTTTTCGCCAGGATTTGGTGTTCCAGGTGTAATGGGATTGTCAGCTCTTGGATTATTTTTCTTCGGTCATATGGTAGCGGGCTTCGCTGGTTATGAAACATTACTTTTATTTATTGTAGGTTTAGCTCTTGTCATTGCGGAGTTTTTTGTCCCCGGAGGTATTGTTGGTGTTTTAGGTGGCGTGCTTATATTACTAAGTCTAATACTGGCAGGTGCAAACATGATGCAAATGATTTTAGCGATTTTCATTGCGCTTGTTGTAGCGATAATAGGAATGGTGATTCTGATGAAATTTTTCGGTAAAAAAATGCATGTTTTAAACAAGTTAGTCTTGTTGGATGCGACAACAACGGAAGAAGGCTATGTGTCTAACGTTAATCGCACAGAGTTGCTCGGAAAAGTGGGTAAAACAATTACACCACTCCGTCCCGCAGGTACAATGCTATTTGGTAGTGAACGTATTGACGTAGTATCAGAAGGTGGTTACGTTGATGCAGGGGAACATGTAGAAATTATTAAAGTAGAAGGCTCACGTATTGTTGTGAGACCAACAGAAAAAGAGATGGAGGAATAACAAATGGGTTTTGATTTGGCTTTAATAGGTCCAATTGCAGGGCTAGTCGTATTGTTTATTGTGATCGCAGTATTCTTTACCTTTGTACCAGTGGCACTGTGGATTTCTGCACTTGCAGCAGGCGTCCGTGTTAGTATTTTCACATTAATCGGGATGCGTTTACGTCGTGTAATCCCATCACGAATCGTGAACCCGTTAATTAAAGCACATAAAGCTGGATTACCTGTTACGATTAATCAACTTGAAAGTCACTATTTAGCAGGTGGTAATGTTGACCGAGTAGTCAATGCGTTAATCGCAGCTCATCGTGCAAATATCGAGTTAACATTTGAACGTTGTGCGGCAATTGATTTAGCAGGTCGTGATGTATTAGAAGCTGTACAAATGTCTGTTAACCCGAAAGTTATTGAAACACCATTTATTGCAGGTGTTGCTATGAACGGGATTGAAGTAAAAGCGAAGGCACGTATTACAGTGCGCGCAAACATTGAACGTTTAGTCGGTGGTGCTGGTGAAGAAACAGTTATTGCCCGTGTAGGTGAGGGGATCGTTTCTACAATTGGTAGCGCCACTAGTCATACGACAGTTCTTGAAAATCCTGATATGATTTCTCAAACTGTATTATCAAAAGGTCTAGATTCTGGGACAGCATTTGAAATCTTATCGATCGATATTGCAGACGTTGATATCGGCAAAAACATCGGTGCAGAATTACAAATTGAACAAGCGCAGGCAGATAAAAACATCGCCCAAGCGAAAGCAGAGGAACGTCGTGCAATGGCCGTAGCGAACGAGCAAGAAATGATTGCGCGTGTACAAGAGATGAAAGCAAAAGTAGTGGAAGCGGAAGCTGAGGTACCACAGGCAATGGCAGAGGCTCTACGTTCGGGTAATCTTGGTATTATGGATTACATGAACTACCGTAATATTCAAGCGGATACAGCTATGCGAGACTCCATTTCTAAAGTAAGCTCAGATAAGCCAGAAACCAATGACTCTAACGCATAGAAACGGAAAGGAGCGGTACTAATAAATGGAACAATTAATTATAGTTGCGATAATTGCCATAGTCAGCTCTATTTTCGGGAAATCCAAAAATAAGAAAGAACAAAAAACAATGCCGCCATTTAATAAAGATTCATATGTTGAGCCTCCAGTTGAGGAGGTTCAACAACAACGTCCTACTGCTAAAGCGCAAAGCTTTGAGGATTTTACACGTGAATTTTTAGGAGAGTGGAACAATGAACAGCCTAAAGTGGAAAAGTCGAAGAAAAATGTCAAAGAAACAGTGAAAGAGGAAATGCCAAGTTATATTGCACCACCGTTAATCCCAACTGAGACAATTAGCCGTACCACGAAAAGAGAAAGTATTGGTCGTTTGGCAGCTGGGAAAAAAGAGGTGGAAGTAGCTGGATCACAGTCGGCTTTTCAATTACCAAATTCAAAAAAAGCATTCATGCAGGCTGTTGTAATGGCAGAAGTTTTAGGTCCACCGAAAGCAAAAAGAAAATAATCAGCATGTCCTCCTTTTTCGATGCATATATTGCCGAAGAAGGAGGCATTTTTTATGAGAAAACTATTTCAATTAACGCCACTACTTGAATTATTCCAATATGAAACATTAAAAATCATTGGCCCATACCGTTTCTTACATGCTGATGCTTCGTCATGCTCTTTTATCTATGCAGACTATCATATTACTGTGCGTGGAAAATCAGTAGAAATTAATGCTCTTAAAGAAGAGATGCTTCATCTTTCTGTAGAGGATTTGCAGGAGCTTCATATGAAAATGACAAAGGATATGGGTGTGAGCGATAATGTGGAATAATCGACCAATTATCATACGTATAAAGCGCCACGAAAATGTTCATCCTTTTATTCAAGCATTGCACGCACAACATGTACCATTAAAGCGTGTTGTCTTCCGTGAGCAAGAGGTTGCTTTTGAAACAACTATGCACTATCTACCCAAAATTCGTCGTGTACGCAGTCAATATCGACTTAAAATGGCTGTCTATTATGCTGATGAGCTTCAAGTTTTTCGGGCACAGCTTTGGACCTTGCTTGGCCTAGCGATGATGATATTAATTCCATTACTATGTGCACAGGTTATTTGGCGTGTCGACATAGAAGCGGCATCTCCAGAGTTAGAGCAACGTCTAGGCAAGACCTTTCAAAATACATTTCAATTAGAAACGCCCATGACAAAAAAAGTCTTACCTTCAGACGCTGTCATTCGTCAGAAGCTTTTAGAAGAGCATCGAGATCTTTCATGGGTGCATATTGAAAAGTATGGCGGACGTGTAATTTTACGACCTCAGGAGTCCCCGAAACAAACTAAACAAACGAATGAAAAACTTGCGACGCATTTAGTGGCAACAAAAAGTGGTGTGATTACTCACTTTAATATTCAAAATGGTGAACGTAAAATTTCAGTGAATGATACGGCATACGAAGGTGATACGCTCGTAAGCGGAGTAATTGAAAGTGGTGAAGACGATGTTTTTGTTGGGGCAAAGGGAGAGGTTTACGCTGATTATTGGCTTGAATGTTCGTTTAAAATCCCAACAAAGCTCACGATGGAAACGCTACAACAGAAGCGGTGGCGTGTATTAGTGAAAGGCATTCATAAAGAAAAAGTTGACTATGTGCAAAAGAAAGATCTACCTAATTGGCTCGATCCATATATTTCGATTGTTGAGGAACAGTACACTAAAAAAATGCAAGTAGAGCTTGATGAATCCAAAATAGATTCATTGCTCATACCATTACTACATGAAAAGGTGCTGCGTTCATTACCTACGAAAACGGTTATAAAAAAAGAAAACCTTTTACAGGTAAAGTGGGGGAATGGTACAGTTGAAGGGAAAGTTCTATTTTTAGTCAATGAAAACATTGCCAGTCCAATACAAGGCCTACAAGGAGAATGATTATGTCAGAACATTTAACTGTATTACAAGTGGATAATCCAAACGAGGCAGTCATGCTGCTCGGAATTTCCGATGCCAATATGAAGTTAATCGAAGAGGCTCTACATGTCCACATTATTACGCGTGGTGAACAAATTCAGCTTGCTGGTGAAGAAGATGCGAAGGAACAAGCGACATTCCTTTTACATGCTCTTTTGAAGGTCATTCGCAAAGGAATTAATATTGATCAACGTGATGTTGCAACAGCTATTGAAATGACACAAAAAGGAACAATCGAATATTTTGCAGAACTATATGATGAAGAAATAGCACGCACGACGAAAGGGAAGCCTATCCGTGCAAAAACAATCGGTCAACGAGAATACATACAAGCGATCCGTCATAAAGACGTTGTTTTTGGTATCGGTCCAGCTGGTACTGGGAAAACGTATTTAGCGGTAGTCATGGCAACACAGGCGCTAAAAAATGGGCACGTTAAGCGTATTATTTTAACACGCCCTGCAGTAGAAGCAGGGGAATCTTTAGGCTTTCTTCCAGGTGATTTGAAGGAAAAGGTAGATCCGTATTTACGCCCTCTTTATGACGCTCTAAACGATATTTACGGGACAGAACAAACTCAACGACTTATTGAACGAGGCACAATCGAAATTGCACCTTTAGCGTATATGCGAGGTCGTACGCTAGACGATGCTTTTGTCATTTTAGATGAAGCCCAAAATACGACGCATCAACAAATGAAGATGTTTTTAACGCGACTAGGCTTTGGCTCAAAAATGGTCATTACGGGCGATAAAACACAAATCGACTTACCTAAAAATACAGAATCGGGATTAATTGTTGCAGAGCGAACACTAAAATATGTAAAGTCTATAAATTTCCAAATTTTAGAACAAGGCGATGTAGTACGTCATCCAATCGTAGCCAAAATCATCAAAGCCTACGAAGAACAGCAACTTTAATATGACCGCTAAAGCGGTCATATTAAAGTCTGCACCGAAAGCGAAGCGACAGGTGCAACGAATTAAAGTCTGTATGGAAAGCGAAGCGACAGGTGCAACGAATTTAAAGTTGCACTAGATGCAAATCGTTCATTCTAAAAAACTATTGAAGCGTAACCTCAAAATTCGTTATCAAGATCGATTTAACATGAAATTAGTTGTAAAAAGGCTCATCACCAAAAATTGTGGATGACATAAAACGAAATCAACCACACGTTATGGTGAAGGACCTTTAAAATGGAAAAAAATGTGACAGCTATACAATTTGTATAGCTGTTTTTTTACTTTCTTATACATTTTTCGGGAAAAATGTTTTTTGAATTGGTATGATAGTAGGTAGATAGAGGAGGTGCCAGATGGAGAAACAATTACAAAAATTCATAAAACTTATTGGTTTCCGCTACTTTTTAATTGTCGTTCTCATCTTAACAGGAGCCCTACAATTTGTTTTTATGTATGGCAATGTTAAAGGTGTTACATATGATTTTAAACCTTTACAACTAGCGCCTGAAACAGTTCGATCTACTAAAACGATTGAAGATACTTATAAAACCCAACAGGAGCGAGAAAAAGCAGCAAGCGCTGTAGAACCAGTTTATGAATTTTCCGAGGATGTCGCCGAGCAGCGAGCCGCGATTGTAACTTCTTTATTTGACTATGTTCTTGAAGTAAAGGAGGATGTTGCGAGCAAAAAAGAACCTGTTCCGATTGGCGATCAAGTGGCGCAACTCCGAAAAAAATTTGAATCCATTGATTCAGATCAAATGCCCATTATTTTTACTGATTCACAGCTAGAAGGTTTGTTAATACAAAGTGAAGAAGATTTAAAAAGAACAAGTACGCAACTATCAAAACTCGTGAAGGAATATTTACAAAAATCCATTCGTTCAGAAAATTTGTTTGCGGCTCAAAATGATTTTGAAACAAAAATTCGCGGACAACGAGGCTATCCAGATAAAATATTTAATACGGTAGTTTTAATTGGACGTACAAGTATTATCGAAAACGAAACGATTAACGATGAACAAACGAAAATTCGAAAAGAGCAGGCAAAGGAATCGGTTGAACCCACTCGAATTCTTCAAGGTCAAGTCATCGTACAGGAAGGTCAAATTATTGATAATGAGGCGTTTCGTCAATTAGAGCTTCTAGGTATGGTGAGTAATAAAGTATCGATGAAGCCGATTGCAGGTCTCATCATTTTAATACTTTTACAAATGGTGTTCATATTTATTTTATTTGAACGTTCGGTTGAGGATGAAAACAAGAAACGTAAAGCTTTATTGGTGACAGTAATTGTTTATAGTTTATCCATCCTGCTGATGAAATTTATTAGCCTGGTCGCAGGGGGCTTCGATGTTACTGTTGCATTCCTTTTCCCAACAGCGTTGGCAACGATGCTTGTACGGCTATTAGTGGATGATCGTGCTGCAGTTCTTATTACAGTAATGACAGCGGCATCTGCTGGTGTTATTTTTCAAGAGGGTTATTCATCTGTCATGCAGATGGAAATTACACTGTATATAATTTTTGGAGGCTTTGCGAGCTTATTCTTTTTAAGTAGTGTGGAAAAGCGATCGCATATTCTACATGCAGTTGGGGTCATAGGGTTAGTAAATATGTCGTTTATCGCATTTTATTTACTGATGACACAATCTTCCTATGGTTTGTCAGAGTGGCTGTTTTACTTTATCGCTGCATTAGTATCGGCCCTTCTATCAGGGGCTCTTACAATGGGTCTCTTACCATTCTTTGAATCAGCATTTAGTTTGTTGTCGTCGTTGCGTTTAATTGAACTTTCTAACCCAAACCATCCATTGCTGAAAAAATTACTAATGGAGTCTCCGGGAACATATCATCATAGTGTAATGGTGGCGAACTTAGCAGAGGCAGCATGTGAGGAAATTGGAGCAGATGGATTACTGGCGCGTGTAGGATGCTATTATCATGATATTGGCAAAACGAAACGCCCTGCCTTTTTCATCGAGAATCAGATGTCTGGTATAAATCCGCATGATTCATTGTCCCCGGAAACAAGTGCGGAAATTATAATCGCACATACAACTGATGGGGCTGAAATGCTAAATCGTTATAAGATGCCACAGGAAATTATTGATATTGCCTTGCAACATCATGGGACTAGTCTGTTGAAATACTTCTACTTTAAAGCGAAGGAAGAAGGAAAATGTATAGATGAAACAAAGTACAGATATCCAGGACCAAAACCACAAACAAAGGAAGCGGCAGTTATTAGTGTTGCTGACAGTGTGGAGGCAGCAGTTCGATCGATGAAAGAACCGAATGCAGAGAAAATTCAAAAGTTGGTACGCTCAATTATTGATGATCGAGTACAAGACAATCAGTTTGATGAATGCGATATTTCAATAAAAGAGTTAAAATGTATAGAGCGAGTACTTTGTGGAACATTGAATGGAATTTTCCACTCACGTATTGAATACCCAAAGGCAGATAAGTAGGAGGATCTATGATTTTAACAATTGATTTTACAGATGAAACAAATGAAGTAGCTGCAGAACATATGGAGCTTGTTGAAAAGCTTTTACAGCATGCTGCGAAAGTAGAGAATATTGAGCCGGAAACAGAAGTGTCAGTGACGTTTGTGACAAATGAAGCGATTCAAGAAATAAACCGAGAATATCGTGATAAGGACCAACCTACAGATGTTATCTCGTTTGCCTTGGAGGAATTAGGCGAGGGAGAAATGGAAGTAACATTCGAAGGGATACCCCGCATTTTAGGCGATATTATTATTTCAACGGATCGCACGAAAGAACAAGCGGATGAATACGGCCATACATTTGAACGAGAATTAGGTTTTTTAGCGGTGCATGGTTTTTTACATCTACTTGGTTACGATCATATGGTACCAGAAGATGAAAAGGTTATGTTCGGTAAGCAGGATGAAATTTTACAATCTTTTGGCTTAGGACGAGATTAAATGAATGTTCGCAAATATATCCGATCTTTTGGTTATGCCTTTGAAGGTATCGTTACAGCCTGTAAAGAGCAAAACTTTAAGTCTCACTTGCTAAGTGCAGGAATTGTTTTAATTGCTGGCTATTTTACAGGTTTATCACGTGTGGAATGGTATATAGTGCTAATATTAATAGCACTAATGTTTGCACTTGAAATAGTTAATACTGCTATTGAACGAGTAGTGGATCTAGCTTCACCAAAAAAGCACCCACTCGCTAAGCAGGCGAAAGATCTTGCAGCGGGCGCAGTGCTTGTATTTGCGATATTCAGTGCTATAATCGGATTACTCATCTTTATACCGAAATGGTTTTGACATTACTAAAATTATTAATCGGTCATGAAGTAGTAGCAATTGTGCTGGAGAATTTATGATGTATTAGACTCATCACCAAAAGTTTG
>Ga0213822_1000470_pt1 | contig 31100 bp, 27 predicted proteins | sample MC6MC0908MG_FD_179872 | JGI IMG/M metagenome (GOLD analysis project Ga0213822, IMG submission 179872) | Enriched soil aggregate microbial communities from Iowa State University, Ames, United States - MC6-MC0908-MG | ecosystem: Environmental > Terrestrial > Soil > Unclassified | place: USA: Iowa...
GGATGAAGTCAATACCGAAGCCAGCGACTTCTTGCGCAACGGCCTCCACGAATCCTTCAATGCCCCATTTACTGGCGTGATAAAGGCTGAAGCCGGGATAAGCGACCTGTCCTCCTTCCGAGGAGACCTGCATGATTCGGCCACCGCCTTGACGGCGCAAATGAGGAAGCACGGCACGGATCAGCTGGATGCTACCCGTGAGATTGGTTGCCAGTTGCCGGGCAATCTGTTCGTCGCTCAACTCCTCGGCGGCCCCCACTAACCCATAACCCGCGTTACTGATGACATAATCCACTTGGCCTGCTTGTCCAAAAGCGGCATCGACGGTTTGGCGAACGTTTGCCGTGTCGGTGAGGTCAAGTACGAATACCGATAATCGCTCTGGGAAACGTGCCTTCAGCTCATCCAGGGCACGAAGCTTGCGCACCGTCGCGATGACGCGGTCGCCGCGTTGCAGGGCATGTTCGGCAAGCGCGCGTCCGAGTCCAGAGGATGTACCGGTGATAAACCATGTCTTAGCCATATCGTTTTTTCCTCTCGTTGGTGTTGAGCTCATGCTAGGTTCGATCGCAGGTGGGAAAAACCCCCATAAACGGAACGTGCTGGTGAGGAAACTTCACCAATGAAGAGACCTTCCTGGGGAGACTTGAACGCACTCGCCGAAATCATCGCCCGACGCAGCTTTCGCGAAGCGGCGGATTCGCTCGGCGTGAGTCGGTCTTCCCTCAGCCACGCCGTTCGTACACTCGAGCGGGACTTGGGGGTGCGCTTGCTTCACCGCACGACGCGCAGTGTTTCGCCTACGCCAGAGGGCGAGCGCCTGGTCAACGGCATGCTGCCGCTCATGGGGGCCATGGATGAGGTGCTGTCTGATTTTGCTAATGCTGACGGCCAGCTGCGTGGCATTTTGCGTATCAATGGCAACGAGGCGGGGATACGTGAGTTGCTAGCCACTGCCGTGCCGCGCTTCGTCGAACTGCACCCGCGTGTGGAGCTGGATCTGGTCGTCGACGGGGCCTTGGTGGACATCATTGAGCGTGGGTTTGATGCAGGTGTTCGCCTGATGGACAAAGTGCCGCGTGACATGATCGCGGTGCCGATTGGACCGCCCGTAAGGTTTGTCGTGGTGGCATCGCCAGGGTACCTGGCCCGCCATAGTCCTATCACCGAACCGGAGATGCTCCGCCAGCATTGCTGCATCCGGCAAAGGTTGCCCAGTGGCAAGCGCTATCGCTGGGAGTTTGTCCGTGCTGGCTGCGCGATGACAGTCGATGTGCCAGGCCAACTGACTCTGAATGACAACGCCTTGATGGTCCAGGCAGCAATCGATGGGCTGGGTGTTGCCTACGTTCCCGAACAGTATGCTGAAGCGGCGATCAGCGAGGGTCGGCTGCTAACGGTATTGTTGGATTGGTGCCCTCCAGAGCCAGGACTTGCTCTGTATTATTCGGGACATCGTCAGATCCCGGCACCTCTTGGCGCCCTGATCAAGATCCTGAGGCAATCGTGAATGCGACCTTCGGCTGTGAGGCGTTGCAGCTCCTTTCAATCTGTCCCGTTTCGCCGAAGCCCAGCGGCCGGTGTTCGATCGGGTCATGGAGGCACTGCGGCACGCGTGGACCCCGGACACGCCGACCGCACCGATCACCTGTCCGTCGACGATAACGCGGCTTCGACCAGTTCAATCCAATGCCTGACAGGGGTTCGACCTGCACCGTCGAGGTGGGTCTGGCAGCCGATATTGGCGGTGACAATGATTTCGGGGTGCTCGCTTTCCAAGGCATTGAGCTTGTTGTCGCGCAGTTGCCGAGACAGTTCGGGTTGGGTCAGCGAATAAGTGCCCGCCGAGCCGCAGCACAGGTGGCTGTCGGGAACAGCGGTGAGGTTGAATCCCAGGCTTGTCAGAATGGCTTCAACGGCACCGCCGAGTTTTTGCGCGTGCTGCAAAGTGCAAGGGCAGTGGAACGCCAGGCGCTGGTCGCTGTGCACACCGAGTTTATCCAGCGGCTCGTCGCGCAGGACTTCAACCAGGTCCTTGGCCAGGGCACTGACCCTTTTCGCCTTGTCGGCATACGCCGGGTCGGTGCTGAGCAGGTGCCCATAGTCTTTGATGAAGGCTCCGCAGCCGCTGGCGGTTTGCACGATGGCCTCGGCACCGCTTTCAATGCTCGGCCACCATGCGTCGATGTTACGGCGGGCATGATCGAGGCCGGCGGCCTGGGCGTCCAGGTGATAGTCCAGCGCACCGCAACAACCGACCTCGCGAATCGGGGTGACACTGATCCCGAGTCGATCCAGTACGCGGGCGGCGGCCGCGTTGGTATTGGGCGACAGACTCGGCTGCACGCAGCCTTCGAGCATGAGCACTTGCCGGGTATGGCGGGTGGTCGGGCGTGGTTTTGCCGGATACACGTTGCGCGGTAATTTGACTTGCAGCGTGTTGGGCAGCAAGGCGCGGAAAACCTGGCCACTGCTCAGCAGCCCTTTGAACAGCCCCGGATTGGGCAGGACGCCGCGCAATCCCTCACGCAATAGGCGCTGGCCGAGTGGGCGCGGGACGGCCGCATCGACCACCGCCCGGCCGATGTCCAGCAAGTTGTGATAGTCGACGCCGGAAGGGCAGGTGGTTTCGCAATTGCGGCACGACAGGCAACGATCCAGGTGTTCCTGGGTCTTGCGGGTCACTTCATTGCCTTCGAGCACCTGCTTGATCAAGTAGATACGCCCCCGTGGGCCATCCAGTTCATCGCCCAGCAGTTGATAGGTCGGGCAGGTGGCGTTGCAGAAACCGCAGTGCACGCAACTGCGCAGAATGCGTTCGGCTTCTGCGGCACGGGGCAGTCGGCGGGCGTCTTCGCTCAAGGTGGTCTGCATGGTTCAAAGCTCCGCGTACAGGCGACCGGGGTTGAAGAGGCCCCGTGGATCGAGTTGCTGTTTCAAGTTCCGGTGGTAGCGCATCAGCGCGTCGGGCAGTGGTTGGAATGGACTGTCGATCAGGCCATGGCTGTAGCAGGTCGCATGTCCGCCGACCGTTTCGACGACCGCGCGAATGAGGGGCGCTTCGGCGTCGGATTTGAGCCAGCGCTGGGCGCCGCCCCAATCGATCAGTTGAACGCCCGGCAACGACAGTCGGGGTGCGTTCTGCGGCAAGGAAAGACGCCAGAGCGGCTGACTCTCATCGAAGAAACTCAATCGATGTTCGTTCAGGTCTTGCCAGTACGAAGCGTCCAGCAACTCCCCACCCAAACGGTCATGGGCCGCCGCCACTGAGCCTTCGCCGCCCTCGAGCCGCAGGTGCAGGCGCTGGCCGTCGTGACAGGCGGCGCTGATCGGCAGTGGTTGTTGCCCCCATTCCGCCAGGCGTAGCAAGGCACGATCACTGTCCATTTCCAGGCTGATACTCAGGATTTTTCGTGGGTTCGGCAGGACCTTGAGGGACACTTCGGTTATCACGCCCAGCGAGCCGTAACTGCCGGCCATCAAGCGCGACAGATCGTAGCCGGCGACGTTCTTCATGACCTCGCCGCCAAAGCGCAAATGCTTGCCCTGGCCGGTGATGACCCGTGTCCCGAGGACGAAGTCGCGGACCGATCCTGACCAGGGGCGTCGCGGCCCCGAGAGTCCACAGGCAATCATGCCGCCCACCGTGGCGTCGTCACCGAAGGAGGGCGGTTCGCAAGGCAGCATCTGCTGCGCCGCGTCCAGCACTTCAGACAAGTGTGCCAACGGCGTGCCGCAGCGCGCGGTGATCACCAGTTCGGTCGGGTCGTAGCTGACGATGCCTCGGTGGGAGCGGGTATCGAGGACTTCTCCCGCCACGTTGCGCCCGAGGAACGCCTTGCTGTTGGAACCTTGGATGCGCAGCGGAGTGGCGTTTTGCAGCGCCTGGTTGACCTGCTCCAGCAGCGCGGCGCTGTCATCCATATCGTGTTCGCTGCGCATCAGAAACGCTCCAATTCAGGAAAGGGCATCTGACCCATATGCACGTGCATGGCGCCAAACTCGGCGCAGCGATGCAGTGTCGGAATATTCTTGCCCGGGTTGAGTAACCCGCTCGGATCGAACGCAGCCTTGACGGCATGGAACACGGTCAGCTCATCGCTATTGAACTGCGCGCACATCTGGTTGATCTTCTCGCGGCCCACACCGTGTTCACCGGTAATGCTGCCGCCGACCTTCACACACAATTCGAGGATCTTGCCGCCCAGGGCTTCGGCGCGGTCGAGTTCACCCGGTTGATTGGCATCGAACAGAATCAGTGGATGCATGTTGCCGTCGCCGGCGTGGAAAACGTTGGCCACGCGCAGGTCGTATTCGGCTGATAACGCCGCGATCGCCTGCAGTACACCGGGCAGCTCTCGGCGTGGGATCGTCCCGTCCATGCAGTAATAATCCGGTGAGAGACGGCCCACCGCCGGAAAGGCATTCTTGCGCCCGGCCCAGAAACGCACGCGTTCGGTCTCGTCGCGGGCCTGGCGCACCTCGGTGGCGCCGGCCTTTCCCAATACTTGGCGTACGCGGTCGCAGTCATCATGGACGTCGGCTTCTACACCATCGAGTTCGCACAACAGTATCGCTTCGGCGTCGACCGGGTAGCCGGCGTGGATGAAGTCTTCGGCGGCGCGAATGGCCAGGTTGTCCATCATCTCCAGACCGCCCGGAATGATGCCCGCGGCAATAATGTCACCCACGGCGCGACCCGCCTTTTCGACGGAATCGAAGGCGGCCAGCAGTACCTTGGCGGTTTGCGGTTTGGGCAGCAGTTTGACCGTGACCTCGGTGATGACACCGAGCATGCCTTCGGAACCGGTGAACAACGCCAGCAGATCGAAACCGGGTGAGTCGAGTGCCTGTGAACCCAGCGTCAGGTGTTCACCGTCGACGGTGAGGATGTCGACCTTGAGCAGGTTGTGTACGGTCAAACCGTATTTCAGGCAATGTACGCCGCCGGCGTTCTCCGCCACGTTGCCGCCGATTGAACAGGCGATCTGGGAGGACGGGTCCGGCGCGTAGTACAGGCCAAACGGCGCGGCGGCCTGGGAAATCGCCAGGTTACGAACGCCTGGTTGGACGCGGGCCGTGCGGGCGGTGGGGTCGATGTGGAGGATTTTGTTGAAGCGCGCCATCACCAGCAGCACGCCTTTTTCCAGCGGCAGTGCACCGCCGGACAAACCCGTGCCCGCACCGCGGGCGACGACCGGCACCTGCCGTTCATGGCAGAGCCGGAGCACGCCCTGGACCTGATCGATGTGGCGCGGCAGTACCACCAGCATTGGCGTAGTGCGATAGGCGGAAAGTCCGTCGCATTCGTACGGTTTGAGCTCTTCGCCCTGGTGCAGGATTTCCAGATCGGGCCACTGGGTCTGCAGGGCCCGCAGCAGGGCGTTTTTGTCGACGTCGGGCAGGACACCGTCAACGCGTTCATCGTAGAGAATGTTCATAGTCGGTGGACGACGCTCAGTTGTTTTTATTAGCGGTCTGTTCAACTACAGCTGACTTGCATCATTGGCCCGGGGCGTTTTACTGTCCATGTGTTGTTTGACTGGTCGAACCAGTTCTTTAACCTTGATTGTTTTGTTTATCTAAAAAATAACCCTAAAAACAGCCAGTTATTGCCGTGCCTGAACAGTTTTGATACCGCTGGTGAAGCTGGTCATACCAGTTGGAGGTTCAATGGACAGCGCAGAAGCGAGCCGTCATCTGCAAGTCGCCGACGTGGTCTGTGAGCGCATCGAGCGCCTGATCGTCGACGGGGTGCTCAAGACCGGGCAACTGTTACCTTCGGAGCGGCGGCTGACGGAAAAACTCGGCGTCTCCCGCACCGCCCTTCGCGAGGGGCTGAAGTTGTTGCGCGCTCGCGGGATTATCAGGACCGAGCAAGGCAAGGGGTCATTCGTGGCCGACCTGTCGGGGCATGGCTTGGCGTCACCGCTGATGCACCTGTTCAGCTCGCAGCCACGAACGCTCTATGATTTATTCGAGGTCCGCAGCCTGCTCGAGGGCGAGTCCGCGCGTCTGGCGGCCTTGCGCGGGACCGAGGCCGATTTCGTCCTCATCACCCGCAGCTACGAGGCGTTGCTCGATGCCCACAGCCGTTCGCTGGAGGCGAGCGAACATGCCCGGCTCGATCATGCGTTTCACCTGGCGATTTGCGAGGCGTCGCACAATCCGGTATTGGTGCAAACCCTGCGTTCGCTAACGGATCTGTTGCTCAACTCGGTATTTGCCTCGGTCAACAACCTCTACCACCGCGAACCGCAAAAGCGTCAGATCGACCGTCAACACGCGCGGCTCTACAACGCTGTCACCGGCCGCTTGCCGGAGCAGGCGCGCAAGGCGGCCATCGCTCACATCCAGAGCATCTGCGAGAACCTCAAGGAAATCGAAAGCGAGGAACAACGCTTGGTTCGGGCGACGTTGCGACTTGAGGGGTGGGCATGATGCAAGTCTGGATCACTTCGCTTAAGCCAAGGTGGTGCCGTTCCTCGCCAGCAAAGATGCACCGTTCTTGACGGGATACAGCCATGCTTGAGATTCCTGATCTGGCGATTGAGTCAGGCAATGAATGAGGCTGGTCGGGCAACGCTATGGACTATTGGTCAAGGCATACTCGTGATTCGGTTTCGTAGATCGCGCTATGAGCAATTGACCTTCGACGGAGTGGGGCAACAGCTTTTTACCAGACCACAGCGAATTTCCGCCGCCCTGGTGAGCTGTTTGATAAGTGCTACAGAGGCTTTTCTGACCTCCGGTGAGAGATTTGCGATCATCGCACTCTCTTCGGCCACCAGGTCGATGCGGATCTTCTGGTACAGCGCTTCACCCGCTTCTGTGGCTCGTATCTGAATGGCGCGTTTATCTTGCTGGTCAGCAGATCGCTCGACGTAGCCTTTGCGTTCAAGCGTATCGATGACTCGGCTCGCCGTGCTTTTATCAAGAAACATCTCCTCCGCCAGTGCCTGCATTCGCAATGGGCCCTGCTTGATCAGTGTCTCTACGGCGTAGCACTGAGTCACGGAAACGTCATAGCAACAGATTCGGTCTCGGTCTCTAAACTGATAGACGCGTACTAACTGATTGACGGCTTCAAATAGGTTTTCAGCATCACTGATGAGGTGGGTATCGGTACGCTGGGTCATAAATTTCTCTTCAGTTGTTACTACCAACAGTAGCTTTCAAGGGGTGGAGCTGCAACCACCAATATGGGGTTGACATTCCACAAATCGGATACCTATATTGGTTGCGAGTACCAACAAATAGTCTCGACCAGGTCGATTGATAGCCCATTGATTGTGGTCTCGGAGGGACGAGGGAGAGATTTCTACTCGGGTTCTTCTCAAAAAATAACAGAACGAATGCTGGAAAACCCGTCGTGAAGGGACCGGTAGAATCGTCGAAAAATCATGTCACTTCCTGCAGTCTGCCGATTTTCGACCTCATGCTGGGTTGTTTTGAATACGCAGAAAACGTGCCCCTGGCGTAAATCGCTGGGTAAATCATCGAATCGTGCAAGGAAGCGATCATGTCTGAATTGGAAATCAGCGCCCAGTCTGCCCCCACCTCAGTTCGCAGCTCGATAGCCAAGGCGTTCTCCCTGCCGTTCCCTATTTTTATGATCGTGTTAACTGTTGCTCTGGGGCTCGTGGGTGGGCTGGGGAACAGCGAAATAGTCTCCGTATTGATCACGGGATATGGGAACAACCTTGGTTACTTTTGCATTGTGCTCCTCAGTGCGTTCTACCTTGCTGCCTGGTTAAGTCATGGACAGGATCTCTACCTCGGCAAGGCAGGGGTCGTCATGTCTCCGCTGATGGGGGCCGGTATGGTATGCCCTGACACCGCCTATGCGGCTCTGTCTCCGTTAGCGGGCCGTTATAGAGCCGCGATTGCGGTTGGCAGCTACAGTGGCTTCAAGCTGTTGATACCTGCCGGGCCGCTGATAATCGGCCTCGGTGTGGGGGCAAACGTCGAAGATCACCGATTGATTGTGCTGGGTTTAATCTTGATGGTGACGACTTTTGTGGCTGGCATGATTTGGCTCCGCCTGGTAGGCGACCATTCAGATGCCATAGAAGCCTCCCCGAGCGAGGGTAGGGACTTTCAGTGGGCTAGTTCGTCCAGACTCCTCTTTCCTCTCGCACTGCTATTTGCGCTTTTGTTCACTGGGTACTTCGGTAAGCTCTCCGCAGTTCCGGTCATTGGTTTTTTTACCGCCCCAGCCGGCGCACTTCTCATCTCAGCTATTGTGGCCTACCTGCTGACCAAGCACGAAAACCGCAAGCCGATGCTTGATTCCACAATCAGAAGGACAGCTAATCTTCTATTTATAATTGGTTGCGCGTCCGCGCTAGGGCACATGCTTGCACGTGTGGTGCCTGCGGGATATGCCATTGAGATAGTCACCGGGGTAAAGTCAGCATCGCTGATGTTGATCGGGCTGTTTTCAGTGGCGGCTATTTTTAAGGTCATCAATGGATCATCGTTGGCAACATTCTCAGCCCTCCCTCCCATACTAGCGCCTGTCTTGGCTAACACAGGAATAGACTTGATACCTGTTGTCTATGCGATCTGCCTGGGATCGTTTGTAGCCATTTTGCCTAATGACAGTTTCTACTGGCTGGTGCGAAACGATGCATTTGCGAATGGCAGCACAATCAATTACGTAAAAACAATAACAGGTGCCTCGATCTTTCAAGCTTTTATAGGCCTCTGTGCCTTGTGTGTGATAACTGCCCTATCTTTCTAGTAGAAGAATAAATACTGCCTCCTGATCTGGTTCGGAGGCACGTATACCTGTGTCGAAAATTACTTGCAATGTATGAGCTGTATGGATATTAACCTCAATTGCGTGGTGACATGGAAAATGAAAGTAATAGTGGCGACAACATTTGAAGGTGGTTACCAGCCTCTTACCGCGATATCGGCGGCCACAGCACTTATCGATGCAGGATTCGATGCGCAGTTGGTTGATGTCTATGTGGAGGGGCTAGTTGAATCGATGTTTTCTGACGCGGATGTCATTTGCATTTCCGTTCCGCTATTTGATTCGTTACAGGCAGGCGTGCAGCTGGCGGCTAAAATCAGTGAGTGGAATCCTAAAGCGATAAAGGTATTTTTTGGCCAATACGCTACCATCAACGCCGAACGTCTTACTGGCAAATACAGTGAATACACGATCGTCGGGGAGTGGGAAGTTCCTCTGGTGAACCTGTTAAAAAGACTCAGTGGTCAGGATGCCAGCCTGGCGGGGATAGTAGACGTCAAAAAGCTTGAGTCGAAGGAAATAGTCGTTCCCTTTTTAGAGAGAAACAATTTTCGATTGCCGAAGCGTGAAATCGCGCCTCCGCTGTTTAAGTACCCTCAGCCCCAAATCGATAAGCTTCTTGGTTCGAAACAGATTGTCGGTGGTATTGAGGGAACCCGTGGGTGCCATCATAAGTGTACGTATTGCTCTGTTTATGCCGCTTACGACGGTAAAGTGTTGATGGTGTCCAGTGAGTTAGTAGAGCGAGACACCGCAGCGTTAGTAGAGCAGGGGATGACGCATCTTACCTTCACCGATGCAGATTTCTTTAATGCCAAGCACCACGGCATAGCGATATTGCGTAAGCTGCATGAGAAGCACCCAGATCTAACATATGATTTCACCACGCGTGTCGATCATATCCTGGAGAACAAAGAAACCATCAAGGAAATGGTTTCCTTGGGGTTGGCGTTCATTACCACCGCACTGGAGTTTCCCAAGCAAGAAGTGTTGGATCAGGTTGTGAAGGAAATGGATATGAATATGATCGAAGAGTCCATTGCCTTTTTGCTTTCATTGAAGATTAAGGTTAACCCCACTTTTATTATGTTTAATCCTTGGGTGGGATTGGAGGACATCGCAAAATTTCACGACTTCGTCGAAAAGAATCAGCTGTTAGACATCGTTGACCCGATTCAATATGAAACCAGGTTACATCTCTACAAAGGTTCGCCACTGCTTCGCAATGAGAGTGTTAAGCGATTAGAGCTTGAAGAGCATGAGTTTCACTTCGATTGGAAACACCCGGATAGCCGATTGGATACATTGTATGCCCAAAGTCTGACTCCCGTTGAAGAGGGCGTTTTCAAACGCTGCTGCCTCAAATGCTAACAGTAGACGTTGGGGGAACTATGAATAAGTCGTTCGCGCTGCGTCAAGCAGCTTTGAAAATTGCAGGTCAAGGGGTGGGTGGCTTTGATCTGAGTTTACAATCCAACTGGAGGGAGAAGCTGGAACCTCTGGTTGGAGAATTTATTCGTTCGGCGTTGAGCCCCATGCTGGTAGGGCATAAGGGAAGTGAAGAGCTGCAAGTGGCTATACAGAACCTCCAGTCAGGTGCTAAATCGCTTATAGCCGAGCCAGCCGCTGATTGGAGTGAAAACCCTCTGGTTGCCGATGAGTTATTGCGCTCGTCCAATATTACAGACTATCAAGACTTCCTTCGCTTGCAAAAAGAGATCAAGCGTCTTTCAAGCGAGAATCCTTTTGTTAAGTCAGAGAGCCATGACAGGCTCTACATTTGTTTCACGCTGAATGGTGTTGAACCCAACGAAACAAAAAAATTGCTAAGCGAGTGTTACCGGGTACTCAATCGAAACGGTACGTTGATGATGCTAGTACTCTTGGCTGACGAGTCTCATGACCGATTGGAGATAGGGCCTGTAGGATCATATCCAATCATACAAGCGCTCACCGAATCGACCATCTCCGAGCGGCTAGAGCAGGAGGGTTTTCATGGCATTACGTATCATCAATTAAGCGATCTGCCTCTGCAGATCACCGATGGCGTGGAACTCAGACCTTTCTTGATTAATGCTTATAAAGGAAAGTTCGGGCCCTGTTTTGAGCAGGGGCATGCCGTCTTGTATCGCGGCCCCTGGCTTCAGGTCTGTGACGATGATGGGCATATTTATCGCAGAGGCGTGAGAACCGCCGTGTGTGCTAAAACCTATAACCTCCTATTAAGAGCTCCCTATGAAGGCGAGTTTGTCGGCATGCCCTGTTACAACGCACCTCCATTAGAGAACGCTATTTTATTCGACTGCAACACGCCAGCGATACGAGATCCTGGCGTGACAAAAGGTGTTAAACCGTTGGCTGATCAAGGGAGTTGCTGCACGTCAGACGACGGAAATTGTTGTTAGTGGTAGGCACTCAAATCTCAAATCAACGGACGAAAAGATAGGGGCGTTCTATGGCTATCGCGCAGAAGATAAGGTGGTCGTTGATAATGGCACTGGTGGCCGTTGCCTCCACGGTTTTTGTAAGTAAGGCGCTTACAACCCAGAAGGGCACTGAAAAAATAATAATATCGGGGGCTAGTACTATAGCGCCTCTTGTTGCAGAGATTGCAAAGCGCTATGAGCGTGAAAATCCTGGCATTCAAATTGATGTTCAATCCGGTGGTTCCTCCCGAGGCGTCGCAGATGCCCGGAGCGGTCTCGCAGACATTGGAATGGTTTCGCGTGATCTAAAAGCGTCAGAGCGTGAGCTCGTTGATTATCCGATAGCCCGTGACGGCATCGCTGTTATTGTTCATAAGTCAAACCCCATTCAAGCATTGTCGAAAGAACAGATACGCAATATTTATCTTGGGCGTATAACCAACTGGAAGGAGCTGGGTGGGGCAGATATGCCTATTACCGTTGTCAATAAGGCCAGTGGGCGCTCTACCCTGGAGTTGTTTGCAGGATTTATGAATTTAGAGCCTGCCGACATCAAGGCAAATATTGTAATCGGCGAGAACGAACAAGGTATAAAAACTGTGGCCAACAGCCCCGGAGCGATAGGGTATGTTTCGATTGGGACCGCAGAATACAGCGAGCGGTCAGGCACTGCACTTAAACTGATTTCATTGGGCGGGCAGGTACCCTCTACACAGAATGTAGCAGACAAAAAGTACGATCTCTCAAGGACGCTTAATTTAGTAACGAAGGGAAAGCCTAGCGTCGCGGTATCGCATTTTATTGATTACGTCCAGTCAGCTTCAGTGAAGGATCTGGTCGAGGAGCAGTACTTTGTCTCCCTTAAGTAGAAACGGCGCGACAACGCTCAGCTTCTTCGTCTGCGGTATGACGTGTGTTTTCATAATGCTGATGATGTTGCTGTTTATATTTGATCAGTCGTACGGCTTCCTTACGTCAGTAGGGGTTGAAAGAGTTTTTACCGACAAAGCGTGGATTCCGGATTCCGGTTTCTATAATTTCATACCCATGATGATAGGCACGCTGTTGGTGAGCGTAGGTGCGATATTGATAGCTGCACCGATAGGTTTAGGTGTGGCGATTTTTTGCAATTTTTATGGTGGCGGTCGGGCTGCCAGATTTTTTGAACAACTGCTCGCATTGCTCGCAGGTGTTCCATCCGTTGTCTATGGATTGTGGGGGTTGATGGCAGTCACGCCGATCATCTACAAAGTTAAACCACCAGGTGCAAGTTTATTGGCGGGGATTCTGATACTTGCATTAATGATCATCCCTACTGTTGGAATCATTGCAAAGGAAAGTATAAGACGTGTGCCTTCCTCGTTAATAAATGGAGCTGCTGCCTTAGGACTTCCAAGGGAAAAAATCATTTTTTATGTCGTTCTGCCGTCAGCGCGGGCAGGACTGTATGCGGCCGTGACGTTGGCCTTAGGCCGCGCCCTTGGTGAAACAATGGCGGTATTAATGGTTACAGGGAACGTTGTAAGAATCCCGACCAGTATTTTTGATCCGATTAGGACATTGGCTGCAAATATTGCATTGGAAATGGCCTATGCAGCAGATGTTCATAGGTCGGCACTGTTCGCGAGTGGACTTGCGCTGATGTTTTTGGTGATTGCACTCGTCATGATGTCGAGCTTGTTTAATCCCAAGGAGGTGATGCGTGACATATCGTAAGCTTCCGACGAAAAGTGGCACATTGTTGACATCTCTTGTGTGGGGGTGTGCTGGTTTAATTGTGTGTGTCTCCGTCGCTATGTTGGCGGATATCTTGATGAGTGGAGTCTCGCAAATAAATTGGGCGTTCCTTACCCAGCCACCAAGCGATAGTGGGAGAAGTGGAGGTATTGGCCCCATATTGGTATCTACCCTGCTGATTTTATTTGTGTGTCTTTGTGCTGTTATACCTATAGGGCTTGGAGGGGCTATCTTGCTGGCAGAGTACCTCCCCAGTGCATCGGCGCTTGGGAGAAGCTTTCGAGCGACGTTGGAGATATTGTCGAGTATTCCTTCTATCGTTTTTGGTCTGTTTGGAAATATATTGTTTTGCGATCTTTTAGGGTTGAAGTTCTCAATTCTTTCAGGAGGCCTGACTTTGGCGTGCATGGTGTTGCCAATTTTTATAAGGTCGACTGAACAGTCGCTGCAGTCAATCTCCAATACTTATCGCCATGGGGGGGCTGCGCTAGGGATGAATAAAACGGAGGTGATCTTCCAGATCCTCGCTCCGGCAGCGCTGCCAGGAGTCACTGTAGGTTTGTTAATCGGAGTAGGCAGGGCCCTTGCAGAAACCGCAGCTCTTATATTTACGAGTGGCTACGTGGACAGGATGCCATCTTCGCTACTCGACTCTGGACGCTCGTTGTCAATTCATATTTATGATTTGTCGATGAATGTTACCGGGGGGGACGCCAATGCTTATGCCACCGCCTTTATCCTGATTGTACTTATCGTTTTGATTAATTGCTTCACTGTCGCGATGAAGGATTTGTGGATGCGCCAGAGAGGGGATATAGAATGTCTATAGGTTTAGAGTTCAACCGCTCTTTTATTGAAGCTAACGGTGCGAGCGATTATGTCGATATCGGGCTCGCTCCCCTTGTCGCGTTTGAAATCAGCGATTTGGCAGTGGCTTATTCGAAGAAGTCAGTCTTGTCTCATGTGAATCTAAATATTCCGAAGGGGGCAATTACGGCGTTGATAGGCCCATCAGGGTGCGGAAAGACGAGTTTTTTGAATTGTCTTAATCGAATGGTGGATCTCATTCCTGGTTGCTCTGTAACAGGACGAATTAATTACAACTCACAAAATATCCTTGAAGAACGGCATGACGTTATCGAATTGCGTCGCCGCGTTGGAATGGTATTTCAACGACCGAATCCATTTCCGACAACGATTAAGCGCAATTTGGAACTGGCGCTCTACCAGGCCGGTTTTCGAGGCGCCGAGGAAACTCATATATCGATGGAGGCTCAGTTGCGCAGGGTCGGTTTGTGGGAAGAGGTGAAGCATGATCTTAATAAACCTGCTACTCGACTGTCTGGCGGGCAGCAGCAGCGTCTCTGTATCGCACGAGCGCTTTGCCTCAGCCCGGATGTCTTGCTGATGGATGAACCTTGCAGTGCTCTAGATCCAATATCCAGTGCAAGGGTCGAAGAGCTTATAGCCAGCCTGAAAGAGCAGTGCACTATTGTTATCGTTACTCACAACTTGGCTCAGGCACGCAGGATTTCTGATCATTGCGTGATGTTCTGGATGAATGGGGCCTCAGGCCACATTGTCGAAAGTGGGGCAACAGAGTCATTGTTTGGTAAGCCACAGAACGCTATCACTGCGAGTTATATAAGCGGTGCGCTCGCTTAATTTATTAATTGAATCAGCGGTATAAACAGGGGTAGGAAAATGACAGATCATATCGGAATTTCCGTTCGCGAGGATTACGCTGCTCTGGCTGAAAAACGCGCAGATGCCCTCCTTGCATCACAGACCCAAGTGGTCTGCTGCAGTGAGGCATATGATGTAAATCTTATGAAAAAAGTGCCTAAAACGGTGGTTGATGCCGATTTTGGGTGCGGGAATCCTACCAAGTACATCCGTCCGGGGGATGTCGTCTTGGATCTGGGCTGTGGGGCTGGTATGAATTGCTATATCGCAGCTCAAATCGCTGGCCCTTCGGGCTCAGTTATCGGTATCGATTTCAACGACGCTATGCTCAGCATTGCTCGTAAGGCCCTGCCTGAGTTCTCGGCCAGCGTGGAAGCCGCGCCATTGGCATTTCGGATGGGATCTGCGCACGATCTGGCCCTCGACTTAGATCAGGCAAATGATTATCTGCGATCAAACGCACCCAGCGATGTAGTGGCCATCCAAAAATATGAGGACTTGGCCGATAAGTTGCGCCATGAGAAAACACTCATTTCGGATAACAGTGTTGATGTGGTGATTTCAAACTGCGTCATTAACCTGTTGGCAGACAGAGATAAAAATCTGGTTTTTCAGGAGATTTTCCGCGTATTGAAGCCGGGAGGACGGTTTGCAATTTCGGATAACGTTTCAAATATTCCTGTGCCGGAGTCGGTAAAAAATGATGCGATGCTTTGGTCAGCATGTTACGCAGGGGTGCTTCAGGAACAACAATTCTATTCCAGTCTGGAGGCTACGGGTTTCGCTGGGATTACAATTGAAGTCAGAAACGATGATCCCGCGAAAATCATTGAGGAGCTTGAGTTCTATTCCATTACTGTGACGGGTGAAAAGCCACTAAAAAGTTGTGGTGTGGATACGCCAAAAGTTATGTATAAAGGCCCATCAAAAGCTATTGTTGGAGACAGCGGTAAGATGTACCGGCGGGGTATTCCTGATACGCTCTCAGTTGCTGATCGGTATTTGATTGCCTCTGATGGCCCATTTTATATTTTGGATGCCGAAGTGATTAATCAAGCACCCGCTAAAAGCTCGTGCTGCTAGTTATTCGATACCTGGGTGAATGGGAGGGTTAGTCATGTCTGCGAGTCTTGAAGATAGAGCGGTTGACGGAGCGACCACGCGTGCTTTTTTCAATGAAAGATCAGTGTATTGGAGTGAGGAGCGGAAGACTTATTTTTCGGATGACGTGCGCTCCTATGTAGTTGATTTGGGGCAGTTTCAGCCAACTGATACCGTTATGGATTTTGGTGCTGGATCTGGTTTTTTGACCGAGGCTCTGCTGGAAAGTGGCTTGAGAAAAGTCATCGTCGCGGACATTAGTCCCAACATGCTCGCGGAAATAGAAAAAAATCCGCGTTTAGGCGGTAAAGTTGAAATGCGTATTGCTGAAGAGCATGGTGTCCCGGCTCAGGAAGCTGAACTGGATGGCATTGTAACAAACATGGTTCTTCATCATCTGACCTCGCCGGCACAGTTCTTTGTTGATGCTAGAAAATGTTTGAAATCAACCGGCAAATTGATTGTTACTGATTTGATTGAGCACACTCAGTTCGACTTCCAAAAGGAGCAGCATGATCGTTGGCCAGGATTCAGCATCATGCAGATTGAAGACTGGATGAGAAATGCCGGTTTCTCCTCGTATACCACCGGAAAGGTGGGTAAAAAATGTTGCGGTAGCATCGTAGGGGCCGCGGGTGGTTTTGACGTTTTCTATGCTTTGGGCGTCCGCTAACGTAGGGCTTTAAATACTGTTTTCAATTTGACCACCACCGGGATGATGGGGAATCACAATGAATACTCTCAGTTCGCTTCGATCACCAGAGACTGCCATTCACTACAATGTTTTGTCAGATGAGTTTAGAGCGAATCCTTACCCTACGTTCCAGTGGTGGCATAAAAATGAAGGTATTTTTTATGATGACCAACAAAAATACTGGATCGCTTTCAAGTACGATACCGTTAGGAAACTGTTAAGGGACCCGGCATTGACGGTGGAAAGGTATGTAGAGTCTCCCAGTGGCGATGAACTTGTCTATGATGAAAAGATCAGGGAGATGCTTTCAATATGGATGTTGAATAATGATGGTGAGAGGCATAAGCAGGCTAGGAACTCGTTAATTCCATTGTTTACAACTCGTGCGTTAGCGGATTACGAAGCACTTATTCGTGAGCAGGTCGCGAGTGCGTTGGATGTTTTTCAGGCGGGTAAAGGCGCTACCGAAATATATCAGGAGGTGGCGTTCCCTCTGCCGGCAAAAATTATCATGTCAATCATGGGGCTGGGGGAACTCACAGAGCATCGGTTGAGAGATCTTCAGCGTTACTCGGATGTTATCTCCACTTATGTAGGGAGTGCTGGAAGAGCGCCGGGTTGTATTAAACCCACCTATGATGTGCTGATGGAGTTCTGCGATTTGCTCATGGAAAGCCTGGCCAATCGTCCTGTGAATTTTGATCAAACATTGACCGCGCGTCTCATTGAGATTTACGGAGATGGAACGACTCGGGAGGAACTTCACGCGACGTTGTCGAATATAATTTTATTTATTGTTTCCGGCTTTGAGACTACTACAAATTTGATTCTTAATACGTTTATGGCTCTCGCAAAAAACCCGGATATAGAAGGTTCTCTTAGGGAAAATCCCGGCTTGATCGATTCATTTGTGGAGGAGACGTTACGGATATATCCTCCTGTTAACCGAACGGCCAGGAAAGCGCGCGAGGCGATTGAGATCGATGGCGTTTGTATTAGTCCGCAAGATCTGGTTATCTTGTTTATGGGGGCCGCCAATCGAGATCCAGATGTATTTCCTGAGCCTGACTCCTTTAAACTGATGCGTCCAGAATTGAAGGAAAATCAAGCGCTCTCATTCGGCTATGGACCCCATCTGTGTATCGGTCGGATGCTCTCTCTTTTAGAGTTGCGCATCTTTTATCAAGAGCTGTTGACACGTTTTTCAAGTCTTAATGTGGATATTGATACGTTGAAGTGGCGTGATAACTCAATATTTAAAGGTATTCAGGCGCTAGAAGCATCTCCTTTGGTATAGCTTTGGAGTGGTGGTTATGCAATATGTGACTAATGATGGCGTTACGATTGATTATGACCGCTTGGGCGAGGGCGAGCCGGTTCTCTTTATACATGGTTGGGCGTCCAGTGCTTCTACGTTCAGTAAGCAACTGAGTTATCTGTGCGATGATTTCCTGCTATTGGCTCCAGACTTGAGGGGGCATGGCCGCTCCGCCAAGGTTACTCGGGGCGGACGTATAAGTCGCCTCGCCATGGATCTTCATGAGCTGTTAGAACATGAGGGGCTAGAGCGTGTCAGCCTGGTTGGGTGGTCTATGGGGTGTTCTGTTATATGGAACTATATAGATCTCTTTGGCGAGGGGCGGATCAATAAGTTAGTATTTATCGATGAAATTCCTTTTGTACTTGGAACTTCGTCGATGATGACTGACTGGAGTGATGCGGAACTAGATGTTCGGCCACTGACCAATCTTTATAAGCGATTTATCCCCGAGTTGACGCGTGAAACTGAGAGCGCAAATTTTATTTCGAGTATGTTGAAGACCGCTTCGCCTAGTGAAAGGGAGGAAGTGATCGCCACTGCGAAGTTGGCATCCAGCTTCTCAGCGGTCAACATGATTATCAACAATAATGTGACTGACTGGCGGGATCTCTTTAAGCACATAAAATCGCCAACGCTGCTGGTGTCTGGCAGCGCTAGTTTCTTTCGACCCGAATTTTATGAATGGATGGGACAGCAGATTTCTGACTGCCGGATTGTGACAAAGGAAGGGGCGGGTCACTTTTTGCATCTGGAAGAAGCGGAATGGTTGAATCCTATACTGCTTGATTTCCTCGGCGGCTGAATCACCCGTCCGTTGCAGTGATGGTGTTTATTTTGAGATGTGCAGAGGGCGGGGGCCCTTAAAGCTCCGGGCGTGGCTAGACGCGCGGTGGACGATCTTAAGGATGAAACACAGATGCCTATTCGCTTGGCCCAACCTAATGATGCTGCAGCGATAGCAGAGATTTATAACCAGGGGATTGAGGATCGTACCTCGACCTTTGAAACGTTACCGCGTACAGCTGAAGAGATACTCGGCCGGATCAACTCAATGGAGCGTTACCCCTATTTGGTGTATGTGGATAAGAGGGGGCAGGTTGTCGCGTGGGCCAATTTGAGTCGTTATCGAGCACGTGCCTGTTATGACGGTGTCGCTGATTTCTCAATCTACCTACACCGAGACGTACGTGGTCGAGGCATAGGGAAGCGGCTGCTTTTTGCGCTTTTTGAAGAGGCCGAGAAACGTGGTTTCTGGAAACTGCTATCACGCATTTTTACCTTCAATGCCGCCAGTCTTGCGCTCTGTCGATCCTGCGGCTTTCGACAGGTTGGGATCTATGAAAAGCATGCCTGTCTTGACGGCCGCTGGCTTGATTGCGTGATCGTCGAACGCCTTGTCCCATCCAATCAACCAGAGTGACAGTATCTACAGATGATTCAACAGGGTCTAACCGAAGCGTCGGCTGTTTACACCAAGTCCAATTAAGTGGAAGTCGCTTACTACACAGGGCCGCCCGCATCCCGGGCATAATGCGGAGGCAGAGATGACATCAATACCCAGAAGAGTCTTCCTGAAGGTGGGAGGCGGTGTTGCAGCGAGCGTGGCCATCGGAGTACCTGAATTCACACAAGCGGCGATATCCCCGCCAGTGATAGAGGGGCGAGTGAATCTCCCTTACCCGATGAAAGCGATCACCAACGCGCAGAAATTGCAGGTCAACATACCCGTTCTATTTTTCTATCCTGACGCGGCCTCACCTTGCGCGTTGATCAAAATGGGCGCACCTGTTCCGGGGGGCGTCGGCCCGGAGCGCGACATTGTCGCCTATAGCACGCTGTGTACACACATGGGGTGTCCGGTCGCTTATGACGCAGGGCAGAAGTTGTTTAAATGCCCCTGTCATTTCAGCATTTTCGACCCTGAGAATATTGGCCAAATGGTTTCCGGCCAAGCGACTGAGAACCTGCCGAGCATAGTGCTTGAATACACTCCCCAAGACGATTCGGTACGTGCCGTTGCCGTCGAAGGATTGATCTACGGACGTCAGTCCAACCTCCTGTGATAAGGAGATTCAAATGGCAACTAACAAAGATCGTGTGGCGCTCCCGCCTCCAGGGGCCCAAAAGACCAATCTGACCTGTCACTTCTGCATCGTGGGTTGTGGCTATCACGTGTACAAATGGCCGGAAAACCAGGAAGGTGGACGGGCACCGGATGAGAACGCGCTAGGGCTCGACTTCCGCAAGCAGTTACCCCCCTTGGCTGTCATCATGACGCCAGCAATGCAGAACACGATCATCGACAAGGATGGCAGGCGCTACAACGTCATGATTGTGCCCGACAAGCTGTGCGACGTTAATAAAGGGCTGTCGTCCACGCGAGGCGGTCAACTGGCTAAGGTTATGTACACCGCCGATGGCGTGGGTAAAGATCGGTTGCGCAGTCCACGCATCTACATGGCTGACCAGTGGCTAGACACCAGTTGGGATGATGCGCTCGCACTGTATGCCGGCGTGACCAAGAAGATTCTCGATAATGACGGGCCCGCCGAGCTCGCCTTTGACTGCTTCGATCACGGCGGCGCTGGAGGCGGGTTCGAGAATACCTGGGGCACCGGCAAGTTGATGTTCACAGCGCTGAAAACACCGCTGGTACGTATCCACAACCGGCCGGCCTATAACTCCGAGTGCCACGCTACTCGCGAGATGGGCATTGGCGAACTCAACAACAGCTATGAAGACGCCGAGTTGGCTGACGTCATTGTTGCTATCGGCTGCAACTCGTACGAGACCCAAACCAACTACTTCCTGGCCCACTGGGTACCCAACTTACAAGGGCAGACGGTCGACAAACGTAAACGGCGTTTCCCCGGGGAAACCGTTGCCCCGGCGAAAGTGATTTTTGTTGACCCTCGCAGGACACCGACCATTGCTGTAGCCGAACAAGCGGCAGGCAAGGACAACGTGCTTCACCTGGATATCGAACCGGGAACGGATATTGCCCTGTTCAACGGTCTGTTGACCTACGTGGTTGAACAGGAATGGCACGACAAACAATTTATCTCAGCCCATACCAAAGGGTTCGACCAGGCGCTGCAAGCTAATCGGTTGTCGCTCGAAGAAACCAGCCGGATCACCGGCGTGCCGGTGGATAAGCTCAAGCTTGCCGCAGAGTGGGCCTACAAGCCCAAAGCTTCTGGTCATCGCCCCCACACCATGCACGCCTACGAAAAAGGGATCATCTGGGGCAATGACAACTATCTCATTCAGTCTGCCTTGGTCGATTTAGTGCTTGCGACCAACAATGTAGGGCGCCGGGGTACGGGGGTGGTGCGAATGGGGGGGCATCAGGAGGGTTATACGCGTCCCCCTTATCCAGGTACGACCAAGATCTATGTGGATCAGGAAATCATCAACGGCAAGGGCATGATGTATACAGCGTGGGGGGCCAATCCATTCCAGACCACCCTCAATGCCGAGCAACATCGCACAGTCATTCTGAAACGCGCCAATATTGTCAGGGAGGCCATGGCCAATGTTCGCGGTGGTTCAACGGCGCAGAGGGTGGATGCGATCTACGATGCAGTGAAAAACAAAGGAGGGCTGTTCCTCGTCAATATCAATCTCTACCCCACCAAGCTGGCAGAAGCCGCGCACGTGATGTTGCCGGCAGCCCATCCTGGTGAGGTCAATCTCACCTCTATGAATGGGGAGCGCAGGATGCGCTTATCGCAAAAGTTCACCGATCCTCCTGGTTCGGCGAAAGCCGACTGCCTGATCGCAGCGGCTATCGCCAACACCCTTCGGCAGATGTATACCGTCGAAGGGAAACACGATATGGCGGCGCGCTTTACAGGGTTCGACTGGAAAACGGAGGAAGACGCTTTCAATGACGGCTTCCGTATGGCCGGCCAACCCGGTGCCGACCCTATTGATAGTCAGGGCGGTACCACGGGTAATCTTGTTACCTACGAGCGGCTGCAAGCCATGGGCAACAATGGAGTCCAGTTACCCGCCAAGGAGTATCGAGACGGCAAACTGATCGGCACCGAAATGCTCTACACCGACTACAAGTTCGACACACCGGACGGCAAAGCTGAGTTCAAGCCAGCGACGTGGCCAGGCTTGCCGAAGCCGGTGGCGGAACAGAAGGAGAAGCACCCGTTCTGGATCAACAACGGACGTATTAACGAGGTGTGGCAAACGCTCTATCACGACCAGTACAACAGTTTTGTGCAGCGCCGCGTGCCGATGGCTTATCTGGAAATCAACCCTGACGATGCCCTGGCGTTGACTATTGCATCCGGGGACGTGGTCGAGGTGTTCAACGACTACGGTTCGTCCTTTGCGCTGGCCTATCTAGAGCCGGATATCAAGCGGAATCAGACATTCATGCAGTTCGGCCACTTCAATGGCGTCATGGGAGATTTAACCACGCCATGGACTGATCGCAACGTCGTGCCCTATTACAAAGGAACATGGGCGAGTATTCGTCGTATCGGGACAGTGGAAGCGTTCAAAGAGACGATCAGCTTCAAGTCTCGCAGATTTAAGACATAGCGATTGGCGTCAGGGCCGCTTCGGCCAGATCAAAGGTAGATCTCCGAGCAGCCAACGCTGCCCAGATACGGCTCCGTGCTCAAGCGTGTGCGGAGTCAGACCCTCACATCGACCTTATTGACGCTGCGTTCGGTCATCACCTGCGCGACTATTTCATGCGGCATCCGCTCACCTTTACTCCACAACTGAGAAGAGAAGAAACCGTTCAGAGTCTCAGCGTTTGGCATCGCCCCTTTTTTGAGGAACAAGGCACCCAGATCGATGGTGCTGGCGAAGTTGTCCTTGTTCAGGATGTACCCACCCGTGAAGTTGCCACCCCACGTAGCGTCGGCGGCCACCAAGTCAATGGATGCATCGCGGTAACTGCTCGCTGCCGATTTCAACGCACTGGAAGCATTCAGCAGTTGGTTCAGCCGATCCATGTCGACAGCGCTGAGCTGGCCTGAACTGTCGAGGGCCTTGAGGTTGCCATCCGCTTCAATGGTGAAGCCAAATTTTTTGTCGGCCAGATCCGGATAGGTGTAGGCCAATGCTGACTGGAACTCTTCGAAAGAAAGTTTCAGCGATAGATGGGCGTTCTTGTGTTGCTCGGCAATTTGCGGGAAATCCGGCGACTGGGTCCGCGCGATCATGCTCTCGATCGATTCCGTCGTCGGGATCGGCACTGGGGTTTCATCGACGGGATGGTAGATCGCCGCCGGATTAATGTTAACCGACGTTTTCAGCAGGTCTTCACTGAGCGTCTTCACGGTCAATGGCTGGCTGGTTTGGCGCAGTTGAGTGGCTGAAGGCTGGATAAACGTAGCGTTAAAAGAAATTGTCATGTCGTCATCCCTGAACGTCTGAAGTCAGCAATGTATCGACGGCCTATGGAAAAACTTGAGTGCCGCAAAGTGAGATCCCGACGAGCTGAAGCCCAACCTAGGCATGCCACTGAACTGGGCGTTTCTGGCGGCCCAGTTGTACTTTGCCGACAAAAAACCAGATGACAGCAGAACCGACTATTCTTTCGTAACACAGCATTCTTGGCAAAAAGGGACGCCATGCCAGACCATGATCGCGCTATCGGCTCCGGATCCGGCATTTCCTGCGGTCATCGAACCCGTCTGATCAGGCCCTGGCCATTCTGGATGGCTTCAATGGCGGTTTGCTGTCTTGTCACGGCATCTTCGGGGTACGGTCAGAGCCTGCCCGCCGCCACAGGTGGCGAAAACGCCACGGTTACGGTGATTCAAGCACAGGAAATGGTTTCCAGGGCCACCCTCGGGGCCGTTCGCTGGAGCGGTCCTGAATCCGGCCCGCAAGCCCTGCGGGGTAAGAGCATCGCCCTTGTCGCAGAGGATTTGCGTAACGGAGGCATTGTCGGGGTGGCGCAGGGCGCTCGCGAGGCCGCCAAGGCGATGGGCTGGACGCTGAAGATATTCGATGGCGCCGGCACATCGGCCGGGCGCACAAAGGCCTTTTCCGATGCTCTGGCCACGAAACCCGACGGCCTCATTCTGTGCGGCTCCGATGCCCTTGAGAACAAGGCGGCGCTGACCCTCTTCGCCAATAGGGAAGTGCCGGTGGTGGGCTGGCACGTCGGGGTACGCCCGGGGCCGATTGACGGCACCCCGGTGGCCATGAACGTCACGACTGACCCGCTCGAAGTGGCTCGCCTCACGGCCATGGCGGCAGTGGCACAGTCAAACGGACACGCCGGGGTGGTCATCCTGACCGACTCCAAGTACAGCATCGCCATGGCGAAAGCCAAGGCCATGGAAAATGTCATTCGGGCGTGTCGGGAATGTACGTTGCTGGAAGTGCGCGATGTCGCGATCTCCGAAAGTAGCGAGAAGATGCCGGTGATCACCAAGGAGCTGCTTCAGCGCCACGGCAAGCGCTGGACCCACACGCTGGCCATCAACGATATCTATTTCGACTACTCGATTGCCTCGTTGACCAGCGCCGCAATACCCAGTGATGGCCTCAGCCTGTTGTCTGCCGGTGATGGCAGCGCTTCGGCTTTCTTGCGCATACAGGCAAAAACCTACCAGACCGTCACCGTGGCCGAGCCGCTCAACCTGCATGGCTGGCAGGTGATGGACGAGTTGAACCGGCTGTTTGCAGGGCAGCCGGTGAGCGGCTTCGTTGCGCCGATTCACCTGGTCAATGCCGACAACATCGCGCTCGACGGCGGAGAAAAATTTCAGTACGACCCTGACAATGGCTATCGAGACATCTATCGCCACCAATGGAATCCCTGATATTGAACGTGACTTTCCGGCTCGCAAGGCTGTATCGCCGGCTATTGCCGCAATCGCTACGCGCACAGTTCACACTGGCGTTCCTGACGCTGGCGCTGCTGATCCTGGCGGGTGGGGCAACGGCGGTCTACGCGCTACGCACGTCAAACAGCGCCACCCGCCAGCTGACGGATGAGCGACTGGTTCGCATGCAAAATGGGCAGGACATGCTGCATCGTACCTTGCTGATCGAGCGTCAGACGGATCAGCTCCTGACAACCCGCTCTCCCGACACGCTGCGCTCAAGCTATGCAGCGACCGTCGAACAGCTTGAAGCCCTCGATCAATTGGTGCAGCAGCTGACTGCCGCAAACAGCGGCGTGGCGATACTCGACATGCATCAGTCGAGTCAGATGTTCCGCAATACCGCCAACATCGTTGCGCAGCTGCGAGAAAGCCTGTTGCAAACCGAGGTCACCTTCGAGCAAACCCTGAAGAATCAGACCGCCCGGTTAACCGCGACCCAGACCCGGGCCAACCTGGAACTGGCGGTGTTGCTTTTCGAGCTGCCGCAGGCTGTCGACAATGACGCCGTGCAACGGCTGCGGATCCGATATGAACGCCTGTCACAGGCCGCAGGCCAGTTACCCGAAGCTGACGGGGTGACGCCCGATCTCTTTTTCCAACGATTGAGCCTCATCAATCAACACAACGTCATACAGCGCTTCAATGAGGAGCTGAAGAATGAGGCAGGGGTTCTGGTGGCGGTGGCCCGTACTCAATCCAGTGCTTACACCGAAGACTATCGCGAAGCCGTGCAGCGCCTGGTCGAGGCCTCTAATCGCAGCCAGCAATGGGTACTGATCATGTTGGGCGCCAGCCTGGTATTCGCCTGGTTCGTGACCCGGGTTTTCATGGGCCGTCATGTGCTCGCGCGCCTGAATGAAATAAGCCGGCAATTGCGTCAGGAACATACGGAAAAAACCCATTTGATGATGGCCGAACATGGCAAGGACGAGATCGGCAACATGGCTCGCGCGGTGAACAAGTTCCTCAAGGATCGAATTCAACTGGAGAAAAAAACCGTCCAATTGAGTATCGCCACCGAGCGCCTCGCCGTGCAAAACAACCGGTTGGAGCAAGAAGCCGTCATTCGGGCCGGACAGGGTCATGTCCTGGAGCTGATCGCCAGGAGCACCGAGCTGGCAGAAGTCCTGGAGAGCCTGGCCCACCTGGTCGAGTCCCAGCTGAAGGGGATAAGGGTGTCGATCCTGGTATTGGATGAAGAGGGCAAGCACCTGCTACACGGGGCTGCGCCCAGTTTGCCGAAAGCCTACAACGAGATTATCGACGGGATTGCGATCGGTCCGAACGTCGGTTCATGCGGCACCGCGGTGTATCGACGAGAACCGGTCATCGTCACGGATATCGAGCTGGATCCGCTGTGGAAGGAATACCGTTCAATCGCTGCGCTCTATGACATTCGCTCATGCTGGTCGACGCCGATTCTGTCCCATGAACGAAAGGTATTGGGTACGTTTGCCTTGTATTCCAGCACCGTACGCAGCCCTAGCTTGATCGAGACACGATTGATCGACATGGCCACACCGCTTGCCGGCATTGCGATAGAACGGCAACTGACGGAAAAGCGCATTCGTTATATGGGGGACCATGATGCGCTGACCGGATTACCCAATCGCACGCTGCTCGAAGACCGTCTCAAGCAAGCCATGCTTTATGCCCAGCGTTATGACCGTTTGGTGACGGTGGTGTTTCTTGATCTGGACAAATTCAAACTGGTCAATGACAGCCTTGGACACAGTGCTGGAGACGAGCTGCTGAAAACCGTCGCCCAGCGCATGCTGGGGTGTGTCCGCCGCACCGATACGGTCGTGCGGCTGGGGGGCGATGAGTTTGTGATCGTCCTGTTCGACCAGCCTTCAGACCTTGATGGCGTGACCCCGGCCCTGCACAAAATCCAGGAAGCCATCCTGCGGCCGATCCAGCTCAGCGGACACACACTCCACGTCACCTGCAGCATGGGCTTGGCTACTTATCCCACCGACGGCAGCGATACCGAGACGTTGCTCAGCAACGCGGACGCCGCCATGTACCGGGCCAAGGAACTGGGTCGCAACAGTTACCAGTTCTATACGAGCGAGATGAATAACAAGGTCCAGGGCAAGCTCGCCATGCAAGACGGGCTTCGAAACGCACTCAACCATGACGAGTTCCTCCTGTTGTACCAGCCCCAGGTGGATTTGCATTCGGGCCGGATTATCGGCGTAGAAGCATTGATCCGCTGGCAGCACCCCGAGCTCGGCATGGTGTCTCCGATCAAATTCATTCCGCAGGCCGAAGAAACCGGGTTGATCGTGCCCATCGGCGACTGGGTGATTCATGCCGCGTGCAGACAGAACAAAGCCTGGCAGGATGCGGGTTGGCCGCCGATCACCATGTCGGTGAACATTTCCGCGCGCCAGTTCATCGAAAGGAACCTGATCGACCGGGTAAGGCACGCCCTGCAGGAAACCGGGCTGGACCCGATGTACCTTGAGCTGGAGCTGACCGAAAGTCTGATCATGCAAGACCTTCAGCAAGCCATCAGCAAAATGAAGGAACTGCAATCGATGGGGATCAGCCTCTCGATCGACGACTTCGGCACCGGTTACTCCAGCCTCGCCGCATTGAAAACCTTCCCGATCGCGAGACTCAAGATCGACCAGTCTTTCGTGCGCGACCTGCCCGACAACGAGAACGACAAAGCCATCGCCACCGCCGTGATTTCGTTGGGGCACAAATTGAACCTCAAGGTCATTGCCGAAGGTGTCGAAACCGAAGAACAGCAAACGTTCCTGTATGAAAACGGCTGCGATGAAATCCAGGGCTATTTGTTCAGCAAAGCGGTCAGCGCAGAAGAAATCGGTCTATTGCTGCGTACGCCTCGGTTGCCTCAATCGAGCCGCGCTGCGAACCCTGACTCGGCAAGGCAAAAGCACGATGTAAAGGGCCCGGGCAGTCCGCTGTCCAGGCACTGATCACTCGGCGTACGGTAAGCGCCTTGGTTATTTCATGTCTCTGGCCTGCACCCACAGCACCGCGTCTTGCGACAGGGGCTTGCCCTTGTGGGTCTTCGTCGAACCGATGTCGAGGGCCGCAATGCCCCACCAGCCGGCCCGGGGCAGGCCGATGGTCACGATGCCCTGGGCATCCGAGTACGTGCTCAGGGTGTTGAATGCCGGTTGAGGGGCCGTTACATGGGCTTGCTGGCCAAAGGCGTTGTTCTCGAAATCGACGGCGTGGTTGAGGTATTCGATTTCGACCTCGGCGAACGGAACGGGCTTGCCGTCGGCCAATACCACGGCGCGGAACACGCCGCCCGTCCAGTTCGCATAAGGCTTGTTGAGTGGCTGGATTTCAACCGGCAATCCTTGTGACTCTGCCCAGTGGCCGGGTACTCCGCCCACGTTCACGATCAACTTGGTGAACTGTTGGATGTAGACGTCTTCCTCGGTTTCCAGGTACGGCTCGGGTTCGAGCACGAAGATATGGTCACCCATTGAGCGCACCAACTCCCGTGGAATCGACGCACGATAGGCGGTCGCGCGGTTCTCGCGGCTCTGCCACTGGACAGGCCGCAGGTATTTGCGCAGATCGATTTTTTCCCCACCGTGGGAGCTGATGTGGCTGAAGGCACGAGGTGGCTCCATGACCAGGGTCGGGCCGCCGGAGAAGGGGTGCGTGAACACCAGGGCGAATTCCAGGTCTTGTGCGCGTTGCAGCGCCGTTTCCTCGACGTAGAGCATTTGGAAATGGGCTTGTGCTGCGCCGGTCAAGCAACTGAACGTCGCCGCGGCAAGGGCTCGGAGTAGTCTTCGATTGAACGTCATAGTCGATTTCACCTTGAAATGTCGGAGGACTGGATCGTGGTCTCATGGCCCTCTCCGCCGAGGAACACCACACTGTAGTTTCCGGTTGGGGGCTGGAACGTGTAGGTGTTGTCCTTGCCGACGACGCCTTCGAGCAACACCTTGTTGCTCATGTCCCGGACATGGATTTTCCTGCCGGCGGCGGAACTGCCGTCGGTGAAACCCGTCTCGCACTTCACCTGGTCATCGCTTTCGATGTAGCAGTCGAAGACCGGGCCATGGGCGAACGCGGCCTGGTAGAACAAAAGGGCGCCTGCCATCAGTACCCGATGGGCTGAACCTAGGGATTTCATGAGGTTATCTGTCTCCACGGTCGAGGTTGATCATTGGCGAGGCGAAGGGATATCGCCGCTCGCAGGGTTGCCAGCCGGTGGGAAGGCCGCCAGCAGGGCATCCAGGTTCGAACTCAAGAGCGCGGCATATTCGTTGGCCGCATCGGCGAGCATTCCCGGGTTGCCCGCATCCAATATCAGCAACCGTGCGCCCCCGTCCTGGATGGCCTTGGCGATCCTGGTGTCGGGCGCCCACTTGTGGACCACCACGCGGATGTCCCGCTCGCGCAGGTATTGGGTCAGCGCGGCGCAGTCGGCGTCGCTCCAATCGATGTCCTGTTGGACGAACCAGCCGTCGACAAAAATGCCGAACTCGCCGAACAGGTAGATGAACTCATTGGCCAGCGACAGCACCCGCAAATCCGGCACCTGCGTCAGTCGAGCACCGTAGTCGGCCTTGAGCCGACGCAATTGGCCTTCGAGCGTGGCGAGGTTGCGTTCTATCCGCGGCGCATCGGCGGGGGCCAGGCGCGCCAGGTCGGCAGCGATCAGCGCCGACATGCGCATGGCGTTGACGGGGCCGAGCCAGGCGTAGGGTGACGGGCCCTCATCGACACCACTTGCTACGGCCCAGGGCACGTCGCTCGACGGCGCGCGGGTCACGGCCACACCGGGCTTGATGGCGTCCCAGGAGCGCGAGGCGTCGATCTCGACGATCCGCAGATTGTGGCGGCGTGCTGCCGCATACAGCGGATCCGCGCGCCAGAGACTGCTGAGGGTGACCACTGCGGCCGCCTGCTGGAACACCGCGGCGTCCAGGCGCGACAGTGCGTTAGCCTGGCTTTCCATGGGGACGGCCGCATCCGTCGGAACACGGACGATCTCAAGGGCCGTGCCGGCACTGAGTGCCGAAGTGAGCGCATACACAGCAGGCAATGCGACAAGCACTTGCTGCTTGCCGGTATCGGCAAAGGCCAGAGACGGGAGGCCGAGCAGCAGCGCCAGCATGGTCAGCCAGGACCTGTAGAAGCCTTTCCTATTCATACGCTGGCCCCCCTGAACCGGGATGCGGTAGCGCGCATGATGGTGGTGGCGACGAACACCAGGGCGGCGACGATCACGATGGCGCCGCCCGTTGGTACAGGGATGTGGAATTGCATGGGGGCCAGGATGCCCACCACGCAGGAAAAGGTTGCGATCAGGATCGCGCGCGCGACCAGCCCCGGCAGTGAACGGCTGATGTTGCGTGCCGCCGCGGCCGGTATGAGCAGGAGGGCTTCGACGAGCACGGCGCCGATGATTTTCAGGCAGGCGACCGTGACCAGGGTCACCAGCACGACAAACACGTATTCGACGCTTCGCACTCGCACGCCGCGCGCATGGGCCAGGCTTGGATTGAGGCTGGCCAACAGCATGCCGTTGTACAGCGGTAGCCCAAGCAGCGCACACAACGCCGTTACGCCAAGCAAAACATTCATGTCGGTGTGGTCCACCGCCAGGATGGAACCGAACAGCACGCTTTCCATCACGTGGGTGTTGATCTTCGCCGACACGAACAGCAACAGCGACGCCCCGACCGCCAGCGAGATGGACAGGAACACGCCGATCAGCGTGTCATTGGCCAATGTGGTGCGGTGCTGCGTGTACTTCAGCGTCAGGGCGAACAGCAAGCAGAAGCCGAACATCGAGAAGTAGGGGGACGTATACGATTCGCCGATCAGCACGCCGATGGCGACGCCGGTCATTGCCGCATTGCCGACGGACTGACTGAAGAACGCCATGCGCTTGATCATCACCATCGAGCCCAGCACGCCCAGCAGCGGGCCGATAAGCACTGCGCAGAGCAGCGCGTTGATCACGAACTCGTACTCGAACGGTTGCGGCAGCAAGCCACTGGCGGCGAGCGCCTGCAGGTGGTTGCGAATGAAGTCGTACAAGGCGCTCATTGGGCACTCTCCAGCGCGTACGTGACTTGATCGGGAGCCCCATGGAACAGCACCCGCCGGTTGATAACGGTCACTGATTGGGCGATGCGCCGGACCTGTTCCAGGTCATGGTTGATCCATAGGATGGTGACGCCCCGGCCATGCAACTCGGCCACCAGCGCTTCCACCAGCCGCACACCCGGTTCGTCGATGCCGGCGGTCGGTTCGTCGAGGATCAACAGCCAGGGTGCCGGGCTGATCGCCTGCGCCAGCAGCACTCGCTGGCGCTGGCCACCGGACAGGCTGCCAAAGGGTTTGGCACCCATTCCGGCCACGCCGGTACGCGCCAGGGCCTCGGCATTGGCCGCCTTGGCGGATCGGCTCGAGCCCAGGAACGCCGGTCGACGTTGACCCAGAAGCGCCATGAGATCGTTGACCGTCATCGGCAGGTTGCGGTCGA
>Ga0213822_1000473_pt1 | contig 31034 bp, 35 predicted proteins | sample MC6MC0908MG_FD_179872 | JGI IMG/M metagenome (GOLD analysis project Ga0213822, IMG submission 179872) | Enriched soil aggregate microbial communities from Iowa State University, Ames, United States - MC6-MC0908-MG | ecosystem: Environmental > Terrestrial > Soil > Unclassified | place: USA: Iowa...
TCATCAAAAGCATATAATGCATACCAGCTCTGTGTACACATTCGTTCTAAATCATCAACGGTTAATTTAAGTGAATTCCATCCTAATAATTCATATAAATTCAATAATTCCTCAAAATCCCCAGGTGGATATGTCGTATAGTCTATCTTTTTTATCATATAAATACCCCCTAATTTTGTGTCACTTACAAATATAAATCTGAAGAAGGATTAACACTTCATACCTTCAATAACTAATAAGAATATATTTCTTTTTATCAGCACTATTTTCCTTTAATTAGAAATCCTTATTTCACTAACCTGCTCCATTAGTAAAAAAGCGACTGCTCTATTAACAATCGCCCCCGTTAGCCATCCATGTAGCGCAAAAACCAGCGCTACATCACAGAAAATGAAAGATGATTAAGTTCTTTCATGGGAGTTTAAGAAGAACAGCGACGCTTATTAAATAATCGCGCTCGATCGTTGAAAATGATTAAACAGATCTGTTCCCCTTATACCCATTCGCATTAAAAAGCTACTTCAAAATAGCCAAATCATAGAGGGTAAAACCACCAGCAAAAATAAGCCAGTGAACATATACTTTATGTATTGTCTTCTATTTACGCCTTCTTTTAATTCCCATAGCCCTAAAGTTATAAAATATAGTCCAACCAAAACCGAGATAATCGGAAGTACAATAACTAAACCAACCATTTGGACGCCTCCCTTTAAAATCCTTCTTTTTGACCGTTAGTTTAAGTACATTTCTTCACAATCTTCAAATCAATTTTAACATAAATATCCATAAGAAAAATCAACTCTAAGAAAAATGAACTGCTCCGTTTAAGTACATCTTTTCAATCCCTATAATAAAATTAACATAATTAAAATAATTCTACTTTATTATTCATTTTATTAAAAACAACACAATTCCTATTTTTCGAGCTGTACAGTAATTTATGAGATAAAAGTAAAAGCCACTCCCAAAGGTTTGGAATGGCTTATTAATTTATTTCATGTTATCCTGTTGCCATGGTTTTTGAAAGCTTCGTCTTAATTCGTCTGCAACACGAACTAATTTACCCCTCAATCCAACAAACCAAGAGGGCGTTTCATCTATTTCACCATAATCCAAAGACTTTAATATTCTGGAGAACTTATATAAGTTTGCATATCTTTGAAACTGCGGAAATTGAGCCACTACATCATTTTCTAAATCCATTTTGGAACGATATCCGTTCAAAAAAGATTGAATCAGTAATTTTGAATGAGGATTGTCATCTTCAATAAAATCATCAAGTGCTGTTACAATATCAAGTGCATACCAATGATATATTGCATCATCAAAGTCGATTATATTGAAACTATGATCCTTATCCTCTTCCAAAAAGATATTATCCAATTGAAAATCATAGTGTATCAATCCGAACACATTTTTGTTAGTAGGTAACGATTGAAGCCAATTTGACACCCTACTTAGCTCTTGAAGGGCTATTTGTTCTCCTGGATGCTTTTTAAATACACTTTCCATGAATTGTACTGTGTCCAGCCAACTTTTTCTTCTTTCTGTCACAGGCTCAAAAGTTTTTGACAAAAAATTAAGTGAGGCAAGTGATCTTCCCCATTCCTCCATCTGTTTTGCAGTAATAGTATCGGCATCCAAATTGATTCCGTTTGCTGCACTAAAGACAACGGCAATATACGTTCCTTCTGGTGTTTTTAGTGTTTCAATTAGTTCTCCGCTTATTGATTGAATTGGTGTTACCGATGGAAATCCATTTAATCGTAAATATTGCATAAACTCTAACTCAGCTGTTATTTGTTCAATAGATTGATCTTGCTCAAAACTAACTCTCAAAAAATATTGAACTTGATTACGTTCAAAAGCATACACAAAGTTTGAACTTGCACGCCACAACTCCAAAGTTCCCTCGTCATATTCCCAGAATTGAACGAGACTCTGAGCAACAGCATCAGAAGCTACTCCTCTTACCATGTTTCCTAAATTCATCATCTTTTATTTTTCCTCCCATTACCTTTGAGAGGATTAAACCTTAGTTAAGAAGTAATGCCTCTCATTAGCATGCTATTTTGAAATTCTATCATTTTCAATATGTCACCCCTTCCTTAAGTTTCGGCTATAAAAACTAAATAGCCCTATATATACTAATTATAGATAAAATAACAAATACCTCTTTTGTAATTTCTGCCCTAATAGGTCAATAAGACATACTACAATAAGAAAAAGAGCTGCCGTATCATGTTTGTTCAGCAACTCTTGCACCGGTTGTTTAGAAATTATTAATGATAAACCCTACATTGTTTCAATGTATATTTTATGCGTCACAACGTACTTTATAAAAAATAACTCCTTTGTTTGACTAACCTGCTCCATTAGCCAAAATATTGTTTATATTTACTCATTCATCGTCCTTATTCCACTTATACGGAATTTCCGCCCATTTATATAACAGAATAAACAAGAACATTATAAAACTGGACATTATGTTTTCAATCCAATTAACCTCTTTGTTAGAAATAAACTTTAACGCGGTCAATACCACAAAAAATATTAATGGCAATCTGATACTTTGCTTAAACATACGATCACCGACTTTATTGGAGTTAGAAAAACAGGGTGTACAAACGCATAAAGCGATTGAATACAAAAATGATGCAAATTTATCTGTCATGTTACTAAGTTACATTGAAGGAACTCCTGCAGATGAGCTCATTAAGAACCTTTCAGATATGGAGCAATTTACTATTGACCTCGCTGCCGGCAAAGAATGAAGAAAAATTCACCAACTACAAGCCCCACACCCTATGAAACGGGAATCTTCACAAAGAAATTCAACTTATCCATTCCTTCAATTTACAATACAAGAAAATTATTGACAATTACTTCTACGCATAGTATCATTCACCTTCTGAATTGTGAAAGCGAGGAAGTAATAATGATAATTGATGATGTCATAAACAACATATCGAGTCTTAAAGGTTATTCATTGATAGAGAAAATTGATAAAGGATATTCACCAGATGAAAAATACATAGTAACAATTGGTCAAACCAAGTATTTTATACGCTTATCGGACATGAAATATCATGAAAAGAGAAAAATAGAATTCTCATTGCTTAGAGAGTTAGAAAAACAAGGTGTACAAACGCATAAAGCGATTGAATACAAAAGTGATGCAAATTTATCTGTCATGTTGCTAAGTTACATTGAAGGAACTCCTGCAGATGAAATCATAAAGAATCTTTCAGATATGGAGCAATTTACTATTGGCCTTGCTGCCGGCAAAGAATTAAGAAAAATTCACCAACTACAAGCCCCACACCCTATGAATTGGGAAGCTGCACAACGAAAGAAATTCAACTATTATTTAAGTGAATATCAAAAGGATCGCTTTAAAATTCCACAGGAGCAGAAAATACTCGATTATATTAATCACAATTTTCACCTGCTAAAAGATAGACCTGTAACCTTACTCCATGATGATTTTCATCTCGGACATATCATCATATTCAATCGTGATTTCAATGGAGTAATTGATTTTAATGGATTTGATTTTGGAGATCCCTATCATGATTTTTATAATCTTTCCTTGTTTAGCAGAAGACTTAGTATTCCTTATTGTATTGGACAAATTAATGGTTATTTCTCAACATCACCTGATGATACTTTTTGGCGGTTATATGCTTTATATGCAGCCATGAATATATTTTCCACTATCGTGTGGACTAAACAATACGATCCGTCATCATTTGATGATGCTTTAGAAAGAATTCATTTGATAATCCAAGATCATGATGATTTCACTTCCGCTAAACCTTTATGGTATAAAGCTCTTTAATTATCCAATTATCATATTGCTCAGATAATTTGGATGTCAGAAAGTGATGGTATAACTATTTTTAACCTCAAGGATCGTAGTCCTATTCTTGAAGGTTTATATTAAAAAAACCACACCTTCTGTCAGAGAGAACATATTATAGATATTCCCTTTTCAATTTTGAGAAAATAACAAGATCAACATACTGACCTTTCTCAAATTCATGCTCTCGTAAAATACCTTCTTGTTGAAAATTTAATTTTTCCAACAATCTTAGCGATGATGTATTTTCTGGTTCGACTTTTGCTTCTATTTTATTAATGTTCATCTTTGTAAAAGCAAAATGTATGATACTTTCTAAGGTCTCTTTCATAATGCCCTTACCCCAATAAGTAGGCATTAAATCATAACCAATTTCTATACGATTATGGGCCTTTTCATAATGTAAAAATCCACATGTTCCAATTACTTTTTTAGTCGTAGGATCTTCAATTACCCACCTTAACCCAATCTGTTCTTTAAAAATTTTTTCATACCAATTCATTTCATGTTTTGCATCCTCAATTGACTTAAACGGTGCCAATGGTATGTATTTCACAACACTTTCATCGGAGTAAAGCTCAAAAAGGTCAAAACAATCATTTTCCTGTGCTTTTCGAACAATAAAACGTGCCGTTTCGAATTCAGGAAAAGTTGTAAAAGTAAAATTTGTGCTCATTAATGTGCCCCTTTGCTTTATAGTAAACTTCCATTTTATAGTATCATATTATGCATAAGTCGGTATATTTCCTACATTGATACAAAAGCTTTTGCTTTGGGATTGAATTGAAAATATCTCACCTTTTACTCCTTTTAGCCTCCCTTAAAGTTGCCAAAATTTTTTGACGTTCAGCTTCAAAATCAATAGCTTTGCCCGCTTCCGTATCATTGTTATCCTCATGGCGTTGATGGAACCATTCAGGAACAATTTCTTGACGCCCTTGTTGATTGGATCGGATTGAATGATGTCGTTGTTTTTTTTGAGCGGTATATCGAAGTCGGTGCGCTTCTACCTCCTCAATCGTTCTAAATTTTTTGTTAGTCCAATCGTGTAGAATTTTCTCAACGTAATTCCAACGAAGTATATTGTTTTCTACTGCTAGTTTCATAGCATGAATAACAAGCTCTTCCGAAAGGTCATCAATCCAGTGACCGATTTTGTATGCAACATGAGCAGCTAAAGCGCCAAAGCCATTTTGCTCATAAAACTGGAAGGCTGTTTGTATTTTTGAAAGATTTTCTGTTGACAAATGGCTCCTATCTTCATTGTTATTTTTATTTAGTAAATTATTATTTAGTGATTTATTAATTAGTAGTGACGGATTTTCCGTTAGCGGGTTCTCCGTCAACGGGTTTTCCGTTAGCGGATTTTCCATCAACGGGTTTTCCGTCAGTGGACTTTCCGTTACCTGATTTTCAGTAAACGGTGCAGCTTGCGGTGCTTCGAACACTAAGAGATCCATTTTGCCAAACTTCCCTATATTTGTTCTGCCCTGCTCCTTGTGAATATAGCCAGCATTCGTTAGCTCCTTGATAATGTTAGCCGTTGTATCACGACCACACTTACTTCGAATGGCTAAATCAGAAATAGAAAATAACCAATCATTTGGCAATGACAACATGTAAGCAAGCAAACCTTTTGCTCTCCAACTTAAACGATTGTCATTCAAAAATCCTTTATCCAACACGACATAATTATCTTTTTTTTGAACTCTAAATATGACCATGATGCCCCTCCTTTTGTTTTTGAGATCTATGGACAATTGCGTTTCAACCAATCACACTTCATCGCAATTCCGCTTTATTAACTTATATACAGGTTTTGACAACAATAAGGGACAAAGCTTTACTATTTTTTTTCAAGATGAACTACTTTGCTTTAGAAAGCAAAAAAAATTAGGACATGCTACAGGGGCATGTCCTAAACTTTTGCAATTAAATGCAATGTTGCTTTTTCTTTTTTACGGTCTATAAACGTTCTATTGATATAACTCTTTATAAACAAGTACTTTTAGAGCCATAATTTCTTCTTCAGTTAATTTACCTTCCATTTCTTGAATGACCTGTTCTTTTGTCATCGAACCGTTTTGTACTTTTACTCTTATATTATTAAGCTCCGAAATACCAACTTTTTGAATTAATACTTTTGTAGCTTCTTCTTTAGTCGTAAACGGCAATTTGCTGCTGTCTGCAGTTTTAGCCTCTTCCATATATGTTTTTAGTTGTGGGTCACTTTCAATCACATTCTTAATTTCATCTTTTTGTCCGCTGTTCTCTAATTCTGTTGTTACTGTCTCAGCTATCTTATCCGATGCAATTTTTGTACCATAATGATAAACCCCATAACCAATAACACCTAGGAAAATTAAAATGATCAGAAGGAATTTCATGAATCTCATATTCTCACACTCCTTAATTCTACACTTTATCAGGTACGTGTTATCCTCCCTAATTAAATAAAAGGCTCTGAATTCCGCTACGGGCTACTTGCTTTCCTGCGGGAAGTTTTGCTCTGCGATAAAAGCGAAGAGACAGGATCAACACGCCTGAAACTTTATAATACTATATAGTGTAGATAAATGAGAAATGATAACCTTGCATATATCATTCCTCATTTATAAATCCAAGCTCATCAAGTTTTCACTTCTTTTGGCAGCAATCAAACACGAATGAAGACAAAATGAAAAGGACTAAGTTCAAGACGATACTGAACTCAATCCTTACAAAATGTTTACCTTTTTGGGTTTATAACCTTTACTGTTCAAAGAGAACTTCGGCTAAAATTAGTCCTCTATTATTTCTTTAAATTCTTTTCCTTTTTGTACGTATGTGTCGATTGATAGCTGGATTAACTCGATGTCTTTGTCTTGCAGTTGGCGTACGACTTTCCCTGGTGAGCCCACGACCAATGAACGTGGCGGTATTTTAGAGCCTTGTGTGATAAGTGTGTTTGCACCGATAATACACTCTTCCCCAATTTCAGCATGATCTAAAATAACAGAACCCATACCAACAATCGAACGGCGACCAATTTTACAACCATGTAAGACTACTTGATGGCCTACTGTTACATCGTCTGCTACAACTACCGGTGCCCCTTCATATAAATGAATAGTTGCATTATCTTGAATACTACAGCGTTTTCCGATCGTGATGCTGTCTTCATCGCCCCGTAGTACGGCGTTAAACCAAATAGATGATTGTTCACCAATCGTAACATCTCCAATAATATACGTACCTGGTGCTTGAAATACTGAATCATGAACATTTGGCTTTTTTAAAGCGTATGTAATCTCCATTAAATTCATCCTTTCATTCATCTGAATATTTTGCTAGAATTTAGTATAACATATTTTAAACGGAGGTGCTATTTTTGAATCAATTATGTTCTGTATTAGCAATTCAATTTCCAATTATTCAAGGTGGAATGGGTAATATCAGTAGCCCTGAACTTGCGGCAGCTGTCTCAAATGCGGGTGGATTAGGAACAATTGGCTGTGGAACAATGACACCAGCTGAAGTTGAGGAACGCATTGTAGCAACGAAGCAACTTACACAAAAACCATTTGCACTCAATGTACCAATTAATGTTAATCCTCATACGAAAGAATTATTGCAATTGGCTATTACACATAAAATACCGGTCGTTTCATTATCGGCGGGTAATCCAACATTATATATAGAGAAATTGCATGCTCATCAAATTCGTGTGATTGCTGTTGTAGCATCTGTGAAACAATCTCTTAAAGCGGAGCAAGGTGGCGCAGATGTGATTGTTGCGGAAGGTTATGAAGCTGCAGGAATTAACTCCAATTTAGAATTAACAACCTTTACATTAATTCCTCAAGTAGTTGATGCCGTTTCTGTACCTGTAGTGGCCGCTGGTGGTATTGGTGATGGACGTGGCTTGGCTGCTGCATTCATGCTCGGAGCAGCAGGTGTACAAATGGGAACACGCTTTATTGCAACAGAAGAAATGCCTGTACATCCAACCTATAAACAAAGGCTACTCGATGCTACTGATGTGGAAACGCTTATTCTAGGACGTTCTATTGGACAGGTTCGCCGTGTGTTACAATCACCATACGCCTCCTCACTGCTTGCTGACGAAGCTGAAGGTATAACACTCGTTGACTATCAAGAACGTACATCCGAAATCTTTCATATTAAAGGGGCTATTGAAGGTCAGGAACAAGCTGGTTTTATGAATAGCGGTCAAATTGCAGGAATCATTCAAGACTTGCCGACTGTTGCAACTCTTATCGAGAATATGATGGAAGAAGCTCAGAACTGTCTAAATCGTACATTACTGAAAAATTTCAAAGACTCAGTTAGGAGTGTTCAATCGTGACCTTAATCGATTTAAAACGAGTGATTACTGGAGAAATTGAACCACCAGCATGTGATACAACGTTAGGTATCCAAGTAATATCGGCTATTGCAGGAAAAGCCGTTTGCTCTTGGGAGGTGGACGAACGTTTTTTAAATGGTCATCAAGTCGTAATGGGCGGATTCATCACTTCTGCAGCAGATATCACGATGGCCTATTCGATGGCTTCTATATTAGAAAATAATCAAGGATTCGCATCGATTAATCTGCAAACAACATTTTTACGACCACTTCATATCGGAACTGCTTTGATTGAATCAATAATTGTCAAACAAGGGCGAAAAACATGCTATGTAGAGGCATCCGTTTTCCAAAATGAGCAGTGTATCGCCAAAATAACATCTTCTATCATGATCCTGTAAACAAAAATACTTATCCAATATCGGAAAGCTCTCAAAATGTTTAAAAACAAATATTTGTTGCTGTCCTTCGCTTTCGCGCAAAAAACATCTGTTGCTGTCGCTTCGCTTTCGCACAAAAAACATCTGTTGCCCCGAGACCCCGCAGCGAAGCGGAGCGGCTCTTCGAACGCCCCAGGAAAGCGCCGAGCCGCAACGGAAATCACCCCCTCGCGTTACCGAAGAACCATACTTTAATACGACACCTCAATTTTACTGATTCCATAGTTTTTCAACACAAAAAAAGCTTATCCACAAAAAAATATGGACAAGCTCTTTTTTCGCTTTTTAATTATCTGCATGGAATATTTCTTCAAAGAAACGGCATGATGGACCTTCTAGTAAATTATAATATTCTTGGAATAAGAGCGCAGCATGATTTCCACTCCACATAGGCGGTAATAATTCTTGCGGCAGTCCTGGATCGATAAATAAGAATTTACGATATTCATGAACGAGATTTGTACGCTCTACAAAACACTCTGCATCCGACATTTCTTTTCGTGAGATTGCACTTTGATGGATAATGTACTGCTTACTATATTGATCCATAAACTTCTCATAACGTGCTTCAATCTCAGCCAACGACCAGCTTTTTTCAATAAGCGTTTCATGATCATGAGGGCCTATATATTCAGCTGTAAAAAAGTCTACATAATTAGCAACATCATATTTTTGAATAAGTAGTTTAACCTCTTCTTCTAAATTATTCGGAGAGATCCAACAGCCATTCGAAAAGGAGCCAAATCCACTCCATAATAGCTCTTTCCGTAATTCATCCCGTATTTGACGCTTATCCTCTGGAATAGAGTACATCAAAAGTCGCCATTTTCCATCCCACTTCGTCGGTTTCAATTTAAAAATACGATTTGCCGCTTCTTGCATCCGCTTTTCACCGCGTTTTGTTAAAAAATAATAACTACGATTCCCTCGTTTTTCTGATTGCAGCCATCCTTGTTTGACCATTCTAGATACAGAAACGCGTACATTTTGCTCTGTGTGACCAAATTCTTTTAACAAACGAATCAAACTACCAATCCAGATTTTTGAACCGTAATGCATGATATAATCGCCATAGAGCGTAAAAATCATCGACTGTGTATTTGCGCCCATTCTATCCCTCTACTTTCTTACTCATTTTCCTTGAAATGCAGGTTGGCGTTTCTCACTAAATGCCTGTAATGCTTCAAGACGATCCTCTGTCGGAATGACTAGCTCGTATGCCTTCGATTCGATGGCAAGACCCGTTTGAATATCGGTATTCATCCCTTGTGAAATGGCATATTTGGCTTGACGAACAGCTACAGGACCATTTTGCATCATCCGCATTGCGAGTGATTCACATTCCATTAGCAACGATTCACGGGGCACTGTTTTTAACACGATGCCTAGTGATGCTGCCTCAGAAGCTGTAATTTTCGCTGCTGTTAGTATCATTTCTTTTGCCTTCATTTCACCGATTAAGCGTGGTAGTCGTTGCGTACCACCTGCCCCAGGAATTATTGCCCAACTTGTTTCAGTTAGTCCGAGTAGTGCTTCGTTTACTGCAATCGCAAAATCACATGCTAATAACCATTCAAATCCCCCACCTAGTGCATGTCCATTGACTGCCGCTATAGTTGGTTGTGGTAAATTCGCTATACTATTAAACACGTCTCGAATTGCTCGTACGTTCCGATGTACTTCTTGTATTGTTAATGTTTTTCGTTCTTTTAAATCTGCCCCTGCACTAAATGCCTTATCACCCGCACCTGTAAAAATTACGACGCGGACATTCTCAGCTATATGTAATTCGTCCACTATTTGTTGGAGTTGCGACAACGCATCATAGTTGAAACAATTTAACACCTCTGGACGATTTATTGTTACATAAGCAATATAATTTTCTATTCTAAATGAAATACTTTTCATTTGCAAACTCTCCTTTTTCATTTGTCTATTTAAAAAAACGGCACATCGATTGCGCCGTTTCATATTGTTGAAAAAACTATTATGTCAATGAATGAAATTAATCTGTCCTATTAAAGAAAGTATGACGCTTTGGCAAAACGAGGGAGTGATTTCCGTTCCGGCTGGGGGCGTCCGATGAGCAGCCCCGCCTCCACTCCAATCACCCATAGCACCTAGCATGTTTCTTCTGGTATGTCACTTAAATATATTAAAACGAAGAGACAGCAACAAATGTTTTCTGTGCGAAAGCGAAGCGTCAGTAACAACAGAAATACAATCGTGTCACTATAATAAGTCTATTATGTTCGATTAAGATGAGTAGCCTGAAACGGAAATCACCTCATCTAAAGCGCCACAATAATCACGAAACTTCCCTTGACCATTTTCTTTTTAATGATCATTCTATATTTTCAATAATCGTCGCAATGCCCTGCCCTACACCAATACACATAGAAGCAAGTCCATATTGTACGTTTTGTTTTTTCATCTCGTAAAGTAATGTTGTCACTATTCGGGCACCGCTTGCACCAAGTGGATGACCAAATGCGATCGCGCCTCCATTGACATTCACTTGCGCTGGATTTAGTTCAAGTTGCTTGATCGATTCTAATGCTTGGGACGCAAATGCTTCATTGATTTCATATAAACCGATGTCATTTGTTGTTAGGCCAGCGCGTTGTAATGCTTTTCTTGAAGAATGGATCGGACCTAACCCCATAACAGCAGGTTCTAATCCTGCAACAGCACCTGTTACATATCGTGCTAATGGTGTTATACCTAACTCTTTTGCTTTTTCTGCACTCATTAGTAATAATGCTGAGGCACCATCATTCACGCCAGAAGCATTACCGGCTGTAACGGTCCCATTTTCAAAAATAGGTCGTAGTTTAGCAAGTGCTTCTAATGATGTATCTGGGCGTGGATGTTCATCTGTATCTACGATGATTTCATTTCCTTTTTTATCTTTCAAATAGATGGGCACGATTTCTTCTGCGAATCGATTTGTGGCCATCGCTTTTTTCGCACGTTGTTGGCTTTCAAATGCAAATGCATCTTGTTCCTCACGGCTAATGTGAAAGCGCTGGGCTACGTTTTCAGCAGTTTGTGGCATTGTATCTGCGCCATACATATTTTGCAACTTCGGATTCGTAAAGCGCCAGCCAATCGTCGTATCAAACATCTTTTGATCGCCTCTTGGATAATCCACTTCCGGTTTACCCATTACAAATGGCGCACGCGTCATACTTTCCGTACCACCTGCGATAAAAATATCCCCTTCACCACTTTTAATAGCACGTGCTGCGAAATGTATAGCATCCATTCCCGAACCACAAAGTCGGTTAATGGTTGTTCCTCCAACTTTAATTGGTAGTTCAGCAAGTAATGCAGCCATCCGCGCGACATTTCGATTATCTTCTCCTGCTTGGTTGGCATTTCCGAAAATAACATCCTCAATTTGTTCAGCCGACACTTTTGGGTTTCGTTCTATAAGTGCCTTGATGACAATAGCAGCTAAATCATCCGGCCGAACGGTTTTTAATGCACCTTTATAACGTCCAATCGGTGTACGTACAGCATCTACAATAACGACTTCCGTCATTTTTTTACCACCTCTTTTTGCTCGCTATAGTCATAGACACCTTTCCCACTCTTTCTCCCTAAACGTCCAGCTTGTACATATTGTTCGAGCAGTGGTGCTGGGCGGTATTTTTCACCGAGCTTTTCATGTAAATAGCGTAAATTATTTAGACGTGCATCAAGGCCGACTAAATCGACCAATTCGAATGGCCCCATAGGATAATTCAAGCCGAGCTTAATCGCTTTATCGATGTCTTCCGGACTTCCTAAGCCTTCTTGTAACATGTAAAAGGCTTCATTACCAACAAGCGCACTAATACGACTTGTAACAAAACCCGGAAACTCATTAATGACGACAGTTTGTTTGCCCATTTGTTTCGCAATTTCACAAATAGTTTGGACCGTCTCATCACTTGTTTCCAAACCTCTAATCACCTCAACGAGTTCCATTTTATGGACAGGATTAAAGAAGTGCATCGCAATTGTTTGTTCAGGTCGCTTTGCATAGGAAGCAATTTCTGTTGGGCTCATTGTAGACGTATTTGTTGCAAATAAACAATGAGGGGATGCAAACTGTTCCATCTGCTCAAAGACGGCTCGTTTAATGTCGCTTTTTTCGGGTACAGCTTCAATAATTAAGTCTGCTTCATTTGCAACAGTCGCTAAATCAGTTACATAAGTCAGACGTAACATCGCTTCTTGTACTTGTTGCGCTGTTAATTTTCCGCGTACAACGGATTTTTCGAATATGGAGATAATTTCATTTTGAGCATTTTGTAACGCCTGTTCGTTAATGTCTATAATAGCTGTTTCGAAGCCACTAACTGCACTTACGTAGGTAATTCCACGTCCCATAACCCCTGATCCGATGACAATAACTTTTTTCATTCAAACTGCCTCCTTATTGTGAAAACCATATACGAAGAGTGGAGATATCTCATCGCATATGGTTTTTGTCTTAGTTAGACGCCTAGTGGATTTAGTGGGCGGCTTCCATAATATGAAATGATACTTTTTGTCTCTGTATACAAGTCTAATGTTTCGATACATAGTTCACGTCCGAAACCAGATTGCTTATACCCGCCAAACGGAGTACCCGGCATTGCAGAGAATGGACAATTGACCATCACGATTCCTGCTTGGATTTGATTGGCTACACGCGTAGCACGTGCACCGTCTTTTGACCAAACCGCTGAGCCTAAACCAAACTCTGAATCGTTCGCTAGTCTAATAGCTTCTTTTTCATCGCTAAATGGCATGACAACCACTACTGGACCAAATATTTCTTCACAAACGACTTTCATGGATTGATTGACATCAGCAATTATAGTTGGCTCATACCAGAAACCATTTTCAAAGCCCTCTACAGCTGCCACTTTGCCACCTGTTAAAATCGTTGCGCCTTCTTCAATGGCAGATTTTACATAGCCATCGATCGTATTTAATTGGTCTTGGTCGATAATTGCTCCCATATGAGTCCCTTTATCGAATGGATCACCTAGTTTAATCGCTTTTGTTTTCGCGACAAATTTCTCTAAAAACTCATCGTAAATGTCTTTGTGTACATATAAGCGTGAACGCGCTTCACAAGATTGGCCTGAGTTATAGAAAATGCCGTATAGTGAGCCATCTACCGCCGCATCGATATCTGCATCTTCGAATACTAGATTTGGAGATTTTCCACCTAGCTCTAATGTAACGCGTTTTAATGTTTGTGAAGCTTTTTCCATAATGCCTTTGCCGACTGGTGTTGAACCTGTAAAGGCTACTTTATCGACTTGCTGATGTTCTACTAAGTAATTCCCTACATCTTTCCCTGAACCAGGAACGATGTTGACAATCCCTGCTGGTACACCTGCTTCTAAGCAAATCTCCCCTAACACGATTGCTGTCAAAGGCGTTAAAGATGCTGGTTTCACAATAACGGAGCAACCAACGGCAATGGCTGGAGCAATCTTCCAAGCAGCCATCATAAGTGGGTAATTCCAAGGAACAATTTGTGCACATACGCCAACAGGCTCTTTTTCCGTGTAGTTATGGAATTGACCCGGCATATTATTTACTGCTCCGCGATGACCAACAATCGCGCCTGCATAAAATTCGAAATCTTCTATTGCTTGGTTTACTTGACCCTGCGCTGTGCCAAGTGATTTTCCTGTATCAAGCATTTCTAGCTCGACGATTTCATTAAAACGAGCACGCATGATAGCAGCAATTTTATGAAGCACTTGTGCACGACGATTAATTGGATATTGTTTCCACTTCCCGTGATCAAATGCTTCACGAGCTGCTTGTACTGCACGTTCCGCATCTTCCTGCGAGGCTTTAGCGACAGTCGCTACGACTTCTCCTGTCGCAGGATTAATCGTTTGGAATGTCTCACCTTTACTGCTCTCCACTTTTTCACCATTAATAATTAAATGATAAAAATCACGTTTCACTGAAACTTGCTCTTGTACTTGTTGTGCCATTGTCATTCACTCCTTTTTTATTGTCCGCTAAATTGAGGTTGTCTTTTTTCTGCAAATGCTTTCATACCTTCTTGGTGATCGTCCGTCGCTCCAGCAATACTTTGACTTTGTGCTTCGTAAGCAAGGAAGTCTTCGAACTTTAAATGTTCTGCCGCCTTGATATTACGTTTAATAAGACCTATTGCTTTTGTCGGTAACTGGACAATCTGTTGAGCGAATGTATGCACATCCTCTTCAAATGTTTCATTGCTATAAACAGCTGTTGCTAACCCTAATTGTTTGGCTTCATCTGGTTTAATGCGTTGACCGAGTATAGAAATTTCAAGAGCTTTCGCGTCGCCAACTAATCGTTTTAAATAGTATAAATTCCCTGAATCAGGAATTAGCCCTACATGGATGAAAGCATTCATAAAGAAGGACTTTTCTGCCATCACGCGAAAGTCGGCAGCAAGGGCTAAACTAAAACCAGCCCCCGCCGCTGCACCACTCACAGCTGCGATTATCGGTTTTTCACAGCTATGTAGTTGTTGTACCATTGGACCATAGTAATCTGTTAAAATATCACCAAGTTTAGTACCTTCATCAATAACCGAAAGATCTTGACCTGAACAAAATGCTCGCCCTTCACCACGCAGTACAATACAACGTACCGAATCATCTGTAGATGCTTGTTTGACAGCCGTACGAATTTCGTGATTCATCTGTGCCGTGAACGCATTTAATGTGTCGGGACGATTTAATGAAATATAAGCTACGGATTCTTTTAGTTCGTATTGAATCGTTTCAAACATAATTATCTCCCCTTAAAGTTCGCTTGACGTTTTTCAACGAATGCTTGCATGCCTTCTTTTTGATCTTCTGAAGAGAATAATACATAGAAATTTTTACGCTCAAACTGCATACCTTCATAGAGCGAGTAGTCTACAGCTTTGTTGACTGCTTCCTTTATGAGTCGTAAAGCTAAGGCAGGTTTTTGCGCGAGCATCATCGCTGTTTTATGTGTTTCCTCTATTAAAATTTCTGGCTGTACAATTTTATTGATGACGCCATATGCGAGCGCTTCATCGGCAGTAATCCACGCCGCGCTCCAAATCCACTCTAATGCTTTTGTTCGCCCAACTAATTTTGTTAAGCGCTGTGTACCACCCGCGCCAGGCATTACACCAAGGTTTATTTCAGGGAAACTAAATTCTGTACCCTCTGCGGCAATTAATACATCGCAGCACAGGGCTAATTCAAAGCCACCTCCGAAAACAAAGCCTTTAACACTACCGATAATAGGCTTTTTAATTTGCCCAATACGATCCCAATCGGCGAATTGATTTAATAACTCTAAACGAATCGTATTATCTGCCGCCATCTCATCAATATCTGCACCGGATGAGAACGCTTTTCCATTTCCAGCTAAAACGATGACCTGTACGTGCTCATCTCGATCAAACATTTCCATTGCCTGCACAATTTCATGTACCATTGCACGATTTAATGAATTGTATTGGCGAGGGCGGTTTAAGTAGATATACCCGATCCCACTGTCCATTGTTATTTCAATAAATGTGAATGCTGTCATTACGCATCTTCACCGATTATTAATGTGACGATATCGCTTGCAAAACTCATTAAATCTTTACCAGATGCTTTCCCTTCTGGTGAACGTAGCCCAAGCTTTAAATCTTCTGCGCTATCATAGGTCATTTCACACATTAAGTAGTATGGCGTTTCTGTGCCCATCGGCGTTGAATTAAATTTTGTCACTTTCATTTCACGTAAGCCTGGGATTTTCGCAGTAATCGGAGTATGAACCTTTTCGTAATGCTCATCAAATGCTACCTTATCAACTGGGTGTTTATATAACGCGATTAATTTTGCCATAGTAAAATACGCTCCTTTGTCTACATCGAAGTAGAAATTAATTTCATTGCCTCAAATGGATTTTTACAGCTTTTGCAATATAAAATACTGCGGCACGCTGTTGGACCAAAAATATTTTCAAGTGTTACATACGTAGAGCCACAGTACGGGCAATCTACATGCCAAGAGCCATCTTCTTGTAAAAAACGAGGTGGTGGAGCAATACCGAATTGCTTTAGTCCTTCTCGCCCCTTCGCTGTTACACGATCCGAAGTCCAGGTAGGATTATTTATAAACACGACACTTACTTCACGAACGTCTTCTAGTTGTTCGACTGCTTTTTTTATATTTTGTTGAATGATTGTCAGTGCAGGACATCCTGAAAATGTTGGTAGCACTTCAATACGGATATGGCCATCATTCACTTGCACACTTTCAACCATGCCAAGGTCAATAATACTCACCGTATCAATTTCTGGGTCCTTCACTGTATCGAGCACCTCATAGATGTGCGCTTCGTGCAGATCAGTAGTTGGCATCGTTACCCTCCTTACCAGCTTGCCGCTAAATCAGAACGATACACCTCTGACATCGTTTCGATTGCCGATGTTAAATCGTCTGTATGTTGCCCGTTGCGACCATTGATCATCGGTGCAGGTAGTCCAGGTATTGTGATTTCTACCGCTTCAAAAGTTGGTGTTACAATAGCCAACCAACGTTCTTTTATGGCCGCTTCTGACTCGATTAATTCACATGTTGCTAGATGCGTAGCGGACTTGCCAAAAGACAATAAATCACCAGCATCCTTTATCACTTCCTGTAATGCTGTCATCATGCGTGAACGTGATTCCTCTGTTGCTGTACATAATTGAGTAAACCATGTTGTCCAATGCATCTGATGATAATAAAGCTCCGTACTAATTTTCACAGCCACTTCTCGGATAGGTGCATAACTACTCGCCTTTAGTGCATCCATTTTCGCTTTTTTCGCCGTGGTATAGACAAAATTGCGTGCGATGGCGTATCCCCAGTCGTAATTCGGTGCTTCCTTGTAGTAACCTTCTCCATTCGGGCGTTCTACAAGTAAACTATTACAACGCTCCTCTTTAGGTCGAAGCTGTGCTAACGAGTCTGAAGTACCTTCACCAAGTTCTTCTAGAAGTGAGTAAAATAATTTCGCATGCCCCATCGTATCTTGTGTAATGGATGAAAACGCTACGTCTTCCTCAATATGCGGCGCTAATCCAAGCCACTCGGAGCCACGATAAGAAAATAAATAATCATCGTCCGCTAATTGATAAAGTAGCGTAATGACGGCTTTTTTATATTCAGGCGTTACTTCGTTATTCATTTTCCTTCCTCCCTCCTGCCCAAGATAGGATTTCTTTTTCATCCAGCATGACTTGTTCATAGTGACGCCATTTTTTCTTTAAATAGCCATAGCCCTTTGTTGTCCGGTAATCTTTATTGTCTAGGCGTTGCAGCGCTTGTTTATTGTCTTGAGTTAGACCATGTAAATGTTTGCGATTGACGACCCAAATGTCCACTACTGGCTCCCGACGCATAAAGTTTTCCTGTGCCATAATTAGCGCCATTTCTCCATTCGGCGCTAAAAGACTAAACTGATGTTGAAAATTTGATGTTGGTGTTCGTTTACTAAATACTTCAAATTCTTGATAGAAAGATTGCTTTTTCATGATGAACCTCCTCTCTCTACTAGTTAATTTACTAGAGCAGTTAATGCTTCCCGTACCCAAGCGTTATTTTCGTAAGATGAACGACGAAGTGCTAAGCGTTCTTGTGAGCACGGACCTTCGTTGCGCTGGATTTTTTTGAAATATTCCCAGTTTGGCTCTTGGTAAATCCATTTATTTTTTGCTTCATCAAAGTGCAAAGTTGAGTCTGGCACAGTTAAACCGATCGATTGAATACGAGGAATATATTTTGTTAAGAAATTTTGTCTTAACTCCTCATTCGTTAAGACACGAATTTTATATTTAATCGTTAGATCTTGTTTACTAGTACCTGTTGTATCTTTTGATGCTGGGCCAAAGAAAAATAACAATGATTCCCACCAACGATTTAACGCATCTTGTACAAGTGCACGTTGTTCCGGTGTGCCTTCTGCTAATGCCATAATAATGGCTTCACCGTGTTGTGCATGGAATACTTCTTCCGCACAAATACGTTGTAAGGCACGCGCATAAGGTCCGTATGAAGAACCTAACATGTTTGTTTGTGAAATAATGGCAGCGCCGTCAACAAGCCAGCCGATTAACCCCGCATCCCCCCATGATTTTGCTTCCATATGGAATACGTTGTGGAATTTAAGGCGTCCTTCGAATAAATCAATCATTAAATCGCCGCGATTTTTACCATATGGCTTAAGTAAATCTTCTGCTACGCGTAATAATAATTGACCATGTCCCATCTCATCTTGAACCTTTGCCATAATTCCTAACTTACGATATAAAGTCGGTGCTTTCGGAACCCATTCTTTTTCAGGTAGAGCGCCCATAATTTCACTAATACCATGCATTGAAATTAATTTGATTAGCGCTAAGCGGTATTCTTCTGGCATCCAATCATCCACTTCAATCTTTTCACCTGCAGCAATACGTGCCTCAAATTGCTCCTGTAATTCTTGTTCAGATAATTGTGTAACGACACTCATAGTAAAAGCCTCCTTATATAACCGATTTCTGATAATCGTTACTATTATGTTATGTTGGAGTGCAAAAAAAATCACACTTCCAACAAGACCTTATTATTATTTGCTACTTTAATGGATTCTGTTGGACAGCCTTCCATTGCATCCTCTAAATCATCATATAAATCTATTGGAACTTCTTGGCAACCTTGGTTATTGTCTAAAATAACAAATGCAATCCCTTCGTCATTATAATCAAAAATATCCGGTGCCGATGCGCCACATGCACCACAAGCAATACATGTATCTTGATCTACTCTAGTGAATTTCGCCATATACTCACTCCTTTCACAAACCTACAGCATTAGGAAAGCTGTTTCTTTTTTTCTTCCATTACACTCGTACTATGCAACGGCTGCACTTTCGATGTTGGGTCAATATATACTTTCGCATTACTAATTGCAGTAGGCGCCTCTCCGAAACCACTGACAATTAATTTTACTTTCCCATCATATGTGCAAATATCACCTGCCGCATAAATACCCGGAATGTTAGTTTCCATTCGAGAATTAACGACGATAGAGTTTTTACTAATTTCTAAGCCCCAGTCTTTAATAGCACCTAAAGAGGAGACAAAACCAAAGTTCACGATTATATCATCGACTCCATAGATGGGCTGTTGTGTTTCGTCTTTTGCATGCTTTAATTTAACATGTGTAATGTGCTCTTCCCCTATCAATTCTTCGGGTACATAAGGTGTAATCACCTCAACAGAAGATTGCATTAAGTTTTCTACACTATGTTCATGTGCACGAAATTTATCACGTCTGTGGACTATAGAGACCTTTTTAGCAATTGGTTCTAGCATCATTGCCCAATCAACCGCTGAATCACCGCCACCAAAAACCATCACGTTACGATCTTTAAAAGCATTGAGGTCATTAATGAAGTAGTGTAAATTATGTTGTGCATACTTGTCTTCCCCATCAAACTCTAGCGTACGAACTTTAAACGCACCGTTTCCGGCAGTGATTAGTATTGTACGTGAATAATGAGTACCCGTAGTCGTGACAAGTTTGAAAATACCGTTTTCGTCTTTTTCGATTGTTTGTACAGATTCATTCGTACAAACATCTACTGGGAAAGTATTCATTTGTTGTCGTAAATTATAGATAAGATCTTGCGCCCGAATTTTCGGAAAACCTGCAATATCATAAATATATTTTTCCGGATAAAGCGCAGCTAGTTGGCCGCCCAGCTGAGGAAGGCTTTCGATAATTTTGACGCTCATGCCTCGCATACCACCATAGAAGGCAGCAAACATACCAACAGGACCCCCACCTATAATGGTCACATCTTTTATTTGCTCAGTATCTATCATTGAAGAACCTCCTTCTGTTCCTTTCTTCTATCAATGACACGAATTGCTTTTCCTTCAGAGCGTGGAATTGTACCAATATTTTCAATGACCAGACTAACAGAAATTAAGCAGGCATTTTTTAAATCGTGCTTGATTTCCTTTGTCAGTAATTGAATCAGCGGATGATTTAGATCACCTTTTACTTTTTCATATAGTTTTTGCGTTAACTCCACATGGAGTTCGATCGCATCCATATTGCCCTTTTTCAACAAATGGATTTGATAATGTGGTGCCAAACCTTCAATTTGTAACAACTCACGTTCGATTTCAGACGGGAAGACATTGACGCCACGAATAATTAACATGTCATCTGTTCGTCCCTTCACGCGCGCCATCCGCATTGTTGTACGTCCACATTTACATTTTTCACGTGTAATCGATGTAATATCACCTGTACGATAACGAATAATTGGTAGCGCTTCCTTTGTTAAACTAGTAATAACCAATTCACCATCTTCACCATCAGCTACAGGTTCTAATGTATCTGGATCGATAATTTCTACGAAGAAATGGTCTTCTGCAATATGTAAACCATCTTGTGCTTCATAGCATTCAACTGAAACACCTGGACCCATCACTTCACTTAAACCGTAAATATCCATTGCACGAATTTTTAATTTATCTTCTATCGCACGACGCATTTCCTCTGACCAAGGCTCTGCACCAAAAATTCCATATTCAATCCCGTTCGTCGCTGGATCAATGCCCATTTCCTCCATCTTTTCAGCGATGTTCAGAATATAAGAAGGAGTACCTGCGATGCCTCGCGGTTTAAAATCTTCAATTAATGTAATTTGACGTTCTGTATTTCCTCCTGAGACTGGTACAACGGCCGCTCCTAATGTTTCAGCTCCGTAGTGTAAACCTATCCCACCAGTAAATAGACCATATCCATATGCATTATGAAAAATATCTGATTTGCGTCCCCCTGCGGTAACAATAGCGCGAGCTAAAAGTCCCGACCACATATCGATATCATTTTTTGTATACCCGACAATTGTTGGTTTTCCACTAGTTCCCGAAGAACCATGAATGCGCACTACATCATCCATCGGTACTGCAAAAAGCTTAAATGGATATTGCTCACGTAAATTTATTTTTTTCGTAAATGGCAATTTGCAAATATCTTCTAAACTTTGAATATCAGCCGGCTTTACCCCGAGCTGATCAAACTGTTCCTTGTAGAAAGGTGTGTTGTTATAGACATTTTCAACTGTTGCTTTTAAACGCTCTAGTTGAATCCTTTCCATTTCTCCCCTTGAAGCTGTTTCTATTTCTAGATGATACATTTTCCTAGCCCCCCCTTATGCTATTCCAATTCGGTACAACTATATTTATCTTTGTGTAACAAATAAATTACGAGAGTTTGTATTCCGTAATTAATTTTACGATAAACTTATTTGTCCGAATTGTCAATATATTTTATTTTATCTGTTTAATGTTATTAATTAATTCGATTTCAGATGTTTTATCTTAGTTACTATTTATCTTTAAATACAAAGGATAATTTATCAGATAACCTTTCAAATCCGCCATTAATCAAGGATAATCAAATGTAATTAAAAAAATAATCGAAAATTTAAAATAATTTCACAAAAATACGTTAATACATTTACTTTCCAAATGATAGATGTTAAATTGTTTTTATATTTCACTTTATTCTCATTCGTTTTTATTTTGTATCAACGATATGGATGTTAATTACAAACAGACGAATGGCAAACTAAATGCAAAGGGGAGTTTACGATGACGTTAACAGAGGCTCAACAACACGAAAAACATTATGACGAAATTTTTGAAACGTTAAAACAGGAACCATTCGCAAATTATTTAGGGATGGAGTTAGTAGAATTAAAAGCAGGGTATGCAAAAGTCACACTTTCTCCAACACTCCACATGCTAAACACTCATGGGACTGTACATGGAGGGATCATTTTTTCTTTAGCAGACTACGCTTTTGCAGCAGCTAGTAATTCTTACGGTACAACAGCTGTCGGTGTTACGAATACCATACATTACATGAGCGCAGGCTTGGCAGAACACCAACTAACAGCGATCGCTGAAGAAGTTAAAAAAACTCGTCGTTTAGCCTGGTATCGTATTAATGTTTGGACCAACGATGAATTATGTGCAACAATGGAAGCAATGGTTTATCGTAAAAATGAAAATTTCATCCAATAACAAAAGATGTGAGAGACCTTTTAAGCTTTAATTAGGTTTCTCACATCTTTTTTAACACGCGAAAATCCCTCACTAGTTACAAGAAGCCCTTCATGCAACTAGGAGGAATCTTTGACGAAGCTAGTTTATACCTGTATTCCATCTTTCGATTTTGACTGCGGTTTTCCGAAGTACGCTTCTTGGATTTTCGGGTCATTCAACAACTCTTGTGCTGTACCTGAAATGGCCATCTTACCATGAGCTAAAACGCAGGCACGGTCAGCCACCTTCAATGCAGCTTTCACGTTCTGCTCGACCAAAATGATCGTGACACCTCGTTCATCGCATAATCTACGTAATATATTCATAATGTCTTTGACAATTAGCGGAGCGAGTCCTAATGATGGCTCATCCAGCATCAAAACTTTCGGATTGGCCATTAAACCTCGACCTATAGCCACCATTTGCTGTTCTCCACCTGAAAGTAATCCACCTGGGCGATTAAGCATTTGCTTTAAGCGTGGAAATAATTCCACAATTTCCTCGTAGTCTCGATGCACCGTTTTCTTGTCTTTACTATAGCGATGATAAGAACCGAGCATCAGATTGTCCTTGACAGATAATGAAGAAAAAATTTGTCTTCGCTCTGGCACTAAACAAATCCCGTTAGCAACTGTCTTCTGTACACCATCTTTCGTAATATCTAAACCTTTGAATTCAATTTTTCCTTCACTCGGTGAATAGACACCCGCTAATGTACCAAGGAGTGTACTTTTCCCGGCTCCATTTGACCCGACAATTGATAATAACTCCCCTTCTAATAGTTCGAAATCAATACCTTCTAGCACATGTAAATGCCCATGATAGGTATGTAAATTTTCGATTTTAAGCATATGCCACACCTTCTTCCGCTTCATCATCGCCTAAATACGCTGCCACAACCTTTGGATTTTTGTAAATCTCTTCTGGTGTACCTTCTCCGATCTTGACCCCATTATCTACAACAACTAAACGATCTGAAATCGACATAACCGTTTCCATATCATGTTCGACGAATAAAAAAGTCATGCCTTCTGCGCGCATTTTTAAAATGACTTCGACTAATTGCCTTGATTCCTCAGCGTTCAGACCTGCCATTGGCTCATCTAATAAAATGAGTTGCGGTTTTGAAATAGCTGCACGTGCAATTTCAAGGAGTCGCTGACTGCCATAAGGTAATTTATCGGACATTTCATAGGCAAACTCAGTAATTCCTACATCCTTTAAACATTGCAACGCTCTTTCCATTATCCGAACTTCTTCTTTAACGACAGTCGGTAAGCGTAGTCCAGCCGTTAAAATATTTGTTTTCATCGAAATATGTGCACCGGTCATTACATTCTCAATGACTGTCATATTATCGAATACTTCTAAGTTCTGAAATGTTCTAGTGATACCTGCTTGTGCAATTTGATAAGGCTTTTTTCGCGTTAAGCGTTTACCTTGGAAATAGACATTCCCTGATGAACTTGGCAATACGCCTGTAATCATATTGAAAAGTGTTGTTTTACCTGCACCGTTAGGACCAATAACAGCGAATATTTCACCTCTATTAATAGTGAAGGATACATTGTCTACAGCAACTACCCCTCCGAACACTTTTGTTAAGTTTTCTACACGTAAGATCAGCTCATTGTTAGTCATTTGTTTTACCTCCAGTAGCACGTGTATCGATGGAGAACGCGATCGGTGTAGAGCGTTCTTTCTTGTGAAGCTTTCCAGCAATTTTCATAAATTGAGGGACTAATCCATTCGGCATATAAATTAAAGTTAACACGAGCAATAAACCGAAGAAGACGATTTCGAACTCCCCTCCTACGTTAGGTAAGATGACTGGTACATAATGTTTTAACAGTTCACCTAATAAAACATAAGTAGCCGAACCGACAATGGCACCCCAAATATTAGTTGATCCACCGATAATAACCATGATTAATAAATAAATTGACGTATTAGCTGTAAATAAATCTGGATTAATAAATGAGACATAGTGTGCTAGGAGCGAACCTGAAATGGATGTGAAAATAGCACTTATCACAAAGATTTGTAGTTTATATTTCATTAAATTCACACCAACGGCATCCGCTGCAATCTCACTCCCCTCAATCGAACGTAAGCCACGTCCAACTCTTGAGTGAATAATATTGCGCGAGAAAATGAGAGCCATAAAAACAAATAGCCAAATAAGATAGAAGTAACTTTGATCTGTCATGAATTCAAAGCCGAATAAACTGATACTCGGTATACCGAAGAAGCCATTCGAGCCTCCTGTAATGGATGATAATTCTTTAAAGGCGGTGTAAACAATAATTCCAAACCCTAGTGTTGCTAACGCTAAATAATAGCCTTTTAACTTAAATGTAGGAATGCCGATTAATAAAGCAACAAGTGCAGAAATAAGTGCACCTACTACGATCGCTAACCAGGGAGATAAACCTACTGTTGCTGTCATATAAGCAGATGTGTAGGCACCAATTCCATAAAAAGCCGCATGCCCTAATGAAATTTGTCCAGCGTAACCTGTTAGCATCGTTAAACCTATACATACTAATGCATAAAACCCAATCATCGTAAAAATAGCGAGTGTATAATTAGATCCAACTAGCGGAAGACAAAATAGTAGCGCGAAAAAAATGCCTGGTCCAACTAAGCTGTTATTGTAGATCAGCTTTAAGTTTTTTTTATTCATCGTTGCAGCCTCCTTACACCCGTTTTCCAGAAGCTTTAGCAAATAGACCTTCTGGTTTAATAAATAAAATTAATAGCAATAATGAGAAGCTCACTACATCTTTTAAACCTGAAGACCATAATCCCTCTGTAAACGCTTCAATAATTCCAATTAGAAAGGCACCCGCAATTGCCGCCGGGGCATTTGTTAAACCACCAACAACTGCTGCTACAAACGCTTTTATGCCAAGCATCATACCCATATCGTAGGATGCACCAGAAATAGGTGCGATCACTGTACCTGCTAGTGCCCCTAACCCAGCACTTACCACAACAGCAAGCAATGACATTTTATTTGGATTAATGCCCATTAAACGCGCAGCAAACGGATTTACAACGCAAGCGGTTAATGATTTCCCTGTAAACGTATAGTTAAAGAAGTACATCATCACGATTAAAATAACGATCGACAGGCCAATCGCCCATAGATTTTGTGGAAGTAAAACGGCTTCTAAAAATTCAATAGGTGTATTATCCGTAAACGGCGGTAATGTTTGGGCTTGTGTTCCCCAAATTAAAATCGCAATACCTCGGAAGGCAATCGATACGCCAATTGTAATGATAATTAGCGTTGTCATGGATGATTTACGAGCTGTATGAATGGCTGTTCGCTCAAACACAGCACCGATCGCCGCCACAATGACGATACTTAAAATAATGGCTAACCATAAGGGTAGATTTGCCTTTACAAGTGAAATACTAATTAAAGCACCAAACATCGCAAATTCGCCTTGTGCAAAGTTAAGTATGCCGGTCACGTTATAGATAATGACGAATCCAACCGCAATTAATGCGTAAATGGCTCCTATTGTTAAACCTGAAAATAATAATTGCAACATTTGAGAGAATATTTCCATACTGTCGTTCACTCCATTTCTTTTCGAGATTACTAAGCTGATAATGAATGAACAGTGATGGAAAGACACCACTGTTCATTGGATTTGTATTATTTTTTTAGGTGTGTTGATTAACCATTTTTATCCAGCCTAATTAATTTGAAGGCTCCGATTTCCGCTACGGGCTACAATCAGTTAAAATGGAAATATAATAGCAAAATGGCAACGAAAAATCCTTTTATCGCTCAAAAACAAATCTATTTTACCTAATCAACACGCCTGATCTATTATTTTATTAGTCTTCTAAAGTCCACTTACCATCAACAATTCGTACCATCGCAAAACTATCTGGGCTCAATCCCATATGATTATCTGCATTAATGTTAAATACGCCTGTTAGACCTACATATTCACCTAGCTCTTGCTCAATGTAATCACGGAGTGCAGCGCTATCACTGCCTTTTGCTTCGATTGCTTTTGTCGCAATCGCGAAAGCATCTGCTGCATATGCACCGAATGTACTTGCTGGTTTATTGTATTTAGCTGTGAACGCTTCGTTATACGCTTTTAATAATTCTTTTTGTGGATTTGAATCCTCCAATTTATCAGCTACTAATAATTTCCCCGTTGGCAAGACCACATCGTTAGCTGCAGCACCGGCTACTTCGATAAATTGGTCAGTTGCAACGCCATGACTTGCAAGAACTGGTATATCTAGCCCTAATTCACGAATATTTTTAATCACTACCGCTGACTCTTGCACTGTTCCCCAAACAATAATGGCATCGGGACTTTCTTTTTTCACACGAGTTAACAGAGGTTTTGCATCTTTCACTGTCGCCTCGAATTCATCTTCAATAACTGGTTCCACACCGTAATCTGCTGCGTGTTTACCAAATTCTTCATGACCACCAGTTCCATAAGAATTCGCAACGTTCAACCAGGCAACTTTCGTTAAATTATTATCTTTTAAATATTGTAAAATCCGCTCCACCGCTTGTTGATCGTCTTGCGGCATTTTGAATACCCATTTTCGTGCTTGTCCATCTTCAGTCATATAAATTTGTTTACTAGCAGCAACTGAAATGTAAGGCACTTGATTTTGCTCTGCCAGAGGTAACATCGCTAATGAGTTCCCACTTGTAGTTCCTCCGATAACGATTGATACTTTGTCTTGTGTTAACGCTTTTTTCATGGCAAGAATAGCTTCATTTTGGTCAGATTTATCATCATATGTGACTAAATCGATTTTTCGACCGTTAATGCCACCATCCGCATTTTTTTGATCGACTAACATTTTAAGCGTTTGCATCTCCGATTCACCTAAAGCAGCCGCCCCACCAGATGCTGAGAAAATTCCAGCCATTTTGATTGAATCACCTGATGTATCTGTACCTGAACTAGCGGATGATGCATCACCTTTTCCAGATGATGAACTACATGCCGCCAACACTAATACACCCATTAATAGGAAAAGAGACAATAAAGTCTTTTTCATAAAGCACTACACCCCTTCATTATTTTTATACCTATAAAACCGCATCTCCTTATCCGCCGGAGGCATTAACTTCTTTCAGCGGATATTTTGCTGAAAGAAGTTAAAATGACGGTATGTATAGCCCCTGAAATAAAAACAAACATTGTAACAAAAATAAATAAAATTAACATTATCTGTAATATCAACCTTTTCCTTTGCGGAAATAATAAAACAAATAAGATAAAAACAGATTATTGCAGACTAAACGATACCCAAAGCAGATATTCGTGTTTTTAGTTAATCAAAAGAATAGCATGTATGTTAAAAAATGATAAATACCAAAAATATATATTTTAAATCGTTATATATACATTTTTGGTATACCCGTATTCTAATTGTTATATATATTTCACCAAAACAATGTAATTTAATTTCCTATGAAACCCTTGCTATTTCTAGGTTCTTATAGATTATTTATCTAAAAAATCAGAAATATCTTACAAATTTAACGAAAACACTCTAAAAAATGTTACTATACAGAATAAGTATATGAATTGCATAAACTAGTGGATTTTAAGTATAGGGGTGAAAAAGATGGATTTAAGACAATTAAACTATTTCATTACAATCGTTGAAGAAAAACAAATTACAAAAGCTGCAAAAAAGCTTCATATGGCACAACCACCACTTAGCAATCAATTGAAAGTAATGGAGGAAGAATTAAACTGTAAACTATTGGATCGAAATGGTAGAACATTAGAACTTACTGAACCTGGAAAGATTTTATATGAAAAAGGCAAAACATTATTAGCTAATTTCGAAGATACGATTTCGGAAATAAAAGAAGTTGGAGAAGGGCTAAGGGGGGTATTATCGATTGGTGCAGATCAAACTTGTTTATCTTACTTACCTGAAAAAATTAAACTGATGCGTGAAAGATACCCTAATTTAAACTTCAAAATTATTGAAGGAGATACATTTTTCTTAACAAATAGTCTTTTAAATAAAGAAATCGATTTAGCTATACTGCAACAACCGATTGAAGATGAAAATTTCTCTTCGATTGGGTTAGCATTAAAGGAGTTTGTACTTGCCACACCTGCACAATGGCATTTACCGAACCCTATTCAAATGGAAGACTTAAAAGATTTACCGTTTCTTTCTTTTTATCGTCATCGTAGTTGTAGTACGTTTCGCATTATTATCGATGAATTTAAAAATCACGGGTTTGAGCCTAATATTATTTGTGAGTGTATTGATATTGCGATGGTTATTTCGTTAATAAGTGAAGGTTTGGGGATCACTATTTTACCGAAAACGAGTCTCGATAAATTTTTAATTAAAGGTATTAACATCATTAAATTTGCAAATTGTAATATCCAATCTAAAGCGAACATTGTTTGGCCAAAAGATCGCTATTTAGCAAAGCACGCAATGAATTTTTTACAATTATTTAAGGAAGAAACTAATATGCTAGCTCGCGAAACAATCCGCCTTAGCCAGAACGTTTAACAGGTAGGTTTATGCATTGGCAATTGAAAATCTAAGAGAAATGGAAATGGTACTCCCGGTTCAATTTTAACCGGGAGCTGTTTGTTATTTTACATACCTCACATACTTTTTAACAAAATCTACAATGTAATGCACTTCTTCATCTGTCATTTTTAATAACTTGCTAACTTTTTGTATTTTTGCTGGTGATTTTAATTGTTCACGCACTTGATCAATCCACATATATTTACACTTTCGAGGATTTACACCATTTCTAATCTGTTTGAAGCGACGATAAGCATAGCGAGCAAATGCATTTAACATTTCTCGCTCCTGCTCATCTCTTTCTAGTTTATTTGCGACCCTATCGATCACTTCTGTATCAAAAGTCCATGCACCATCTGTTATTTGCATAGTACCACCTCTTTAGTTCCGTAAAGTTGATAACAAATATGACTGCAGAATTCGAATACCTTCATTCCATCTACTCTTAGCTATTAAATGCATAAGAAAAAGCCACACCTAGTTAGATGTGACCTCTTTTTGTATTTTTTATATAATCAATAACAAGACAACTTGTTAAATTTTAGGTTCAAAATGATCCTTAACATATTTTATTCTTCAAATGATAAGTTTGTCGGACCTTCTAAAAGATAGTTCTCAAAAATAATATGGGTTGTAGGAGTATCGTTATCTACTATCTCAAAATTAAGTCCATCCAGCCAAACTTCCCCTTTTCCAGTTAGTAAAATACCGAACGATACTATTGCACTGTTTTCTGGGACATCCAGAACGATAGAATACTGATTCCAACTATTTGTACCAATAATTGGTCTGTTACTCATATTATCGAATTGTAGGATATCCTCCGACGCACTATCAACTCGCATCCAAAGTCCCGAGAATTGTTTTACATTATTCGTTTTAATAAATCCAGAAAGTTTAACTCTCTTCCCTCTGAATTCATCAGCCTTGAATTGTTGCATCATTGTTGCAAATTCGTCTGGAGCTTGAACCGTTTTTGATGTTAAATAGCCCGATGCTTTTCCTTGATGTACATTTTTCTGATTTATTCCTATTTCGTAATTATAAGGATGACTCCCACTAATGAACCAGCCCTTAATTTTTTCTTCCATTATTGATTCCTCCTTGTTTTTCCTCATAGTTCCCATTACTTTTCTGTATTGCCCTGGTGGCAAACTGTACAATTTTTTGAAAGCACGAGTAAAGGTTTCTTGTGACTCAAATTGATAATAAAATGCGATATCTATAATTCTTTCATCAGTATTGAGAAGTGTACTTGCCGCATTTGCAAGTCTCCTCATTCGGATATATTCTGAGACAGACATTCCAACAGAAGTTTGAAAAATCCTGTGAAAATGATATTTTGAAAATCCTGTAACCTCATCAATGTCATTAGCGGAAATTTGCTCATGTAAATGAGATTCTATCCAATCTATTGTTTTTTGAATGACCCATTCATATTTCAACGGTATTACACCTCCCCTTCATTTATTATCATATCGAATATTATTTAGTGATTTTTGATTTTTTTTGCGATGTTTGCCAAAATAGAAATATATATACAAAATATCTCATTCAAAACGTTTGCTGCGATTTATATATACATACATCTTACAATTGGCTTATTACTATAACGTGTGGTTGATTTCCGTTCCGACTGGGCGCTTTCCTGGGGGCGTCCGATGAGCCGCTTCACTCGCGTTGCTCGCTCCA
>Ga0213822_1000474_pt1 | contig 31020 bp, 28 predicted proteins | sample MC6MC0908MG_FD_179872 | JGI IMG/M metagenome (GOLD analysis project Ga0213822, IMG submission 179872) | Enriched soil aggregate microbial communities from Iowa State University, Ames, United States - MC6-MC0908-MG | ecosystem: Environmental > Terrestrial > Soil > Unclassified | place: USA: Iowa...
CGTCGCGGTACCGACGACGCCATCATGAACGAGCACGGCATCAAGCCGATCGACCTGGTCGCCGTCAACCTGTACCCGTTCGAAGCCACCATCGCCAAGCCTGGCTGCGACCTGCCGACCGCCATCGAGAACATCGACATCGGTGGCCCGACCATGGTCCGTTCGGCCGCCAAGAACCACAAGGATGTGGCCATCGTGGTCAACGCCAGCGATTACGCCAGCGTCCTCGAAGGCCTCAAGGCCGGCGGCCTGACCTATGCCATGCGTTTCGACCTGATGCTCAAGGCGTTCGAGCACACCGCCGCCTACGACGGCATGATCGCCAACTACATGGGCACCATCGACCAGGCCAAAGAAACCCTGTCGACTTCCGAGCGCAGCGAGTTCCCGCGCACCTTCAACAGCCAGTTCGTCAAGGCCCAGGAAATGCGCTACGGCGAGAACCCGCACCAGAGCGCGGCGTTCTACGTTGAAGCCAACAAAGGCGAAGCCAGCATCTCCACCGCCGTGCAGCTGCAGGGCAAGGAACTGTCGTTCAACAACGTGGCCGACACCGACGCCGCGCTGGAGTGCGTGAAGAGCTTCGTCAAGCCGGCCTGCGTCATCGTCAAGCACGCCAACCCATGCGGCGTGGCCGTGGTGCCAGAAGACGAAGGCGGCATCCGCCAGGCTTACGAGCTGGCCTACGCCACCGACACCGAGTCGGCTTTCGGCGGCATCATCGCCTTCAACCGCGAGCTGGATGGCGAAACCGCCAAGGCCATCGTCGAGCGCCAGTTCGTCGAAGTGATCATCGCCCCGAAAATCTCCCAGGCTGCCCGCGACGTGGTGGCGGCCAAACAGAACGTGCGCCTGCTGGAATGCGGCGAGTGGCCAGCCGAACGGGCTGCCGGTTGGGACTTCAAGCGCGTCAACGGCGGCCTGCTGGTGCAGAGCCGTGATATCGGCATGATCACCGCCGACGACCTGAAAATCGTCACCAAGCGTGCGCCGACCGAGCAGGAAATCCACGACCTGGTGTTTGCCTGGAAAGTGGCCAAGTTCGTCAAGTCCAACGCCATCGTCTACGCCAAGCAGCGCCAGACCATCGGTGTCGGCGCCGGCCAGATGAGCCGCGTCAACTCCGCCCGCATTGCTGCCATCAAGGCCGAGCATGCTGGCCTGCAGGTGCAGGGTGCGGTCATGGCATCGGACGCGTTCTTCCCGTTCCGTGATGGCATCGACAATGCAGCTAAAGTGGGTATCAGCGCCGTGATCCAACCGGGTGGTTCGATGCGTGATGCTGAAGTCATTGCTGCTGCCGACGAAGCCGGTATCGCGATGGTATTCACCGGCATGCGCCACTTCCGCCACTGATTTACGGCAATCGGCCGCACTGAAGCAGGCATTTGCTGCGTAGGGGCCGGTTCCGCTGATGCTCATTGCCAGAAGGCAACACCGCTCATCGGAACCGGCCCCACCTTGCATCTACCTGCTTCAGTGCGACCTCGTACAGCGTGAGGTTTTGCCTTGCGTCCGAAAGAATTCGAGGTTTTGACATGAAAGTTTTGATCATCGGCAGCGGCGGCCGTGAGCACGCCCTGGCCTGGAAAGTCGCCCAGGACCCTCGCGTCGAGAAAGTCTTCGTCGCCCCGGGCAACGCCGGCACCGCCATTGAAGCCAAGTGCGAGAACGTCGCCATCGACGTCACCGCCCTGGAGCAACTGGCCGACTTCGCCGAGAAAAACGTCGACCTGACCATCGTCGGCCCCGAGGCGCCGCTGGTCATCGGCGTGGTCGATCTGTTCCGCAGCCGTGGCCTGGACTGCTTTGGCCCAACCAAGGGTGCGGCCCAGCTGGAAGGCTCCAAGGCGTTCACCAAGGACTTCCTGGCACGTCACAAGATCCCGACCGCCGACTACCAGAACTTCACCGAGATCGAGCCGGCGTTGGCCTACCTGCAGGAAAAAGGCGCGCCAATCGTGATCAAGGCCGATGGCCTGGCAGCAGGTAAAGGCGTGATCGTCGCCATGACCCTGCAGGAAGCCGAAGACGCCGTGCGTGACATGCTCGCCGGCAACGCCTTCGGCGAAGCCGGTTCACGCGTGGTGATCGAAGAGTTCCTCGACGGCGAAGAAGCCAGCTTCATCGTCATGGTCGATGGCCACAACGTGCTGCCAATGGCCACCAGCCAGGACCACAAGCGTGTCGGCGACCAGGATAGCGGCCCGAACACCGGCGGCATGGGCGCTTACTCCCCTGCCCCAGTGGTCACCCCGGATGTGCACCAGCGCGTGATGGACCAGGTAATCTGGCCGACTGTGCGCGGCATGGCCGAGGAAGGCAACGTCTACACCGGCTTCCTGTATGCCGGCCTGATGATCGACAAGGCGGGCAACCCCAAGGTCATCGAGTTCAACTGCCGCTTCGGCGACCCGGAAACCCAGCCAGTCATGCTGCGTCTGGAGTCGAGCCTGGTGCTGCTGATCGAAGCCGCGTTCGCCAAGGCCCTGGACAAGGTCGAAGCGCAATGGGACCCGCGCCCGAGCCTGGGCGTGGTACTGGCTGCCGGCGGTTACCCGGGCGACTACGCCAAGGGCGACGCGATCAGCGGCCTGGACGCTGCAGCCAAGATCGAAGGCAAGGTGTTCCATGCCGGCACTTCGCTCAAGGACGGCCAAGTGGTGACCAACGGCGGCCGCGTGCTTTGCGCCACTGCCATGGGCAGCACCGTTGCCGACGCGCAGCAGCAGGCTTACCGCCTGGCCAAGGAAGTCAGCTGGAACGGTAGCTTCTACCGCACCGACATCGGCTACCGGGCCATTGCCCGCGAGCGCGGTGAACACCAGCAGTAACCTTTACCGAATGCGCGCAGCTGCTTGCGTCTGCGCCATTCGGCTCGTCGACAGGGCCCCAGCGGGGCCTTGCCTTCGACTTGGCGCGCCGCGCATAGTTAGTACACGGCACATCGGCTAAGAAGGGATCTCGTAGTGCGTCGGCTTCGGATTGCCACAGCTTTGATCGTCAGCTTGCTGACATTGCTCTGCCTGCTCCCGGCTTCGGCCGATCAAGGCGGAGGCTGGTCGGTTTTGCTCGATGAACAGGCCAACCTGCAATTGAGCGACGTGCGTTCCGATCGCTACCGCAGCCAGTTCAGCCCGACCGCCCTCGGCGACCTCGATGCCGCCCCGGCAGAACAGGCCCTGTGGTTGCACTATCGCCTGGAACCGGGCGACCAGGAGCAGCTGCTGCGGGTGTTCGCCCCCGACCTTTCGCACCTGGACCTCTACGCACTCGACGGCGACAAACTGTTGCGCCAGCTGCACCACGGGCGCCAGGCCGGCAACAACGGCAGCCCGACCCTGCGCGGCAGCGACCATGTATTGCCCCTGCCCAACAGCCCGCAAGCGCTGGACATCTACCTGCGCCTGGTTTCCGAGCACCAGCTGCGTCCGGCCATCAACCTGGAGCCCGCGGCCGTAGCGGCCTCGAATCATAGCCAGCCGTTACTGTTCGGCATGTTGTTCGGCGGCCTGGTGATGCTCATCCTGCACAACCTGATCCGCTTTCTGTACACCCGCTCCACCACCACCCTGATTCTCGCGCTGTACCACGGCCTGATGCTGCTCAGCGGCCTCATCCTGCTCAACCTCAGCGGGCCCTGGTGGCACCTGTGGCACAGCGCGCAAACCCCGGCTGCCTACCTGACCCTGGTGCTGGCGGGCATGGCCGGGCTGTATTTCACCCAGCACTTCTTCGCGCCCTGTAACTCCGCGCAGCTCAACCGCCTGCTGCAGGGCGAAATACTGGTGGCGGCCGTCAGCGGGCTGATCCTGCTGTTCGTCGACACCTTGCCGCTCAACTTGATGACCTACGCCCTGCTGGCTCTGGGCAGCGTGAGCATGCTGCTGGTCAGCAGCTACCACTGGTACAAGGGCTATGCACCCGCACGCCTGTTCAGCCTGGCCATGGTGGTGTTCAACCTTGGCGGCCTGGTGCTGCTGCCGGCGCTGCTCGGCCTGACGCGCACCTCGACGCCGTGGTTGCTGTGCATCTTGCTCGGCCTGGCGGTGGCCAGCGGCCTGCTGCTCAACCTGGCGGTCAGCGAACGCCTGCGGCGGATGAACGAAGAGCGCTTCAGCGCCAGCCGCGCACTGGCCGCCAGCGACGCGGAAATCAACGCCAAGGCCGAGTTCCTGGCGAAGATCAGCCACGAAATCCGTACGCCCATGAACGGTGTGCTGGGCATGACCGAGTTGCTGTTGGGTACACCGCTGTCGGTCAAGCAGCGCGACTACGTGCAGACCATCCACAGCGCCGGCAACGAACTGCTCACGCTGATCAATGAAATCCTCGACATCTCCAAGCTCGAATCGCGGCAGATCGAACTGGACGATGTGCAATTCGACCTCAACGCCCTGATCGAAGACTGCCTGAACATCTTCCGCGCCAAGGCCGAACAGCAGAACATCGAGCTGATCAGCTTCACCCAGCCGCAAGTGCCACGGGTGATCAGTGGCGACCCGACACGCCTGCGCCAGGCCCTCTCCAGCCTGCTGGAAAACGCCCTGAAGAACACCGACCAGGGCGAGATCCTGCTGGTGGTGGCGCTGGACCAGCGCGGCGAAATCCCGCGCCTGCGCATCGCCGTGCAAGACAGCGGCGAGCCGCTGCCTGCCGCCGAGCGCGACGCGTTGCTGCAGGCCGAGCTGCACAGCCACCAGTTCCTTTCCAGCAACAAGCTCGGCGGCCACCTTGGGCTGATCATCGCCAAGCAGCTGATTGGCCTGATGCAGGGCGAGTTCGGCATCAAGAGCAGCACCAGCATGGGCAACACCCTGTGGCTGACCCTGCCGCTCGACCCGTCGCGCCTGGAGCAACCACCGGCCGACCTCGACGGCCCGTTGCGCGATGCCCGGGTACTGGTGGTGGATGACAACGACACCTGCCGCAAGGTGCTGGTACAACAGTGCAGCGCCTGGGGCATGAACGTGAGTGCGGTACCGTCCGGCAAGGAGGCCCTGGCCCTGCTGCGCACCAAGGCGCACCTGCGCGATTACTTCGATGCGGTGCTGCTGGACCAGAACATGCCGGGCATGACCGGTATGCAGCTGGCGGCAAAGATCAAGGAAGACCCCAGCCTGAACCACGACATCCTGGTGGTGATGCTGACCGGTATCAGCAATGCACCAAGCAAGGTCATCGCCCGCAATGCCGGGGTCAAGCGCATCTTGGCCAAGCCAGTCGCCGGCTACACGCTGAAGACCACCCTGGCCGAAGAGCTGGCCCAGCGCGGCCGCGAACAGACTGTGCCGGCGCCGTTGCCGGGCACCCCACCGGCGCACGAACTACCCGGTAACTTCCGCGTGCTGGTGGCCGAGGACAACAGTATCTCGACCAAGGTGATTCGCGGCATGCTCGGCAAGCTCAACCTCGAGCCGGACACCGCCAGCAACGGCGAAGAAGCGCTGCAGGCGATGAAGGCCCAGCGCTATGACCTGGTGCTGATGGACTGCGAGATGCCGGTGCTCGACGGTTTCTCCGCCACCCAACAACTGCGCACCTGGGAAATCGCCAACCAGCGCCAGCGTACGCCAGTGGTCGCACTGACCGCGCACATTCTGGCCGAACACAAGGAGCGCGCGCGCCTGGCCGGCATGGACGGGCACATGGCCAAGCCGGTGGAGCTGTCGCAATTGCGCGAGTTGATCCAGTATTGGGCGAACCAGCGCGAAGCCAAGAGCGACCCGCTGCACACCTCGTAGCCGATAGCGCAGCACAAGGACCCACCTCATGCTCCATGAGTTGTTCAGTGTCTACCTGAAGATGCTGGTGCTCTACAGCCCGTTCTTCGTGCTGTCGTGCTTCATCAGCCTGACCCGTGGCCACTCCAGCAAGGAGCGCAAGCAGCTGGCCTGGAAAGTCGCCTTTGCCGCATTGATCGCCAGCGTGCTGCTGTACCTGTTCGGGCGGGCGATTTTCGGCATTTTCGGCATCACCGCCGATGCCTTTCGCATCGGCGCCGGCAGCGTGCTGTTCATCTCCGCCCTGGGGATGGCCCAGGGCAAGCCAGCGGTGCAGGCCGACAACGTGCAGCAGGACGTGACCATCGTGCCGCTGACCATCCCGCTGACCGTCGGCCCCGGCACCATCGGCGCCTTGCTGGTGATGGGCGTGAGCCAGCCGCACTGGGACGACAAGCTGCTGGCCATTGTCAGCATCGCGCTGGCCAGCTTCACCGTGGGGCTGGTGCTGTACTTGTCGCACGGGATCGAACGCATGCTTGGCGAGCAAGGTTTGCAGATCGTCAGCCGGCTGATGGGGTTGTTCGTCTGCGCCCTGGCGGCGCAGATCATCTTTACCGGGATCAGGGGCTACCTGGTCGGCTAGCCCCGTGTCTCATGGCGCAACCGGGTACCAGCGCGGGGTGTAGACCCATTGCCCACCCTCGGCACGGGCGAATGTGCAGGTGGTGGACGAACCGACCAGGACCATGGTGCGCATGTCGACCATGTCCGGCGTCAGCTCGCCAAGGGTGACGACACGCAGTGTCTGCCCAGGCCTGCCGATATCGCGCCCCAGCACTACCGGTGTTGCCCCGGCGCGATGCTGGCGCACGATGTCCAGCGCGCGGCCCAGCTGCCAAGGGCGCGAGCGCGAAATCGGGTTGTAGAAGGCCAGCACCAGGTCGGCCTGGGATGCCAGGTCCAGCCGATGCTCGATGGTCGCCCAAGGCTTGAGGTTGTCGGAAAGCGACATCACGCAGAAGTCATGCCCCAACGGTGCCCCCGCTTGCGCCGCTGTGGCCAGCGAGGCCGAGACACCAGGCAGGATCTGCAGATCGACCCGATGCCAGGCGGGGTCGCTGGAAGCATGCAGTGCTTCGAGCACCGCCGAGGCCATGGCGAACACCCCTGGGTCACCCGACGATACCACCACCACCGAACGCCCTTGTGCAGCCAGCTCGAAAGCATGCCGAGCGCGCTGCATCTCTTCGCGGTTGTCGGTGCAATGTTGCACCTGGTCGTCGCGGAACGGCCCGGCCATGCGCACGTAGGTTTCGTAGCCGAGGATGTCCTCGGCACGCGCCAACTCGGCCTTGACCGCCGGCACCATCAGTTCGGCGGCGCCAGGGCCGAGGCCGATGACGGCCAGGCGACCGCGCCGGCGGCCCAGTTGGTGGACTTCGACAGGCGCCGATGCCACCGCAATGACCAGGCCCGCCTGCTCGACCAAACGCGCATCAGGCAGCGCTTGGGCGGCCATGCTGGCAAGGGTGCTTTCTTTTGCAGCAAAACGCAGTGCCACACCCAGCACCTTGGCCGCTTCCTGCAAGGAAGGTTCAGCCATGGCCTGTTCGGCAGCCAGCAGGCAGGCCAGCGACTGTTCGGCGATGCCCGTTGCACGCAGGGCGCCGCTGACGCGCTCAACCAGATCAGGGCCGCCCGCGTCCACCGCGACCACCACCGAACGGGGGTGGATCAACAGCTCGTCACGGCTGGCCGGGCGGGCATCGCAACCTACATGAATGGTGCGCCGGGCAGCTTCACTGGCCGGAAGTTGCGCCTGCGCCAGCCAAGGGGCATCGCCTTCGATGCGCACGGCCTCCCCCGCCAGCAGGTCGGAGACGAAGCGCTTGCCCTGCTCGATATCCGCCAGGGCATAGCCTTGCGGCGGGTTCAGCAGGCAGGTGCCGAAACGCAGTTCACCACTGGTGGTGATCGCTGCCGCCACGCCCAGCGCCTCGCCGAGTTCGCGGGCCATGACATTGACGCCGCTGAGCCCCCCGAGCAACGGCACTACCGCGCTAGCGTCCTCGGCCACCACCAGCACCGGCGGTTCAGCGCCTTTCTCGCTGAGCAGGCTGGCCAGGCTGCGGATGACGATGCCTGCCGCACACAAGGCGATGATTGGCGTGTCTTGCTGGTACAGCGCGCGCAGCGTATCGCCGAACGCGTCGTAAAACTGGTCGGCCTGCTCGACCCGGCCGGCCAGGCCATGGATCGTCGCCTGGGGATAACGCTGCTGAATACGCTGCGCAGTCGCCAGGCTGCCTGCGCTGAGCACGAGGATTGCCGGTGCCTTGTGCATGCTCATCCCTGCCATTTTTCACCCGGTACGATGATCAGCGAGAAGTACGGCGACGACTGCGGGTCGACCGCGTCCAGCGCGACGATCTTCTGGTTCGCCATGGTCGCCCGCTCGACGTACAGCGCACGCCCGTCCAGGCCCAGCTCACACAGCACCTGACGCACCTTGGGGAAGTTGCGGCCAAGCTTCATGATCACCGCCGCATCGGCGTCGGCCAGGCGACGCTTGAGCTCTTCGGCCGGCAGCACGCCCGACAGTACCGACAGGCTCTGGTTGCGGTACACCAGCGGTGCGCCCAGCACCGAGGCGCCGCCGAGCATCGAGCAGACACCTGGAATCACCTGCGCGTCATAGCGCTGCGCCAGGCGGTCATGCAGGTACATGTAGGAGCCGTAGAAGAACGGGTCACCCTCGCAGATCACCGCCACATCGCGGCCGGCGTCCAGGTGTTCGGCCACTTGCACACTGGCTTCGTCGTAAAAGTCACTGATCACCTGCTCGTACGACAAAGGTGCCGGCAGGGCTTCGGTGGTCACCGGGTACACCAGCGGCAGCAGCGTTTGCGCGGGTTGCAGGTGCGCCTCGATGATGCCGAAGGCATTGCCACGCTTGCCCTTGGCCACGAAGTAGGCGACCACCGGGGCCTCGCGCAGCAAGCGCAGGGCCTTGAGGGTGATCAGCTCAGGGTCGCCAGGGCCCACACCCAGGCCCAGCAGGCGTCCGCGCGGGGTCATCATTCCACCTCCGTGGCGAGGGCGTTGACGGCGGCGGCAGCCATTGCGCTGCCGCCCAGGCGGCCCTGCATGATCACGAACGGCACGCCTCGGCTGTCGGCAGCGAGCATGGCCTTGGACTCTGCGGCGCCGACGAAACCGACCGGGAAGCCAAGGATCAGCGCAGGCTTTGGCGCGCCTGCATCGATCATTTCCAGCAGGTAGAACAGCGCAGTCGGGGCGTTGCCGATGACCACCACGCTGCCTTCCAGGTGCGGCCGCCACAGTTCCAGTGCCACCGCCGAGCGGGTGTTGCCGGCATCCTTGGCCAGGCCTGGGACGCTCGGGTCACGCAGCGTGCAGATCACCGGGTTATTGGCCGGCAGGCGTGCCCGGGTAATGCCTTCGGCGACCATGTGCGCGTCGCACAGGATCGGCGCACCGTTGGCCAGGGCTTCGCGCCCGGCACGGCCGGCGCCTTCGGAGAACTGCAGGCCGTCGATGGCCTCGACCATGCCGCAGGCATGGATCACACGCACGGCGAGCTTCTCCAGGTCGGCGGGGATCCGCTCGAGCCGGGCTTCCTCACGGATGATCCGGAAGGAATTGCGATAGATCTCCTGACCATCGCGGATGTAATCAATCATCAAGGTGCTCCGTCGGCAGGGCGAGCATGGCGCCTGCTTCGTTCAAGGTGAGGTCGGCGGCGCGCAGGGCACCCAGGCCCGGCAGGCGCGCGTCACGCAAATAGAGGTCATAGCGGCCCGGTGAGCGGGCCAGCAGGGTGGCCGGGGCGACATGGGCCACGGCGCAGGATCGGGGGCAGCCAGACAGGTGCACGCTGGCAGGGGCGCCAGCAGGCAACAGGGCTGCCAGGGTCACGGCATCGGCCTTGGTTTCGCCGTGCGCCTTGGCGCAGCCGCTGCTGCCGGTGCAGGCAACCAGGCGGGCCAAGGGCTCATCACTGTGGCAAAGCAGGCCCAGGGCCGACAACGCTCGTTGCGCCTGGGCAATGCTGGCGCGGGCGATGTTGGGCAGCAGCAGGCTTTGCCAAGGGGTCAGGCGCAGGCTGCCATCACCGTGCTCACGGGCCACTTGCGCGGCGCCACGGAGCATGTCGGCGGTCAGCCTGCCAAGCGGCGGGGCGATGCCCAGCGCCATGCCTTGCTGCTGCACCACTGCGCCCAGCCATGAGCGGTTGCCGGCTTCGCGTCGCCAACCGAGGACGGCTGCGTCGCGGCGAATATCCAGCCCAAGCCCATCGATGAAACCGTGCACCGGGCAGCCTTCAAGCAATTGGCGCATGCGAGCCTGGTCCGGGCTGGCCAGGTCGAGGAAGCGCTCCAGCACCGCACGCACCAGCGCCAGCCCCTGTTCCAGCGGCACCGCGCCCAGTACCTGGCCATCGCCCGGGCAGCCGGCCAGGCCAAACGCCAGCCAGGTGCGCTGCTCCAGGCGCAAGGCCGACAGCCACAGGTCGTGGGGGTGTTCGAGCATCGCCAGGCCTTCGCCGCCGTCCAGCTGCACGGCGAACTTGGCCGACAGTTGGTGAAAGCGCGGAGTGCCTTGCAGCAGGTCGAGAATCTGTGCGGCCAATGGCCGCACATCCAGCACCATCGCCGGGTCATGGCCAGCCAGTGGGCTGAGCATCAGGTTGCGCACATCGTCGCTGGCGGCCTCGCGCGGGCCCAAGCCGGCAGCCAGCAGGCTCTCGATCAGGCCGCGGTGATCGTCGCCAACGCCGCGGACCTGCAGGTTGCCGCGGTTGGTCGCCTCGATCACGCCGGTGGCGAAACGCTCGGCAGCGCCGGCCACCGCATCGGCCTGGTCGGCCAGCAGCAGGCCGCCGGGCAACTTGACTCTGCAGATGCCGCCGTCGCGGGCACTGACGATGCGCCACAACCCCGGGCAAGCCGAGGGACGGGGCGATACGGTGGGTGTTTGGACCTGCTTCAATGGGGCGTCCGGCAATCGCTGAAAATGCGCTTGAGTGTAGAAGGCGCGGTATTATGCCTGCTTTGGTCGGCGGCATGAAAAGCCGGTGGTCGAGCATCACAGGCGATTGAGCAGAAATTCATTACCGCGTCGCCCTTTTCGCGGGTACACCCGCTCCCCAGGTGCATCACAGCCCTCAAATACGGCACTGTACCTGTGGGAGCCGGCTTGCCTGCGCAGGGGGCGCGAAGCGGCTTCAAAAATGGCGGATCAGAAACACATGACACCCTGGCTGACAGTAGTAGGCATCGGCGAAGACGGCTTCAGCGGGCTGGGCAAGCAAGCCCGGCGCGCCCTGCTCGGTGCCTCGCGGATCATCGGCAGCCCCCGCCAGCTGGCCCTGCTGCCGCGCTGCATACGCGCCGCCCGCCAGGATTGGCCGAGCCCGTTTTCCCTCGCCCCGGTACTGGCCCTGCGCGGTGAACCGGTGTGCGTGCTGGCCAGCGGTGACCCGATGTTCTACGGCGTCGGCGCCAGCCTGGCGCGGCAAGTGCCGGCCGAAGAAATGCAGGTGCTGTCGATGCCGTCTTCCTGCGCCTTGGCCGCCGCCCGCCTGGGTTGGCCGCTGCAGGACGTGCAGGTGGTGTCGGTGGTCGCACGGCCCATCGCGGCGCTCAACGCCCACCTGAACAGCGGCCTGCGCCTGTTGGTGCTGAGCAACGATGGCGACAGCCCGGCCGCCATCGCCGCCCTGCTGTGCGAGCGTGGTTTCGGGCCCAGCCGTCTGCAGGTGTTCGAGCACCTCGGTGGGGCGACTGAACGCCAACTGGCGGGTACGGCCGATGACTGGCCCCACACGGGCATTGCCGCGCTGAACCTGGTAGCCATCGAATGCCAGGCCACTGCAGCTGCCCCCCGGCTTGCGCGCACCGCCGGCCTGCCGGATGACGCCTTCCGCCACGACGGCCAGCTGACCAAACGTGACGTACGCGCCATTACCCTGGCGCGCCTGGCCCCTCAGCCAGGCGAATTGCTGTGGGACGTGGGCGCGGGCTGTGGTTCGATCGGCATCGAATGGATGCGCGCGCACCCGGCCTGCCGAACGCTGGCGATCGAAGCCGACGAAGGCCGCCAAGGTTTCATCGAGTACAACCGCGATGCGCTGGGCGTCCCCGGCCTGCAACTGGTTCGCGGCAAGGCGCCGCAGGCGCTGGCCGAACTGGAGCGCCCGGACGCCATTTTCATCGGCGGCGGCGTTACCCGCGAAGGCGTGCTGCCGCTGTGCTGGGAGCGTCTGCGCCCCGGCGGGCGGTTAGTGGCCAATGCGGTGACCCTGCAAAGCGAGCTGGCCCTGGCGCATTTTCGCGAGCAGCATGGCGGCGAACTGACCCGCATCCATGTTGCCCAGGCCCAGCCCTTGGGCGCCTTCGACACGTGGCGCCAGGCGTTGCCGATCACCCTGCTCGACGTGGTGAAACCCCGCGATGCGTGAAGAAACCCGCGAACAACCTGCGCCGCTGCGCAGCGGCCTGACCACCGGCAGCTGCGCCACCGCCACCAGCCTGGCCGCCGCACGCCTGCTGCTCACCGGCCTGTGCGACGACGCCGTGAGCATTACCTTGCCCAAGGGCAAAGTGGTGCAGATGCGCCTGGAGTTCTGCCGCCGCGAGGGCGAGCGCGCCGAAGCCGGCACGCTCAAGGATGCCGGCGACGACCCGGATGTCACCCACGGTGCACTGCTCTACAGCCAGGTGCGTTTGCTCGATGAGCCGGGCGTACGCTTTGTCGCAGGCCAGGGCGTCGGCACCGTTACCCGCCCTGGGCTGGTGCTCGCGGTTGGCGAACCAGCAATCAACCCGGTGCCGCGGCGCATGATCAGCGAACACCTGCAGCAACTGGCCGAAGACTGCGATTACCGGGGTGGCTTCGAGGTCACGGTGAATGTGCAGGGCGGCGAGGCATTGGCACTGAAGACCATGAACCCGCGCCTGGGCATCCTCGGCGGGCTGTCGATTCTTGGCACCAGCGGCATCGTCCGGCCCTTCTCCTGCGCGGCTTACATCGCGTCGATCCACCAGGGCATCGACGTGGCCCACACCAACGGCTACACACATATCGCCGCCTGTACCGGCAATGCCAGCGAAGACACCATGCGCCGGGTCTATGGCCTGCCGGAAATCGCCCTGATCGAGATGGGCGACTTCGTCGGCGCGGTGCTCAAGCACCTGCGCAAGGTGCCAGTACCCCGCCTGACCCTGTGCGGTGGCTTCGGCAAGATCAGCAAACTGGCCGCTGGGCACATGGACCTGCACAGCCGCCATTCGAGCATCGACCTGCCGCAACTGGCCGGCTGGGCCGCAGACATCGGCGCCGATGCCGACCTGCAGGCGGCGATCATGGCGGCCAACACCAGCCAGCAAGCCTTGGCCCTGGCGCACGCTGCCGGTATCGCGTTAGGCGACGCGGTCTGCGCCCATGCCCTGGCCTTCGCCCGCAGCGTGGTACCGACGCACGTGCAGGTGGAAGTGTTCGCCATCGACCGCCAGGGCGGTATCGTCGGCAAGGCAGGTGTGCAATGAGCCGGCGCATTCTGTTGCTGGGCGGCGTTACCGAGGCCCTGGCCATCGCCCGCCAGCTCGGGCCCGAGCATGTCTATAGCCTGGCGGGTATCGGGCGCATACCGCAGGACCTGGCCTGCCAGGTGCGGGTGGGCGGATATGGCGGTGCCGAAGGCCTGGCCGGCTACCTGCGCAAAGCAGGCATCACGCTGCTGATCGACGCCACCCACCCCTATGCCGCTCAAATCAGCCGCAATGCCGCCACCGCCGCACGGGCTGTCGGCATACCTTGCTGGGCCCTGCGCCGCCCGGCCTGGCAGCCACAGCCGGGTGACGACTGGCGCGAGGTCGAGGATTGGGCGGGCCTGATAGAAGCGCTCAAGCCGTTCCGGCGGCCATTGTTCACCCTCGGCCGTGAGCCGCTGCAACACCTTGACGGCATTCCGCCGGAGCAGTTCTGGACCCTACGGGCGCTGGAGGCCTGCCCTGGCAATGCTCGCTGTGAAGTGATCGGTGCACGCGGACCGTTTCATCTCGAAGATGAACGAGCATTGTTTGCCCGGCGCAACATCGATGTGCTGGTCAGCAAGAACAGCGGTAGCGTGGCGACCGAGCCCAAGCTTGAAGTGGCGCGGGAGCGCGGGGTGCCGGTGCTTGTGCTGAAACGGCCGACACTCCCGGAAGTTGACCACACATTCACTCAAGCCCGTTTTTTGCTAGCCGCCATTGGGCACTGACTGCTCATCCGACGAAATGTATATCCCGTTGACATATACACAGACGGACTTAAACTCCCAGTCACAGTTTGCCGCTTCCTAGGAGGCCGTTATGGAGCAAGGTGCTGTCTTCAAAAGCAACCGCAGCCAGGCCATCCGCTTGCCGAAATCCGTCGCTCTACCCGATGAAGTGACCCGAGTGGACATCGTTGCAGTGGGGCGAACCCGCATCATCACACCCGCCGGAGAGTCATGGGATAACTGGTTTGACGGTGACGATGCGAGCCCTGATTTCATGGCCAGCCGCGACCAACCTGCCGAACAGGAACGCGAAGGGTTTTAATGCTCAGATACATGCTCGACACAAATATCTGCATCTTCACGATAAAGAACAAACCACAGGTAATCCGTGAAGCGTTCAACCGCCACTATGGCCAGCTGGCAATCAGCACCGTCACGCTGATGGAACTGATCTATGGCGCAGAGAAATCCGCTACTCCGGAACGCAATCTCTCGATAGTGGAGGGCTTCTCTGCACGTCTTGAAGTCCTCGACTACGACGACCATGCGGCAGAACACACCGGACAGCTTCGTGCAGAATTGGCAAAGGCAGGCACACCTATCGGGCCTTTCGACCAGCTGATTGCCGGGCATGCCCGGGCGCGAGGCCTCATCCTGGTAACCAATAACCTCCGTGAGTTCATACGCGTTCCTGGTTTACGGGTTGAGGATTGGCTTATCAAACCTGCGCAGCAACCGTAATCCTTCCGTACGTCCTACAATAACCATCGATCATTCCCGCCGGTAAATCCAGATACATCCATGTGGCCATTGGCCTGTTGGCAGCCTTAAACTCAAGCCCCTCCCTTGGAAGGCGTCACCCATATGGAAATGCAATGGTGGATCTGGCTGGTGTTCGGCATCGCGCTGACCCTGCTCGAGCTGGTCCTGCCCACGTTCTTCATCATCTGGTTCGGCATCGGTGCCGTGCTGGTCTCGCTCATTTCGCTCGCGGCCCCCAGCCTGCAACTGGATATGCAGGTATTGCTGTGGGTGCTGTTCTCATCCGTCACCACCGCCTTGTGGTTCAAGCTGTTCCGGCGCAAGCAGCCAGATGTGCGCTGGACCGCCGATAGCGTGATCGGCGAAGTCGGGCTGCTGATCAGCAGCGTTTCGCAATTCCAGAAAGGCCGCGTGCGCTTCCAGAAGCCGATCCTCGGCAACGAGGAATGGGTCTGCGTGGCCGACAGCGACATCCCCTCCGGCGAGCGCGTGCGCCTCGTCGCCATCGAAGGCAACACCGCCCGGGTCATTCGGGCCTGACTCTGTACGTAAAAGGAATTTAGCACCATGACCAGCCTCATCGTCGTCGGCACCCTGGCCGTCTTTGTCCTGATCACCGTATTCAAAGGGGTGCGCATCGTGCCGCAGGGCGAGGAGTGGATCGTCGAGCGCCTGGGGCGCTACCACAGCACCCTCAAGCCCGGCCTGAACATCGTCATCCCGTACATGGACGTGGTCGCCTACCGCCTGCCGACCAAGGACATCATCCTCGACGTGCAGGAGCAGGAAATCATCACCCGCGACAACGCGGTGATCGTCGCCAATGCCCTGTGTTTCGCCAAGGTCGTCGACCCGCAGAAAGCCTCCTACGGTGTGCAGAACTTCTCGTTCGCCGTCACCAGCCTGACCATGACCTCGCTGCGCGCCATCGTCGGTGCCATGGACCTGGACGAAGCGCTGTCGAGCCGTGAGCAGATCAAGGCACGCTTGCGTGAAGCGATGTCCGAGCAGACCGAAGACTGGGGCGTGACCGTGCGCTCGGTGGAGATCCAGGACATCAAGCCGTCCGAAAACATGCAGCTGGCCATGGAGCGCCAGGCGGCCGCCGAGCGTGAGCGTAAAGCCGACGTGACCCGCGCCGAAGGTGCCAAGCAGGCGGCTATCCTCGAAGCCGAAGCCCGCCTGCAATCGGCCAAGCTCGATGCCGAGGCGCAAATCAACCTGGCGGAGGCATCGGCACGGGCGATTTCGCTGGTCAAGGAAGCGGTGGGCAACGAGACGGTGCCGGCCATGTACCTGCTCGGTGAGCGCTATGTCGGCGCCATGGAAAGCCTGGCCAGCAGCAACAATGCCAAAGTGGTGGTCCTGCCGGCAGACCTGCAGGAGACCGTTCGTGGCCTGATGGGCCGTAACAAGGCTTGAGACAGCCGGGGCCGCATCGCGGCCCCTGCCCCACTCCGCCTGCGTCACTTCACCGCACCCCGCCTTTTTTACCTATACTCCGCCTTACAATAGCCACCACGATTCCTGACCGGATCTCTCCATGCCCCCACGTCGGCACATCGCCTGGATCGCCTGCCTTGCAGTGCTGTTCAACCTGCTGGCCATGCCGCTGTCCTCTGCCGCGCCCAAGGGCCCGGCCGAGCAGCTGCTGTGGGGGGCTTTCTGTTCGAGCATGGCTGGCAAGGCCAAGGTCGATGTCCAGGCCCTAGCCAAGATCGACCTCGGCCCGCAGAGCGACGACCATTCCAACATGCAGCATTGCTGGTGCTGCTCCGGCGCCGCCCCGCTGCTGGCATTGCCGGGCTACCCGCCACAGCTGCACAACCCGCCGACGCTTGTGGTCGGGCATGCACCAGCGCCCGCCAATTACCAACCAACGCCGCGCCAGCTATGGCCTGCGCTCAACCCCCGTGCCTCTCCCCTGGCCTGAGTTCATCACGCTGTCTGCCTGAACCTGAACAGAACGGAGACTCACACCATGCTCAAGCACGCTCTCATCGTGGCCGCCTTGCTGCTGCCCGGCGCCTTCGCCAATGCCCATGAATACACCGTGGGTGACCTGCACATCGCACACCCCTGGTCGCTGGCGCTGCCGCCGAATGCGCCCAACGTCGCGGCCTATTTCATCGTGCACAACAACGGCAAGGCCGATGACCGCCTACTGAGCGTCGACAGCCCGGTCACGGCAGATGCACAACTGCACGAACATACGATGAGTGCCAGCGGCGCCATGAAGATGCAGCAGGTGCCCAACGTGGCCGTGCCGGCCGGCAAGGACCTGGTCTTTGCCCCCAGCGCCTACCACGTGATGCTCATGCAGCCCAAGGACCGCAGCCTGCTGGTCGACGGCAAGCGCTTCCCGCTGACCCTGCACTTCGAAAAAGCCGGCGACATCACCGTCGACGTGGCCGTGCAGAAGCAGCCGCCGGCGGACCAGCCGCAAGGCCACGAACACGCGCACTGACCGCTAGCTGACAAGCGCTCGCCATCATGAGCCTGCCACGCAACAGCCGCAGCCGTACCACCCGCCCTGAATGCAGGCGCGTCGGTGGCGGCTGGCTGAGCCTGTTCGCCATGTGGATGATTTTCATCGGCCCGCTGATTTCCCAGTCGATGCCGATGGAGCATCACGCGGGCATGAGCATGCCGATGGGCATGTCGATGTCCGTCGACACGCCGCACGGCAGTAACGCCGATCACGGCCACTGTGACGACGGCCAGCTGCATGTGATGTGGGAAAAATGCGGCTACTGCAGCCTGCTGTTCAACTGCCCCGCTTTACCGCAAACCTTCAGCCCGCTCAACGCCGGCCACGTCGGGCCAATTACCCTCAGCTCCCCCCCGACACACCAGGGCCATGCCCGGCAGGCCATCTTCCCCGGTGCGCGCAGCCGCGCGCCGCCCCTTTCGATCAGCGTCTGACATCACCGCTTGCCGCACGAAGCCTGGAGGCTTCGCGCCTACTCATGACTGATCGACTGGAATCACTATGTCCGGCTGCACCCCTGTCTTCGCCCCCGCCCTGCGCGGGACATTCGCCGCGTTGTGCGGCTCGCTGCTCGCGCCCATGGCCCTGGCCGCCGACCCTGGCCACGAAGGCCATGAACAAGCGCTGCCCGAGCTGAGCCCGACGGTGATCACTGCCATTGCGCCAAGTTCGCCACTGACCATGGTCACCAACCCGAAAGACCCGCGCCAGCCCGTGCCGGCCAGCGATGGCGCCGATTACCTCAAGACCATCCCAGGTTTTTCGGCCATCCGCGCCGGTGGCACCAACGGTGACCCGGTGCTGCGCGGCATGTTCGGTTCGCGCCTGAACATCCTCACCAACGGCGGCGTGATGCTCGGTGCCTGCCCCAATCGCATGGACGCCCCCACCTCCTACATCGCCCCGGAAACCTACGACCGCCTCACCGTGATCAAGGGCCCGCAAAGCGTGATCTGGGGCCCGGGTGGCTCGGCGGGGACCATCCTTTTCGAGCGTGAACCGGAAAAGTTCGGCACCCTCGGCAGCCGCGTCAACGCCAGCCTCCTGGCCGGTTCCAACGGCCGCTTCGACAAGGTGCTCGACGCCGCCGCCGGCAACAGCCAGGCTTACGCGCGCTTCGTCGGCAACCAGTCGCGCTCGGACGACTACCAGGATGGCAACGGCGACACCGTGCCCTCGCGCTGGGAAAAATGGAACGGCGACGTGACCCTGGGCTGGACGCCAGACCAGGACACCCTGCTCGAACTCACCGCCGGCAAGGGCGACGGCGAAGCCCGCTATGCCGGGCGCGGCATGGACGGCTCGCAGTTCAAGCGCGAAAGCCTGGGCCTGCGCTTTGAAAAGTCCAACCTCGGCGAGGTGCTCGACAAGGTCGAGGCGCAGGTCTACTACAACTACGCCGACCACGTGATGGACAACTACAGCCTGCGCACGCCGTCGGGCAGCGGCATGATGGGCATGCCCATGGTCAGTAACGTCGACCGCCGCACGATGGGCGCGCGGATCAAGGCCACCTGGCGCTGGGCCGATGTGCAGCTGATCAGCGGCATCGACGCGCAGACCAACGAGCACCGCCAGCGGGGCGGCATGGGCGTCGATGCTCACAAGGGCCAGCCCTGGACCAAGGACGCCGACTTCCACAACTACGGCGCCTTCGGCGAGCTGACCTGGTACGCCTCCGGTGTTGACCGGCTGATAACCGGCGCCCGCCTGGACCGCGCCTCGGCCCGCGACTTCCGCGCTGGCAGCGCCACTGAAGGCGATACCCGTGCCGACACCCTGCCCAGCGGCTTCGTGCGGTATGAACACGACCTGGCAGCGATCCCCGCCACAACTTACATCGGCATCGGCCACGCCCAGCGCTTCCCCGACTACTGGGAGCTGTTCTCGCCCAAGCTGGCGCCGCCCAGTGCGGCCAACGCCTTCGACGGCATCAAGCCCGAGAAGACCACCCAGCTCGACGTCGGCATCCAGTACCGCGACGAGCGCCTAGAAGCCTGGGCCTCGGGTTATATCGGGCAGGTCCGCGACTACATCCTGTTCGACTATCGCACCGGCATGATGGGCATGAGCACTTCCCAGGCACAGAACATCGACGCCCGCATCATGGGTGGCGAACTGGGCACCGCCTACAAACTGACGGAAAACTGGAAGGCCGATGCCACGCTGGCCTACGCCTGGGGCAAGAACAGCAGCGACGGCAAGGCGCTGCCACAGATGCCACCACTTGAAAGCCGCCTTGGCCTGACCTACAGCCGCGACACCTGGAGCGCCGGGGCGCTGTGGCGCTTGGTGGCGGCGCAAAACCGCATCGCCGAGAACCAGGGCAACGTGGTGGGCAAGGACTACGAGAAAAGCGCAGGGTTCGGCGTGTTCTCGCTCAACGGTGCCTACAAGGTGAATAAAAACCTCAAGCTCAGCGCGGGGGTCGACAACGTGTTCGACAAGGCCTACGCCGAGCACCTGAACCTGGCAGGGAACGCCGGGTTCGGCTACCCGGCCACTGATCCACAGCCGGTGAACGAGCCAGGCAGGACCTTCTGGACCAAGGTCGATGTGAGCTTCTGACAACAACAATGGGCGCGGCCACGGTCGCGCCCCTCAGCTGGTCAAACAGGAGGTTCCCATGAGCGGAACACGCGTGTCCTTCTATAACCTGGCCTGGCGCTGGCACTTCTATGCCGGGCTGTTCGTCGCCCCTTTCATGATCCTGCTGGCGATCACCGGGATCATCTATCTGTTCAAGCCGCAGCTGGACCCGCTGCTGTACCGTGACCTGATGGTGGTCGAGGCGGGGCATCACCGACAGGGCGCCGATCAGATGCTGGCCGACGTGCGTCAGGTGTACCCCAAGGGCCACGTCGCCCAGTACCTGCCGCCGATCGATGCCGAGCGCAGCGCGCAGTTCGTGGTGCATGACGCTGGCCGCGAGCTGAATGTCTTCGTCGACCCGTACAGCGGCAAAGTGCTTGGCGAGCAGGACGCCAAGCAGAACCTGCAGGCCGTCGCCCGCGCCCTGCATGGCGAATTGATGGTCGGCACGGTCGGCGACCGGCTGGTGGAACTGGCCGCCGGTTGGGGCATCGTGCTGGTGGTATCCGGCCTGTACCTGTGGTGGCCGCGCGGGCGCAACGGCGCGGGTGTATTGTGGCCCCGCTTGAGCGCCCGCGGTCGGTTGCTGTGGCGCGACCTGCATGCGGTGAGCGGCTTCTGGGGTTCGGCCTTGTTGTTGCTGATGCTGCTCAGCGGCATGACCTGGACCGGCCTGTGGGGCAAGCAGTACGCCGACCTGTGGAACCGCTTTCCGGCGGCCATGTGGAACGACGTGCCCAAGTCCGACCAACAAGCCGGTGAATTGAACAGCGCCCATCGCCAGACCGTGCCCTGGGCCATGGAAAATACACCGATGCCGCAATCGGGCGCGCATGCCGAACATGCCGGGCATCACGGGATGTCGAACATGCCGGCAGCGCCACAGGTGAGCCTGCAGCAGGTCGAGGACATCGCTACGGCGCGTCAGGTCGAACCGGGCTACAGCATCACCGTGCCGACCAGCGCCGACGGCGTATTCACCATTGCCGTATTCGCCGACGACCCGCGCAACGACGCCACCCTGCATGTCGACCAATACACCGGCAAGGTGCTGGCCGACGTGCGCTGGCAGCACTACAGCCCGGTCGCCCGCGCCACCGAGCTGGGCGTGATGCTGCATGAGGGCAAGATGTTCGGGGCGCTGAACCAGATCATCATTTTGCTGGTGTGCCTGATGATCCTGCTGGGGTCGGTGAGCGGGCTGGTGATGTGGTGGAAACGCCGGCCGTCCGGTGGGCTGGGGGTGCCGCCGCTGCGTCATGACTTGCCGCGCTGGAAGACCGCAGTCGGAGTGATGGTGCTGCTGGGGGTGATGTTCCCGCTGGTGGGGGTGTCGATGGTGGTGATGTGGGTCGTGGATAGTCGGGTGGTGCGGCGCCGTCGCGTGCTGGCCAGCGCCTGATCGTTGCTGTGCCTTTACTGGCCCCGCGAAGGGGCCGGTGAGGCCCACCGCTGCACCGCCAAAGTCGTGTCGATCTGTCGCGCCCCGAATTGGAACGCCCGTGTTAGCCTACGCGGCTTTCACAAAAAGACTGACCCTCAATGGAATGCAGCCAATGACCCGGATCTCTTCCCCTGATGCTGAAGAGCAGCACCTGCAGCGCAACCTGACCAACCGCCACATCCAGCTGATCGCCATCGGTGGTGCCATCGGCACCGGCCTGTTCATGGGCTCGGGCAAGACCATCAGCCTGGCGGGGCCGTCGATCATCTTCGTCTACATGATCATCGGCTTCATGTTGTTCTTCGTCATGCGCGCCATGGGCGAACTGCTGCTGTCGAACCTCAACTACAAGTCGTTCATCGACTTCTCCGCCGACCTGCTCGGCCCCTGGGCCGGCTACTTCACCGGCTGGACCTACTGGTTCTGCTGGGTGGTCACCGGGATCGCCGACGTGGTGGCGATTGCCGCCTACACGCAATTCTGGTTCCCCGACCTGCCGCAGTGGATACCCGCGCTGACCTGCGTGGGGGTGCTGCTGGCGCTGAACCTGGTGACCGTGAAGATGTTCGGCGAGCTGGAGTTCTGGTTCGCCCTGATCAAGATCGTCGCCATCCTCGGCCTGGTCGCCACCGGCCTGTACATGGTCATTACCGGCTTTGAATCACCCAGCGGGCGCACCGCGCAGCTGGCCAACCTGTGGAATGACGGCGGCATGTTCCCCAACGGCCTGATGGGCTTCTTCGCCGGCTTCCAGATTGCCGTATTCGCCTTCGTCGGCATCGAGTTGGTCGGTACCACCGCCGCCGAAGCGAAGGACCCTGAACGCACCCTGCCACGGGCGATCAACTCGATCCCGATCCGTATCATCGTGTTCTACGTGCTGGCGCTGATCGCGATCATGGCCGTGACCCCATGGCGCGACGTGGTGCCGGGCAAAAGCCCATTCGTGGAACTGTTCGTACTGGCCGGCCTGCCGGCGGCGGCGAGCATCATCAACTTCGTGGTGCTGACCTCGGCGGCCTCGTCGGCCAACAGTGGCGTATTCTCCACCAGCCGCATGCTGTTCGGCCTGGCCCAGGAAGGCGATGCACCCCGCGCGTTCGAGAAGCTGTCGCGCCGCGCCGTGCCGGCCAACGGCCTGTACTTCTCGTGCACCTGCCTGCTGCTGGGTGCGGTGCTGATCTACCTGATCCCCAATGTGGTCGAGGCGTTCACCCTGGTCACCACGGTGTCGGCGGTGCTGTTCATGTTCGTCTGGACGCTGATCCTGCTGTCGTACCTGAAGTACCGCAAAACCCGTGCGGCGCTGCACCAGGCATCGACCTACAAGATGCCCGGCGGTCGCTTCATGTGCTACGTGTGCCTGGCGTTCTTCGCCTTCATCCTGGTGCTGCTGAGCCTGGAGGCGGACACCCGCTCCGCGCTGATCGTCACGCCGATCTGGTTCGTGCTGCTGGCCGTTACCTACCAGGGTGTGCGCAGCAGGCGCCATCCGCGTACTGCCGTGCGCGAGGGCTGAGTAACTTGGGGCTGCTGTGCAGCCCCAATGCTGTGCACGCAAAACATTCAGGCACCATCCTGGACCTGTCCCGCGCCCTAATACCTCGCACACTCCGTCTATTACGCACCTTTAGCCATCCGGCACACCCCTTGCAACGCCCTCCCCGCTTGGCCAACACCAAAAAAACTCAGCGGAGAGAGAGCACATGAAGCGTCGCAGTCTGATCAAGGCCTTTACCCTCAGCGCATCGATTGCGGCGATGGGTCTTAGCTGGAGCATCCAGGCCGCCGAGACCATCAAGGTCGGCATCCTGCATTCGCTGTCCGGGACCATGGCGATCTCCGAGACGTCGCTCAAGGACATGGCGCTGATGACCATCGACGAGATCAACGCCAAGGGCGGCGTCAACGGCAAGATGCTTGAACCGGTGGTGGTCGACCCGGCGTCCAACTGGCCGCTGTTCGCCGAAAAGAGCCGCCAGCTGCTGACCCAGGATAAGGTCGCCGTGGTGTTCGGATGCTGGACCTCGGTGTCGCGCAAGTCGGTGCTGCCGGTGTTCGAAGAGCTCAACGGCCTGCTGTTCTACCCCGTGCAGTACGAAGGCGAAGAGATGTCGCCGAACGTGTTCTACACCGGCGCTGCGCCCAACCAGCAGGCGATCCCGGCGGTGGAGTACCTGATGGGCGAGGATGGCGGCAGCGCCAAGCGCTTCTTCCTGCTGGGCACCGACTACGTCTACCCGCGCACCACCAACAAGATCCTGCGCGCGTTCCTGCACAGCAAGGGCGTGGCCGACAAGGACATCGAAGAGGTGTACACGCCGTTCGGCCACGCCGATTACCAGACCATCGTCGCCAACATCAAGAAGTTCTCCGCAGGCGGCAAGACGGCGGTCATCTCCACCGTCAACGGCGATTCCAACGTGCCGTTCTACAAAGAGCTGGCCAACCAGGGCCTGAAAGCCACCGACGTGCCGGTGGTGGCGTTCTCGGTGGGCGAAGAGGAACTGCGCGGCATCGACACCAAGCCGCTGGTGGGCCACCTGGCGGCGTGGAACTACTTCGAATCGGTGGATAACCCGGTCAACCAGAAGTTCGTCGCCGACTGGAAGGCCTACGCCAAGGCCAAGAACCTGCCCGGCGCCGACAAGGCGGTAACCAATGACCCGATGGAAGCCACCTACGTGGGTATCCACATGTGGGCGCAGGCAGCCGAGAAAGCCCAGTCCACCGATGTCGACAAGGTTCGCGAGGCCCTGGCCGGGCAGAGCTTCAAGGCACCGTCCGGCTTCACCTTGACCATGGACAAGACCAACCACCACCTGCACAAGCCAGTGATGATTGGCGAGATCCAGGATGACGGGCAGTTCAGTGTGGTTTGGGAAACCGAGCAGCCGCTGCGCGCGCAGCCGTGGAGCCCGTTCATTCCGGGTAACGACAAGCGGCCTGACTATGCGGTGAAAGGTAACTGAGTGCACTGGGGCTGCTTTGCAGCCCATTCGCTGGCAAGCCAGCTCCCACAGGGTCCTGAGAACAGCACCCATTCTGTGGGAGCCGGCTTGCCGGCGATGAATCCTCCGCCGATTTCCAGGATTACCCGCATGCTCAGACTCCTGCTCACCCTGCTGCTCCTGCTGCCCCTGGCAACCCAGGCCAGCGAGGGCGAATTCTTCCTCACCGCCAAGCCCGCCGAGCAAGCCCGCCTGCTCGAAGGCTGGGCGGCGCAACCCGATGCCGCGCGCCTGCCGCTGCTGGAAAACCTGCGCCAGGGCCGCATCGCCGAGGGCGACACGCGTAAGGTGCGCTTGAACAACCGCCTGCGCGGCTTGATCGACAACGCCCTGGCCAGCCACCAGTTGCTCAGCGCCGACACCGCCACCCGCCTGGCCGCCGCCCAGCAACTGCAAAAAAGCGCGCAACCGGCGCAGATGGCCTTCCTCGACCGACGCTTCGCCAGCGAAGCCGACACCGCCGTGCACGCCGCCCTCGGCCTGGCCCTGGCCAACCTGCAGCTGGGCGCCAGCGAGCCGGCGGTGCGCCTGGCGGCCGTGCGCCTGCTCGGCGAAACCGGCGACCCCGTGGCGCGCACGCGCCTGGAGGCCTTGCTGCAACCCGACGCGGAAACCGACGCAGCCGTGCGTACGGCCGCCGAAACCAGCCTGGCCCAGGTCAAGCGCAAGCTGCTGTTCGGCGAGCTGCTCGGCCAGGCCTTCAGCGGCTTGTCGCTGGGCTCGATCCTGCTGCTCGCGGCCCTCGGCCTGGCGATCACCTTCGGCCTGCTGGGGGTGATCAACATGGCCCACGGCGAGATGCTGATGCTCGGCGCCTACAGCACCTACATGGTTCAGGTGCTGCTGCAGCGCTATGCACCCGGCGCCATCGAGTTCTACCCGCTGATCGCCCTGCCGGTGGCGTTCGCCGTCAGTGCCGGGGTCGGCATGGCGCTGGAGCGCACGATCATCCGGCACCTCTACGGCCGCCCGCTGGAAACCCTGCTGGCGACCTGGGGTATCAGCCTGATCCTGATCCAGGCCATCCGCCTGCTGTTCGGCGCGCAGAACGTCGAGGTCAGCAACCCGGCGTGGCTGTCCGGTGGTATCCAGCTGCTGCCCAACTTGGTACTGCCCTACAACCGCCTGGTGATCATCGGCTTCGCCCTGGCCGTGGTACTGCTGACCTGGCTGCTGCTCAACCGCACGCGGCTGGGCCTGAACGTGCGTGCGGTCACCCAGAACCGCAACATGGCCGCCTGCTGTGGCGTGTCCACCGGGCGCGTCGACATGCTCGCCTTCGGCCTGGGCTCGGGCATCGCCGGGCTGGGTGGCGTGGCCCTGAGCCAGGTCGGCAACGTCGGCCCGGACCTGGGCCAGAGCTACATCATCGACTCGTTCCTGGTGGTGGTGCTCGGCGGTGTCGGCCAGCTGGCCGGCAGCCTCTGGGCCGCCTTCGGCCTCGGCATCGCCAACAAGCTGCTGGAGCCGCAAATCGGCGCGGTGCTTGGCAAGATCCTCATCCTTGCGTTGATCATTCTGTTCATCCAGAAGCGCCCGCAAGGCCTGTTCGCCCTCAAGGGACGGGTAATCGACTGATGAACCAGCCACTGCTTGTCACCGCTGCGCAAAAAGCCGGGCCGCGCCTGTCGCTGGCCATCGGCGCCGTCGTCGTTTTGCTGCTGCTGGCCCTGCCGCTGCTGTCACTGCTGCCGGCGGACCACGCGCTGCAGGTCTCGGCCTATACCCTGACGCTGGTCGGCAAGATCCTCTGCTACGCCATCGTCGCCCTGGCCCTGGACCTGGTCTGGGGCTACGCCGGGCTGCTGTCGTTGGGCCACGGGCTGTTCTTCGCCCTGGGCGGCTACGCCATGGGCATGTACCTGATGCGCCAGGCCGCCGGTGATGGCCTGCCGGGCTTCATGACCTTCCTGTCGTGGACCGAACTGCCGTGGTACTGGGCCGGCACCCAGCATTTTGCCTGGGCCATGTGCCTGGTGGTGCTGGCGCCCGGCCTGCTGGCACTGGTGTTCGGCTTTTTCGCCTTCCGTTCGCGGATCAAGGGCGTGTACTTCTCGATCATGACCCAAGCCCTGACCTTTGCCGGCATGCTGCTGTTCTTTCGCAACGAAACCGGCTTTGGCGGCAACAACGGTTTCACCAGCTTCCGCACCATCCTGGGTTTCGATATCGCCTCGCAGGGCACCCGGGCGGTGTTGTTCCTGCTCACCGTCGGCCTGCTGCTGGCCAGCCTGTACCTGTGCTGGCGCCTGACCCAGAGCAAGTTCGGCCGTTTGCTCACCGCCGTGCGCGATGCGGAAAACCGCCTGATGTTCTGCGGCTACGACCCCCGCGGCTTCAAGCTGCTGGTGTGGGTGCTCAGCGCGGTGCTGTGCGGCCTGGCCGGTGCGCTGTATGTGCCGCAGGTGGGCATCATCAACCCCAGCGAGATGTCACCGACCAACTCCATCGAAGCCGCGGTCTGGGTGGCATTGGGCGGGCGCGGCACGCTGATCGGCCCGTTGCTTGGTGCCGGCCTGGTCAATGGCATGAAGAGCTGGTTCACCGTGGCCTTCCCGGAGTTCTGGCTGTTCTTCCTCGGCGCGTTGTTCATCCTTGTCACCCTGTACCTGCCCAAGGGCGTGGTCGGCCTGCTGAAGAAAAGGAGCCAGCCATGAGAGGCGTGCCCCCTGTGCATCCGGAATTCATGCTGGAACCGGTGTTCGACAACCTCGGTACTGGCCGCGACGCGATTGGCCTGGGCGCCAGCCGCAAGGCCGGCCTGGACACCCGCCACGGCACGGTGCTGAGCCTGGAAGGCATCACCGTCAGCTTCGATGGCTTCAAGGCCCTCAACGCGCTCAACCTGTACATCGGCGTCGGTGAGTTGCGCTGCATCATCGGCCCCAACGGCGCCGGCAAGACCACGATGATGGACGTGATCACCGGCAAGACCCGCCCCGACACCGGCAGCGCATTCTTTGGCGATACCCTCGACCTGACCCGCATGAGCGAGTACCAGATCGCCCAGGCCGGGATCGGCCGCAAGTTCCAGAAGCCGACGGTGTTCGAGGCACTGACCGTGTTCGAGAACCTCGAGCTGGCGCTGAAGACCGACAAGTCGGTGTGGGCCAGCCTGGCGGCACGTTTGAGTGGCGAACAACGCCAGCGCATCGAGGAGGTGCTGACCACCTTGCGCCTGTTGCCCCTGGCCCAGCGCCAGGCGGGCTTGCTGTCCCACGGGCAGAAACAGTTTCTGGAAATCGGCATGTTGCTGGTGCAGGAGCCGCAACTGCTGCTGCTCGACGAGCCGGTGGCCGGCATGACCGACGCCGAGACCGAGTTCACCGCCGAGCTGTTCAAAGGCCTGGCCGGCAAGCATTCGCTGATGGTGGTGGAGCACGACATGGGCTTTGTCGGCAGCATTGCCGACCATGTCACCGTGCTGCACCAGGGCAGCGTGCTGGCGGAGGGGTCGCTGGAGCAGGTGCAGGCGGATGAGCGGGTGGTCGAGGTGTATCTGGGCCGATGATTCAGACAGCCCGCCCCGGCCCTGTAGCGGGGCAAGCCCGCGAAAGGGCCGGGGCAGCCACAACAATAACCTCAGGGACATGACATGCTGAAAATCGACACCCTGCACCAGTACTACGGCGGCAGCCATATCTTGCGCGGCCTGTCCTTTGAGGCCAAGGTCGGCGAAGTCACCTGCCTGCTGGGGCGCAACGGCGTGGGCAAGACCACCCTGCTGCGCTGCCTGATGGGCCTGGTGCCACCGCGCGAAGGCAGCGTCGAATGGGAAGGCAAGCCGATCACCGCGCTCAAGCCGCAGCAACGGGTGCAGGCCGGGATCGCCTACGTGCCCCAGGGCCGCGAGATCTTCCCGCGCCTGACCGTCGAGGAAAACCTGCTGATGGGCCTGTCGCGCTTTCCGGCGCGCGAGGCACGGGAAGTGCCGGCCTTCATCTACGAGCTGTTCCCGGTGCTGGAGCAGATGAAACAACGCCGTGGCGGCGACCTGTCCGGCGGCCAGCAGCAACAGCTGGCCATCGGCCGCGCCCTGGCCAGCCGCCCGCGCCTGCTGATCCTCGACGAGCCCACCGAAGGCATCCAGCCCTCGGTGATCAAGGAAATCGGCGCAGTGATCCGGCGCCTGGCCGAGCGCGGCGACATGGCCATTCTGCTGGTCGAGCAGTTCTATGATTTTGCCGAAGCGCTTGCCGACCAGTACCTGGTCATGGCCCGGGGCGAAATCATCCAGCGCGGGCGGGGTGAAAACATGCAAGCCGAGGGTGTGCGCGGGCTGGTAACCATTTAATCTGCTGCCATCGACCTTGTGAGACGCTGCAATGAGCCACGACATCCGCGATGCCCTGCCCACCGACGTACCGGGCATCCTCGACATCTACAACGACGCGGTGCGCAACACCACGGCGATCTGGAACGAAACCCCGGTGGACCTGGGCAACCGCCAGGCCTGGTTCGAGGCCCGCGCGCAACAGGGCTATCCGATTTTGGTGGCGGTGGATGACAGCGGCGTGCTCGGCTATGCGTCGTTTGGCGACTGGCGGCCGTTCGAAGGGTTTCGCAATACCGTTGAGCATTCGGTGTACATCCGCGGCGACCAGCGTGGCAAAGGGCTGGGCCCGCAGTTGATGGCGGCGCTGATCGAGCGCGCGCGCGGGTGTGGCAAGCATGTGATGGTCGCGGCCATCGAGAGTGGCAATGCGGCGTCGGTGCACTTGCATGAGCGGCTGGGGTTCGTGGTGACCGGGCAGATGCCCCAGGTGGGGGTGAAATTCGGGCGCTGGCTGGATTTGACTTTCATGCAGCTGGTGCTGAACCCGGGGGCTGAGCCCGCCTGATTTCTATAGTGCCTGTATGGGCCCCATCGCCGGCAAGCCGGCTCCCAAAGGTGACCCACGGCCCTTGGGCCTTGTGGCGTGTCCGTGGGGGCCGGTGCAGGCAACATCACATCTGGGTAAACCGCCCCAACCGCTGCTTGAGCATGCTGTTCTCACTGCGCAACTGCTGCACTTCCTGCAACAGCTCCAGCGCCAGTGCCACCCCTTCCCACTCCAGTTCCAGCTCCTGGTGCAGCTTCGCCGCACGCTTGGCCAGCAGCGGCGCCTGATCGTCGAACAACCAGTCCTCCGGCGTTCGCCCCTTCGGTTCAACGATGCCGTGCTCGACGATCTCGATCACGTAGTCCTGGGTGATGTTGGCTTCCTGGCAAAGGCTGCGCATGTCCAGCTGAACGATCAGGGTGCTGCTCATGATCACTTACTCCATTGTGCCCTCGGGTCGAACGCGGCCTTCTCGGAAAGCTTGGCCCACAGTTCACGGGTAGACTCGTCGGATGCCGTCGGCATAACCACTTTGAGCTGCGCGTAGAGGTTGCCGCGCTCGCCCAGCTTGTTCGCCAGGCCTTTGCCCGGAACACGCAGGCGCTGGCCGCTCTGGCTGTCGGGGCGGATGGTCAGGTTGATCTTGCCGTCCAGGGTCGGCACCGCCACCTTGGTGCCCAGCGCCGCCTCCCACGGTGCCAGTGGCACGGTGATGATCAGGTCTTGACCTTCGACATCGAACAGCGGGTGCGGTGCCATGCGGATGGTCAGGAACAGGTCGCCGTTGGCCCCGCCACCGCTGCCCGGCGCGCCCTGGCCCTTGAGGCGGATGCGTTCACCATCGCTGACCCCGGCCGGGATCTTCACGTTCAGGGTCTTGGTGGTGAACCCGGTACGCTGGCCGGCGGCGTTGGTCTGCGGCACCTGGAAGCTGATCTGCTTGGATTCCTTGCTGAGGGTTTCTTCAAGGAAGATCGCCAGTTCCAGTTCCACGTCCTGCCCTCGCCTGCCCGCGCTGCGTTGTTGCCGGGCGCCACCAAAGGGGTTGCCGCCCCGTGCGCCGAAGATCGAGCTGAAGAAGTCGGAGAAATCTCCGCCCTCGAAACCGCCGCCCGCGCCCCCTGCACCGCCACGGCTCTGCCAGCCCGGCGGGGCCTGGAATGGCCGGCCGTGCTGGCCGCCATACTTGCGGATCTCGTCGAACTCGGCGCGCTTCTGGGCGTCGCCAAGCACCTCGTAGGCCTCGTTGGCCTCCTTGAATTTGTCCTCGGCGTCGCGCTCCTTGCTGACGTCAGGGTGATACTTGCGCGCCAGCTTGCGGTACGCGGCCTTGATCGCCTTGTCGTCCGCCGTGGGCTCTACGCCGAGTATCTTGTAGTAGTCTTTGAAGTCCATCTATGGATCACCAGTGTGAATTTGCGTGTTGCATCTGAAGATAGGGGTCAAGCATAGCCTTTCAAGGCGCGCTTGGGTTTGCTTCAGCGCAGACGACCGGTCTTGATTCTTCAGCCAAGTGGCATAAACTGCGCGGCCGTTTTGCCTCCGGAAGCCTTTTTCCCATGTCTGACGTATCCCCGGCCCGTGCCCTTGGCATCGACTTCGGCACCTCCAACTCCACGGTCGGCTGGCACCGCCCTGGCGTCGAGTCGCTGATCGCCCTGGAAGACGGCAAGATCACCCTGCCCTCGGTGGTCTTCTTCAATATCGAAGAGCGTCGCCCGGTGTACGGCCGGCTGGCGCTGCACGAATACCTGGAAGGCTACGAAGGCCGCCTGATGCGCTCGCTCAAGAGCCTGCTGGGTTCCAAGCTGATCAAGCATGACACCAGCGTGCTGGGCAGCGCCCTGCCGTTCAAGGACCTGCTGGGGATGTTCATCGGCGAAC